>JACRYN010000002.1_pt1 | contig 336210 bp, 298 predicted proteins | sample 8023231 | NCBI WGS metagenome assembly JACRYN01 (sample SAMN15756473, study PRJNA655841) | gut metagenome | isolation source: fecal sample D84 from domestic dog with diarrhoea | host: Canis lupus familiaris | place: South Africa: Mmabatho, Mahikeng | collected 2019-09
CGGTTAAAGGGGATTAAGGTCTGAGATGCAAGGCGGTGTAGTTCGGACGCTTACCATCCACAAGGCGAAGGGAAAGCAATTCGATGGCGTAATTTTGGTTCGGGAGGCAAGACGGAGCGGGGCGGTTGTGGAGTCATCGTTTATTTGGCGCGACGATCTTCCACCTTACCCTAAAAGTCGCAAAGTGCTTCGGGTTGCGCTGACGCGGGCGCGAACCCATGTGGTTATCTTAGATCCCCAGTGGCCACCTTGTCCCCTGCTTAAAGGCCATCGGTTATAAGCAATCGTTGATGGATACTGCCCGATCTGGCTCCGAAGCGTAGCCGGTAGTCAGGTTGACGTTCGGCCGCCGAAGACTGCGACGGGCCTGCTTTTAATGCAAGGCTAGTTCACAGAATCGCCCAAATAGCCTGTATAGGTCTCAGGTGCCGAAAGAGTTGGTAATGGTGGAGCCGTTGCTTTTGTTAGAGAAACTTCCTTCACTTTTGCTCGACTCGCTGCTCTCTCCTCCTTTCTTTTTGCTCGCTTTTGCGCTTCCTCAAACTCCTGCATGGGATTTTTGATGAAGTGCTGCTCGTACGTCCTCAAAAGCCCCTTGTCTTTGCTAGCGACCGCTTGTGCTAATACATATTCTGCATCACGAAGCTGAATTAGGAATTTATGGCTCTCAGCCTGCCTGGCGCTTACCAGAGATAAGGCTCGTTCAGAGAAGCGGCCACTGGTCCAAAGTTCAAACCTCAGATCCATTCCAGCCCACTCCGAATGTGTCTTAGCGAATGCCCTAAGCACAGGAATCCTTTTATCGAGCCATTTGTTTATTTCATCATCATCAAGTGTGGTGACTGGATGAATTCCTTTGCATTCGATGAAGACGACTTCGTGATTTCTTCGGACTGCCAATACGTCAATTTCGGCTTTATCGCCCAGCAAGTTTTTGACGATTCGGTTCATTTCCTGCTCATAACCAGGAAGGGTGAATTTAGCGATCTGGGCAACGGCGAACTCAAAAAGGCTACCTCTCAAGGTAGAGGCGGCACCTTCAATGCGAGAAAGGTCATCGAAAATTTTCTCCAATGCCTCGGGGTTTTGGGTCAGCTTTGCTGTATCCGTCAGTATCGCGCATAGGTTTTTTAAGGCTTTGGCTACGTCTCGACCAAACAGGCTTTCAGTCGTAGCCGGAATAATCCCCTCTTTTTTGAGTAACGCAAAAGCCTCTGCTTCGTACTCTTCCGCCACAAATATCTGAAGGCACTTACCCACTTTCGGCAGGCTTCTAAGTGTTATGCACTTGCGAACAAACGCGCCAATGTGTTCGAGAGAAACTCTGCCATTCAACGCTAAATCACAAACCAGAAAGCCAGGTTTTACGCCGACAATTGCTTGTCCTCGCATTGGGAATAAATACGACGGCCCTGCCAAATCCCAGTTAAACGTTCCGACCTTAGGCAGATTCGTGGTGTCTTCATCTTCTCGTGTCTCGACTGAGTCATAGCTGACCATGCCCAGATTCCGGGACCAGTCTTTAACTGCCAATAACGTGATTTTTTCCGCGATGAGTCGGCTCTTCATTTTTGCCCAGAGCGACGTTGCGTCCAGGATGTGTTCAACGTCGCATCGTATGATGCAGCTCTCTCCACCTGGAACCGTGATTTCTTTCACTAGGGTCGCTTTGATCAGTCTCTCAAGCAGGCTCTCGGATGAGATGTGTTTTTTCTGGGCTACCGGGGCTCCGCAGGCAATCAGAAAGTGGCCGCGAGGCATGATGTTGTCGCGCAACTCCAATGCGTTGAGAGCAGTGAAGTATGAGCTTCCAGTTTTCTTGAGTGCGACCATTAAGTTTTGAAAGAAAAAGGGGGAGCCGTAATTTTTCTCCAAATACAGGAATCGGGCTCTGTGTGGAAAAATGATATGGCTCAGCTTGCTCATTCCCTCGCAGCCTCGTTCAACCCGTTTCCTGGCAGCGGTCGCATTCAGACCGTGCCGTTGCTCAAGTAGCTTCGACAAGTCGCTGCTTAGCATTGGGCCATCGCGTTTGAGGATTTCTGCGATTGAGTTCGCTGCCATCATGATTCTCCTGGATGTCACACTGCGCTATTTATATCCCTTGTAAACAAGGTGCAGTAGCTGTTTCGCGGCCTTGCTCATTTGCAGAGGTAAAATAAGGCTTTCAAGCCTGGTCGATTCTGATTTTTGCCTGAAATGTCACAATGCGAAATATCAGTCACCCTAAGCGATCAAACGGGGGGCGACTTACATCGCGTAGACACCCTACTACTTTTTTCCCAATCAGAGCGAATTTCGATGTAGGTCTAAGAGCCTGGAGTAGAAGCCATGTGGGCTCATTCGGCGAAGTCGGTTTAATGAAAACAACGAAGATCAGGCCGGCTTGATACCCCATTCGCTGGGAGGAAGAGTCAAAAACGCAGAAGGTCTGCGGGGCGAAGCATACGTTTCCCGTCGAATGCCTCGTTTCAACTGCCAAAACCAGGGCTGCCCGTGAGCGTGCAGCAGTGAAAAGGATCAGGGGTATCTCCTAGTCCACATCCTCATCTTTGCCAGGGATCATTTCTACCCTTACATCGCGAACCGCTTTTGCAAGAAGGGCCTCGAAGCTCGTGCTTGGATCCCGATGCAGATAGCACTGGAGCACAAGTGACAGCGGGGAGATACCCATGATTTCAGCTAGATCGTCTATCACCTTCAGGCTAGGGGAGCGAAGTCCACGCTCCAGTAGGCTGATGTACTCCCTGCTAACCCTCGGTGGGAAGTCGTTCTGGGCCAAATTGGCCTGATGCCGCATATCCCTCAGAGCCAGCGCAAATGCGTCGTTTAGCTCGCGCATGCGGCTACTCCTGAAAAAGGAGTATGTAGCCACATTGAGCTAGCGTTCGCAGCGTACTATAGTACGCCGATAGTAAACGCTTGGAGAGATAATATGTTCGAAACCCACGCGCAAGCGCGATTGCAGAATCCGCTTTTCGCTTTGGAGGAAGGAACGCATCGTTGGGCCTACATCTCACAGACGGCGAATCATGAGTGGTTTTTCTTGACCTACGAAACGTTCGACGGGGAGTTTTCCTCGCAGCAGCAATTCATGATCCCTGCCGTCCGCCACCTATTGGGTTTGGCCTATAGGGATACACCCGAGGAATTTATTCGGGAAATTCAGCTTGTGTCCCCGCCATGGTTGAACGAGAAACGCAGGTGGTTGATGGAGCCGATTCGAGCGATCCATTCGGTCGGTGAGCAGTATTGCTACGAGCTGATGAATGGACAGATTTACCCGTCCGCGCTACTTCGGCATCCCAGAGAAACGTTGTGGTCCAAGGTAGATAGGGCAAATGAATAATTTCATTGAAAGACGCCTCGCTACTAATCACCGAACCCTTCTTTTTCAGCGAGACGGCCCTGAGACGGAAATGTTCGGGTTTGAATGCCTCGACGGTTGGTCGGATCTGATCGAAGGCAGTCTGCTGCTAATCCAGCGATATGCAGAGTTGAGAGCGCTCGACGTGAATATTTCACAAGCGAAAGAAAAGTTCGGTCAGCTCCGGATTTATCAACGTGGGGGCGACGCTAGCGTCGGTATGGCTCTAGAAATCACCGAACTGGTTTCGGGTTGCGTATGCGAGCTGTGCAGCATGCCTGGAGAAGTGATGGCGTTTGAAGGTTGGCTTCTTGCTCGGTGTGAGAAACATCGCGGGACACAGGCTTTAGAACAAATAGACCCTAGGATCGCTGACCAACATTACGTTGCCAGCTATGCGCGAACCGTAGCGTTAATTTTGTCATTCTTCGGAGCGAGCGCCGTACATTGGGTGCAACAGCCAAGCATTGCTTTTGCCGGTCGGCGGCCTTACGAAGTGCTCAATACGAGCGAGGGGTGCGAGGCGGTCTACACGCTTCTGAAGCGACTCGAATATGGCGTTGGGGTGTGATCCTCATGAATGTTATCGCCAACTCAAGAGTAGTGATGGCTGATCACCCAAATCTTGAAGAGCACCTGCGTCGCGAACTGGCGTGGGAGTTTGGTCAAGGGCTAGTCGACTTGAAACACGTACGGAGTCTCGTATCGTCTCCGCTGTTGATGTCGTTTTGCGTAAGAGCCTTCACTCATCCAATGCTTGCAAGCGCCGGGGACACGTATTTGGATACGCGAACGTTGCTCGCGGATTGGCCTCTGAAAACGCGTGCGATATCGTTATGCGAATTTACCCGGTTGGAGGGGATGTTGGCGTTTGTCGATGAATACAGCCTCAGCGATGCATCATTGATAAAGCTCCAAGTCTGGCCATATAGCCCGCAAAGCCTTGATGGTTTCGCGATGGCCATCGCTGTGGCGCTCAGCTACACGCCTTCCGAATTGATGCAGGAATCGAGAATTTCGCTGGCGATAGATGAGTTGGTCGGTGAATGGGGCTATTACGCCGATGGGTTCTGAAGGTTTCGAGGGATAGACGAACGTTGCTGGTGCAATGGGCAGGACAGATATGGAAAGCAAAACTCACGTCAGAATTCACGCCCGACTGATGCCATTTTTTCCCATGCCTCGTCTAGATTGTCCTCCGGAGTTTCTGCCAGCAGGCGTTCAAGCGAAAGCTTTGTACCTTGGGACGGACCATTAGAAACCTCGTGCCCGACGGTTATAGGTTGCTCTGCCAATGCATCTTCGATTGGAGTCAGCTGCTTTTTTCGTGTCATTTTTCTTGCTCCAAAACTCGTCCGTAAGAGTTTAGTGTTTGAGCGGAGGGGAGGGCGTCAAGGTGACAGGTGGCTGGATCCGCCTGCATTACCAATAGGGTTGCAGTCGAGTCCCCCCGATTTAACACTGCGCCTCCAGCAGCGCCTCACGTGTTCTCTTTTTGAGCCGTCGGTATCCGCCAGGTAGCCATGAAGCATAGGAACAGAAGCCCGCACATCACACCGATAAGTACCGAAGCTCCAAAGCTTTCCAAAACAAAAGCTGAGGCGATGGGGCCGCACGCTTGGGCAACAAGGACAGGCCTTGCGAGCAGTCCCATGCGTGCGCCATATCCTTGAGGTCCAAAAAGCGCCAATGGAAGAGTACCGCGAGCGATGGTGAGGATGCCGTTACCCGCACCGTAAAGTGCAATTGCTACGAAGGCCAGCCAAGGCAGGCCTGAGATCAGCAATCCAAGTCCGACGAAGCATAGCAACACTCCCGCTCGTGCGGACCAAGTTGGGTGGAGATTCCTTCCAATGGAAAACTCCGCAACCCGCGCCACCACTTGCGAGGGTCCGATCACCATGCCGAGCGCCAAGGCCATAGCGTTCGCGATCCCCAACTGCTTGAGAATATTGAGCAGGTGTACCGAGATACCAGATACCACCAGTGCCAGTGCCGTTAGCATGCCGCCAATCAAGAAAAACAGATAATTGGAGGTCTTTGGGCGAAGCGCAGCCCCCCCTAGTGATTTGGTTATAACGGGGTGGGGCGGTTGTTTTGTGCTTCCAGGAATCAACAGCGCATGAATAGGGAATCCGATTAGCAGATGAGTCGCAGCGATAGCAAAGCAGGCGCCCCTCCAACCGATCCAACTCTCCAGTCCCGCTATCACCGGCCAGCCTATGGTGCTTGCGAAGCCGCCTAAAAGGGTCAGTCCGGTAATGGAGGTTCGAGCCTCTTCGCCGAAAAGTCGTCCCAGGGTTGAGAAGGCTGCGTCGTATAGACCCGCCGCCATGGCGACGCCGATCAGCGTCCAGGCGAGGTAGTACGTGGCAAGGTTTCCCGCCAGCCCCATCAGTAACATGCCAAGAGCCAGGAGCAGTGAGCTGGCAGCCAGGATAGAGCGTCCGCCATGACGATCAATCTGACGACCAACTGCCGGCGAGGAAGCTCCCGCTATCAGCATTCCCCAAGACAGACCACCCACTGCGCTGGTAATGGACCACCCGGTTTCTTTGGCTATAGGAGTCGCAAGCACTGCCGGCAAGTAATAGGTCGTAGCCCAGGCAATAATCTGGGTGAAACCCATTGCCCATACGAGCCTGGAGCGATTGATCGGAGAATGAATCTGCTGTGGAAATGACACGACCGATGCGCTCATTTTTAGTTGTTAGTAACAACAAGCTAGCGCCTTCTTCTGGCTATCGTCAATCTAAGTTCGTTGTTGACGCCTCCGAGATTCGAGGATTACTGTTGCAGCTAACAACTAATTTGTGACGGTTATGACGAAGCTTAAAAACGATCAGCTGACTCAGGATTCCGAGGACTTGCATGAGGCGCTGAACCAGCTGGTTCGCGTCTATCAGTTCCGTGATCGCGACCGGATCTGCTGTTACGACGTATCGGTAACCCAATGCTATGCCGTCGAGACGCTTGTCAAAAGGGGCGCGCTGCGCCTTCAGGTCTTGGCGGAAGAAATGTTCTTGGACAAAAGCACGGCAAGCCGAGTGATCGATACCTTAGAGCGTAAAGGGTATGTGTCTCGCGTTGAGGATGATGAAGATCGACGTGCAGTCCGAATCCAGGCAACGGATTCTGGACGGGAGCTATACGAGAAAATCAGAGCTGACCTGATTGCTGAGGAGCGAGCGATGATCGAGAACATCTCGGCTGAAGCCAGGCAAGGAGCACTGAGTTTGCTTAGGCAGATTACGCGGGCCACGGAGATTCGCTGCGGGCTCGTGAGTGAGTGTTGCCCAGCCGTGAAGAGCAAGGATTGAAAGGGAAAACTTCCTTTTAGAAGCAATGTTGTTACTACCAACCGAGTGGGGCTCGAATAATGCTAACAATGCAAACGCTGATGCGATTTCGTTTAGCTGAACGCTTAGATGCTACCAAAATGGCAGCCATCTACAACCAAGGTATTGAGGATCGTAGCTCTACGTTTGAAACAACTCCTGTATGTGCATCAGACATGTTTGATCGCATTAACTCAGTAGAACGCTACCCGGTAGTGGTCATGGTTGATGTGGCTGATCAGGTTGTTGGATGGGCTGGACTCAGTAGTTATCGCACCCGAGCCTGTTACGACGGCGTTGCAGATTTCTCCATTTATGTAGATCGCGATGTTCGCGGCTACGGGTTCGGCAAACAGTTGCTTCAGGCATTGCTGGACGAAGCCGAAGCTCGCGGATTCTGGAAGGTTCTTTCGCGTATTTTTACCTTCAATCACGCCAGTCTTGCACTGTGTGAAGCCTGCGGTTTTCGTCAGGTGGGGGTGTATGAAAAGCACGCCTGCCTGGAAGGGCGCTGGCTTGACTGTACGATTGTCGAACGCCTGTTTCCGGTCAATCAGCCAGTCTGAAAAAGGAATGGACCATGGTGAACAACGATCTTCCCGTTGCCATAATCGGAGCAGGGCCGGTGGGCCTGGCGACAGCCGTTCACCTATTGGCCCGAGGGATCACACCGTTGATTTTCGACGCTGGTCCGAAAGCTGGGTCCAGCATCGAAGAATGGGCGCATGTGAAGATGTTTTCTCCGTGGCAGTTCAATGTGGACAAGGAGGCGGCCAAACTTTTGCTGGCCGATGGCTGGATTCCACCACCGGAGAACGAGTATCCAACGGGTCGTGAACTGCTGGACCGGTTTGTTCGACCTCTCGCAGACCTCGAACAGATCAAGCGTCACTTGCAGCTCAATACCCGTGTTCTGGCAGCCACTCGCATCGGTCAGGATGTGATGAAGACCCAGGGCAGATCGGCTGCCCCTTTTTTGCTACGCGTCGCAGGACCAACGGGTGAACAGGATGTGCTGGCCAGCGCTCTCATCGATGCCTCGGGCACGTACCTGACGCCGAACTGGATGGGTGCCCATGGTATCCCTGCCTTGGGCGAGATCGAGCATGCAGCGCACATCGCGTACGGCATCCCGGAGGTATTGAGTCGTGCCCGGAATCGCTATGCCAACAAAAGAGTGCTGGTAGTAGGTGGTGGTCACTCCGCGTTTAACACCCTCCAGGATCTGGTACGGCTGACTCAGGAGGCACCGCAAACCAAAGTGCTATGGGCAATCCGGGGTAATTCTCTTGAGCGCATTCTGGGCGGTGGTGCGAATGATCAATTGGAAGAGCGCGGAAAGCTCGGCCTGAAGATTCGCCAATTGCTGAATGACGGCGTGATCGAGCTGTTCAAAAGCGTCGCTATCGATCAGGTAGTAGGCAATGCCCAAGGGTTGGTCGTGAAGGCGGGAGGCCAGTTATTTCCACCTGTGGACGAAATCATTGTGGCGACTGGATTCCGCCCAGACCTGAGTCTGCTCGCCGAGCTGCGTATCTCACTTGACCCAACAACCCAAAGTGCAGTGTTGCTCGCTTCAATGATCGACCCCAACCAGCACAGCTGCGGTACGGTCAGGCCTCACGGCGCAGTAGAACTTTCCCATCCAGAGGAAGGTTTCTTCATTGTGAGGATGAAGAGCTATGGCCGGGCGCCTACGTTTTTGTTAATGACGGGGTATGAACAGGTACGGTCTGTTGTCGCGGCGTTGGCGGGTGATTGGGAGGCGGCCAAAAGGGTTGAGCTGATCCTTCCGGCAACTGGCATTTGCAACTCGGATTTCGATGAGGCTGATGATCGCCTTGAAGCTTCGGCTAGTCAGACATCTTGTTGCGCGACGGCGGGAACATTTCCTGAGGCCGCACCTCTTACCTCGCCGGGTTGTTGCAAAGCCTAGAGCACTGCCGCCTAACCCGCCCTCGACGTCCGGGGCAGGTTAGGGGCGCCCTTCTTATTTCTTCTGCTTGTCCAGGTAGTCCTTGAACCAAGGAACGACCTTTTTCTGCTTGCGCGACAGACTCATTACAAAAACCATATATACCGCCGCAGATATTTGTAGATAACTGGAAAGCGAGTTACGTGACTGACGCGGCAATATAGGGCTTTCATTGAAGCTGGACGGCGGAATCCAAACGTTTTTATGGATTACTGTGCCATTAGCTCTTTACCTGGTATACGGAAAATCATATATTCGTTATACCGTATATGAGCTGAGATTTCACAATGACCAGCAAAGCCCGTGTCCTGTTCGTCTGTACCGCCAATGCGGCCCGCTCTCCGTTGGCCCAAGCGTTGCTGAGGCATACCGATTCGGAGCATTTCGAGGCGTTCAGCGCCGGCACAACTCCGACTCAGGTCGATCCACGCACCTTCGAGGCACTCTCCCACATCGGTGTGAGCACGGAGGGATTACGTAGCAAGTCGATAGACGAGTTCCGTGGTGAGCGTTTCGATTACGTCATCACCTTGTGTGATAAAGCCGCAGCGGAATGCCTGTCCTTACCTGGAGCCGAGGAGGCATTGGCCTGGAGTTTTGACGACCCGGTTACCAGCACCAAACCCGATGCCTTCCGTCACACCCTTCACGAAATTCATGAGCGCATCAAGATGTTCGTCTTGGTCAAAAACAAACACTGAGAAAACGATATGGCTGACCATCTGACACCGACCACTGTTTTCAAATGCCTTGCTGACGACACTCGGGTCCGCACGATGATGCTCATCACCCGTGAAGGAGAGCTTTGTGTTTGCGAGCTGACCTGCGCGTTGAACGAGAGTCAGCCAAAAATCTCCAGGCACCTAGCGCAACTGCGTACTTGCGGCCTGTTGTCGGACCGTCGGCAAGGCCAATGGGTGTATTACCGACTGCACCCGAATCTTCCTGATTGGGTTCATCAAGTGCTGACCACCGTGCTGAAAAGCAACAAGCACTGGTTGAGCCCTGATGCCAAACGCCTTGATGAAATGGGTGACCGTCCTGAACGGGCAGCCGTGTGCTGTGAAAGCAAAATCGCCTGATTCCGCCTTCGACTACGAGATCGCTCGATGAAAATCCTGTTCCTGTGCACTGCCAATAGCTGCCGCAGCATCCTTTGTGAAGCAGTCTTCAATCACTTGGCGCCGGAAGGTATGAAAGCCTACAGCGCGGGCAGTCAGCCGAAAGGCGAAGTACATCCGCTGAGTCTCAAGACGTTAGAAAGCGCTGGTATTTCGACGGAGGGATTGATCAGTAAGTCCAGCGATGTCCATGTGAACTTGGCTCCTGATTTCGTCATCACGGTGTGCGACAAGGCTGCCGGTGAGGCCTGCCCGGTATTTTTCGGACCGGCCACGAAGGCGCACTGGGGGTTGGCTGACCCGTCGGAATACCACGGGACTCAAGAAGAGATCGGGGCGGCTTTTGAGGCCACTTTGGAGCAGATCAGAACCCGTATTGAAGCCTTTCTGGCTTTACCGCTTTCCCAGCTGAGTGCCGAACAGCTCAAGGCAGAGCTGGCCCTGATTGGCACGCTGTAATCACAGGAGCATTGATCATGAGTAAAAGCCGCCTTTCGTTCCTCGACCGTTATCTGACGCTGTGGATTTTTCTCGCCATGGCCTTGGGGATCGGTCTGGGGAGCCTGTTCGAAGGCTGGCCGCAGTGGCTCAACAGTCTTTCCGTGGGCACAACCAACATACCCATCGCTATCGGCTTGATCGTGATGATGTATCCGCCTCTGGCCAAGGTTCGTTATGAGGAACTGCCGGAGGTCTTCAAGGACAAGCGCATCCTCGTTTTGTCCTTGGTCCAGAACTGGGTCATCGGCCCGGTGTTGATGTTCGCACTGGCGATCATCTTCCTTCGGGACCAGCCGGAATACATGACCGGCCTGATCCTGATCGGCTTGGCTCGTTGCATCGCGATGGTGCTGGTCTGGAACCAGATCGCGGGTGGCAACAATCAGTACGTCGCCGGGCTGGTTGCGTTCAACAGCATCTTCCAGATCCTGTTTTTCAGTGTGTATGCCTGGATTTTCCTGGGGCTGTTGCCGCCGCTGTTCGGGCTGGAAGGCAGCGTGATTGAGACCAGCTTTGTCAGCATTGCCGAGTCGGTCCTGATCTACCTGGGTGTGCCGTTCCTGGCTGGCTTCCTGACTCGCAAAATCCTTATCGCCCGTAAAGGTGAAGTCTGGTTTAAGGAGCGCTTCATTCCCAAGATCAGCCCGCTGACGCTGGTGGCACTGCTGTTGACCATCGTGGCCATGTTCAGCCTCAAGGGCGACGTGGTGCTGCAATTACCATTGGATGTATTGCGCATCGCGATTCCTCTGACGATCTATTTCGTCGTGATGTTTTTCATCAGCTTCTGGTTGGGCAAGCTGCTCAAAGCTGATTACCCACGCACCACCGCACTGGCTTTCACCGCCGCAAGCAACAACTTTGAACTGGCGATTGCCGTGGCCATTGCCAACTTCGGCCTCGCTTCCCCAGTGGCCTTCGCCACGGTTATCGGCCCGCTGGTGGAAGTGCCGGTACTGATTTCTCTGGTCGGTGTTGCCCTTTGGTTGAAACGCCGCTGGTTCGATGAATCCAAGAGCGCCGTAGCGCAGGACAAAGACTATGTTTGATGACCACATCCCCCAGCTCGATACTGACCTGATTGATCTTCCTTCGACAGATAAGCTCGGTATCGAAAAGACCTCCATCCACAAACCGCGCATTTTGCTGCTGTACGGATCGACGCGTGAACGCTCTTTCAGTCGTTTGCTGGTCGAGGAAGCAGCTCGGTTGCTGGAGCACTTCGGCGCCGAGACGCGGATTTTCAACCCGTCAGGCTTACCGCTGCCAGATGACGCACCAGACGATCACCCGCGTGTGAAGGAACTGCGTGACTTGGTGTTGTGGTCCGAGGGGCAGGTCTGGTGCTCTCCAGAGCGTCACGGAAATATGAGCGCAGTTTTCAAAGCGCAGATTGATTGGGTGCCTCTCGCAATGGGCGCGGTACGCCCGACTCAAGGCAAAACCCTCGCCGTTATGCAGGTCTGCGGCGGCTCACAGTCGTTCAACGTCGTTAATCAGCTGCGAGTGCTGGGACGGTGGATGCGCATGTTCACCATTCCCAACCAATCGTCCGTACCGAAGGCCTACATGGAATTCGACGATAACGGCCGGATGAAACCTTCTCCATTCTACGACCGCGTCGTGGATGTGATGGAAGAGTTGGTGAAATTCACGCTGTTGCTTCGTGACCGTCAGGACTATCTGGTGGATCGTTATTCCGAGCGCAAAGAGTCAGCGGAAGAACTCATGAAACGTGTCAATCAGCGCTCCATCTGAGGATTTTTTACCGTGCTACAACACCCATATTCCGTACTGCCCTTGGCACAGTTCGATGGCCAATTGATTTTCACCCCGTGTCCAGGCACGAAGGGCACCCTGCCTTTCGAGGCGCTGCAAACCCTCAAAGATGCAGGGGCTTCAGTGTTGCTGACGCTGATGCCAACCGAGGAGCTGCTTCAGAACGAGATCGACCTTCTGCCCGAAGAATGTCAGCTGCTCGGCATCGAGTGGTTCCACTTGCCAGTAGAGGACGATCAGGCTCCAGGCGACGCATTTAAAACCGCATGGGAGCAGCACCATCCGCGACTCAAGCAACTACTGACCGAAGGGAAAACCATCGCCATTCATTGCAAGGGCGGCTCGGGCCGTACCGGGTTGGTCGCCGCTCAGTTGTTGATCGAAAGTGGTGTGCCATTCAGCGATGCCATTCGCGACGTTCAGTCGTTACGTCCACGCGCCATTCAGCATCCTGCCCATATCGAATACATCGGCCAGTTCGACACCCAGTCGAACTCCCACTGACTACAGATACAGAGCACAACAACATGACTATCAAAGTTGGCATCAATGGTTTTGGCCGGATCGGTCGCCTCGCTCTGCGAGCATCCTGGAGCTGGCCAGAGTTTGAGTTCGTACAGATCAACGATCCAGCGGGTGACGCGGCAACGCACGCGCATTTGATCAACTTCGACTCGGTGCATGGTCGTTGGCACAACGAAGCCAGTGCAGAAGGCGATCATGTGGTGATTGGCGGCAAGCGCATCAAGGTGACCGCGAACAAAGCGATTGCGGACACCGACTGGTCGGATTGCGATCTGGTGATCGAGGCCAGCGGCAAGATGAAAACCGTCGCTGTGCTTCAGGCTTACCTCGACCAAGGCGTAAAGCGTGTGGTGGTCTGCGCTCCGGTGAAGGAAAAAGGCGCGCTGAACGTCGTCATGGGCGTCAATCATCAGCTGTTCAATGCGGCGGAACATCGCATCGTCACCGCTGCTTCGTGCACCACCAACTGTCTGGCGCCAGTGGTGAAAGTCATCCACGAAAAGCTGGGCATTCGCCACGGTTCGATCACCACCATCCACGACCTGACCAACACCCAAAGCATTCTCGATCAGCCGCACAAGGATCTGCGCCGTGCGCGTGCTTCGGGGATGAGTTTGATTCCGACCAGCACCGGCTCGGCCACCGCCATCGCCGAAATTTTCCCAGAGCTGCGTGGGCGACTGAATGGTCACGCCGTACGCGTGCCGCTAGCCAACGCTTCGCTGACTGACTGTGTCTTTGAAGTCGAGCGCGCCACGACCGTCGAAGAAGTGAACCAGTTCCTCAAGGACGCTTCCGAGAACGAGCTGAAAGACATCCTCGGTTTCGAGACGCGTCCATTGGTGTCCATCGACTATCGCACAGATCCACGCTCATCGATCATCGATGCGCTGTCGACCATGGTCATCAACGGTACACAGGTCAAACTCTATGCCTGGTACGACAACGAGTGGGGCTATGCCAACCGCACCGTCGAACTGGCCAAAATGGTCGGTCTGGCAGTTTAAGGAGCGGTCATGAAAGCGTTGTCAGCCCTCGCGCCGGAAGTGCGGCAGTACCTACTCGTTACGGGCAACTACTGGGCCTTCACTCTCACCGATGGTGCTCTGCGCATGTTGGTGGTGCTGCACTTTCACGCATTGGGCTACAGCCCACTTCAAATCGCGGCGTTGTTTCTGTTCTACGAACTCTTTGGCGTGATCACCAACCTGGTGGGCGGTTATCTCGGTGCTCGGCTGGGTCTGAACCGAACCATGAACATCGGGCTGGGCATTCAGGTTGCGGCGCTGCTGATGCTGACCGTCCCGGTAGCCTGGTTAACCATCCCGTGGGTGATGGGCGCTCAGGCGCTGTCGGGGATTGCCAAAGACCTGAACAAGATGAGCGCCAAAAGCTCCATTAAGCTTCTGGTTCCGGATGGGCAACAGGGCAAGCTCTACAAGTGGGTGGCGATCCTCACTGGCTCGAAGAACGCACTCAAGGGCGTCGGTTTCTTTCTTGGCGGAGCCTTGCTGGCCTTGATCGGCTTCAAAGGCGCCTTGCTGTCCATGGCGGGTGTCCTGGCGCTGATCTGGATCAGCAGCTTGATTCTGTTGAAGAAGGACCTGGGCAAGGCCAAAGCCAAGCCAAAATTTCGCGACATCCTGTCCAAGAGCCGGGCGATCAATATCCTCTCAGCGGCCCGAATGTTCCTGTTCGGCGCCCGCGATGTCTGGTTTGTGGTGGCCTTGCCGGTGTACCTGAGCAGCGTCTTCGGCTGGGACTTCTGGGAGGTTGGCGGCTTCCTTGCGGCCTGGGTGATTGGCTACGGCATTGTGCAATCCTTCGCGCCTAACATCACCGGAAAGAAACATGGGCACGTACCGGATGGTCGTGCTGCATTTTTGTGGGCACTTGCACTGGCAGGTCTGCCGGCGGCAATCGCTCTCGGGCTGAACACTGGGCTGTCGCAGCAGATGGTGCTACTCGGCGGATTAATGGTCTTTGGCGCGCTGTTCGCGGTGAATTCGTCGCTGCACAGCTATCTGATCGTGTCCTACGCTAAGGAAGACGGCGTTTCGCTGGACGTGGGGTTTTATTACATGTCCAACGCTATGGGACGACTGATCGGCACGGTGCTCTCCGGTTGGGTGTATCAGCTGTATGGGCTGAGTGCGTGCTTGTGGATATCGAGCGCATTCGTGCTGTTCGCAGCTTTGATTTCGATAGCCCTGCCTCGGCATGCAAATCACTGAAATAGTCCCTTGGTCTATTTCTGGCAACACCAGATGCCGCCATTCTGCTGTCTTTACATTGTGACGAAATGCTTCGTCAGTTAACTGCGACTCGACAGCGATTCAATGATGCGACATTGCTCTATAACACCCCCCTGACAGCAAACGCTCAGTCGTGTCAGTTCGGCTTCTAAACCGCGTAAGTCTTGAATGCGCATTCGCACCTGTTCTAATTGACCTTGAACTTTCGCATCCACGGCGGCGCAGGAAGCATCGCGTCGATCAGCAAGGCCCAACAGGTCACGAATGTCATCCACGCTGAACCCCAGCGCTCGGCTGCGGCGAATAAACAACAACCGATTGCGCTCTTCGTCCGTGTAAAAGCGGTAGCCCGATGAAGACCTTCCAGCAGAAGGCAGCAGCCCCGACTGTTCGTAATAGCGGATGGTTACGGCTTTGGTATCGGTCAGCTTCGCCAAGGCACCGATCGTGTACGTGGGCGCATTCATTTCTCTTGACCTTATAGTTGCTAGAACCCTCATTGTACTCGCGCTAGGCGACAAGCAAATCCATGCTCAGCCTCCGAACGCTACATAGGGCTCTGATTCGATGACAACCACACATCAAGTACGTCGGTCCGAAGCATGGCCGCTTCTGCTCTGCGCATGGCTGCTTGCCCTTATAGCAACGCTTTCAGTGTTGTTTGTTGGGGAGATTATGGGGCAAGTGCCCTGTGTGCTCTGCTGGTTCCAACGTGCATTCATGTTCCCCCTCGTTCTGGTGCTGGGCGTAGCTTGCTACCTGTCGGACGCGGGTGTCTGGCGTTATGCGATGCCATTAGCCGTTATGGGCTGGTTCATCGCGCTGTATCACAATCTGCTGTATTTCGGACTGATCCCTGAAAGCATCAAGCCCTGTGGGGCCGGTCCATCCTGCTCTGGCGCGGACATGACTATCCTCAGTGGGGTTCCGTTGCCACTGTTATCGCTCGGTGTGTTCAGCATTCTGATCATTCTTTTTGCCTTCATCCGTCGGAGATTCACCGTATGAGCAGACGCACTGTCGTCCTCGCCATCAGCGTGCTAGCCATTGTTGGCTTTGCCGCCGCCGCTTTTTTTTTTAACCGCGCCGTCACGGTTCCTCAGGCCACGGCACCCGTGCCGCAAAACAGCGCGCTGGAACGGTTCAACTCTCCAAGTTTCGGCCCAGCCAACGCGCCGGTGACTATTGTCGAGTTCTTCGACCCATCGTGTGAAAGCTGCCGTGCTTTCTACCCTATCGTGAAAAAGATGATGTCCCAGCACCCTGCCGATACCCGCTTGGTGTTGCGCTATGTGAGGCTTCACGTAGGGTCAGAAGAAGCTATTCGCATTCTTGAGACTGCCCGTAAACAAGGCGTATTTGTGCCGGTACTTGAAGCAGTCCTGGCGGCCCAACCGCAGTGGCATGATGATGCGCGAGCTTCAGCCGCATGGGATGCAGCGGCTCAGGCAGGCCTGGACGTAAACAAGGCCCGTGAGGACATGATGTCGCCTGATATCACCGCCACGATAGAAAGAGATGCCGTTGATGCCAAAACCGTAGGCGTAAGCGGAACACCAACATTTTTCGTCAATGGCAAGCCACTGACCAATTTCGGTGCTCAGCAGCTCTATGATCTGATCTGGAGCGAGGTCAATCAGTCACGTTGAACAGGAATGGTCGCGCTGGGAAATGCTTCAAAGCATCGAATCAGCGCTTGACCTTATAGTGGCTATAGGGTGTTCACTCTCACCATGAATAGTGGAGAGCGTTCTCATGAAAACCTGTTGCGATGACAAGCAAGCACCCGAAAATCACACCGGCGTGGACGTTTTTGATCCTGTCGCGTCCAAGAGCTGCTGTGCGACTTCCGCAACATCGGGTGAGAGCGAGACAGTTCGAGATCAAGCCACCAGTTGCTGTTCTCCAAAGACCTTAGACGTGAATCCAGCGCTTTCAACGACCAAAAGTGCGGACTGCTGCTCTGCTGGTGGGAATCTCGGCAAGACAAGCTGCGCCACTACAGCTCCGACATTTTCTTTACATGCACTTTCCGAACCGATCAAGCCCGCCACTTCGGTTGTTAACGATGCGTGCTGTTCGCCGTCTGGAGTGGGTGGCCCAAGCGCGTGTGCACCCAAAGTGTTATCAGCCGCTGCCAGCGACACGACTCGCTTCAGTAGTTTCCGGATTGGACAAATGTGCTGTCCTACCGAGCAAGGGATGATTGAAGGCAAGCTTGCGAAGATGGGCGGAATTCAGAAACTGGAATTCAACATGATGAACCGCACTTTAGGTGTCTGGCACGAACTGCCGGACACCTTAGGTATTGAAGCGGTGGTGTCATCGCTTGGCATGCACGCTGAACCGCTGACTGCTGAGGGCAAGGTAGCGAACGCGGATACACCGCAAGCCCAGTCTGACGTTGCATCACCGCGTAAAAGCAGTTGGTGGCCACTAGCGCTGTCCGGTGTTGCAGCGGTAGGCGCGGAAGTCTTGCACTTCACCCAGTCAGCCCCGGAATGGGTGATTGCTGCCGTCGCCTTATTCGCCATCACACTCTGCGGGCCCACGACGTACAAGAAAGGTTGGATCTCGCTTAAAAACCTTAACCTGAACATCAATGCCTTGATGAGCATTGCGGTGACGGGAGCAGTGCTGATCGGACAGTGGCCAGAAGCGGCGATGGTCATGTTTTTGTTTACCGTTGCCGAATTGGTCGAGGCCAAGTCGCTGGATCGTGCGCGCAATGCGATCAAGGGTCTGATGGACTTGACCCCGGAGCGCGCAACCGTGCGCCAGTCAGACGGCAGCTGGCTGGAAGTCGATGTGAAAACCGTCGAGATCGGTTCCTTGGTTCGAGTACGCCCCGGCGAACGTATCGGCCTGGATGGCGATGTCGCCTCCGGCAACTCTACCGTCAACCAGGCACCTATCACGGGCGAGAGCCTGCCCATCGAGAAAACTGTCGATGATCCTGTGTATGCCGGCTCCATCAATGGGTCGGGGTCCTTCGAGTACCGCGTGACGGCTGAGGCTAGCAACACGACGCTGGCTCGGATCATTCATGCAGTTGAAGAAGCCCAAGGTTCGAGGGCCCCGATCCAACGGGTCGTCGATAAGTTCGCCAAGGTCTACACGCCGGCGGTGTTCTTCTTCGCCGTCGCTATTGCGGTAGTACCGCCACTGCTTATGGGCGGATTATGGACTGACTGGATCTATCGAGCGTTGGTGCTTCTGGTAGTAGCCTGTCCTTGCGCGCTGGTGATCTCGACCCCAGTCACCATTGTAAGTGGCCTGGCGGCGGCGGCGCGAAAGGGCATCCTGATCAAGGGGGGGGTGTACCTGGAAAACGGTCGCAAGATCACCCATCTGGCCCTGGATAAAACCGGGACAATTACCCACGGCAAACCTGTACAAACCGATTTCCTGCCCTTGGCTGATGGAGTTCCCGGAGATTATCGCATTGCCGCCGCGAGCCTTGCCCAACGCTCGGATCATCCGGTTTCGCAGGCCATTGCCAAACAAACGGCCCAGCAATCGTTGCATTTGCGCGAAGTGGAAAACTTTGAAGCGCTACTGGGTCGCGGCGTCCGCGGCGTAATTGAGGGCAAGCGCTACCAATTGGGTAACCACCGTTTGTTGGAAGAGTTGGGGTTCTGCACGCCGGACACCGAGGTAGCCCTGGACCACCTTGAGCGGCAAGGGAAAACTGTAGTCATTCTGTCCGATGACACACGGGCGCTGGCATTGTTTGCAGTCGCCGATACGGTAAAGGACACCAGCCGGGTCGCAATCGAGGAACTTCACGCATTAGGTGTGAAGACGTTGATGTTGACGGGTGACAACCCACATACCGCACAGGCGATCGCCACGCAGGTAGGCATCGACGAGGCCAAAGGCAACCTCCTGCCGATCGATAAGCTTAAAGCCATCGAAGCCTTGATCGAACATCATGGCACCGTCGGTATGGTGGGCGATGGCATAAACGATGCCCCGGCGCTTGCTCGATCCGATGTAGGCTTCGCCATGGGCGCTGCTGGCACCGACACGGCGATCGAGACCGCTGACGTGGCAATCATGGACGATGATTTGCGTAAAATTCCTGCATTTATTCGCCTATCCCGCCAGACCGGAGCGGTGCTTACGCAAAATATTGCGCTCGCGCTGGGCATTAAAGTCATCTTCTTAGCCGTCACGCTCACCGGCCATGCCACGATGTGGATGGCTGTATTCGCGGATATGGGGGTGAGCCTGTTAGTCGTCCTGAATGGCCTGCGCTTGCTGCGTAATTGAGATGGACTTGAACCACCAGTTGCGAGCGGCTATCGACGAATCCTTTCTGAATGCCAGGCATGCCTTGGGGGCAAATTCCCCTCAGCGGGCTTATCCGTGGCTGGAAAGGGCTCACGTCCTTACTCAGCGAATCCCTCCGCTCCATGCTTACAGCCATTGGCTAATGTTTCTGGCTGGTTGGGAGGAGAGGGACTTTCGAGAGATGCTTGGTCAAGCGGCGCGCATTCCGGCTGCTTTACTGTTCTCCAAGATTTGGGTGCCTGAGGGTAATAACGGCCGGGCAAGAGTCAGCGCCTTTCAACCGATGCCGCTATCAGATGAACTGAAACGGTTACTACGGGACAGCCAATGAACACCTACTCAATGACCACTCGTGCTCCGATGCCTGGGCTTTGGTGGGGAATCGCAGCTACCTTGGCGTTGATCGATCAGGGGCTGAAGTTCACTATCGAGCACCTCTATGAGCTGGGCACCTCGGTCGCCGTAAGCTCATTCTTCAACATAGTGCATGCCCGTAATACTGGCGCCGCGTTCAGCTTCTTGGCTGACGCTGGAGGCTGGCAGCGTTACTTTTTTGTTGTCATTGCGCTGGCCGTAGCATTGACGCTCATGGTGATACTTCGACGGCAACGTCCCTGGAGCGAAGCCTTGGGCTATTGTCTCGTCTTGGGTGGTGCCGTGGGAAATCTCATCGATCGATCTGTACGAGGTTTTGTCGTGGACTATCTGGATTTTCACTATCAAGTCTGGCACTGGCCAGCGTTCAATGTCGCGGATATCGCCATCGTTGGCGGAGTATCGCTTTTATTGATCACGGGCGTAATAAGCCCAGCTCCCTCAAGTAAGCGCTGACGATGGAGCGCCACCTTCCAGTTGGGTCCGTCAGGTGGTCTGGTCGCGCATGGCTAACGACTGGGCTGGCGGTCTTCGCTGGCCGTGCTGGTCATCAGGATTGGCATCACCATCAGGCTCATCAGATAACGATAGGTCTGGACGCGCCCATAACAGTTGAGTGCCTGCAAAGTCAGCACACCGAGTTCGCAGTGTTTATTCCTGCCGGAGTTCGGCATCGAATCAGCGGAGCCCTCATTGTTTCAATCTACTTAGATGTTTTGGCAGAAGAGGCTCAGGTTTTGCCGAAGAGTATGTGGCCGACTTCAATCGAGATCGCTCCTGCTGACGCCGCAGAAATTGCGAACTCCCTGACGGGAGGCACGGGAGACACTCGGTTCGCAGTGCGAAAAGCTCTACAGATAGGTGATGTACTTCCCGCCGAAGATCAGCGCCTCGCGGTAGTCAGCACGGCCATTTACCAGGGTAAGGTACGACGCGAAGAGTTGGCCACATTGGTCCACCTGTCCCCAACTCGATTCTCGCATTGGTTCGTGGAGCAGACGGGTTTGCCGCTGCGTAGCTATGCGAAGTGGCTAAGGCTGACCCAGGCAGTTCGGTATCTGGCGTGCGGGCAACCTATCACCACTGCCGCTCACGAGTCAGGATTCTCCGACTCTGCCCACTTCTCCAGAACCTTTCGCTCGCTGTTGGGTATAGATCCCTCATCGGCGCTCGCCGAGGTGAACCTGCACGAAGCGAGTGTCTCGCGAGCTTTGCGGCCTTAGCTACAGGCCGCTTGCCGATTCGAATAGTTAAGCTTTCAGCGCCAGGATTCGACGTGCGCCGTTCAGAACGATCAGGCCAACAACCGTACCAATCACCAAGTCTGGGTACGAAGACCCTGTCCACGCGACCAATGCCCCCGCAGCGATTACGCCAACGTTCGCAATCACATCGTTGGCTGAGAAAATCCAACTTGCTTTCATGTGGGCGCCACCTTCGCGGTGGCGATAGATCAGCCAAAGGCAAGTGACGTTCGCCACCAGCGCGACGGCGCCTATCCCCATCATCAACATTGACTCGGGTTCGCTGCCATAGAGAAAGCGTCGAGCAACTTCAAAAAGCACACCCAAGGCTAAAATGATCTGAAACATACCCGCCAAATGCGCCGCGCGTACCTGCATCCCCGCGCTGCGACCGACCGCATACAGAGCCAGCCCGTAAACGGCCGCATCAGCAAACATGTCCAGCGAGTCGGCAATCAGCCCAGTCGATTGAGCAATGAGGCCAGCACCCATTTCGGCGACAAACATCGCGCCATTGATGCCGAGCAAGATTTTTAGAGTGCCGGCTTCCTTTGAAGCATTCAGCTCTTCACTGGCACTGTTAGACGATATGGACTCAGGGCTGACGGGCTGCGTACCCAGGAGCGTTGCTCCCAAGCCAAGTGACTCCAGCTTGATAGCAATCTGATCTACGGGCCCTTCGTGAAATACACTTACCTGTCTACCGGATAGATCAAAAGATAATGAAGCAATCTCGTGCAAGCCATTCAGTGCGAGTCTGATCATCCTTTCTTCGGAAGGACAGTCCATTTTTGGCACCGAAAACTTACTGATCCAGGTCCCTTCATTCAATGGTTTTGCTGCTGCTTCTGGGCCAGTCGAAGCCGGGCCGCAGCCACAGGATTTGTCACAAGAACTAATGGACAGCTCCTCCAAATGCACTCAATCCTTTCGATTACAAACCTTCTAGCCGCTATAAGGTCAAGCGGGAATGCTGATTCCTCGATTGTAGCTCTTTCATTCAATTCAAACGCCAGCCTCTAACATATCGTCGTCGCTTCCTACAGGAGGTGAGAGATGATTGTTATTTTCCGATACGCCATACGCTGGATGAGCTATCCGCTCATATTTGGTGGCAGCGCTGCCTTCATGATCTGGGCGCTATACACCGGCATTCCGCCATGGCCGACTACACTCCTGATCGCCATGGTGAGCTTGTTCGCGATTGCCGGATTGGAACGAGTCCAACCTTTTCGTAGGTCTTGGCTCGAAGATCATCAAGACACCACCACCGACGTATTGCATATGCTGGTCAACCTTTCCGTCATTCAGTTCACTGCTGAAGTCGTCGCCAAGCTTGGCGATGCGGTGCCGGCATCAGTTCGTCTTTTTCCCAGCGAGAGTCCCCTCTGGTTACAGCTGGCTCTGGTCGCAACCGTCCTCGATTTAAGCCTGTATGTCATGCATCGCATCAGCCATCGGGTGCATTGGCTGTGGCGTATGCACATGATTCATCACAGCGCGGATAGACTGTATTGGATGAACGGGGAGCGCAGACATCCTCTACATGCGGCGCTAATGGCCGGGCCGGGATTGGTGGTTCTGCTCGCATCAGGGGCGCCGTCTTTGGTTGTCGCAACTTGGTTTAGCATCTTGACCGTCCACTTGGCCTTCCAGCATTCAAACCTGGATTACTCGCTGGGTTGGTTGCGCAACGTGATGGCAGTCGCGGAGACACATCGCTGGCACCATAAGCAAGAGTTCGAGGATGCCCAAGTAAATTTTGGGGAGTTCTTCCTTTTATGGGATCACCTATTTGGAACCTTTTATGATGGAGCAGACAAGCTCGGTGATGCACAGGTAGGGCTGCAAGAGCGGGACTATCCGACTGGGTATCGAGCGCAGCTGATCGCGCCGTTTAGGCGCAAGCTTCCCGAACGTACCGTCGGTAGTGATCACTCGGCGAATTAGGGGATGGGTAGTGCGAGCCCACCAAAGAGGATAAATTGTTCGGTGTGAACGCCTATGTTCTACACATAATGTCGGCTTAATTCCCTTCATGTGTTATCGCCTATGTCGGACTCCGACGCGAGTTGTTGGTGACACGAGTTCAATTGTAAGAGCCATTTGCAGCGACTACACTCCAGCCCATGACACGCTATCTGCGGTTTTGCCTCATCTTCATGATCAGCTTGGCGCTTCCCCTCAGCGGGATGGCGGGTGTTCAGGCACCGACAGAACCGTGTCCAATGAAGACGATGGGCATGGCGATGATGGACGACATGGGGATGGACTGCTGCAACGATATGAAAAGCCCTTCCGAGCACGGCAAACCTTGCAAGCCGGGCCAGGAATGCAAGACGGGCGGCATGTTGCAAGTCTCGATTCTCAAGCCTCCAATAACCGTGTTCAGCCCCGTAGTGCTTTCCTTCTCCAGCGATTCCCTACCCGTACAAACCCCATCCGGGGTATGGCGCCCCCCTCGCGTTTGAATCCTGTCCCACATTGAGCCTCATTCCCCATTAGCGGGATGGACTAGCTGCGCGCATGTTTTTTGACGCGAGCAGTGGATTTTCACAGGAATTTAAATATGAACTCCAAGTGCTATTGCACAGTTTGGTCCCTGGTGGCCGGTCTGGCGGCAAGCGTACTGGCTTTGCCGAGCTTCGCTGCCGCGTTGACACTCGATGAGGCGTTGCGGCTGGCCGAAAACAATGCACCGTCGCTGACCGCACAAGACGCCAAAATTCAGGCTGCCAGCAGTGCAGCCATCCCTGCCGGTGAGCTGCCTGACCCCAAGCTGCTGCTGGGTGTGCAAAACTTCCCGATTGGCGGTCCGGATCGCTGGAGCATCGACCAGGACTTCATGACCATGCAAATGGTCGGGGTCAGGCAAGAAATGCCCAACAGCAACAAACGCAAAGCGCGCATTGAAGTTGCCGATGCAGCTGTTGATCGCGCCGCTGCGGAGCGTCGAGTCGAACGTCTGAAAGTACGCCAGTCCACGGCTTTGGCCTGGATCAGCAGCTACTCGGTTGAGCGCAAAGATGTGCTGTTCCAAGACTTCTACAAAGAAAACCGCCTGCTGAGCGATACCGTCCGAGCCCAGATTGCCGGTGGCCGCGCTCAACCCGCTGATGCGGTGACACCCAAGCAGGAAGCGGTTCAACTGGCGGAGCAACAGGACAATCTGATTCTCCAAAGAGCACAGGCCCGAGCGGCCCTCAAACGCTGGATTGGTTCCGCAGCCAACGACAAGCCTGTGGGCAGCCTACCTGAATGGCCTGTCGAAGCCTCAAGCTACGCCCATAAACTGCAACACCATCCCGAGTTGGCCGCATTTGCGCCGATGACCCGTGAAGCGCAAGCCAAAGTTAATGAAGCGGTGTCGGAGAAACAGTCGGACTGGAGCTGGGAACTGGATTACCAGCGCCGAGGCCGTGAGTTCGGCGATATGGTCAGCGTGCAATTTTCCTGGGATCTGCCGCTGTTTCCTGACTCCCGCCAAAACCCCAAAATTGCAGCCAAACAGGCTGAACTCAGTCAGCTTGAAGCCGAGCGCGAAGCCCTATCTCGCGAGCACACCCAGCAACTGGAAAACGAACTCGCTGACTATGAGCGCCTGAATCGTGCTGTGCGCCGCAACCAGGAAAGCCTGTTGCCGCTGGCCAAGGAAAAGGTCGAACTCAGCATGGCCAGTTATCGCTCGGGCAAAGGCGATTTAAACGCCGTTGTTGCCGCCCGGCGTGAACTCATAGAGGCCCGCCTTAAACAGATCGACGTGGAAGAGCAGCAAGCGCTGACCAGTGCGCGTCTGTATTTTGCTTATGGGGAGTCCAGCCAATGATCCTTAAAAAAGGAAACGTGGCATTGCTGTTAGGCATCTCGCTGGCACTCGGTATTGCCGGTGGTTACTGGTTCGCGCATCAACGCATGAGTGGAGTACCAAATACAGCCTCGGAGCAGAGCCTCAATTCAACGGGTGAACGCAAAGCGCTCTATTGGTACGACCCCATGTACCCGCAGCAAAAGTTCGATAAGCCAGGTAAGTCCCCCTTCATGGACATGCAACTGGTCCCCCAATACGCCGGCGGCGCAGGGGACCGAGCGAGCGTCAGCATCGATCCAAGTCTGACCCAGAATCTTGGACTGCGTTTTGCGACTGTCACCCGTGGGATCTTTGATTCCAGCCTCGAAGTAACCGGTGTCTTGGTGTTCAACGAACGTGATGTCGCTGTGATTCAGGCACGCACCACAGGCTTTGTGGAGCGGGTCTATGCCCATGCTCCCGGTGATGTGCTCAAAGCCAACTCGGCGTTGGCGGATATCCTGGTGCCGGAATGGGCCGCTGCTCAGACAGAGTTCCTTGCCCTGAAACGCAACGGGGATGCCGCCCTGTTGGATGCGGCACGCCAGCGTCTACGGCTCACAGGGATGCCGGCAGCGCTGATTACTCAGGTAGAGCGTGGCGGTAAGGTTCAGCCGTACTTGACGCTTACCAGTCCCATTGCCGGTGTGCTGCAAGAGTTGAACGTACGTGCGGGTATGACCGTGGCGACCGGCGACACCCTTGCACGCGTTAATGGCTTGAGTAGTGTCTGGCTAGCGGCGGCCGTACCAGAATTGGATGCCGGATCGATCGCCGTGGGACAGGCAGTCGAAGCGCGTCTGCCAGCCTTCCCTGGGACAATACTCAAAGGCAATGTCAGCGCGATTTTGCCCGAGACCAATCCAGACAGCCGCACTCTTCGCGTACGAGTCGAGTTACCCAATCCGGACGGACGCCTCAGACCGGGTTTGACGGCGCAGGTACGCCTAAATCGTTCGACCGAGCAAAGTGTGTTGTGGGTGCCCAGCGAGGCCGTCATTCGCACGGGCCGACGTGCCTTGGTGATGCTCGCCGAAGATGCTGGCCGCTACCGTCCCGTGGCGGTGCAGCTCGGGCAGGAAAGCGATGGCAAGATAGCGATAGTGAAAGGTCTGGAAGAAGGCCAGAAGGTGGTTACCTCTGGCCAGTTCCTGCTCGACTCGGAGGCCAGCCTTAAGGGCATCGTTGCAAGCTCAGAGGAAGAGTCACCACCCAGCGCAGCAGCCTCCAGCTTTCATGAAGCGGATGGGCAGATCGTCGAGATCAACGACAAAGAAGTCACTCTCGCCCATGGCCCTTTCAAAACGCTGGGCATGCCCGGCATGACGATGACGTTCCCACTCTCCAACCCAGCGTTGATGCAGGGTCTGAAAACGGGCGATAAGGTTCGGGTCGCGGTGAGTCAGACCGACGATGGCTTGCGTGTTGAGCGCCTGGATAAATCGGGGAGCCAGCCATGATTGCTGCCCTGATTCGTTGGTCAGTGGCCAACCGATTCCTGGTGCTACTGGCGACGCTGTTCGTCACCGCTTGGGGCATCTGGTCGGTGCAGAGCACGCCCATCGATGCGCTACCTGATCTCTCCGATGTGCAGGTGATCATCCGCACCCCTTATCCGGGACAAGCGCCGCAGATTGTCGAAAACCAGGTGACCTACCCGTTGGCTACCACCATGCTCTCGGTGCCGGGAGCCAAGGCGGTACGTGGTTATTCCTTCTTTGGTGACAGCTTCGTGTACGTGCTGTTCGAAGACGGCACTGACTTGTACTGGGCCCGCTCGCGGGTGTTGGAATACCTGAGTCAGATACAAAGTCGGTTACCGGCCAGCGCCAAGCCGGCATTGGGGCCGGATGCGACGGGCGTGGGCTGGATCTATCAGTACGCACTGGTGGACCGCAGTGGCGGACATGATCTGGCGCAACTTCGCGCACTTCAGGACTGGTTCCTTAAGTTTGAACTCAAGACTCTACCCAACGTTGCGGAAGTGGCCACGGTGGGTGGCATGGTCAAGCAGTACCAAGTGCAGCTCGATCCGCTCAAACTGGCCAGCCTCGATATCACTCAGGCTGAGGTAACCGAGGCTATCGGCAAGGCCAATCAGGAAACTGGTGGCGCGGTGCTGGAGATGGCAGAGACCGAGTTCATCGTGCGTGCTTCCGGCTACTTGAAGACGCTCAATGACTTTCGGGCGATCCCGCTGAAGCTGGGCTCGGGCGGTGTGCCGGTGACCCTTGGCGATGTCGCCACGATTCAGTTGGGACCGGAAATGCGGCGTGGCATTACTGAACTCGACGGCGAAGGCGAGACTGTCGGCGGCGTGGTGATATTGCGCAGCGGCAAGAACGCTCGCGAGACCATTGCGGCAGTCAAAACCAAACTCGACGAACTGAAAAGCAGCCTGCCGGCCGGGGTCGAAATCGTCACCACCTATGACCGCAGCAAGCTGATCGACCGCGCTGTGGAAAATCTCAGCCACAAGCTCATCGAAGAGTTCATCGTCGTCGCGTTGGTGTGTGGGATCTTCCTCTGGCACCTGCGCTCATCCCTAGTGGCTATCATCTCCTTGCCTGTTGGTGTGTTGATTGCCTTCATCGTCATGCGTTACCAGGGCATCAACGCCAACATTATGTCCTTGGGCGGGATAGCCATCGCCATCGGCGCCATGGTCGACGCCGCCGTGGTGATGATCGAGAACGCCCACAAGAAGATTGAGGCGTGGCACGCGGCCAATCCGGGGGAAGAACTGAAGGGTGAGCGTCATTGGCACGTAATGACCGAAGCGGCGGCAGAGGTAGGCCCAGCGCTGTTCTTCTGTTTATTGATCATCACTCTGTCGTTCATTCCGGTTTTCACGCTGGAAGCTCAGGAAGGACGGCTGTTCGGCCCTTTGGCTTTCACCAAGACCTACGCCATGGCCGCAGCGGCGGGATTGTCAGTGACCTTGGTGCCGGTGCTGATGGGCTACTGGATTCGAGGACGAATTCCCAGTGAACAACAGAACCCGTTGAACCGGTGGTTGATTCGGATCTATCAGCCAGCCCTGGACACAGTCTTGCGTCGACCAAAGATCACGCTGCTGGTGGCGGTATTGGTTTTTGCCAGTGCGCTATGGCCAATGTCTCGCTTGGGTGGCGAGTTTCTCCCCCCGTTGGACGAGGGCGACCTGCTCTATATGCCTTCAGCTCTGCCGGGACTGTCGGCGCAGAAAGCGGCACAACTGCTGCAACAGACTGACCGCCTGATCAAGACCGTGCCAGAGGTCGAACACGTCTTCGGTAAGGCCGGACGTGCGGAAACCGCCACCGACCCGGCACCGCTGGAAATGTTCGAGACCACCATCCAGTTCAAGCCGCACGAGCAATGGCGTCCAGGCATGACCCAGGAAAAATTAGTGGAAGAACTGGATCGAGTGGTACGAGTCCCTGGGCTGACGAATATCTGGATACCACCGATTCGTAACCGTATCGACATGCTGGCTACGGGGATTAAGAGTCCCATCGGAGTGAAAGTTGCGGGCGCCAACCTGACGGAAATCGATGCGGCCACCCAGGCGGTTGAGCGAGTGGCCAAGGGCGTACCCGGTGTCAGTTCGGCTCTGGCCGAGCGACTGACCGGTGGTCGCTATATCGATGTCGATATCGACCGCAAAGCCGCCGCTCGCTACGGACTGAACATCGCCGATGTGCAGTCGATCGTGGCCGGCGCTATCGGCGGTGAAAATGTCGGTGAGACCATTGAAGGGCTCGCACGCTTCCCGATCAACGTGCGTTACCCACGGGAGTGGCGTGACTCGCTCGGTTCCTTGGAGCAATTGCCGATCTATACCCCGCTAGGTAACCAGATCACCCTAGGCACGGTGGCGAAAGTAAAAGTCACGGACGGTCCACCGATGCTCAAAAGCGAGAACGCACGACCCTCTGGTTGGGTGTATATCGACGTGCGTGGCCGGGACATTGCCTCAGTGGTCGCCGATCTACGCCGGGTCGTCAATGAGCAGGTCAAGTTGCAGCCCGGCATGAGTCTGAGTTACTCAGGGCAGTTCGAATTTCTAGAGCGGGCCAACGCACGACTCAAGCTGGTGGTGCCTGCCACGCTGTTGATCATCTTCGTGTTGCTCTACCTGACGTTTGCCCGCTTCGATGAGGCATTGCTGATCATGGCCACTCTGCCATTCGCTCTCACGGGTGGGGCATGGTTCCTCTATCTATTGGGATTCAACTTGTCAGTCGCGACCGGGGTCGGTTTTATCGCCTTGGCCGGTGTTTCCGCCGAATTTGGCGTAATCATGCTGCTCTACCTGAAGAACGCCTGGGCCGAACGTGAAGACCTCGGCGACAACACTGAGCACGGGCTGGTGGCGGCCATTCGTGAAGGCGCTGTGCAGCGCGTTCGACCCAAGGCCATGACCGTGGCGGTCATCATTGCCGGCCTGTTACCCATCTTGTTGGGCAGCGGTACTGGTAGCGAAGTGATGAGCCGTATCGCCGCGCCTATGGTTGGCGGCATGGTCACGGCACCCTTGCTTTCCCTGTTTGTCATTCCGGCAGCCTATCGCCTGATGCGTCGCCGGCACCTCTTAGTTGAACCTATCAACCATCAAGGAAAAATCGTATGAAACTGACCCTGATTGCAGTTGCAAGCACCGTCGTTACGCTGTCCCTTTCTGCCTTGGCAGAGGACATGCCGGGTATGAAAATGGACGGTATGGAGGGCATGCAGATGAAGCAAGACGCAAAGCAAGCTCCAGTAGCCAAAGCGGAGGGCACAATCAAGGCTATTAACTCCGAGAAGCACACTGTGACTATCGCGCATGGCGCTGTGCCGGCGGTGCAGTGGCCGCCTATGACCATGGCTTTTTCCGCCACGACGGACCAATTGACGGGGCTAAGCGCTGGAGATCAGGTGACTTTCGAATTCAGATCTGAGGGCGCGAAAGCCACGGTTGTGTCCATTAAAAAGGTGAAATAAGCACGAGACGGATTGGCCCTCCCACATGATGTAGGTACGAAGGGGGGCTCCGCGTCTGTTTGATTTTGGTGTTAACCAACCGCGATCAAGCTAAACCGGCGCGACTTGAAGCTGATCATCTGTTCGAACTCTTCCAACTATCTAGTAAGCGAAGAGCCATCCGAAATTGCGCAAAATACGACTTGTGTAAAGCACGATCTTTACACAAGTCTTCGCACGCTTTCCCATTCCAGGTTTTCTGCGAATCAAGACGGACTGTTCTTTACGTTTTTCTGTGAATGTCGTTATTTTTTTTGATTTTTACCAGTAAAATAAGGCGATATAGGGGTGATGGTCTGCTCTTATGTGAACTACCTTTCTAAGGTCCAAGACCGACCCTGAACAAACAAAACCCCCGATAGCGAAAGCATCGGGGTTTTTTTATGGTCGACGTGCAGGCGTCGCGCGCGGGGTGCCTTTGTACAGGCAGCACACCAACCCCAGCATTTGTTCTCATGGCTCACAAGATTTAGGCTGGCGCCACCTCTAACAAAGAAGGAAGGCTGTGATGACCTGGTCCGCCAAGCAGTACACGATGTTCGAACAGCAGCGCACTCGCCCCGTCCGTGACCTGGTTGCGGCAATTCCCAACACCGACGTGGGCACCGCAGTCGACCTGGGGTGCGGGCCGGGAAACTCCACTGAAGTGCTGGCCGAGCGTTTCCCCCAAGCGCACGTCACTGGCATGGACAGCTCCGATGACATGTTGGCAGACGCCCGCAAGCGCCTGCCCAGGTTGAACTTCGAGCTGGCGGACATCGGCGCCTGGCATTCTGCGCAACGCTTGGATGTGATTCTGGCCAATGCCTCGCTGCAATGGCTGCCCGACCACGCCACGCTCTACCCGCATTTGGTCCACCAACTGAACCTAGGCGGTACGCTGGCGGTGCAAACCCCGGACAATCTTGACGAGCCCGCCCATCGTCTTGCCCGAGAAGTCGCGGCCGATGGCCCATGGTCGGCAAAGATAGGGGCGGTCAAACACAATGAACGGCACACCGCCAGTTACTACTACGAACTGCTGAGCAAGCATTGCAGTACCGTGGACGTGTGGCGCACCACCTATCAACACCCCTTGGCGGACCACGCGGCGGTGGTGGAGTGGTTCAAGGCTTCGGCATTGCGGCCTTTTCTTGCGCCGTTGACGGACGATGAAAAAGCCGCCTTCCTGCAGCAATACCAGGCGCGAATTACCCAGGCTTATCCAGCCCTGGCCGATGGCACGGTGTTGTTGCCCTTTCCGCGGCTGTTCATCATTGCCACACGCTAAAGCGATCAGCCCAGGTGGCGGTCACGCAGCCGCTGCTTGGGCTTTCAGATATTCCTCTGCCGACACTACACCCGCATAGCCAAATGCCAGGGAGGCCATGTACGCCCCGTGCACCTGTGCCGCCGGAATCACCTGGCCGTTGAATTCCTGGTCGCGGGTCGCGCAGGCGTCATGGATCACCGTAACCTTGTAGCCCAAGTCCGCTGCCGCCCGCACCACGGCGTCAACGCACATATGGCTCATGCTACCCACCACCACCACCTCGGTGATGCTGCGCTGTTCCAGCAGTTCGCGCAGGTTGGTTTGGCGAAACGCATTCACGAAGTGTTTGAGCACCACCGGTTCATCGCCCTCGTTGAGCACCTTGGCATGCAAATGCGCGCCTTCGGAGCCCGGTGTGAAGAACGGTGCGTCGTCGCCAGCGAACTCATGCCGTACATGAATCACCGCATCGCCTGCCTGCCGAAACGCCTGGAGCACCTGCGCCGCCTTGTCCGCTGCGGCTTCCACGCCGTCGAGCGGCCACTTGCCCTGGGGGAAGTAGTCGTTCTGGATATCGATTAGGATGAGCGCCTGCTTGGCCATGTGTGTTGCCTCGTGATGGGTTGATGGGCCTAGTATCTTAGCTGGCGATCACACCGAGAATTGGCTGCACCGACAATAACAGGGGGAAAACTGACAATGGCCGCGCAACGCAGCACTGTCGAGCTGGGTGTGTTGATCTACCAGGGCGCGCAACTCGCCGCAGTCCACGGGCTGACCGACCTGTTCGGGGTCGCTAACCGCATCGCCGCCGAGCATGAATCTGCGCAGTTACCGCTGCTGCGGGTCAGCCACTGGCAGGTAGATGCCCACGGCACGCCCGCGCGCACGTTCGACAGCCCCCCAGGCCCCGAGCAACCGATGATGGCCGTGTTGGTGCCGCCCTCAATTGCAGAGTTCACCGAAGACCAGGCGCCGCCTGCGCTGCTGGAATGGCTGCGCCTGCAACATGCGGGCGGCACCGTGCTGGGCGGCGTGTGCATCGGCTCGATCATGCTGGCGCGCAGCGGCCTGTTGGATGGTCGCAGTGCCACCACCCACTGGTCCTCCGCGAAGTCTTTTGCGGCCTGTTACCCGGCGGTGCGACTGGAAGCGGATAAACCTATTGTCGATGACGGCGACCTGATCACCTCCGCTGGGCTGATGGCCTGGTCGGAGCTGGGCCTGCGCCTGGTCGATCGGCTTATGGGGCCGAGCATTGCAGCTGACACTGCGCGCTTTCTGGTGATCGAGCACAGCGCCAGTGCCAGCCAGTGCGGTAGCAACTTTGCGCCGATTCTCAGGCATGGTGATGGTGCGGTCCTCAAGGTCCAGCATTGGCTGCAGGCCAGTGGCGCGGTGGATGTGTCCGTGGCGGCGATGGCGCAGGAGGCGAACCTGGAGGAGCGCACGTTCTTGCGCCGCTTTCGCAACGCCACCGGGCTGAAACCCACCGAGTACTGTCAGCATCTGCGAGTCGGCAAGGCGCGGCAGATGCTGGAGTTCACCAACGGCACGATCGATCACATTGCCTGGACCGTGGGCTATCAGGACCCCAGCGCCTTTCGCGTCATCTTCAAGAAAATCACCGGCCTGTCCCCCAGCGATTACCGCAACCGCTTCGGGGTTTGAATCGTGCAGAACGCCGCAGGCTTCTCCCCGGGTCGTGCAGAATAAAACAGGCTAACGGCCATCACTTTTTGCGCAACTGATTGATTTAACAGCTCTTCCCTCAATCCCAGCGTTGGCCTGATCCATGCAACCTCACTGCTACACAAAGGTTGATAGAAAAGGGGACCGCATGACCCCCATAAGTCGCAAGAAGTTGGTGGTCGCCCACTCCATGCGAGAGGGTGCGCCCCTGCATGAAATCGAAACCAACCGCGCCCTCGCACGCTGGCTCGCGCAGATCCTGGGGCTCAAGTTCGGTGGCAGTTACGACCCGGCCCTGCATGCGGGTCGGGAGTTGTATCTGCTGCCCACGCAAACCCTGGTCGGGCCAGCCCAAGCGCGCCAGCTCAATATCAAGGGGCCACAAGATCTGTGGGGCGGCTATGTCGATCACGCGTTCATCTGCACCAAAGCCATCAGTCACGGGCTGCTGAGTCCCGAGGCCAAGGCGCCCGAAGGCTGGTCGCCGTCATTCTGCGAGCGTGTGCGTGACGTGGTGTTGGACGGTGTGAGTGTGTTCGCCCTTGAGGATGCACGGCCTGCCGCGACCCGCTTGCTCTACAGCGGCCCGATTCGTCTGAAACCCGTAAATGCCTGTGCAGGGCGGGGGCAGGAAGTTATCCACAGCCTGGATGAGTTCGACGCGATAGTGGCGCGCCCGGAAGCGGCCCGAATGTTCAATGAAGGTGTGGTGCTGGAACAAGACCTGCACGCGGTGGTCACCCACAGTGTGGGCCAGAGCTTTATCGGCGCTCACCTCTTCAGCTACTGCGGCGAGCAGCACCTGACGCAAGACGGGCAGGGGGAAGAGGTCTACGGCGGTTCCGATCTGCTGGTCGTCCCCGGTGATTACGCTGCCCTGCTCAAACTGGATCTGCCTGAAGACGTGCGTGAGGCCATCGAACAGGCGCTGGTTTTCGACCGTGCTGCGAATGAGGCCTACCCAGGCTTCTTCGCCTCGCGCCGCAACTACGACATCGCCCAAGGCCTGGACAGCACAGGCCAGCGCCGCAGTGGTGTGCTCGAACAATCCTGGCGCATGGGCGGGGCCAGCAGCGCGGAAGTCGCGGCGTTGCAGAGTTTTATCAACCATCCGGGCCTTAAAGCCATCCGTGTGTCCTCGGTAGAAACCTATGTAGACCAGGCGCTGCCGGCGGATGCCATCGAGGTATACCGAGGCCCGGCCGAAAACAGCGACTTTCTACTCAAGTATGTGACGGTCAAGACTTATGACGGCTAGAAGCGAGAGCATCACCATCGATATAGACGACGAACAGATGAGCGGGACATTCCTCAGTCCCAAGTCCAAAGTGCCCGGCGTGTTGTTCGTGCACGGCTGGGGCGGCAGCCAGGAGCGGGACCTGGAGCGGGCCAAAGGCATCGCAGGCCTTGGATGTGTATGCCTGACCTTCGACCTGCGTGGCCATGCTGGCACCGGCATCCCCTTGTGCCGCGTCACCCGCGAAGACAATCTGCGCGACCTGTTGGCCGCTTACGATCGCCTGCTGTCCCACCCGGCTATCGACACCTCGGCGGTGGCAGTGGTGGGCACCAGTTATGGCGGGTACCTCGCGGCGATCCTCACCTCATTGCGCCCGGTACGTTGGCTGGCGCTGCGAGTGCCGGCGCTGTACCGCGACCAGGAATGGCTCAAGCCCAAGCGCGACTTGGATAAAGCCGACCTGATGGATTACCGCGGCACCCTCGTGCACGCCGAAACCAACCGCGCCCTGCATGCCTGCGCGCAATTTACCGGCGATGTGCTGATTGTCGAGTCGGAAACCGACGACCATGTGCCCCACGCCACCATCATGAGTTACCGCGCAGCGTGCCAGCAGACCCATTCGCTGACCCACCGCATCATCGACGGCGCCGACCATTCCCTGAGCGACCCGGTGTCGCAGCAGGCGTACACCTCGATCCTGGTGGACTGGATTACCGAGATGGTGGTGGGGGAGCGGTTGAGCATCATTCAGGCCCGATAGTCGTTGCCCTTGTGATCGCTATCGCGGGCAAGCCTGGCACCACCTTGGAATGCATTCCCCTGTGGGAGCCGGGCTTGCCCGCGATAGCGATTCAACAATCACCACCGTCTCATCAGGCTGTTTTCTTAACCCGCAACGCCTTGGCCTTGGCCTCCACCCCCAAATACATCACCAGTGCAATCAACAACGGGCAGATAAAGTAAATCGCCCGATACGCGATCAGCCCCGCCAGCAAACTCCCCCGCGACGCCTCATGTTGCAACAGCGCAATGAACACCGCCTCCAACACCCCCAACCCGGCGGGGATGTGGGTGACCACTCCGGCAATCGCGCTGATCAACAGCACGCCCAGCACCAGTGGGTAATCCAGTTTGGCCGGCAGCAAGGTAAAGATCACCGCGGCCATCAATGACCAGTTCAACGCACCCAGGGCCAACTGCAAACAGGCCATGCGCAACGACGGCAAGTTGATCTCGATACCGCGAATCGACCACGCACGCTTTTTCGAAAACCGGCACGCCGCCAGGTAGCCCAGGCTCGCGATCACCAATAACACCCCGACGCCTTGCAAGGCGCCGCTGCTGAGCTTCCAGCCTGGCGGCAGGGTCACCAACCCGCTGCTGAACACCACCCCGGCCAACACCATATAGCCGAACCAATTGGTGGCCAGGCTCAGGCCGAGGATCTTGGCGATATTGCTGGTGCTCACGCCCAGGCGTGAATACAGCCGATAACGCATGGCGATGCCGCCGACCCAGGCGCTGAGGTTGAGGTTGAACGCGTAGCTGATGATGCCCACCGGTAATATCTGCTTCCAACGCAACGGCTGGCGAATGTAGGTGCGGCCGATCAAATCGAAGCAGGCATAGACGATAAAACTGCACAGCGTCAGCGCGCCGGCGATGAACAATGTGCGTAGCTTGAACTCGCTCAGGGTCTGGAACACTTCGCTCCAGTCGATGCGCCGGGCGAGCAGGGTAAACAACACGATCAGCAGCACGAAGAACGCAATCGTCAGCGGTTTCTTCCAGCGCTTGAACCCAGAGGCTTGCGCTTGGGGGCGGGCTTCAGACGTCATGGGGTGTGGTCTCAAAAGGCTTCAAACGCGGTTTGTGGGCCGGCAACCAACTGGCCAGGACCGGGAAATGGCGCATTACATGGAACACTAGGAAACCCACGGTCAGGCGCCAGAGCCACAGGCGCGGCTTGCGCTTTTCCGGCATGGTCTGGCAATGATTTCGGGCGAGGGCCTCCAGGCGTTCGTAGAGCTGCTGATTGAAAGCCCGGTCGCGAATCAGCACATTGGCTTCCAGGTTCAATGCCAGGCTCAGTGGGTCCAGGTTGCTCGAACCGACGGTGCTCCATTCGTCATCCACCAGCGCCACCTTGCCGTGCAGCGGGCGTTGGCAGTATTCGTGAATCACCACGCCATCCTTGAGCAAGTAGTCATAGAGCATGCGCGCAGCGAGTTTCGCCAACAGCACGTCCGGCTGGCCTTGCATGATCAACTGCACGTGCACGCCACGGCGCGCCGCGTTGCGGATCTCGCGAAGCAGGCGATAGCCGGGGAAGAAATACGCGTTGGCGATCACCACCCGCTGCCGGGCCTGGCTCAAGGCGTGGATATACGCGTCTTCGATGTCGTCACGATGCTGGATATTGTCGCGGTAAATCAGGCGTACCAGGCCGTCGCCTGGCTCGTTCGTCCAGGGTGAAGGCCGCTGTTGGCGCCGCCGCCAACCGCGACGGCTGCGCACCTGGCGGCCACTTTGGGCAAGAGCGAAATGGTGCAGGTCGGCCACGGCCGGGCCGATCACCTGCACGGCGTAATCCTGCTTGGCTTCGGGGCCGAAATCCGCCAAGTGGTCAGCAGAAAAATTGATCCCGCCGATAAACGCCACGCGGGCATCCACCACCACAATCTTGCGGTGCAGGCGGCGAAACCAGTTAGTGCGTATGCCGAAGGTCTTGGGCGCCGGGTCGAACATTTGCACCATCACCCCGGCTTCGGCCAACTCCCGCAGGAAGCCCGGGCTCAGCTCGCCGCAACCAAAACCGTCGAGGCTGACCACCACCTTTACCCCACGCTTGGCCGCCTCGATGAGGATGCTGTGCAGCTCAAAGCCGACCTTGTCTTCAAAAAGGATGAAGGTCTCCAGCAGGATCTCGCGCTCGGCGCTGCGCAATGCCTCGAACACGGCAGGAAAGTACGCCTCGCCGTTCTCCAGCAACACCACCTGGTTGCCGCTCTGCCAGCCGTAATCCAGATCTCGCGCCTTGCTGTCATCTGGCGGTTGGTCTGTGGCGATATGGTCTACCGCAACGTTCATAGCTCAACCTCCACCGACAGCGGCACATGGTCTGATAAATGGGACCAGGGACGAGTGGTGAGCACGCGAGGGTTGTGCACCGTCAGGTTGCGCACATAAATGCGGTCCAGCGGCAGCAACGGCAGGCGTGCCGGGAAGGTGCGCGCCGGTTTGCCGAGGGTGTGCATGAACACTTCCTGCAGGCCGCTTTGGCTCAGGTCGGCTTTTTGCCGCCAGTCGTTGAAATCGCCAGCGACCACCAACGGCGCATCGGCGGGAATCTCGCTGATACGTTGTTCCAGCAAGCGCAATTGTTGTTGGCGGTGCACCTCGCGCAAGCCCAGGTGGATGCAGATCGCGTGCACCTGCTGGCCGCTGCCCGGCAGGCGCAACACGCAATGCAGCAGGCCGCGGTTTTCATGGCCGCTTTGCGAAATATCGAGGTTGTCGTAGCGGATGATCTGGAATTTCGACAGCAGTGCATTGCCATGATCGCCATGGGGGTACACCGCATTGCGCCCATAGGCAAATTGCGGCCAGATGCTGTCGGCCAGGAATTCATACTGCGGCATTTTTGGCCAGTCGCTGTAGCGCTGGGGATGGCGTTCGTGAGTGCCATGGATCTCCTGCAAGAACACCATGTCTGCGCCCACGCTGCGCACCGCTTCACGCAGCTCGGGCAAGATGAAACGGCGATTCAGTGCGGTGAAACCCTTGTGGATATTAACCGTCAGCACCGTGAAACGGGTGATGGCGGTGGTCGGCGGGGTGGGGATCAGCTCTGGATGCGTCATGGCAATACTCCTGGTTCCGGCAGCCGGCCAGGTTCGGTGAGCAGGTGTTGGTCCAGCCCGAAACGTTGCAGCAATTGGCGTGCATCGAAGGGGGCGCGAACTTTGATGTCGTTGTCGAAAAAGCAGAACACGTCACGGTGTTTACGCCTGCGGGGTGTGTGGTGCGGGTCGACGAGGTGTGCATCGGCAGGTTGCTTGCCCTGGGCCCAGCGCTCAATGCGGTCACCCCAGCGCTGGAGCGCTTCGGCGCTATAACCGCTGGCGTATAACTGCTTGTCGCCGTGCAAGCGCAGGTACATGAAGTTGGCGGTCACGTCTTCCACGTACGGCCACTTGCCGGCGGTGTCCGCGACCACCAGCGCCACACCGTGCTTATCCAGCAGTTGGATGAACTCCGGCACGGCAAAAGTCTTGTTGCGAATCTCCACGGCATGGCGCAAAGGCTTCTTGGCATAGGCCTTCATGCTCGCCTTGCCGTTCAGGCGTGGCTCATGCTGGCGGGCGAGGGCGGCTGCCTGCTGGGTATCGGTAGGTAATTCAGCCAAAAAGGTTTCGAACAGCGTGGCGTCGAATTTGAAGCTGGGCGGAAACTGCCAGAGGATGGGGCCGAGTTTTTCTTTGAGTTCCAGCACGCCGGAAGCGAAGAAATTCGCCATCGGCTTGTGCACGTCCCGCAGGCGCAGGATATGCGTGATGAAACGGGGCGCCTTGACACTGAACAGGAAACCTTCGGGCGTATCGGCATACCACTCGGCGTAGCGCTTGGGGGTTTGCAGCGCGTAGAACGAGCCGTTGATTTCGATGCTGTTGACGGCGCGTGACGCAAACTGCAACTCGCGTTTCTGGGTCAGCCCTTCGGGGTAAAAGTCCCCGCGCCAGGGCGTGTAGCGCCAGCCGGAAATGCCGATGTGAATCGCCGCCATGTTTACTCCCGTGGATGGTGGGTGAGGTGACCTCCGTTATGGGATGACTGCGCTATTTGGCTGAAAGTTTCCACATTCCTACAGGCGGTAATAGGGGTGAAATGCGGGAGGGGCATTGCAAATGCAGGGAACGATAAAGGCCCCAGCTCGTCAGTTCCTTACACACCCTGCTGAAGGAGCCCGCTGTTTTGCTGAATTTAAAGACTGCATTACTGCTCGGCGCGCTGCTGCTCTGCGGCAATGGCGCATTGCAGGCCGCGGCCTCTGCGCCTGCTGCCGACACACCGGCCAAGCCGGAGCTGCTGGTGGAGGGCGGGTTGCTCGGGGCCATCAGCTCCAGCATCGACGACGTGCAGAACAAGCTCGATCTCGACCAGAACCTCATCGACGCCTGGCGCCTGCGTGCTGATCGCGCCGCAGACGAAGTAGGGCGCCTGGTAGACCAGACAGCCGCACGCTCGCCCTGGAGCGTGGCCGGCGATTTCCTGCTGTTGTCCGGCGTGTGGGCCGGTGCCTTTGCCCTGTTGACGATGCTTGGGCGCCTGGTTGTGCAACGATCGAGCCGCCGCCCGTTCCTTGCGCGGCGTCAACGGCTGCAAGGCTTGCTGAGCTATGTGGTGCCCTACACGATTCCAGCGCTGATCTGCCTGCCGCTGACCCTTTATGTCAGTCACTTTTTACCTGCGTCTGTCGGCCGAGCCCTGGCACTGTGTTTTGCCTACGCCACCAGCAGTGGCATCTTTTCCACCTCGCTGTTGCTGTGCGTCATTGTCATGTTCAACGTCGGGCACAAGCGGCCTGCCGTGCAGATCATTCGTGACTATTGCCCCAAGCCGCTGTTCCTGATCGGCTTTCTCGCGGCCCTCAGCGATGCGCTGACCAGCCCGCAAATCGCTCGTCAGTTGGGCGGCAATATCACCAGCAGCATCGCCGTGTTTACCGGCCTGTTTGCCGCAGTCATCTTTGGCGTGCTGGTGGTACGCCTGCGGCGGCCGGTGGCCCATTTGATCCGCAATCGGCCGTTGGCCCAGCGTCTCAAACATCCAGCATTGCAACAGTCGCTGCGGGTGTTTTCCGGGCTCTGGTACTGGCCGATTCTGTTGATGGTGCTGGTGTCGGCGGTCAACCTGATTGGTGCCGGTGACGACAACCAAGAGGCCCTGCGCTGCGCGCTGCTCACCACCTTGTTACTGATCGGCACGGTGTTTCTCAGCACCGTGCTGCAACACCTGTTCAAGTCCCGCAGCCAGGTATCGATCCAGCGCAGCAGTGCCTACAAGGAACGCTTCCTGAGTTTGCTGCACGCAATTTTGCGTATCGTCATGGCCATCGCGTTTATCGAGATACTCGGGCGTATCTGGGGCGTTTCGCTGTTCGAATTCGCCCAGCGCAACTCGGTGGGCCGGGCCATCAGTGATTCCCTCAGCAGTATCGGCCTGATCCTGTTGGTGACCTGGCTGTTCTGGGTGGTGCTCGACACTGCGATCCAGGAAGCCCTCAAACCACCGGTGAATAAACGTTCCAGTCGCCAGCCCAGTACCCGGGTCAAAACCATCCTGCCGCTGCTGCGCAATGCAGTGAAGATCATCCTGGTGGTGATCTGCGCGATCACCACCATGGCCAATCTGGGCATCAATGTCGCGCCGTTGCTGGCGGGCGCCGGGGTGGTGGGACTGGCGATCGGTTTCGGTTCCCAGCAACTGGTGCAGGACGTGATTACTGGCCTGTTCATCATTATCGAAGACACCCTGTCCATCGGCGATTGGGTGGTGCTCGACTCTGGTCACGCCGGCACCGTGGAGGGCCTGACCATCCGCACCCTGCGCCTGCGTGATGGCAAGGGGTTTGTGCATTCGGTGCCGTTCGGGCAGATCAAGGCGGTCACCAACCAGTCCCGTCAATTCGCCTATGCCTTCTTCTCGGTGCAGTTCACCTACGACACTGACGTGGACAGGGCCGTGGAGCTGATCCGCGAGGCCGGCCAGTCGATTCGCGACGATGTGTTCCTCAAGTACAACCTGCAAGGGCCGTTGGAGGTGTTCGGGGTGGACAAGATGGACCTCAATGGCGTGGTGCTCACGGCGCAGTTCCGCACGGTTTCGGGTGGCCAATACGCTGTCAGCCGTGCGTTTAATCAGCGCTTGAAAAAGCTTGTGGATAACTGTGATGAGGTGCATTTTGCGCAAACTTATCCACAGCAGGTGTTGTTGCCTAAGCGTGTGGCGCAGGAGCATGAGCAGGATGCGGTGTTGACGGAGCAGCCCAGGTCTCAATGATGAAGGTGGCTGTTCTGGCCCCATCGGGAGCAAGCCCCTCCCACATTGAGATTTGTGAGCACGTTTCAAGTGTGGGAGGGGGCTTGCTCCCGATGAGGCCCTCAAGGTCAGCGCCTGATCAACTTCTCCTGCACCGCTTGCTGATCCATCTCCAACAAAACCTGCTGCTTGCCCCCTACCATCACCGCCGCCGGCACCCCATCACGGTACACAACCCGATTACCGCTTACCGCTGGCACCTTGGCTCCCGGTAACAGCGTGCCGACAAGATTCAACGGATCCGCCCCACACACCGCAATTAAACTCCCATCATGGGGCCGCCGCCGCACCTCGCGCAGCAACGGTATCGCCTCCGGCAATGCAAACTGCTCTCCCGCCAACCCACTGACAAACCGCCCGCCACGGATCTCGCCTCGCGCCTCCAACCGATGGAAGGTGCGCAGCAACTCGCGCCAACTCGGTAACCAATCCGCCTCGCGCTCCAGCAGCCGCCAGAACACCACGCCATAGCGGCGCAGCAGGGTCATCGCCACATGCTCCAGGGTCTCGGCCGTATGCGCGCCGGCGGCGGTCGCCGAGCGGCGAACCAAGGCCCAACGCCCGGCGTCGTCCATACCGCCGACAAACGCCCCGCGCCCACGTCGACTGCTGCGCGCCTGGCGTTTGCTCGCGGGGGTGGTCAAGGCGCGCAGGCCGGCGAAGCTGTCAGCATTCACCAAGCCGGCGCCTACCAATTCCTGCAAGGCTGTCTCCAACTCGCTGGGCAGCAAATGGGCCTCGTGTACCAGTTCATCGAAAAACAGCGCGCCATGCTCGCGCAGGGCCAGGTGGACCTTCTGCGTCTTGGGCGACAAGGTGGTGCTGTCGGTAGGCTCGGTCAGCCCGCTCCACAACGCTACCTGGCTACGGGGGAGCAAAACCACCGGGGTGCTGCGCAATGCCGTGGCGCCGGCCTTGTTGCTCAGGCGCGTCCAGACCAGCTTGCCGCTGCGGCACAGGTCATCGAGCCAGGTCGATGAGTAATCCTTGATGCGGGCGCTGAGCAGGTCTGTGTCCCAGGCTGACGTGGCAGCGGCATAGCCTTCGAACTGGCCGACGATTTGCGGCAACACGGCGCTGCCCTGGCCGCGGGTGCTGTCGGACAGGTGTTGCCAATCGAACAGAAAGCGCATGAAATCCTGCAATGCCACCGGCTCGATTTCCCGGCGCAGGCGCTTGACCGTGTTGCGATGAATGCGCGCCAGCAAATGACGTTCGCACCATTGTTCTTCACCCACGCCGGGGCTGAAGTGACCTCGCAGCACATAGCCTTCTTGTTCCAGGCGTGCCAGGGCCTGGGTAAGCGCCACCACCGGTAATGCCAGGGGCGCTGCGATCTCGACCAGGGTCAGTGGGCCAAAACCACTCAGGCGCGCACGTAGCACTTCCACCAGCGCTTCATCAAAGGACCAGGGCTCATCGAACCCCGGCAGCAACGGCAGATCGTTGGGATACAGCGCCTGCAAACAATTCAAGCGCTCTACGGCGACCCACATTCCGTTGGGCAACTGATAGGTCCGCCCGGCCTTGCGCAAGGCCTGCAACCATTGGGCCCATTGCGGCGTAACTTCGCCCGCTGCGATGCACGCCAGGCTCATCAACGCTTCATGCATTTCATCCAGGCCATTGGGCGCCGGCCAGGCTTCTTCGCGTACACCGGCGATGGCGTCGGCATCCAGGGCGCCCAAGTCGTCGGTGCTCTGCGGGTCGCTCCAGCGTCGGTTGAGCACGGCCTGGGTGCGGCGCTCTTCCAGGGGGGCGTCGTCGAGGAAGGTATAGGGTTTAGCGCTGAGGATTTCTGCGGCCATGGGCGAGGGCGCGGGCAGGTCGCGGCTGATCAACCGCACGTCGCCGCGTTCCATGCGCCGCAGCAGCGCCAGCCAGGCGTCGCTGTCCATGGCCTCGTGCAGGCAGTCGTCGAGGGTTTGCTCCACCAGCGGGTGGTTGGGGATTTCGCGTTCGCCGGAGAGGTTTTCCAGGCAGGCGATCTGGTCGGGAAATACGCTGGCTATCAGGTCTTCGCTCTTCATGCGCTGGATCTGCGGCGCCACCTTGCGCCCGCCGGTATAACGCGGCAGCGCCAGGGCCACGCCGGCATTCCAGCGCCAGCGCACACCGAACAGTGGCGCATCCAGCACGGCCTGGATCAGGATGTGCTCGGCACTGTTGCTGTTGAGGTAACGCCACACCTCATCCAGCGCGAAGCTGTGACTGGTGGACAACGACAGCACGATGGCATTTTCACTGGCCGCCGCTTGCAACTCGAAATTGAAGGTACGGCAAAAGCGCTTGCGCAAGGCCAGGCCCCAGGCGCGGTTGATGCGGCTGCCAAACGGCGTGTGGATGATCAGTTGGGTGCCGCCGGACGCATCGAAAAACCGTTCCATGATCAATGTGTCCTGGGACGGCAAGGCGCTCAGGGCCTGGCGCGACCGGGCGAGGTAATCCAACAGTTGGTCGGCGCTGGCGACATTGAGACCCAGGGTGCCGGTAAGCCAGTCGAGGGCCGGTTGCAGGTCGCCGGGCGTGGCGCCGAGCAAGCTGTCCAATTGCCCTTGCAAGCGGGCCACGGCCACCGATAACTCGTTGCTGCGCCCGGGCGCTTCACCCAACCAGAACGGAATGGTCGGGGGTTGGCCCTGGGCGTCTTCGACCCGCACCTTGCCGGCTTCGACACGCAGGATGCGATAGGAGGTATTGCCGAGCTGGAAGATATCCCCGGCGATGCTTTCCACCGCAAAGTCTTCGTTGACGCTGCCGATATTCAGGCTTTGCGGCTCCAGCAACACGCTGTAGTCGGCGTTGTCGGGGATCGTGCCGCCGCTGGTTACCGCCGTGAGCCTGGCGCCACGGCGGCCACGCAGGGTGTGGGCCACAGCGTCGCGGTGCAGGTAGGCGCTGCGCATGCCCTGGCGGCCGTTGTAGCCCTCGCTGAGCATCTGCAAAAGGGCCTGGTAGTGGCGTTCATCCAGTTCGGCGTAAGGCGCGGCGCGGTGGATAAGCGCCAGCAGCGCCTGTTCCGGCCATTCCTGGGCGCTGACCTCGGCGATGATCTGCTGGGCCAGTACATCGAGCGGTGCCACCGGAATATGCAAGGTATCCAGCTCGCCACGGCGCACGCAGTCGAGCAGCGCGGCGCACTCGATCAGGTCGTCGCGGGTGGTGGCAAACAGGCGCCCCTTGGGCGTGCCACCGACCTGGTGCCCTGAACGGCCGACCCGTTGCAGGAAGCCGTTGATGGAACCGGGTGAGCCGATCTGGCACACCAGGTCCACTTCGCCGATATCAATCCCCAGCTCCAGGGACGCCGTGGCGATCAACACTTGCAGTTCGCCGGCCTTGAGGCGCTGTTCGGCATCCAGGCGCATCTCCTTGGCCAGACTGCCGTGGTGAGCGGCCACGGCGGTCTTGCCCAGGCGCTCGCTCAAGTGCCGGGCCAGGCGTTCGGCCAGGCGTCGGGTGTTGACGAATACCAGGGTGGTGCGGTGTTCACGGGCCAATTGCGCGAGGCGATCGTAGACCAACTCCCACACGTCGTTGGCCATCACCGCCGAGAGCGGCACCAGCGGCACTTCGATCGCCAGGTCACGGGGGCGGGCGTGGCCGATATCCACAATGGCGCAATCACGTTCGGTGCCAACTAAAAAGCGTGCGACGACTTCGATGGGTTTTTGCGTGGCCGACAAGCCGATACGGGTCAATGGCTCGGCACACAGCCCTTGCAGGCGCTCCAGGCTCAAGGCCAAGTGGCTGCCGCGCTTGCCAGCGGCGATGGCGTGGATCTCATCGACGATCACCGTACGTGTGCTGGCGAGCATGTGCCGGCCGGAATCCGAGCCGAGCAGCACGTAGAGCGATTCAGGAGTGGTTACCAGGATATGCGGTGCGCGTTTGCGCATCTGGGCGCGGTCTTTTTGCGGGGTGTCGCCGGTGCGCACAGCGGTGCGGATTACCAGCGGCGGCAGCCCCCGCTTCTCTAGATGTTCGGTAATGCCGGCCAGCGGGTTTTGCAGGTTGATCTGGATATCGTTGGATAGCGCCTTGAGCGGCGACACATACACCACCAGGGTTTGGTCCGGCAGTTCGCCGCCGTTGGCCAGGCCTTGGTGCACCAGGTCGTCCAGCACCGCCAGGAAGGCCGTCAGCGTCTTGCCGGAGCCGGTGGGCGCGGCGATCAGCGTCGAGCGGCGCTGGCGGATCAACGGCCACGCCTGGGCCTGGGCGTTGGTCACCGAAGGAAAGGTACTACGGAACCAAGTGCTGACGGCGGGGTGAAAGCCGTGCAAACCCTTGTCCGTTGATTCGGGAAGGTTCATTCACCCTATATGCAACCGGCGGGGCCAAGTTGCAACCCCGCACTTTATCCGTGACGGTTGCGCTACAAACCCGCAAAATGCAACGATTCTGGCAACTACCTACGGCAAGGCGCACATGCCTGTCGATAATAACCATCGTTCCAAACAGACCGGGCCTGCTCAATCTATGCGAATGCGCCTTATGTTACTGGGCGGCGGGAATGCCCTCGGGCAGGCGCTGATTCGCCTCGGTGCGGAGGAAGACATCGGTTTCCTCGCCCCCAAACCGCCCCAAGACGGCTGGGATGCCGCAAGCCTCACCCAATTGCTCGACGACACCCGTCCCGATGCCTTGATCAACCTCGCCTACTATTTCGACTGGTTCCAGGCCGAAGCCGTGAGCGAAACCCGCTTGGCCGCCCAGGAGTTCGCCATCGAACGCCTGGCCGAGCTGTGCCAGCATCACAGCATCACCCTGCTGCAACCGTCCAGCTACCGCGTATTCGATGGCTCCCGCGCCACGGCCTACAGCGAGAAAGACGAGCCGGTGCCCCTGGGCCTGCGCGGCCAGGCGTTGTGGCGTATCGAACAAAGCGTGCGCGCTACGTGCCCGCAGCATGTGCTGCTGCGGTTTGGCTGGTTGCTCGATGACAGCGTCGACGGCACGCTCGGGCGCTTCCTGGCCCGGGCCGAGAACGCCGACGAGCTACTGATGGCCGACGACCGCCGGGGCAACCCGACGCCGGTGGACGATGCGGCGCGGGTGATCATCTCGGTGCTCAAGCAACTCGATTGCGCTGCGCCGCTGTGGGGCACCTACCACTACGCCGGCCACGAGGCGACTACCCCGTTGGCGCTGGGGCAGGCGATTCTGACTGAAGCGCGCAACTTCCATCCGTTGGCCATCGAGTCCCCCACCGCCCAGGCTCACGCAGCGCGGCCGGATGCGGCGGATGAACCGCAGCATGCGGTGTTGGCCTGCAAGAAAATCCTCCACACCTTTGGCATCAAACCACGGGCATGGCGGGCAGGTTTGCCGGCGCTACTGGATCGCTTCTACCGCCATAGCTGACACCCTCAAAACCAAAATGTGGGAGGGGACTTATGTGGGAGCTGGCTTGCCTGCGATAGCATCACCTGGGTATCACTGATACACCGTGGTGTCTGCATCGCGGGCAAGCCCGGCTCCCACATAAGCCCCCTCCCACATGGGTTATGCGGTGTGGCTTAAACCGAACTCAGAATTTGTAACCGATACCCACCATGTAAACCATCGGGTCTACATCCACATTGACCTTGGCCCGAGTGCCCTGGCCCAGCGCGTTGTTATCCACAGTCGCTTTGGTGCTGATGTCGATGTAGCGCGCCTGGGCGTTGATCATCCACTTGTCGTTGATCATGTAGTCGGCGCCGATCTGTGCAGCCCAGCCCCAGGAGTTCTCGGCCTTGAAGTTGCTGAAACCAGCCTGTTCGGCGCGGCTGCCCACGTGCTCGTCGTAGATCCAGGTGTAGTTGATACCGGCGCCCACATACGGTTGGAACGCGGATTTGTGATCCAGCGGGTAGTACACGACGCTCAAGGTCGGCGGCAGGTGCTTCAGCGTGCCGAGCTTGCCATTGGCGGCGCCCAGGGCGGTGTTCTTGATCTTCACGTCATGCTCGAACGGCGTGGCCGCGAGCAATTCGATGCCGACGTGGTCGGTGATCATGTAGGCGAAGTTCAAGCCCAGTTGGGTGTCGCTGCTCATGGTCGCCTTGCCGCCCAGATTGGTGCCGGCCAATGGGCCCTGGTCAACCTTGACGCTGCTGCTGTCGGCCTTCGGGTTCACGGTAATTGCACCGGCGCGAACCAGAATATCGCCCGCCTGGTGAGCGTGGGCGACGGGGGCGACGAGGGCGAGCGCGAAGAGGGACGCGCCGAGCAGAGACTTGTTCATGGGAGCTCCAAAGGACGTTTAAAAGTTGTACGTCCAATGGTAAAGATCGTTCCGTACGGTCTTTTGACTCAGCTCAATGAAAGGGTGATCAGTCACTTGCGCCACTGATCTAAACCTGTGGGAGCTGGCTTGCCTGCGAAAGCGGTGGTGCAGTAACAGATGCAGCGCCTGATACACCGCTTTCGCGAGCAGGCCCGCTCCCACATTTGGATCTTCGGTGTGTGGGGTTATTCCTCAAGCTCGTACATGTAAATCTTCTGGGCATCCATCTGGTAACCAGCGTCCGCCAACTCGCTGGACGATGGCTTGACCTGCATCGCGCCCTCGATCCAGTACGGTTGATACAGCTCATCGAGCTTCACCCCGACTTCACTTTTCACATGCACGATCTGGTTCGATGGCGGTGGCGGCACATGGATACAGGCGCCGAAATACGGCACCAGCAGAAACTCCGTGGTGCGGCCTTCTTCGCTGACTTCCAGGGGCACGATATACCCCGGCAGGCGAATGTGCTGGCCGTCCAGGCTCTGTACCACTGGCGCGTTAGGCATGTCCTGCTTGGCCGCCGGCGCGGCTTCGACGGACAAGGCATCGGCCATGTTCGACAGGTCGTGCAGCGGCTTTATATTGGGCACTTCAGGTGGCGCATCCGGTGGGATCATCTCCTGCCAGGACAGATCCTTGGGCTGTTCCTGCGCCCAGGCAGGCACGGCTATCAACAACAACAGGGCAAACAGGGCACGACGCATCGAAGCCTTCCTCATAAACGGATGGACAGGCCATCGGCCAAAGATTGGCGGTAGGCGCGCCACGCGGGCACGCTGCCCATCAACAGGGCGGCTGCCAGGATACCGGCGAGCAACGTCCATTCATATTCGCTCGGCCACGACATCGGCAGGTCCAGACCGTAGTTGGCCTGCAAATAACCCCGCGAGGCGGCGATGCACAGGTACAGCAACCCCAGGCCCGCCACCACGCCAGACAAGGCCAAGGCGAAGGCTTCGAAGATCAGCAGCGTTGCGATGTGCCAAGGACGCGCGCCCACCGACCGCAGGATCGCCATCTCGCGGCGACGCTCGTTAAGGCTGGTGAGAATCGCGGTGAGCATGCCGATCAAGCCGGTCAGCACCACGAACAGCGAGATCACAAACAAGGCTTTTTCGGCAGTGCCCATCATGCTCCAGAGTTCTTGCAGCGCGACACCGGGCAGGATCGCCAGCATTGGCTCGCCACGGAATTCATTGATCTCCCGTTGCAAGGCAAAGGTGGAAATCTTGTTGTTCAGGCCGAGCATGAACGCGGTAATGGCCTGCGGCGTCAGGTCCATATTGCGCGCCTGGTCGGCACTGATGCGGCCTTTGCCCTGAGCCGGCACACCGTTGTGCCAGTCGATATGGATCGCTTCCATGCCGCCGAGGCTGATATGCAGCGTGCGGTCCACCGGCGTACCGGTGCGCTTGAGAATGCCGACCACCGTGAACGGCTTGTCGTCATGCTTGACCAGGCTGACCACCGCCACGCCGTGGGCCAGCACCAGCTTGTCGCCGAGTTTGTAATGCAGGGCGTCGTCCACTTCGGCGCCGAGCACCACCTCGAACGGGTCGGTGGCGAAGGCGCGGCCGCTGGCCAGCTCGAGGTTTTGCTTGCGCCCGTACTGGTAGTGCTCGAAGTAGGATTCGTTGGTGCCCATCACCCGGTAGCCGCGATGGGAGTCGCCGAGGGAGATCGGGATCGCCCATTTCACTTGAGGGTTGGCGGCGAAGTGCTCGTAGCTGTCCCAACGGATGTTGTTGGTGGCGTTGCCAATGCGGAACACTGAATACAGCAGCAGGTTGACCGAGCCGGAACGAGCGCCGACGATCAGGTCGGTGCCGCTGATGGTGCTGGCGAAACTGTTGCGCGCCTCGACGCGCACACGCTCCACCGCGAGCAGCAAGCAGACGGAAAGCGCGATGGCAAACGCGGTCAGGATCGCGGTAAAGCGGCGGTTAGCCAGGCTGGCCATGGCTAGACGGAACAGATACATCTCAAACCTCTGCGGGCATGGCGGCGCGATTGAGTTCGGCCAGCGACAGGTTGCGGTCGAACAGCGACGCCAGGCTCTGGTCATGGCTGACAAACAACAGGCTGGCGCCCGCTTCGCGGCATTCTGCGAACAGCAACTGCAGGAAGGCTTCGCGGGCGTCGTAGTCCAGGGCCGAGGTGGGTTCGTCGGCAATCACCAGTTCCGGTTGTCCGATCAGCGCTCGGGCAGCGGCCACCCGTTGTTGCTGGCCGATGGACAGCGAATCGGCACGGCGTTCCAGCAGGCTCTGGTCCTTCAAACCCAAATGTGCGAGCAAGGTCGCCGCGGCCTGGTCGACACTGCCGTGGCGCTGTTTGGCCCGTTGCGCGCGCAGCTTGGAAAAGTGGCATGGCAGCTCGACGTTCTCGCGCACCGACAGAAACGGCAGCAGGTTGAACTGCTGGAAGATATAGCCGGTGTGGTCCACACGGAAACGGTCACGAGCACCGGCCGAGAGTTCGGTCAACTCCTGGCCGAGCAGGCGGATGCTGCCCTGGCTGGGCTTCTGCACGCCTCCCAACAGCCCGAGCAGAGTGGTCTTGCCACTGCCGCTCGGGCCCTTGAGGAACAGGGTTTCCCCGGGTTCCAGGCGGAACGCGGGAATGTCCAGCAACTGCGGGTGACCGGGCCAGTTGAAGCCCAGGTCGGACAGTTCGATTAACGCTTGAGTCATGGGAAGTCAGTGTCGCCTGGTAGTCGAAAATGGCGCCGATCCACTGTGGGAGCTGGCTTGCCTGCGATACAGGCGATGCGGTGCAGCAGGCACACCGTAGCGATGCCATCGCAGGCAAGCCAGCTCCCACAGGGACTGTGCTTTCAAGTCAGAACTTCAGGGTGGCGGCGGTGGCCGTCGCTTCAACACCTTGCTGACCGCTAGGGCCGATCAGTTGTACCTGAATTTTCTGCGTGGCGGGGAAGGTTTTGAACACTTGGCTCAAGTCCAGGTTGCCCAGGGCCGCCGGCGTGGCGCAGGTGAACTGGTAATGGGCGTGGATTTCACTGTGGTCGTGATCATGCTTGTGGGCGGCTGCGCCCTTGCCATCGGTGGCGTGGTCATCGTCGTCATGCTCGGCTTCTGGTTTGTCACCGAACAACGGGCTGTTGAGTTCCTGGCTGCTGACCACGCAACCAGCGGCCTTGGGCAGGTTGAACAGTGCCGATGGATTTTCCAGCTGCTTGCGTACGGCGGCGACCTTGGCTTTGTCGGCGGCGCTGGTGGCGGCATGTTCGAAACCCACCAGGCTCATGGCCGGGCTGTCCAGTTCCAGCTCCAGGGCCTGGCCGTCCAGTACGGCATTCAGGCGCCCGACGCCATGTTCATGGGCGCCGAGGCTGCCGTGCTCGTGGTCGTGGTCTTCGTGAGCATGAGCGACAGCCAGTGGCAGTAGGGCAAACGGCAAAGCAAGCAGCAAACGGCGCATGAGAGGGCTCCAGGATGAAAGTTTTGTTATGTGATCTTATAACAATTAATCCGAGAGTTTGACCGCCCGCTTGGTGTTGCGCAAGCTGCATGGGAGCATGCCCGTCAGAAAAATGCAGGAGTAAGGACGATGTTGCGAATTCGTGGAACCATCGGCGACCTGCCGGTGGACTTGACCCTTGAGCTGGACGACGGCGATTGGGCGCGATTAGGCGCTCAACTGCAGGCCGCTCCAACGCCCAGCGCACCGGCTGCGGCGCCGGTCAAACAGAACGAAGACCTGTGGCAGAACGCCCAGGATTTGCTACGCAAGGCCGGGCAACTCAATGGCCTGGAATTGCTCGACCAACTCGAAGGCTTGGCTGGCGATGCCGGGGCGGGCAAGCGCCTGCTGGTGCGCCTGCGCCACAGCGCCAAGGTGAAGGTGAGCAGCGGCGGGGATACGCCGCTGTACAGTTGGATCGGTGATTAATACAACGCGGCAAACAACTTGCGGCGGTACACCGTGACCAGCGGGTGATCATTGCCCAGCAATTCGAACACTTGCAGCAAGGTCTTGTGGGGCAGGCCTTCGCTGTAGCTGCGATTGCGGATAAACAACTTGAGCAAACCTTCCAGCGCCGCGTCGTATTGCTGGCGCGCCAGTTGCTGGATCGCCAACTGATAGGCCGCTTCGTCATCCTGGGGGTTTTGCGCCAGGCGGCTTTTCAGCTCGGCAGCGTCCGGCAAATCCGCAGCCTGGCGCAGGAAGGTTATTTGCGCCTTGGCCCCGGCCAGGGCGGCCTTGTGGTCGTCGCTCTTGACCGCGTCGAGCACGGCCTGGGCTTCACCCAATTTACCGCGTTCGGCCAGGCAGCGTGCATACAGGATCAGGGCGGCGGCGTTGGTATTGTCCTCGCCCAACAATTGCACCAGCAACGCTTCGGCCTCGCTGATACGCCCTTCGCTGAACAGCGCCTGAGCCTGCTCCAACGGGTCCGCCGCAGCCGGCGGTGGCATTTGCACATGGGGCTCCAGCATCGCCCGCACTGCCGACTCCGGCTGTGCACCGGCAAAACCGTCCACCGGTTGGCCATCCTTGAACAGCACCACCGTCGGCAGGCTTTGAATGCCAAAACGCGCCACGATGTCCTGTTCGGCTTCGCAGTCGATCTTGGCCAGCAGCAACTCACCCTGATAACTCTCGGCAATCTTCGCCAGCATTGGCATCAGTGCTTTGCAGGGGGCGCACCACTCGGCCCAGAAATCGACCAGTACGGGCTTTTCAAAGGAGTTCTGGATAACGGCCTGGTCGAAGTTGGCGGTGGTGACGTCGAAGATGTACGGCGTGGGCTCACTCATGGGGCGTCTCGAATAAAGCGGGAATGGGGGCAACTATAAGGGCTGGCGAGGTTGGCTGAAAGCATCCTGGATTCAAGACCGCTATCGCAGGCAAACCAGCTCTCACCTTGAAATGCATTCCCCTGTGGGAGCGGGCTTGCCCGCGATGGCCTCAAGCGCGCCGCGAATGGTACAGGCTCACCTTGCGAAACTCCCAAGGCTCGGCCAGGTCCGGCAGGGTCAAAGCCTCGAGGATCTCCAACCGCTGATAATTCGGATGCTGGAAGTCCCGTACCCGTGAATCCGCTACCAGCGCTTCGCGGCCGCGGGTGAGGAACTGATCCAGCAACGGCAGGTTGGCGCGGTCGTAGAGTACGTCGGCCACCAGGATCAGGTCGAAGCGGTCGGCTTCGGCAAAAAAGTCTGCCGAATAACTCAATGACACCTGGTTGAGCTCGGCATTCGCACGGCAAGCGGCCAAGGCCAGTGGGTCCAGGTCGCAGGCCACCACCTCCAGGGCCCCAGCCTTGACGGCGGCGATCCCGGCTACTCCCGAACCTGCGCCGAAATCCAGCACGCGTTTGCCGGCGACCCACTCGGGATGCGCCACCAGGTAGCGGGCCAACGCCAGGCCGCTGGCCCAGCAAAAGCTCCAGTAGGGCGGCTCATGCAGGATGCGCCGGGTTTCTTCCTGGCTGAAGGCGCGGTCCATGTTGTCGGCGTCGAGCAGCCACAGCGACAATTCGGTGCCCGGCAGTGGGCAGGGCACTAATTGCGCGTCGCCGATCAGTTCGCTCAAGGCACGCTGCAGGTGCAGCGGTGGTGTCATGGTGCCTTGACGAGTTGCAAGGGGCCGGTGCTCTGGGTGATCGCCTGGGTGACGCGCACGGCAGGTAGATGCAGGATCAACTGGCCGGACTGGCTGGCGCGACCGCGCAATTCCACGCGGGCACCGGCCGGGAAGGCTTCAGGGTTGAAGCGCAGGCGGAAGGCCAAAGGCTTGCCGTTGCCGCTCAGTACGCTGCTGGCGAGCAGTTGCTGCGGGCGCGAACGCTCGTCGATCACCAAGAGCGCCATCTCGACTTCGGCACCGGCGGGCACGTTGGTCAGGCTGCCGCTGATTTCGCGCTGATAGGCGGGCAGGGGGCCGAGGTCTTCAATGCCCGGGACTTTCTTCTCTTGCGCGGGTGTCGGTTGAGGCGCGGCCGGCTTGGGGGCTTCGCTGCTGCAGGCGACCAGAAAACTGAACAGGCTGAGTAGAACGAGTGGTCGTAACTGCATGTACGGCTCCAGAAAGGACAAAATCCGTGGCTTAAAAAATATCAAACATATAAGCCTGCCTATATACCGTAAAGGCTATGGCTTGTCTTGCCACAGGGATGCGCTACCATGGCCCTCCCATTTTTTGTTGCCTGCCAACCATGCACTGTCCCTTCTGCGGTGCCAACGACACCAAGGTCATCGACTCGCGTCTGGTCGCCGAGGGCGACCAAGTGCGTCGCCGGCGCGAATGCCTGGCCTGTGGTGAACGTTTCACCACCTTCGAAACCGCCGAACTGGTGTTGCCGCGTCTGATCAAGTCCGACGGCAGCCGCCAGCCTTTCGACGAAGAAAAACTGCGCGCCGGTATGCAGCGCGCCCTGGAAAAACGCCCGGTGAGTGTCGAGCGCCTGGAAGCGGCGCTGGTGCATATCAAGCACAAGCTGCGGGCGACCGGCGAGCGCGAGGTCAAGAGCCTGGTGGTCGGCGAGTTGGTGATGGGCGAGCTGCAAAAGCTCGACGAAGTCGCCTATATCCGTTTTGCCTCGGTGTATCGACGCTTCCAGGACCTCAATGAGTTCCGCGAAGAGATCGACCGCCTGGCCCGTGAGCCCTCCAAACAATGACATCTGAACAGGCTGTGCTTGACGCCCACTACATGGCCCGGGCCCTCGAATTGGCGCGCAAGGGCCTGTACACCACCCACCCCAACCCGCGGGTCGGCTGCGTGATAGTGCGTGACGGGCAGATTGTCGGCGAAGGCTGGCATGAGCGCACTGGCGAGCCCCATGCCGAGCCCAATGCCCTGCGCGCCGCTGGCGACAAGGCCCGTGGCGCGACAGTGTACGTGACCCTTGAACCGTGCAGTCATCATGGCCGTACGCCGCCCTGTGCCGATGCGCTGGTGACCGCCGGCGTCGCGCGGGTGGTGGCTGGCATGCAGGACCCGAACCCCGAAGTGGCTGGCCGAGGTATGCAGCGCCTGGCCCAGGCGGGTATCGAGGTGCGCAGCGGTGTGCTGGAAACCGAAGCGCGGGCGCTTAACCCCGGCTTCCTCAAGCGCATGGAGCACGGTCTGCCGTTTGTGCGGGTCAAGCTGGCGATGAGCCTGGACGGCCGCACGGCGATGGCCAGCGGCGAAAGCCAATGGATCACCGGCCCCGCCGCCCGTGCTGCGGTGCAACGCTTGCGTGCCGAGGCCAGCGTGGTGCTGACCGGTGCCGACACGGTACTGGCCGACGGTGCCCGCTTGACCGTACGCGCCGCCGAACTGGGCCTGGACGAAGCAACCACCGCCCTGGCCATGTCGCGCCCGCCGTTGCGCGTGCTGATCGATGGCCGCCTGCGGGTGCCGCTCAACGCACCGTTCTTCAAGGCCGGCCCGGCATTGGTCATCACCTGCGTGACTCCGGAAAACCAGTTCCCCCGGGGCCCTGAGTGCCTTGTGGTTCCAGGTGTGGAGGGTCAGGTTGACCTGCGCTCGGCATTGGTCGCCCTGGCCGCCCGTGGCGTCAACGATGTGTTGGTGGAAGCCGGCCCAAGCCTGGCCGGCGCGTTTGCCCAACAAGGCCTGGTGGATGAATACGTGATATTCATCGCCGGCAAGTTCCTCGGCTCCGCTGCCCGCCCGTTGCTGGACTGGCCGCTTGATAAGTTGGCCGATGCTCCCCAACTCAAGATCACCGAAATGCGCGCTGTGGGCGACGACTGGCGAGTCACTGCCATCCCCGTCCCAGCAGTGAGCGTATAATTCCCGGCCTGCGCTTGAGCGTCAGCCCCCTCGTTTTCAGGAGAACGAAATGTTCACCGGCATTATCGAATCCATCGGCAGCATCCGTGCAATGACCCCCAAAGGCGGGGATGTCCGCCTGCTGGTTGAAACCGGCAAGCTGGACCTCGGCGACGTCAAGCTGGGCGACAGTATCGCCGTCAGCGGCGTGTGCCTGACCGTCATCGAGCTGCCGGGCAACGGCTTTGCTGCCGATGTCAGCCGGGAAACCCTGGACTGCACCGCGATGAACGATCTTGCGGCCGGCAGCCCGGTCAACCTGGAAAAAGCCCTGACGCCCACCACACGCCTGGGCGGTCACCTGGTCAGCGGCCACGTCGACGGTGTCGGCGAAGTGGTGGCCCGCAGCGAAAACGCCCGCGCCGTGGAATTCCGTATCCGCGCGCCAAAAGAGCTGGCCAAGTACATCGCCCACAAAGGCTCGATCACCGTCGATGGCACCAGCCTGACCGTGAACGCCGTGAATGGCGCTGAATTTGAACTGACCATCATTCCCCACACCCTCAGCGAAACCATCATGGCCTCGTACCAGCCGGGTCGCCGGGTGAACCTGGAAGTGGACTTGCTTGCCCGTTACCTGGAGCGCCTGTTGTTGGGCGAAAAGGCCGCAGAGCCTGCAGCCGGTAACATCACCGAAAGTTTTCTGGCCGCTAACGGCTACCTGAAATCCTGACCAAGGGGGTGCCGCGTGGCGCTCAATAACATCGAAGAACTGGTTGAAGACATCCGCCAAGGCAAGATGGTCATCCTCATGGATGACGAAGATCGCGAGAACGAAGGCGACATCATCATGGCCGCCGAAGCGTGCAAGCCCGAGCACATCAACTTCATGGCCAAGCACGCCCGTGGGCTGATCTGCATGCCCATGAGCCGTGAACGCTGCGAATTGCTCAAGCTGCCCTTGATGGCGCCGCGCAATGGCTCGGGTTTCGGCACCAAGTTCACCGTATCGATTGAAGCCACCACGGGCGTCACTACCGGCATTTCCGCCGCTGACCGCGCCCGCACCGTGCAAGCTGCGGCGGCGAAAGACGCCAAGGCTGAAGACATCGTCAGCCCCGGCCATATCTTCCCGCTGATGGCCCAACCGGGCGGTACCCTGGCCCGTGCCGGCCACACCGAAGCCGCGTGCGACCTGGCGCGCATGGCCGGTTTCGAGCCAAGCGGGGTGATCTGCGAAGTGATGAACGACGATGGCACCATGGCCCGTCGTACTGAACTCGAAGCCTTTGCCGCAGAGCACAACCTCAAGATCGGCACCATCGCCGACCTGATTCACTACCGGATGATCCACGAACGTACCGTTCAGCGGATTGCCGAGCAGCCACTGGACAGCGAGCTGGGCCAATTCAATTTGGTGACCTACCGTGATTCAGTGGAAGGCGACGTGCATATGGCCCTGACCCTGGGCAACATTTGCGCAGAAGAACCGACCCTGGTACGCGTACACAACATGGACCCACTGCGTGACCTGTTGATGGTCAAGCAGCCCGGTCGCTGGAGCCTGCGCGCCGCCATGGCTGCGGTTTCCGAGGCCGGCAGCGGTGTGGTGCTGTTGCTCGGTCACCCGCTCGATGGTGATGTGCTGCTGGCGCACATCCGCGAAACCGCCGACGCCGTGCCGGTGAAAAAACCGACCACCTACAGCATCGTCGGTGCCGGTTCGCAGATCCTGCGCGACCTGGGCGTGCGCAAAATGCGCCTGATGAGCGCACCGATGAAATTTAATGCGATATCCGGATTCGACCTGGAAGTTGTAGAATACGTGCCCTCCGAATAAAGGCTGGCGATTTTTGCCCCTTGTTCGCGGTTAAATCATCACTGAGGGACGCACTTTTCGCGTCCCGGCTCTTTAAGAGATTTGTCGAATGACCCTGAAGACCATCGAAGGTACCTTCATCGCCCCCAAAGGCCGCTATGCCCTGGTGGTTGGCCGCTTCAACAGCTTCGTGGTTGAAAGCCTGGTAAGCGGTGCGGTTGACGCCCTGGTTCGCCACGGTGTGAGCGAGAGCGATATCACCCTTATCCGTGCCCCTGGCGCCTTCGAAATTCCACTGGTTGCGCAAAAAGTTGCTCAGCAGGGTGAATACGCGGCGATCATCGCCCTGGGCGCGGTCATTCGTGGCGGCACCCCGCATTTCGAATACGTAGCCGGCGAATGCACCAAGGGCCTGGCCCAGGTGTCCATGGAGTTCGGCGTGCCAGTCGCTTTCGGCGTACTGACCGTGGATTCCATCGAGCAAGCCATCGAGCGTTCCGGCACCAAGGCCGGTAACAAAGGCGCTGAAGCTGCCTTGTCCGCCCTGGAAATGGTCAGCCTGCTGTCGCAGTTGGAGGCCAAGTGATTTCCGACGAAAGCGATCAGTTCAACCCTCAGGACCCGCGTCCTGCCGATGCCGGCAAACCGTCCAAGAGCGAGAAGCGCCGCAAGGCGCGTCAACTCGCGACCCAGGCGCTGTACCAGCGTCACCTGGCGGGCGCTTCGCTGAACGAAATCGAGGCACAGTTTCGCGTCGATAACGATTTCACCTTCGCCGACCAGAGCTACTTCCACGACATCCTGCACGGCGTGCATGCCAACCTGACCGAGATCGACACAGCCCTGGCGCCATGCCTGGACCTGACCATCGAAGAACTCGACCCGGTTGAGCTGTGCGTGATGCGCCTGTCCACCTGGGAGCTGCTCAAGCGCGTCGACGTGCCGTACCGCGTCGTGATCAACGAAGGCATCGAACTGGCGAAAGTCTACGGTTCGACCGACGGCCACAAGTTCGTCAACGGCGTGCTCGACAAGCTGGCCCCACGCCTGCGTGAAGCCGAAGTGAAGGAACACAAGCGCTAATCTGCGCTTGATTCCTCAATGGGTGAGTTTGAGCTGATCCGCACATACTTCGCCGCCGCGCCTTGTGCGCAAGGCGGCGAAGGCATTGCCCTGGGGATCGGCGACGACTGCGCCTTGCTGGCGCTTCCCGCCGGGGAGCAACTGGCAGTCTCCACCGATACGCTGGTGGCTGGCGTGCATTTTGCCGACCCCTGTGACCCGTTCCTGCTCGGCCAGCGCTCGCTGGCCGTGGCGGTGAGCGACCTGGCCGCCATGGGCGCCCACCCCCTCGCCTTTACCCTTGCCCTGACCACGCCGAGCGTCGAAGCCGATTGGCTGCAACGCTATGCCCAAGGCTTGAACGCCATGGCGCAAAGCTGCGGCGTAGGCTTGGTGGGCGGCGATACCACCCGTGGGCCGCTGAGCCTGACCCTGACCGTGTTCGGCCGTGTGCCGGCTGGCCAGGCCTTGACGCGCAGCGGTGCACAGCCCGGCGACCTGCTGTGTGTGGGTGGCGAGTTAGGCAATGCCGCTGGTGCCTTGCCGCTGGTATTGGGGCAACGCACGGCTGACGCAGCAATCGCCGAGCCGCTGTTGGCGCATTACTGGTCGCCGCAACCGCAGCTGGCCCTGGGGCTTGCGCTGCGGGGCAAGGCGACAGCGGCCATGGATATTTCCGATGGGCTGTTGGCCGACTGTGGGCATATCGCCAAGGCGTCAGCGGTGCGCCTGGTGGTTGAGCGCCACCGGTTGCCGTTGTCCGAGGCGTTGCTGGCGTTTGTCGGTGAAGACCAGGCTCAAGTAGCGGCGTTGAGCGGGGGCGACGACTATGTGTTGGCGTTCACCTTGCCACCGTCCGAGTTGGCGCCGTTGCAGGCGGATGGCTGGCCGGTGCATGTGGTCGGTCGGGTCGAAACGGGGCAGGGCGTGACGCTGCTCGACGTCGACGGCCAGGACATCACCCCGGCCGTGCGCGGCTACCAGCATTTTCGCCAGACGCCCTGAGCCGGCGGTCTGCGCTACCCTTAAGACGATTATCCCGAGTAAGAGGCCGTGACTATGGCTGCATGCCGCTGGCTGCTGATCGTGCTGTGTTCCTTCGTTTCCCTGGCCCAGGCGGACACTCCCGTGCCCGGTAAAATCGTGCTGGCCAGTGAGGAGTGGAACGACTACACCAACAGAGATGGTAGCGGCCTGGCCTGGGACCTGCTGCGCCGCGTCTTCGAGCCAGCAGGCATTACCCTGGAAACTCGCAGCGTGCCCTATACCCGATCGGTCGGCCTGGCCCAGCGTGGTGAGGCGGATGGTTGTGTCGGCACCTACCGCGATGAGGTCAGCGCAGTGCTGTACCCGCGCTGGAACTTCGACGCCGATCATGTCTACGCTCTCGGGCTGGCAACTTCACCCACGCCGACGTTGGCGACCCTGGGCAACTACCGCCTGGCCTGGGTGCGCGGCTATAAATACGAGGAATACCTGCCCACCGTGCGCCGCTTCAACCAGATCGAGCGGCGCAGCGGCATTCTGCCAATGCTGCAACACGGCCGTGCCGATTTTTATATCGACGCCCTCACCGAAGCCAAATACGTGCTCAGCCAGGCGCAAGACCCGGCGCTGTTCAAACTCACCCATATCGCTGAGCTGCCGCTCTACGTAGGCTTTGCCGACACCGAGCGCGGCAGGGCATTGATGGCCGTGTATGACCAGCGTTTGGGTATCCTGGTCCAGACCGGTGAGTTGAAATCGATATTCGAACGCTGGAAACAGCCGTATCCGTTCTGACGCCCATAGAACTGACTCAAAGGCCAATCGAACCTATTGATCTTTATCAGCGATAATTCAGCTTAAGCGTCTGTAGGAACGTGCTGTTACAATGCCCGCCTCTGTGAAATCTGAAATCAGGAGCACACGGTGCCCGTCGTTTTCGTCGCCGCTTCCAAGCTGCCTACCCCTTTTGCCACGTTCACCATGAACGGCTTTCTTGAAGAAGCCACCGGGCGCGAGCACGTTGTGCTCAGCCTCGGCGACATCACCGATGGCGCGCCGGTGCTGGGGCGTGTGCATTCCGAGTGCCTGACCGGCGATGCGCTGTTCAGCCAGCGCTGTGACTGCGGCTCGCAACTGGAGGCCGCACTGCAGGCCATCGCCCGTGAAGGGCGTGGCGTGCTGCTGTACTTGCGCCAGGAAGGCCGGGGCATTGGCCTGTTGAACAAGATCCGCGCCTACGAACTGCAAGATGGCGGCGCCGACACCGTGGAGGCCAACGAGCGCCTGGGCTTTGCTGCCGACCAGCGCGACTACGCCATCTGCCTGCCGATGCTCGAGCACCTGGGGGTCAAATCCCTGCGCCTGATGACCAACAACCCCCGCAAGGTCAAAGCCTTGACCGAGATGGGCATCACCGTGGCCGAGCGCGTGCCTCTGCACACCGGGCATAACCCGCACAACAAGCTCTACCTGGCCACCAAAGCCAGCAAGCTCGACCATATGATGGGCAATGAGCACCAGGGCGAGGTCGACCGCGCGTGACCCGTGGCCAGGTGAAACGGCGACTGTCCTTCAACTGGTGGCAGTACCTGGCCTTGGCGTTGCTGCCCTTGTTTTTGATCAACCTGCTGTTTGGCCGCGCTGAATCCTTGCTACCGGTACTGGCCATGCCGTTCTTCATCGCTGGCGTGGCCTCGATGTTTCTTAGCCTGCGTTATTTTCATGGCTATAAACACGCGCTTATCGCCACCTCCAAAGCCCTTGATACTGCTGAAGAACCCGCCGCTTGGATCACCCTGGCGGCGCGTCGGCGCACAGCCTTGCTGGTTGCAGCGTTACCGGCCTGGATCGGTGCGCTGGCGGTGTTCGTCGGCCTGGAGGCGGTGCCGCTGTTTCTGTTGGCGCTGTCGACGCTGGTGCTGTTCTACCTCTATCGCATACCGCGTCAGTTGGGATGAAGCGCTATTGGCTGGCGCTGCTGCTGGTAGTCAGTGCCCAGGCGTTGGCGGTCGAGCGGGTTGTCAGCCTGGCGCCGTCACTGTCCGAAATCGTGCTTGAGCTGGGTGCCGAGGACTTGCTGGTCGGCGTGCTTGACGGTGGTGACCGCCCGGCGGCGTTGGCGAAGGTGCCCTCGGTCGGGCACTACGGCCAGTTGGACATGGAGCGCCTGCTCAGCCTCAAGCCCGACTTGATCCTGCTGTGGCCTGGCAGCGTCGGCCCGGCCCAGCGCGAGCAGCTCCAGCGGTTGAATATCCCGGTGTACGTCGCAGAACCCCACAGCCTTGAACAACTGACCGCCCAGGTGCAGGCCATTGCCGAGCAATTGGGCCGCGCTGAGGCAGGGCGCCAGCTCGCGGTACAACTGCGTCAGCGCTTGGCCGAGTTGCGCCAGCGCTACCAGCGGGCCGAGCCGCTGCGGGTGTTTTACCAAGTGTGGAACCAGCCGCTGTACACCGTGGGCGGTGGGCAGATCATCAGCGATGCCCTCAGCGTGTGCGGGGCGCGCAATGTGTTTGATGACCTGAAGTTGCCGGCGCCGCAGGTGAATATCGAATCGGTGCTGGCGCGAGACCCCGAGGTGATCCTGGTGGGGGATCAGGCTCAGAAGGAGGCCTGGAAGGCATGGCCGGCGATGGCTGCTCGGGTGCGGTTGGTGCCGGACAAGGGCCTGGAGCGGCCCAGCGGGCAGATGTTGGAGGCGGTGGGGCGGTTGTGCCAGGTGATTGCGCCGAACTTGTGACAACGCTATCGCAGGCAAGCCAGCTCCCACTGGGGAATGCATTTCAATTGTGGGAGCTGGCTTGCCTGCGATGACGCCGGATCAGGCTACTTAGATCTCAGGTGTCCACGTCACCCCAACCATCCACACCCGACCTTCTTCACGATAATTCTGGCTTTCCCCGAGGTAGCTGTACTTCGCCCGTGCGTAAGACTTGTCCAGCACGTTATCCACCTTCAACGACAACGACACCTCCCGGTTCAACGCCCAACTACTGCGCAGCCCCAACAAGGCATAACCGCCCAGACGGTTGCGGTTGGCTTCATCGTCGTAGCTGCTGCTGATCGCTTGCCAGCTGGCGCCGAGACCGAGTTGATCAAATTGCCGGTCCAGATCCAGGTTCACCGTTCGCCGGGCGCGACGTGCCAGGGTGTGGCCGCTGTCACGGTCACGCGGGTCGATAAGCGACAGGCCCAGGTTGCCCTGCCAGCCAAACAGTTCCTGCTTGAGCGCCGCTTCAAAGCCGTTGATCCGCGCCGACGCCACGTTTTGCGGCTTGCCAGCGTCAAGGATAATCGCGTCGCTCAGGTCGGTGCGATACAGCGAGGCTTCCAGGCGCGTGCTGTCGCTCAGTTGGCTGCGCCATTGCAGCTCGTAGCTCTTTGATGTCTCGGGCTGCAGGTTGGGGTTGCTGTACTGGGTGTCGGGGTAATAGAGGTCGTTGAAGGTCGGCGCGCGAAAGCCTTCGCTGTAGCTCAAGAGCAGGTCATTGTCAGGGTTGACCGGCAAGGTCAGGGTGCCGCTCCAACTGTTCTGGCCGCCGAACTGCTGGTTCTGGTCGCGGCGCAGGCCCAGCTCGGTGGAAAACCACTGGCTATGGAAGCGATGCTGCACGAACGCTGCCCGGTTCCAGCGGCTGTTCTCGGTAAAGGTGGTAGAACCGTGGAAACGATCTTCGTACCAGTCGCCGCCGACGATCAGGCTGTTTTGCTCATCCAGGGTCAGGTCGTTCTGCCAATTGACCGAGTCGCGGTAGGTGTTGAATGCACTGTAATCATCGCTGAGGGTATCGCGCTTGGTGTCGCGGTTTTCACTGTGGCCCAGCTCCAGGCGCGACTGCCAGCTGTCATTGAGCTTGGCATCGAGATAGCCGCTGGCGCTGCTCACGGTGTAGTCGGTGTAGGGTTTCTGGCCCAGGCTCTGCCCGGTGGCGCCGTCGTAGCGGCCATAACTGTTGTCGTACTCCGACTTGCCACGGTTATCCCACAGGTTGAAGCCCGCCTCCAGCTCATCGCTGAACGAATGGCTGAGGTTCAGGCTGATGGACTGGTTGCGGTACGCATCATGGTCGCCGTCACTGGGAAACGACGCGTGGCTCGCGTTGATACCGGCGGTTTCATCCAGGCTCGCGCCCAGGTTGAAACGCGTGTGTTCATCGCCGCCCGACAGGCCCAGGCTGCGCTCCCAGGTCTGGTTGCTGCCAAAGCCAAGTTTCAAGCGCGGCTGCAAGCCTTGCTCGGCATTGCGCCGGGTGAACACCTGAATCACCCCGCCAATCGCATCGCTGCCATAAATGACCGAACGTGAACCGCGCAGCACTTCCACCCGTTCAATCTGATCGACGTTGAGGTATTGCAAGCCGCTGTCGCCGGAGGTGGTGTTGGCGATGCGTTGGCCGTCCACCAGCACCAGGCTCTGCGCCGATTTGGTGCCGCGAATGAAAATCCCCGGCAAACTGCCACGCCCACCGGATGGCGCAACTTGCACGCCCGGCACGCGGCTGAGCAGGTCGGTGACGCTGGTGGGCTGAAGGCGGTCGATGTCGGCGCGGGTGAATACGGTGTTGGCGGCGCTGCTGTCATTACGCGCCTGGACTTGGCGGTTGGCGCTGATGACCACGTCGGAGAGCTTCAGGGCCTGGTCGCGGGTGTCGGCGAGCAGGTCAGCGCAGGGTAGCAGCAGCAGGGCAAGGCACAGGCGTTTCATGGGCTGTCCATAGCATTCGAAGGTCATGCAAAACCACTGTGGGAGCTGGCTTGCCTGCGATAGCGGTGTATCTGACACATTGTTAGCGAATGTGCCGCCGTCATCGCAGGCAAGCCAGCTCCCACATTTGGGGCAGATTACAGATTCAGTAGCGCCAAGCGCTCGCGAACGGACGCCTCGATACCCGCCTCGTCCAACCCGCATTCAGCCAGCATCTGTGCCGGCTTGGCGTGCTCGACGTATACATCCGGCAAGCCCAGGTGCAGCACCGACTTGAGGATATTCTCCCGCGCCAGGAACTCGCTGACCGCCGCACCGGCGCCGCCCATGATGGCGTTCTCTTCGACGGTCACCAGCAGCTCATGGCCAGCGGCGATCTCGCGCACCAACGCGTCATCCAGTGGCTTGACGAACCGCATGTCGACCACGGTGGCGTCGATCTTCTCAGCGACTTTCAAGGCTTCGGCCAGTTGTACGCCAAACACCAGGAATGCAGTCTTGCTGCCTTGGCGACGCACGATGCCTTTACCGATTTCAATCGGCTCCAGGTCTTTCTCGATCACGGCATTCGGGCCTGTGCCGCGCGGGTAGCGCACGGCGGCCGGGCCGTTGTACAGGTGGCCGGTGCTGAGCATCTTGCGCAGTTCGTTCTCGTCGCTCGGAGTCATCACCAGCATGCCGGGGATGCAGCGCAGGTACGAGAGATCGAAACTGCCGGCATGGGTCGGGCCGTCTTCGCCTACCAGGCCGGCGCGATCGATGGCGAACAGCACATCGAGGTTCTGCACCGCCACATCGTGAACCAGCTGGTCATAACCGCGTTGCAGGAAGGTGGAGTAGATCGCCACCACTGGCTTGGCGCCTTCGCAGGCCATGCCGGCCGCGAAGGTCACGGCGTGTTGCTCGGCAATCGCCACGTCGAAGTAACGCAGCGGGAAACGCTCGCTGAACGCCACCAGATCGGAGCCTTCCTTCATCGCCGGGGTAACCCCTACCAGGCGCGGGTCGGCGGCGGCCATGTCGCACAGCCATTCGCCAAACACCCCGGAATACTTCGGCCCGCTGGCCTTTTTCGGCGCGGCGGCGGGGGCATCGAGGGGTTCGAGCTTGGTGATCGCGTGGTAACCAATCGGGTCGACTTCCGCCGGAGCGAAACCTTTGCCTTTTTTGGTGACAATATGCAGGAATTGCGGGCCCTTGAGGTCGCGCATGTTGCGCAACGTGGCGATCAGGGTGGGCAGGTCGTGGCCGTCGATAGGGCCGATATAGTTCCAGCCCAGCTCTTCGAACAGGGTGCCGGGTACCAGCATGCCCTTGGCGTATTCTTCGGTGCGACGCGCGATTTCCCACGCGCCAGGTAGGCGCGACAGCACTTTCTTGCTGCCTTCGCGCATGCTGGCGTAGGTACGGCTGGAGAGGATCTTCGCCAGGTAATTGGACAAGCCACCCACGTTGCGCGAAATCGACATGTCGTTGTCGTTGAGGATCACCAACATGTTGGCGTCCACTTCAGGCGCATGGTTCAGCGCTTCGAAGGCCATGCCGGCGGTCAGCGCGCCGTCACCAATCACCGCAATCGCCTTGCGCTCACTGCCTTGCAGGCGGGCGGCAATCGCCATGCCCAGCGCTGCACTGATGGACGTGCTGGAGTGGCCGACACCAAAGGTGTCGTACTCGCTCTCGGCACGGCGCGGGAAGGCGGCCAGGCCGTCCTTCTGGCGCAGGCTGGCCATGCGCTCGCGACGGCCGGTGAGGATTTTATGCGGATACGCCTGGTGGCCCACGTCCCACACCAGCCGGTCGTCCGGGGTGTCGAACACGTAATGCAAGGCGATGGTCAGCTCGATCACGCCCAGCCCGGCGCCAAAATGCCCACCGGTCTGGCCGACCGTGTAGAGCAATTCCAGGCGCAGCTCATCGGCCAGGGTTTCCAGCTCGGCTTCACCCAGTCGACGCAGGCCGTCCGGCGTGGCAGCACGGTCGAGCAGGGGCGTAGACGGGCGTTTGCGGGGAATCTCTTGAAACGTCGTGGGCATCAGGCGAATCGTTATAGGTATAGAAGAGGCGGCAGTTTACCTCAAGCCGTGCAAACTGCCCACGCAGAGGGCCTAACTTGGCCGATATGCGGCGCAAATGGCCGCGGCTGTCAGTGGCGACGTTCGACGATATACCGCGCCAGGTCACGCAGTGGCTCGGCCGCCGCGTCGAAAGGTCGCAGGGCATCCAGGGCCTGGTCGCGCAGCTCGACGGCGTACGCCTTGGCGGCTTGCAGCCCCAGCAATGCAGGATAAGTCGGCTTGTCCCGTGCGATATCGGCGCCTTGGCGTTTGCCGAGGGTGGCGGTGTCACTTTCCACGTCGAGAATATCGTCCTGCACCTGGAAGGCCAGGCCGATAGCGCGGGAATAGGTCTGCAGGGCCGCCAATTGCTCGGCGCCGGCGCGGCCACTGGCCAGGGCGCCCAACTGCACGGCCGCCTCAATCAGCGCGCCGGTCTTGTGGCGATGCATGTGTTCCAGGGCTTTTTGATCCAGCTTGAGGCTGACCGAGCCCATGTCGATGGCTTGCCCGCCGACCATGCCAGCCGGGCCTGCGGCGTGGGCCAAGGCGGTGACCATGCGCAGGCGGATCTCGGCGTTGACGCTGCTCAAGCGCGGGTCCAGCAATGCGCTGAACGCCAGGCTCTGCAAGCCGTCACCGGCCAGGATCGCATAGGCTTCATCAAAGGCTTTATGGGTGGTGGGCTGGCCGCGACGCAAATCATCATCGTCCATGGCTGGCAAATCGTCATGCACCAGGGAATAAGCGTGGATCAACTCCACCGCACACGCCGCGCCATTGGCCTCGGCCGCCGGCGCTCCCAGGGCTTCGCAGGCCGCATAGGCCAGCAACGGGCGCACCCGCTTGCCACCATTCATCACGCTGTAGCGCATGGCTTCATAGAGGCGCGTCATTTCCGGGCTTGGCGCAACAAACAGGGGCTCCAGCGCGGCATTCACCCGGGCTTGGCTACTGGCCTGGTATGCGCTGATCATTCCGGCTGTTCCGCATCGAAAGGCTCTTCGGCCAACTCCCCGTCACGCTCCAGCAACACCTGGACCTTCTGCTCCGCCTGCGCCAACGCGCTCTGACAGTCGCGGGTCAGGCCGATGCCTTGCTCAAACGCTGTCAACGAGTCTTCCAGCGACAACTCGCCGTTCTCCAGACGCTCGACCAGGGCTTGCAGGTCGGCGAGGGATTGTTCGAAATCGAGTGCAACTTTTTTGCGGGCCATGGCGGCAATTCCGGTAGACGGTAAACCGGCGCGACACTAGCAGACATGGGGGATTGGGGCAAATGAGTGGCGCACACACGGTGGTGTAAGCCGATTGATGAGTTTATTCGGCTCACCGAGTCTCAGCTTGCCTTCGTGGCGACCGAGCACTCCCCCTGCGCCGCTTTCAATTGGGCCTCGAAGACCAATAAACCCCGATGCATATTCTGCAATGCCACAATTTGCATGGCTAACGCTTGCTTCTTATTGGCGATGGCTTGATCAGCCTTGTCCCAAGGAAGCGCGTCACCCTCGTACCCCTGCAAAATCTCCTGTAATTCCTTGAGCTTGAACCCCAGCTGTTGCGCGCACTTTATAAACATCAGCCGCTCGACACTCTGCGCGGTATAAACGCGATAACCGCCCTCACGCGCAGGTGCTGGCATCAGCCCGATCGCCTCATAGTGACGAATCGCCTTGATGGTCGTGCCGGACAACTGCGCGGCTTTGCCGATGTACATGAAAATTCCCTTTTTCAAATAGTGCGCCGGCCTGTTTGAGCCACTTGGCCCGCTGCGTCAGCGAAGAGCCCAGCACCGGCCCCAACAGCAGCGTCTTGCTCGTCGCGATGCCGCACAGCGCCAGCGTGGTGCGCCGCATTTGGTGGATGGCCGGCATGCGATAAGCCCAGCGGTAATACCACGGCGGCGTGTCGAGGGTCACTAACAAGTGCGCGGTTCGGCCCTTTAGCAGCGTGTCTGGGAATGCCTTGCCTGTGCGGTATTTGAAGGCAAAGCCGGGGAGGAAAACGCGGTCGATAAAGCCCTTCATCAGTGCCGGGATACCGCCCCACCAGACAGGGAAAACCCAGGCCAGATGCTCGGCCCAAAGGATGTCGGCTTGGGCGCTGAGCAAGTCAGGTTCCAGCGCTTGAACCTGGGTGTAAGCATGATGAAGGATGGGGTCGAACCTGAGATCACCCAGGCGCAGGACGCGGACTTCGTGACCGGCCGTTTTAGCAGCGTGGATATAAGTGTGTGCGAGGGCGGAACAAAAGCTATCGGCGGACGGGTGGCCGAGAATGACCAGAATGCGCTGACTCATGGTGATAAGTTCTGAGAAAAGGGCATTCAGGGTAGGGGGTGCCGTATAGGGGAGAGTCAAGTGCCAGCAGGACCTTTCTGTGAGGTACGCAGGACCCTTCCTGAACTGTTCTCGAATGCTTGTGACGGTACTGTCGGTTGGCTAGCCTGCCGAAAACACCAGAGTAAAAAAGGCATGAGCGAAACTTCTATCGGGTTGATCGCGCCTCCTGAGGGCTACGGCGATTGGCTGACAGACCTCAAGGGCCGTATCCATCAGGCGCAACAGCGCGCATCAATTGCCGTTAATCGTGAGCTGGTGCTGCTCTACTGGCAGCTCGGCCACGATATTTTGACGCGTCAGCACGCTCAAGGCTGGGGTAGTAAAGTGATTGACCGCCTTGCGCAAGATCTGCGAGCGGCCTTTCCGGACATCAAGGGTTTTTCGCCGCGCAATCTGAAGTACATGAGGGCTTTTGCCGAGGCGTGGCCGGATTCGGAGTTTGTGCAAGAGGTGCTTGCACAATTGCCTTGGTACCATCAAATCGCGCTTCTGGACAAACTTCCCGGCCCTGAAACGCGACGTTGGTACGCCATCCAAACGATCAAGCATAGTTGGTCGCGCAACACCTTGGTGATGCACATTGAAAACCGCCTGTTGGAGCGCAGTGGCAAGGCAGTGAGCAACTTCGAAAGCCATCTGCCCAAAGCGCAATCCGACCTGGCTCGCGAGTCTCTTAAGGACCCTTATCGCTTTGATTTCCTCAGCCTGGGTCAGAATGCACAAGAGCGCGAAATCGAAAACGCCCTGATCAAGCATGTCACTGACTTCTTGTTGGAGTTGGGCGCAGGTTTTGCCTTCGTTGGCCGGCAAGTGCTGCTGAATGTAGGCGGCGATGAGTTCTTCATCGACCTGTTGTTCTATCACCTGAAGCTGCGTTGCTATGTGGTGATCGAACTCAAGGCGGGCAAGTTCAAGCCCGAGCATCTGGGCAAATTGAGCTTCTATCTTGCGGCGGTGGATGCCGAGATAAAGCACCCACAAGACGGCCCGACTATCGGTCTCTTGCTGTGCAAGGGTAAAAATGAAGTGGTGGCTGAATATGCACTGCGCGATAACAACCGACCTATTGGTGTGGCGGAATATCAACTGATGGAGTCTTTGCCAGTCGAACTGCAGTCGAGCTTGCCTAGCATCGAGCAAATCGAGCGAGAGTTGGCGGGATAGGCTGGGTCTTTTCGGTGGTTGAAAAATGTAAGGAAAAATCTCACGCGTGAGCTATTGAGTACCTTGCGGATTGCCTGTAGATTTTCTCACGCGTGAGTTTTTCACAGCGAGGTCAGTACCATGAACAGCAGCTCTCCATCGAGCCCATCAACTGGGCCCGATACCGATTCAACAAGCCTCAAGGGAGAGCGCTTGAAGCCGTCCGCAAAAAAGCCGTCGAGCTTTTACATGAAGCAGATGCGTGCGGGGCTGGCGGCGGCCGGTTATGTGAAACACGAGACTTGGGTGCTTCCCGAAAACCGAAGCCTGCTCAAGCAAATGGAGAAACAGCTACGCCAACCGATCCTGGCTGGCTCATTCATGTCGGAGAATTTCATGAGCGCAGGTACCAACTGGAATATCGATCGCCTCTTCAGTGCTCTTCAGGCGCTGGATGACGTGACGTCCAATGACATTACGCTTTCTCTCGTCCAAGGCTCCGAGTCCAGCATCAAGCTGGAGATGAACGACTTTGGTGGCTTGCCGATTTACATCGCGGTGGTGGGCGAGCAAATCATCGTGGATACCGTCCTGGTTGACGCTGAGTCCATCAACGACGTGCCGGCCTTCAACGACGCCGTGCTGCGCAGCCGGGAGATGTTCCCGTTGTCGTCCATCGGTATCGAGTCCATGCCGAACGGGCAGGTGGTTTACAACATGTTCGGTGCGCTCAGCTCCGACTCCAGCCTGACCAACATCGTGACCGAGGTGAAAACCCTGGTTGATAACGTGCAGCGCGCCAGCGAAGCCTTCGAACGTTTCTTCATTTAATTATTCGGGAAAACCCAATGACTCAGTCCATCTGGAGCAAATTGTTCACCGCGTTGCGTGGCGGTGCCAGCGAAGTCGGCGAATCGATCGTCGACCAACAGGCCCTGCGCATCCTCGACCAGGAAATTCGCGATGCCGACAGCGCCTTGGCCAACGCCAAGCGTGAATTGGTAAGCATCATGGCCAAGCACAAACTGGCGGCTGATCGCGTTGGCGAGTACGACGCCAAGATCAAAGACCTGGAATCCAAGGCGATGGCCGCTATCCAGGCCAACCGTGAAGACCTCGCCCTGGAAGTGGCCGAAGCCATTTCGACCCTGACCAACGAGCGGGACGTGGAGCAAAAGCAGACCACCGAGTTCGGTGGGTACGCTGAGAGCATGCGCAAAGACATCACCAAGGCCGAAAGCCGCATCAAAAGCCTGCGCCAGCAAGTGGACATGGCCAAGGCTCGCGACAGCGTGCAAAAGGCCCAGGTCAGTGCCTCCATTGCCAGCGGCGGTGCCAACGGCAAGCTGGAAACCGCCGTCGGTACGCTCAATCGCTTGCAGGCCAAACAGCAACAACGCGCCGCTGAGCTGCAAGCCCAGGATGAGCTGGCTGAAGCGTCGACGGGGACAGACCTGGAACGCAAACTGCGCGATGCCGGCATCACGCCGAACGAAGGCAGTGCCAATGCGATTCTGGAGCGTCTGAAGCAAAAGTCGGCTGAGTAATCAACGTAGGTCAGTTAAGCCTGCAACTCTGTGGGGAGGGAGCTTGCTCCCGCTGGGCTGCGCAGCAGTCCTGTTTTTGGGGCCGCTTCGCGCCCCAGCGGGAGCAAGCTCCCTCGCCACAGTCGCAGTGCTCTTCTTTTGCATGTTGAGGTCAGGATGAACGCCTTGAAGGGTTTCAAGACAATCGCAGGCCTGGCCCTCTTCATGGTCGCGCTGCAACTGCTCAATGTGGCGACCGGTTACAGCCTCATGGCATTCGGGCTAATCCCAAGAACGGTGCAGGGTCTGTTCGGCATACTCTCCTCGCCGTTTTTGCACGCCTCCTTCGCTCACCTGAGCGCCAACCTGATTGCCTTTTTGGTCTTGGGCTCTCTGGTCATGATCGAAGGGGTCAACCGGTTCATCGCCGTCAGTGCCATCGTCATTCTGCTGGGCGGCTTGTTGGTCTGGCTGTTCGGTTTTTCAGGCGTACACGTCGGCGCCAGCGGCTGGGTGTTCGGGCTATGGGCCTATCTGCTGTCTCGCGCCTGGTTCCATAGAAGCTGGGGCAACCTGCTAACAGCCGCTGTCGTGGCTTTGCTGTATGGCGGACTGGTCGTGGGCTTCCTTCCGCGGCAGGGCGTTTCCTTCGAAGGGCATCTGTTTGGTGCGCTCGCCGGATTTATTGCAGCCAAGGTACTTCTATCCACGCCGCGCAGCGGGTTTAATGCCGGGTGAACGCACTTGAGCATCCAGACGCCGAGGCGATGCTGTCGTCAGGATTCAAGTACCCAGGGAGCCAGGGGCCAAATGTCGATTTTCCTACTGTTACGCATGTACGCCTCGTCCCTCTTTCACCGCTTCGGTTGGGCAGGGCTGATCGTTGCCTTGGGTGTCCACCTGAGCACGGCTTATCTGGGCCTGGTGTTGCTGGGCGAACAACACCTCACCGCTCCCGCCACGTTTATCTACTTCTACCTCACCACCACACTCACCGTCGGCTATGGCGACCTCGCGCCGCAGACCTCGGCGGGACGAATTTTCGTGGCGACCTGGGTCATGCTCGGGGGCATTGCGCTGCTCACGGCCGCCATCGGCAAAACCACCAGCAGTGTTATCGATGCATGGAGAAAAGGCATGAAGGGCAAAGGTGATTTCACCGGCAAGGTCGGCCATACCGTGCTGATCGGCTGGGAGGGCGCGTCCAGCGAGCGGGTGATTGAATTGTTGCTGCAAGACGAAACCTCGAACGACAACCTGATCGTGATCTGCGATTGCAGCCTTGAAGAAAACCCGATGCCGGGCAAAGCAGCGTTCATCCGCGGCGAAAGCCTGTCTTCCACCGCACTGTTGCTGCGTGCCGGTGTGCCCGGTGCCGAGCGTGTGCTGGTGCGAACCCCGTCTGATGACCTGACGCTGGCCACCGTGCTGGCGGTGAACCAACTGAGTCCCGTCGGGCATGTGGTCGCCCACTTCAACGAAAGTGAAATCGCCGCACTCGCCAGCTCCTACGCCCCGCGCCTGGAGTGCACGTCCAGCATGGCAATTGAAATGCTGGTGCGCGCCTCTCAGGATCCGGGCTCGTCGGTGGTCATCAATGAATTGCTGTGCGTAGGGCAGGGCGCCACCCAGTACCTGATGAAATTGCCCGAAGCCTTTGAGGCAACATTCGGCGAGCTGTACACGCAGATGAAGGAGCGCCACAACGCCACCCTCATTGGCTATCGCGCCAAAGGTGTTCAGCAGCCGTCGATCAACCCGCCCAGTGCCACAGAGGTCAAAGGCGGCGAACTCTTCTACATCGCTTCCACTCGCCTTAAGGAAATCTCCCATGGGATGGCTTAAACAGTTGATGGGGCTTGAGGCCCCAAAAGCCACTACCGACTCGAGCCGAACCGCCAGCCCAAGCCTGCCTGCTACCGGTCCTTTGGGCCTGGCGCCGGGCAAGGGCGTGATGTTCGACACCACCCTGAAATTGCTGCTCGATGAAAAAACCAACGTGGTGATCCCCGGCTCCCAGGAAATCTGGAGCAATGGCACCATCGATCTTGGCCAGTCCACCTGGCTGTCGCGCTATTACATGAACGACGAAGATTATTGGTTGCAGGTGCACACCACCGGCCAGATAGCGGGCCAGGTCGAGTCAGTGATTCTGTTCAACTACCTCAGCTACGTCACCATCAGCAGTGAAGCGGAACTGCGCAGGCTGGCGGGCCCACAGAGCCTGATCGGGCTGCCGACCTACACCCACGACGGCGTTGAGTACTTCCGGGAGTGGGGCAGCGAGGACGGCCAGACCGAATTGGTGGCGATGAGCGAACAGGTCACCAGCCCAGAAGCCACCTACAGCGTCGAGCACCGTTCGATGCTATACGCCCGCGACACCGGCCTGACCGACCGTCGAGAATTCCTGCTGTTCTCCGTCGAAGAAGATGCCGAAGGCACCATCAGCCTGAGCATATCCCTGGGCATTTCGCTGTACACCACCGACCTGACTACGCTCTAAAAAAGGAAGCCGTCCATGCTAGAAGCACTCTCCATCTCCCTCAACAAAGCTGCGGTGCTCGGCTTTGTCCTCTACATCCTGGGGGCTGCGGTACTGTTCGCGCTGTTCCAGTTCATCTACACCCGCATCACCCCGCACAAGGAGTTCGAACTGATCCGTGCGGGCAACACCTCCGCAGCGGTCGCCCTGGGCGGTGCCATCGTCGGTTTCGCCATTCCGGCCAGCAACGTGATTGCCTACTCGATCAACGTTCTCGACTTCATCGTCTGGGCCGTGATCGCCGCCGTCGTCCAGCTGCTGGCGTTCCTCCTGACCAGCCTGGTGCTCAAAGGCACGTCCGAGCGCATCAAGAAGGGCGAACTGGCGGCCGGTATCTACGTGGCCGCGGTGGCCATCAGCGTCGGCATGCTAAATGCCGCGTGCATGACGCCCACCTCGAACTGATTGCCCACGGAGCTCCCGATGAAACGAAGCAAGTACGTCCAGCTGTCGCTGGCAGCGTCGGTCGCCATGGCGATATCCGGCTGCGGCCCAACGGAAAAAACCTACGATCTGCAAAAGAAGTACAACTTCCAGTCGGTACAGCAATGCGCCGATGAAAAGCTTCCGGTGGACGTCTGCTCGGACGCCTACATGACGGCCATGGCCGAGCATCGCCGCATTGCGCCGGTGTATGACAGCCAGGCCGATTGCGACGCCGACTTTGTCGCTGATTGGTGCCAGCAAGACTCCACCGGCAAATTCATCCCGCGCTTGGGCGGTTTCGAACTGACTGCCGAAGGCCAGGTGACCCAATCCCAGGTCGACGCTGCCAATGCGCAAGCGGCCAATGCTCAGGCCAGCAGCGGCGGCTCAGGCTTCTCCACCAGCAGCCTGCTGACCGGCTTGCTGATCGGCAACATGCTGAGCAACAACCGCAACAGCTACCGTTCGGAACCGGTGTACCGCTATCGCGATGATCGCGGCAACTACGGTAATTCGACGCTCAACCAGCGCGTGTCCAATGGCGCGACCTTTGGCCGTTCCAATCAGGCCCGGTACGGCAGCAGCAATTACACCAACACGCTGCGCTCTTCACCTAAGTCGAGCTCGGTTTCATCGGCCACCTCCCGCGGCGGCTTCGGCAGCAAAGCCAGCGCACGCAGCGGCTGGGGCGGCGGGTCGAGCAGCTAAGGAAACCGGCCATGAAGAAGATCCAATGCGCAGAGCGTCATGACTGGAAACACACAGCCGAGAGTCTTGGCTTCCTGTTCCATACCATCGACGACGAACCTTACTGGGACGAAAGCGCGTACTACCAGTTCACGCTCAAACAAATCGAGCGCGACCTCGAAGACCCGACCACCGAGCTCCATGACATGTGCATTGACCTCGTCGCCCGCGTGGTCCACAGCGAAGAACTGCTTGAACGCCTGAGCATCCCCGCGCCGTTCTACGACATGATCCGAACCTCATGGCTCGAAGGCCACCCGCACCTGTACGGGCGCATGGACTTCTCCTACAACGGCAGCGGGCCCGCCAAGTTGCTGGAGCTCAACTACGACACCCCCACCAGCCTCTACGAAGCAGCTGCGTTTCAGTGGGGCTGGCTGGAACAATGCATCGAGCGCGGCCTGCTGCCCAAGCACGCCGACCAGTTCAATAGCATCGACACCAAACTGCACCAGGCCTTCGCCCAACTGCAGGTCAACCAGCCGTTCTACTTCGCCTCGATGAAAGACTCCATCGAAGACAAAGGCACCACCGACTACCTGCGTCTGGTTGCCGAAAAAGTCGGCATCGAATCGCGCCACATCGACGTCGAAGACATCGGCCTGACCAGCGAAGGCCGCTTCGTCGACCTTGAAGATCGCTGGATCCCCCACCTGTTCAAACTGCACGCCTGGGAGTTCATCTTCCACGAGCCCTTTGGTGCCGCGATTGCCAAGAGCGACACGCAGTTCTTCGAACCCGCGTGGAAATCCGTCCTCTCCAACAAAGGCATCCTGCCGCTGCTGTGGGAATTCAACCAAGGCCACCCCAACCTGCTCGCGTCCCACCTGGACACCGACCCAGGCAAGGCCGTGCCAAAAGGCTGGGTGCGCAAGCCGTTCTTCTCCCGGGAAGGCGCCAACATCGAACTACAAACCGCCGACGGCCTGATCGTAAAAGAAGACGGCCCCTACACGGATGCGCCCTTCATCCTTCAGGAGTTCGCACCGCTGCCAAAATTTGGGGACAGCTACACGCTGATCGGCTCTTGGGTAATTGGCGACCAGGCCGCTGGCATAGGTGTGCGAGAGGACAATAGCTTGATCACCAAGGACTCAAGCCGGTTTCTGCCGCACTTGATCCTGGATTAAGGAAGTTGATCGTTCCCATGCTCCGCTTGATCGTTCCCACGCTCCGCGTGGTAATGCATCCAGTGACGCTCCGCGTCACCCACACGCATCTCAATCTACGCCCATAAAAAAGCCTGCCTTTTCAGGCAGGCTCAATACGGAGCATGGCAGTCTTAGCTCTGGCGAGCAGACAGGGCCGAGTAGCTGTTCATCAAATTGCGATAGTTAGGAATCCGCTGGGACAACAAATTCCCCAGCCCTTCGATATCGTTGCGCCAGTCGCGGTGCAACTCACACGCCACCGAGAACCAGTTCATCAACTGTGCACCGGCCTGTGTCATCCGGCTCCACGCCGCCTGCTGCACCGTGGTGTTGAACGTGCCCGACGCATCCGTCACCACAAACACCTCAAACCCTTCCGCCAGCGCCGACAACGTCGGGAACGCCACACACACATCCGTCACCACACCGGCAATGATGATTTGCTTACGCCCCGTGGCCTTGATCGCCTTGACGAAATCCTCGTTGTCCCAGGCATTGATCTGACCAGGGCGAGCGATATACGGCGCGTCCGGGAACATCTCCTTCAACTCCGGCACCAGCGGGCCGTTAGGGCCTTGCTCGAAACTGGTGGTGAGGATGGTCGGCAAGTTGAAGAACTTGGCCAGGTCAGCCAGGGCCAGCACGTTGTTCTTGAACTCGTTGGGGGAGAAGTCCTGCACCAGGGAGATCAGGCCGGTCTGGTGATCGACCAGCAGAACAATGGCGTCGTCTTTGTTCAAGCGGTTGTAGGTTGCAGTGCTCATGGTTGAATCCTTTTTTGTTTAGGTTGGTTGGGCGTTGCGTTCAACATGGGCACAGATTAATGGGTGGGTGACGAGGGATAAATTGGGTGGAAGGAGTCTTACTGTCAACTTAAAAGAGACAGTTGTTGGCGCATAATGTTTGCATCGGATTGCTGCGCAAAGGATCCCCATCGCCTGCATCTTATGGTAGCTGTGCGCAGCACACCCTCGTGTGCGCCGGGTTCCAAGCGACCGGTGGACTAACTGCTTACGGCTGCCACCGTTTGTTTAGTTCCACAAATGACCGCTTCAATTAGCGATTGGAACTTTGCTATGGATAACGTTGTTTTGGATTCGATGTCGTCACGCGACTCATGTCTCACTGACATAGCAATTTTATTGAGTGGCAGTTTTTCAAGCGTTGGTGGTAGTTGCGGAAAATACTCAATTCGGTCAGGCCGGTTCTACTCATTGTCTAAGCGTATTGGGACGATCGAGAGGTCACGATTTTTCGGTTTGCTCTCCCGTTTTGCTTATTCAGACGATTTTCTCGAGCAGATTGTCTCCTAGGTGACACTTTGGGCTTTCTCGCCTTAATAGAATTAGAACTCCCATGTTTCACGCACGTTGTGAAAAGTGCATGCGCGCGTGGTAGGGCCCTTTGTGTATTCGTCAAAGGGCCATTTTACGAATCGGAGTCGGATAACAATGTATAAAAAGGCTGTTTCTCGAGTTTTTGCCCTGAGTGCTTGTGCAATATCGCTTCAAGCATATTCCAACGGCGTCACAGTTAATGAACAGAGTGCAAGTGGGGCGGGCACGGCATTTTCTGGCAGGGCATCGACTGTTCTGGACGCAAGTATTATCTACGGAAATCCCGCAGGATTAGTAAAGCTCAAGCGTTCGGAGGTCAGCGGTGGTTTTGCAGTCATTGATCCGAGCATTGATATAAAAAATGTATCGAGCAGTGCTCGAGGTACTAATAAGGGTGATTCAGCTCCTATTACAACCATTCCGTTTGGGTACGCTTCGTCCCCCTTGAGTGATGACGTCAGTGTTGGGATAGGTGTGTATGCGCCGTTCGGACTGATCAACGACTATGAGTCTTCGTTCCAAGGTCGCTATCACGGATCATATAGTATGGTAAAAGTCATCACTTTCCAGCCAACCATCAGCTTCCGAATCAATGACTTCATTTCTGTCGGAGGAGGTTTAACCATAAATCGTCTTGATGGCAAGTTGAAGAATGACTTGGCCACCGCAGCGCTTAACCCAACTGGAAAAGATACCGAACTCAAGATTAAGGGGGATGATACTGCTATCGGTTATAACCTTGGTGTGATGATCGACATCAGTGAGTCCGCCACGTGGGGCTTAGCCTACCATTCCAAGGTTGATTATAGCCTCAAAGGCCACATCAGCGTTTCGGAGTCCCCCGCTGCTTTTCGCTTGAACGGTCGATACGGCACGAGCATGGATGTCACTCTTCCAGAGTCTGTCGACACCTCACTGACATACCGCTTCGATGAGAAGTTGACTGGTTACCTTGGCACAACTTGGACACGCTGGAGTCGCCTGAAGGATTTGACTGCTGAGAATGAGGGAATCCCTCCGCTCGGCGTCGCTTTAGGATTTGGGACGGTGGGTGAGGAGGTCAACTTTCGTGATATTTGGTCGGTGGCTGTAGGTACTGCCTACCAATTGACACCGCAGTGGGTGCTGCGAACTGGCTTTGCCTACGATCCGTCTCCGACGACGAACGAAGATCGGATCGTTCGCATCCCTGTGGGGGATCGTCGAACAGTGACTGTTGGCGCAGGTTACTCTCCCTTGAGCGAGGTGACATTCGACATTGCATATGCTTACCTTTGGGAAAACGCTGCTCCGGTCAGTCAGTCAAACTCATCCGGTCTCCAGCCCGCATACAGCGCGAAGTACGAAAATAGCGCACATGGACTGACAGCGCAGATGACTTATCGCTTTTGAGCGGGCGATGTTGATATCGCACTTCGGCGCCCTGCCGGGTAATTGCTCCGCTACGGTGGTTGTCAGATTTACTGGCTGTTCCTCATCTTTGCCAGAGCAACCCTGACGATATAAAAGCTTCGTCTTTAAACGACCTCTACAGTGGTTTTCTGGCCGCCGTCTGTACCGACAATGTCATGGTATATCGCCTGTCGCTATACAGGGTATTCTGGATAGCGATGGGTCCGAGGCCGACTATATAACTCTGATAACATGATCTTCGCGCCTCGGTCATACCAAGGTTTCCAGATACTTGGGTCAGTTTAAACCCCCGTTGACCAATTGGATGTAAGTTGTATAAGGCTGCGCGCTGCAATAGGCGTTTACGCGTGATGACCGGACGATTTACCAATTCACATAGAGTGGCCGATTCGGCGTAAGATCAGTCAAAGTTTCAGAGCGTGAAGTTGGCATTACGTTAATGAGTCATGTGGCAGAACTCCAACACCTGATCGGTCATGATTTGTAATTGTTTATCCACCAGTTCGTCATTGCATGCACCGTCCGCCTCGAAAGTTGTCTGCGTCGAATTGATCACAACGCCCATAGGTGTGGGCCAGCCACGCAATGCATGAACGATACTGCGCAATCCCACTAGGGTAGCCGCGCCGGCCTGCCAGCCTGCCGCTAAACCGATGCAGCCCACGGCGCGACGACTTAGGTAGGGATGCGCATCGCCACGCGCCTCCTCCATATAGTCGAGAGCGTTTTTCATCAATCCAGAAAGCGCTCCGTGATAACCGGGCGAGGCCAGAATCACGCCATCGGCTTGCCGTATCTCGTTGAGCAAATCCTGCACCAGTGGGTGGGAAACCGGTGCTGAGCCATACAGGGGTAACTGCAGTTTTTCTCCCCCCAACAGTTTGATGCGAGCTCCACCGTTTTCTGCATGACTGAGGACGTTGAGCAGCACTCGCTCAGTCATTGAACCGGAGCGAGTAGTGCCACCGATAGCCACGATATAAGGTTTTTTCATTTCAGTGTCTCTTCCGTGCAGATGAAGGCCGGCCGGCGAACGGCCTGCCAGTAGTCGTTGACCAAACCGGCGATTAGCTCGCGTGCGGGCTCCGAACGCTTGATCGCATCCACGCCGTGTCCCGCGGACCGTACTTGAGTCCAGCGTCGTTTTGCGCCTTTGGGATCGGCGAAGTCGATCGCCGTGGACTTGCCCGGGTTGTCATCAGTGATATCCGCAAGATCCAAACTCTGCCGCAACCAGTTGGCTGCCACACCGGTGACTTGGTTGCTTAGCACCAGATCCTCGAAGCCAGATTCCACTAGCATTTTCCTGTAGTGCTCATCAGCGAGGCTTTCTTGGCAAGGAATGAAACGCGTACCCATGGATGCTAAATCTGCACCCAATAATTCGGCGGAGCGTACTGAGGCCCCCGTCATCAAGCCTCCGGCCAGTACCAAAATGCCGTCGAAGAACTCACGAACGGCGCCGACCATGGCGAAGCCGTTCATCTGTCCCGTATGCCCGCCAAATCCGGCACTGACTAAAATCAGGCCATCAGCGCCTGCCTTAGCGGCCTCCCTTGCATATTTCAGCGAGTTGACATCCGCTAGTACGCGGCCACCGTATCTCTGTACCCGCTCGATTACCGCCTTGGGACTGCCAAGCGCAGTGATCACGAGTGGTGGCTTGAACTCTTCAACTAACTCGAGATCTTGCGATAGACGATCATTACTGCGGTGTACCACTAGGTTGACCGCCCAAGGCGCATCCTTTTCGGTAAGCGTCTGGCTAATCTGCAATAGCCATTCTCGAAGAATCGCAGGAGTGCGGGCGTTGGGAGTCGGAAAGCTACCAATTACACCGTTTCGGCAACACTCGATCACCATTTGCGGTCCAGAAATGAGGAACATTGGAGCCGCGATTAGCGGCAATGCAAGACGTGAACGCCACTCCGTAGGAATGCTCATTGGAGGTCTCCTCTGTTTCAGAACATAGAGACGTTGGTATCGAGCCCAAGGAATAGCCGCCCGACCACTTCATAGGTGGATTCACTCACCATGAAGTGTTGGGTGACTACGTGGATGTCACGCAGACATTGCTGCAGGGGCGAACTGTCAAAAATCGAAGAGCCACCACCCAGTTGATACATGCTGGTAACGATGTTACGGGCGATCTCTACTGCGTAAGTCGTAGCCAAGCGAATATCGCGGCGCTTTTCAAGGGCAATCACACCTTGCTGCTCGGCCTCATTCCACGCCTGACGAACGGATTCCATCAAGAAAGCCCTCGCTGAGCGCAAGCCAGCCTCGGCCTTTGCTATTGCCTGTTGCGTGCCCGGACGTTGATCCAGGGTTTTGCCGCTGAACTGCGGTGTTCGCACTTTGGCTAGGTCGCACAGGCTGTCCAGCGCATGTCGGGCTATACCCAGCGCCACAGCACCTACGCCAATACCGAGCAGGCCGAATGCGGGAAACCGATAAAGCGTTCGAGGCAGCGGCTCATCATCCGTAAGCGAGGCGCTGTGATGTTCAGCTACGAATACGTCATGCACTTCGAACTCGCCGCTGCCACTTCCACGTAGCCCAAACGTGTCCCAGTTGTTCAGCCAAGTCACTTGGTCTCGACGGAATACCATCATCTGCACACGTGTAAAACCGTCGGGGAGGATTTCTGGTTTGCCCTGCTCGTTGAGGACCATGCAGCCACCGAGGACGATGTCAGCATTTTTGCTTGCCGACCCCCATGCCCAGCGACCACTGATGCGAAAGCCCGGTACGCCGTCGCGCACTTCACGTGTGGCTTTGCCACGCGGGGCGAACACACCCGCCGCCTTTAGCTGAGGATTGGAAAACAGTTCCGACGCGCCCTCATTGGGTAAATAGGCGGCGAGAATACAAGCGGTGCAGTCGATGAATGTGCACCAGGCAGCCGAGGCCTCGTAGCTTGCCAGCCGCTCAATAACTTCGACAAAGGTCTCCACACTCACTTCCAGTCCACCATACTCGCGCGGCGTCAGCATACGGTACAGTCCGGCGCCGGCCAGCGCTTCGGCCAAGTCTTGAGGCAGGAATCGATTGGCTTCGATCTCCTTGCTCCGGGCCGCACAGCGACGCCCAAGATCATCGGCCGAGGCCAAGAGGTCTTCACGCTGGGAATCGGAAGGGGCAACAGTGCTCATTATTGTTCTCCTGTTTTCAAGCGGGTGGCAGACAGCTGCACAGAAAAGTACTCCAAGTGGAGTATTTTTACTTTTATCCGAGTGGATAATTTTGTCAATAGGCGCGTATCTGAAATAATCACCCCTCATGCCGCAGCCGGAAAAATTGGCCGTGGAGAACCGTCTTCCTCCTCAGGTCTTGTCATGACAGAACTGCATTCGAATAAACCGTCGCCGTCCCGCTGCGACGAAAACCTTTCCGCCAAAGGGGAGCAGCGCCGCCTTTCGCTGATTGAAGCAGCCATGCGTCTGATCGTTCGCGATGGGCATCACAGCCTCAGCCTGCGCAGCGTGGCCAAGGAAGCGGGTTGCAGTCATGGCTCGGTTGCTTACTATTTCGGTTCGAAGGGCGCATTGATGTCGGCAGCCATCGACCATGCCTGCGAAAAAATCGCCACCAGTTTCAGCGAAATCGCTCCTGACTTAGAGGCGTGCGCACATGACCCAGCACGGTTCGCTACGCTCATCGCCCAGTACAACACTCGCCTGCTGATCGAGGATCGCAGTATGGGGATCGCTGTATACGAACTGAATCTTGCCGGTGCCCACGACCCGAGCTTGCGTCCAGCCCTATCAAAGTGGGGACGTATACACGCTGACCTTTGCAGAGAGGCGTTTCTGAAGCTCGGCTCGCAGGACCCAGGCGCCGACTTTGCCTTCGTCTTGCATGCCATCGGCGGCTTGGTCATTGCTCAGTTATCCCTTCCACGCAAGGACTTCGAACATCGGATTTTCCTACCCGCCATCGAGCGTTTGGTATTCAGTGTTGCTGGACTCGCGCCGAGAGCTGCTCAAGCTAAATCCTAGTGTGGCGTGTTAATACGTAGAATAATAAAGCATTAAATAATATATAAATTATTGCGTTACTCATGATTGTTGTGGGGACTGACCTACCACGTTGAAGGTGGGGGGGCGCATTTGCCAGTCTGATCGAGTGGGCAGTGTTCGGTATTTAGATCGGTTTTTTTTGCAGTTGTCTTAATATATAAGGCTGAGGTTGTGGAGGGTTGGCTTCTAATCAAGTCTGGCGCGTAGTCTCCTTTTCGTAGGTCAATAACAGTAATCGACGAACGTATCGCCAACCACGGGTTGTCCGAATTTGCGTGACGGCTTGTAGTCGTGATTTGATGTGGTCAGGGCGCAACCTGGTAAGCCGTACCTTGAACATATTCTGGCGGCGGATAGGTCGGTTGGTTAGAGACGATTGATTACATGCGAAAGGGGAGTGATGAAATGACCGGTTTTAATTGGATCGAAGACTTGAGTCCTTCGGCTAGCGAAGCTTTGCGTGAAAAGTCACGCATACGTAGCCTGCCTGGTGGCATTACTCTGTACCGTCAGCGTGATCCAATGACGGAGGTCTTTCAGATTGTTTCTGGCGCGGTTCGGCAATGTATATTAACCGCGGATGGACAAGAAGTTCTGATCTATATCTATAGGCCCGGAGATGTAATCGGTGACAGCGCTGTAGCTAGCAATGAATCGTATTCGATAAACTTTATCACGCGGGGGAAGTCGGTATTAAGAGTATGGGGTGCGCGTGACTTTAATGATCTTAGGGCTCGTTATCATGACATTGAAGCGGCTATAGTTGCGCAGACTAATCGTCGACTCAAAGGTGCGCTTCAGATAATCGAGGAGCTTTTGACGCTGCCGGTCGCCGCCCGCATAGCGTCTCGGTTTGTTTCTTTGGCACAGATGCAAAAGTCAGAAAAAGTTGCTGTCAGCCTGAGTTTGTCCCAATCAGATATAGGCTTGATGGTTGGCAGTGCTCGACCTAATGTTAACCGAGCAATAAGGGAATTGCGCGAGTTGGGTCTAATAGAAACCGATTACGGTAGAATTTTGGTAAAGAATAGGGAAGGGCTTGTCCGCTACATACACGATCATGGTCGTCAAACTAAAAACAATATAGATGATGAATGATACGACATCGCGACGGGTGATGTTGCATGAGAAGGTACAAGAGTGTCATTTGTATGACGTTGTTAGGGAGCGACTCTTTCTATCATAGGGGCCCGGTGTGTGACCCAAGGCGGATCGGGTTCATTACAAAAATCGAAGCGCTTTAAAATTGTTCTCTGATACGCACACGTCCGGTGGGTAGCATTAAAAATGAATAGTAATAATAAGCTTTTTGATGTGTCTGGCAAGGTTGCTGTCGTAACTGGAGGCACTCGAGGGATAGGTTTCATGATTGCCAAAGGGCTGGTGCAGAACGGGGTTAAAACCTATGTGGTATCTCGCAGTTCTGAAGCCTGTGCACAAGCAGAAGCTGATTTGAAACAATATGGTAAGGCGATCGCAATCGCTGCCGACTTGGCAGACCTAGCGCAGCTGGACGTTGTGGTCGAAAAAATTTTGGCGCGTGAGCCAGAAATCGACATTTTGGTAAATAATGCTGGCGTCACTTGGGGGGCGAGTTTTGATGCGTTTCCTGAAGCTGGGTGGGATAAGGTGATTGATCTCAATGTGAAATCTGTCTTCTTCTTAACTCAGCGCTTGGTGAACGCGTTAAAGGCAGCCGGCAGCCTCGCGGATCCATCTCGAGTGATTAACATCGGTTCTGTCGACGGGATTAGTGTTCCTGAGTTTGAAAATTATTCATATTCCACAAGTAAGGCAGCGGTGCACCATTTGACCCGCCATTTAGCGTGCGATCTCGCGTATGCAAACATTAACGTTAATGCTATAGCGGTAGGCCCTTTCAAAACTAAAATGACAGAGTTTATGCTTGGTAAGCATGGCGATGCTATAATAAAGTCAATGCCGCGCGGACGTCTTGGTATTGAATCAGATATCGTTGGAACCGTTATTTTTCTAACGTCCGCGGCATCGTCGTTTATGACTGGAGCAGTGATTCCGCTTGATTCCGCTTGATGGCGGTTGTTCAATCAGTCGATAAGAATGCACCCGCTGATAGACTTTAAAAAGATCGAAATATTCTCTATTAGAGTAATTGAGGTGACCGGGTAGTTGTGAAAAATCAGTTTTTTCCGCGGTCCACTCGCTGGTAAAAATCAAAGAATATTTAATATTGGTGTTGCAATGTTCTGGAGGCGATAGTGGCCGCTGTGCTTGCGATGCTCTGTTTTGCAGCTTGAGCGCGCGTGAATATTTTCAGGGCGTTGCGGGGTTGTGAGCTAGAACTTTTTCCCAATGGGTTTAGGGAGGCGGAAGCCACGACCTTCTGGAATACTTCCCATTTTTTATTGCGGTAAAATTATTGTCTGCAGTGTACTTCGATTTGGGGGGCTATTGTTAATGCAATTGAGTTATGGTCTGTGTGTCATCTAATATTAAATGTGATTTCTGTGTTCGATATGCTATTAATTACCTGCCAGGTGTTTGCTGTTTCTCTGTGGTTGCAATAATTAAATATCAAGCGCGTTTTTTCTTGGTGGTGATTGCGGGTGTTGTAAAACTCGGCTAGCTGAGTTTTCCCTAAAGCCATATTTACGGATGGGTTAATTAAAGAACACCATGGGAAAGAGAAATGTCCGAAAGCCCCGAAATATCTTAGCTATCAGGAAGATTCTCGGATGGGGCAGGATTATTTCGGACATTAAAAAGCCGGCTTGTGGCCGGCTTCTCGGGGGACTGCCTCAGCTTGTTTTTGACAAACCTCACCAGCCTTCAAATCGCTCAGCCCACATTGCGTCAGGCTGAATAGTAGGGGCATCCGCGGGAACTCCTCCGCTTCGCCGGCAGGGAATCAGCTAAAAGCGACCCCTGCCAAATGTGCGGCGCATGATACCCACATTCACTTCAGTTGCCCACCTCCGGTTCCGATTTAGAGCCTTCCCAGCCCAGCAGGTGTTCATCCAGCGGCACCGGTGGGCGGCGGTTGTTGAGGGTGGACCACCAGAATACCCAGCCGACGATCTTGAAGCTTTGCTCGAAGCGTTCCTCGTGGTTCAGATATTCGTCCGGGTGTTCGCTGGCGTTGTGGCTGCGCATGCGCAGGCCGCCGCCAGGGCGGTTGTAGAGGTATTTGATGCGCAGCATGCCGTCGTGTTCGACGGCGTAGATTTCGCCGTCGATGATTTGGGTGCGGCCTCGGTCGATGGCGAGGGTGGCGCCTTGTTGGATGATGTCGATCATGCTGTTGTCGACCATGTAGGCGCCTATCGCGCGGTCGGGGTTGACGTTGAGGGTTTCCAGATTGTGCAAGGAGACGCGGATGCGTTCGGTTGAGGTGAAGGTGGGGTGGAGAGGGATCTCCACGTCGGTTTTTTCCGGGCGGCAGGCGGGGCCTGTGAGGTATTTGCCTGTGTCTTCGCGGGTGGTTGCAATCCTTGCGATGGGGCCTTCCAACAGGTAGTTGGCAGGCGGGTGCTTGGGGCCTTTACCGTCGCTTAACCAGCGACTTGAGACGCACAGCAATTCTGCGATCTCGTTGAGTCGGCCCATGGGGACGCCGCGTTTGAACCAGTTGTTCACGTGCTGAGGCGTGACGCCGCGGTTCTTGGCGAAGTCGGAGGCGGAAAGATGAACTTCCCGTAGTAGTGCTTTTAAACGATCACCTGATGTATTCATAAACGCAGAGTTTACTGGCCGGAAAGTCCCATCAAATAAACCATGCGTTGATTTGCAGTTGTAGGATCTGGCTTAGTTATGGCTTGATCTTTCATATGTGCAACTTGGTTAAACGCTGCAACTAAACATTGAACTTGATGTTTAGTCTGGCCCATAAAAAAGCCCCGAATTAACGGGGCTTTTTATTTGCCGTGGCACTGAGGTGCGGGTATCAGCCTTTGTAGGCAGCAACCGACTTCATGATCTCGGCGCGGGCGGCGTCTGCGTTGCCCCAACCGTCGATCTTCACCCATTTGCCTTTTTCGAGGTCTTTGTAGTTCTCGAAGAAGTGCTTGATCTGTTCCAGCAGCAGTGGCGGCAGGTCGGTGTATTCCTTCACGTCCACGTACAGCTGGGACAGCTTGTCGTGTGGCACTGCGATGACTTTGGCATCGCCGCCGCCGTCGTCGGTCATGTTCAGGATGCCGACTGGGCGGGCGCGGATAACCGAGCCTGGGGTGACCGGGTAAGGGGTCACGACCAGCACGTCGAGGGGGTCACCGTCGTCAGCCAGGGTGTTGGGGATGAAACCGTAGTTGGCCGGGTAGAACATCGGGGTGGCCATGAAACGGTCAACGAACAGGCAGTCGCTGTCTTTGTCGATTTCGTATTTGATCGGCGCGTGGTTGGCCGGAATTTCGATGGCGACGTAGATGTCGTTCGGCAGGTCTTTGCCAGCCGGAATCTTGCTGTAGCTCATTGGGCGTTGCCCCCGTTAGTTGGCCATATGACATGGCCGGATTGGCCTAAAAGTGGCGGCGATTATAGGCATATTCTGACGCCGATGCCATGCGCCAAGCGTCGTACGGTCATTCGCCCTGTGGCGAGTAGCGCGGGTCGCTGGCTTGCAGTTGAGTCAGGCGGGCCAGCGGATCTTGGCGATAAAAGCGGCTGAGTTGGGCGTACACCTGTGGATAACTGTTGACCAGTAAATCCGGGGCGCTGAAGAAATACTCGCTGGTGACGGCAAAGAACTCCGCCGGGTTTTCCGCAGCGTAAGGGTCTATCTCGGTCTCGGCGTCCGGGTTGGCGTCCAACTGGCGGTTGAGGTCATCGAAGGCGCCTTGCATGACGCTGGCCCAGTCCTGCACGCGCATGTCATGGTGCAGCGGCGGCAGGCCGTTGGCGTCGCCGTTGAGCATGTCCAGCTTGTGCGCCAGCTCGTGGATGACCAGGTTGTAGCCTTCCCATTGGCCGCTGGCGAGCACACCAGGCCAGGCGAGAATCACCGGGCCTTGTTGCCAGGCTTCGCCGCTGTGTTCGCCGTCCCATTCGTGCTCCACGCCACTGGCATCGCGATGGCGTTGCGGGCTGAGGAAGTCGTCGGGGTACAGCACGATCTCATGGAAACCCTGGTACCAGTCGAGGTCGCCCAGGTTCATCAGCGGCAATTGCGCCTGGGCGGCGAGCAACAGGCGTTGTTCCTGATGCAGTTCGACGCCGGGCAGGGCGGTGAGGTGTTTTTCGCTGAGGAACACCACGCAGGCTTCGCGCAGCCACTGGTCTTGCTCCGGCGTGATGCCGTCGAGGAAGGTCAGGTGGTGGCGCACCCGTTGCCAGGTGTCATCGGCAATCGGGTGCTTGGCCAGCAGGCGCCGGCGACGCCAGGCGCTGAGGGACCACACGGGCGGTCAGTGCGGGTTGGCTTCGGAGGACGTGCGGCCAAAGCGGCTGCGCACTACGCCAATAATCATCGGCACCAGTGACAGCAGGATGATGAACACCACAAGCAGCGACAGGTTCTTCTTGATAAAAGGCACGTTGCCGAAGAAGTAACCCAAGGTCACCAAGCCACCGACCCACAGGATGGTGCCCAGTACGCTGAAGCCGAAGAAGCGCGGATACGGCATCTTGGCCACGCCCGCGACGAACGGCGCGAAGGTACGCAGGATCGGCAGGAAGCGCGCCAGGGTCACGGTCTTGCCGCCGTGCTTGTCGTAGAAGTCGTGGGTTTTTTGCAGGTAGTCGCGGCGGAAGATCTTGGAGTTCGGGTTGCTGAACAAGCGCTCGCCCGCCGTTCGTCCGATCACGTAGTTGGTGCTATCGCCGAGGATGGCCGCCAGCATCAGCAGGCCGGCCAGCAGGACTGGGTCCATACCGCCGCCAGCCGCTACAGCACCGGCGATGAACAGCAAGGAGTCGCCCGGCAGGAAAGGCATGACCACCAGGCCGGTTTCGCAAAAAATCACCAGGAACAGAATGGCGTAGATCCACGGACCGTAATTGGTTACCAGCATGTCGAGGTAGACGTCGAGATGCAGGATAAGGTCGAGCGGGTTGAAATCCATGGATGGCACCTGTGTGAATAGCCCGACTCAGCGGGCTTGTGCGGAAGCTCAGGCAATAAGGCTACAAGTAATTGTCGCGGTTCTTACAACCCTGAAAGGTCGGCATTATACGGATTGAGAGGTGAAAAGCGTGTGGCTTTTGTAGCGGGGAGTGTCGCGAAATTGTGAAGGGGTTGGGCTTCAAGCCAGTCGCCGGATCCAATGTGGGAGCTGGCTTGCCCGCGATAGCGGTGGGTCAGTATGAGAAATGCTCGCTGACACTCCGCCATCGCAGGCAAGCCAGCTCCCACAAGGATAGTGCGGTGTCTGGCTGACTGGTTTTCAGTCTTCGTTGATCGGCAACACGTAGTTTTTGAATTCGGTGTCTTCGCGAAACCCAATCGATTCATAGGTCTTCTGCGCCACGTCGTTATCGCTGCTGGTCGATACCCGCAACCGTACAGCGTGGGTGTCCTTGGCCATTTTCTTGGCCGTGCGCATCAGGTTGTCAGCCACCAGTTGCCGGCGTGCGTCCTCGGCCACATAGATGTCGTTGAGGATCCACACCCGCTTGAGCGACAGCGAAGAAAAACTCGGATACAGCTGGCAAAACCCCAGCAGCCGCTTGTCGTCATCGTCGGCCAGGGCCAGGTAGATCACCGACTCCTTGCGCCGCAGGCGCTTTTCCAGGAAGGCCCGTGACGAGTCCGGGAACGGCAAGGCCCCGTAGAACTCGCGGTATTTGACGAACAACGGGGTCAACAGGTCCAGGTGTTCCAGGGTCGCTTGAGTAATCCGCATGCCAGGCCTCAACTTCCAAATGGGGTATGACCACACGAGCGGCCGTGACTCGATGCTGCCTAATGACGCCAAAAAGCGCAATCGTGCCGCTATCGGTCATCCGCCGGGCTGAGCAGGAAATTGCCCTTCATCAGGTCCGGGTCGTCGGATTCGAGGGTCTGAACCTGTGCCTCATCCTTGAGATTGACCCCCGACAACTGCCGGCGACACGCCTCTCGCATCAAGTACAGCAGGCGATGGGCCGCCATGCCATAACTCAAGCCCTCCAGCCGCACATTGGAGATGCAGTTGCGATAGGCATCGGTGAGGCCGACCTTGGGGTTGTAGGTGAAATACAGGCCCAGGCTGTCCGGCGAGCTGAGCCCCGGTCGTTCGCCGATCAGGATCACCACCATCTTGGCGCCCAGTAGCTGCCCGATTTCATCGGCCACCGCCACGCGGCCTTGCTCCACCAGAATCACCGGTGACAAGGACCAGCCTTCGGCGTGGGTCTGTTCTTCCAGGCGCGCCAGAAACGGCGCTGTATGTTTATGCACGGCCAGTGCCGACAGGCCATCGGCCACCACGATGGCCAAGTCCACGCCACCGGGTTGGGCCAGGGCGTAGTCGCGCAGCGTTTGCGCCGACTCATCGCTCAGGCGTCGCCCAAGGTCCGGGCGTTGCAGGTAGATGTGCCGGTCCGTGGCGGCGCTGTGCAACAACAGGCTGTCTCGGCCACGTTCGGCCAGTTGGTGGCTGAGCCCGGCGTGATCGAAGGGCAGGTGCACCGCGTCCCGCGCCTGGGCGTGGGCAAACTGGAAGTCCAGTTGGGCGCTGGTGGGAAGGCTGGTGCCGGTGCGGCCCAGGGCAATACGCGCCGGGGTCAGGCGGCGCAGTTCCAGCCACGGGTTGTCAGGCAATTCTGGTTGCACAGTCGGCTCCTTCATCCCAATTGCGCCAAGGCGTGACGAAAGGCCGGTGGCAGGCTGTTGCCAAAGTGCACCTTGCCATCGGCCTGCGTGAAGATGCCCATTTTCGCCAGCCACTGCTCGAACTCCGGCGCCGGTTTTAAACCCAATGTTTGCCGCGCGTACAGAGCGTCGTGGAACGAGGTGGTCTGGTAGTTGAGCATGATGTCGTCGGAGCCGGGGATGCCCATGATGAAGTTGATGCCGGCCACACCGAGCAGGGTCAGCAGGGTGTCCATGTCGTCCTGGTCGGCTTCGGCGTGGTTGGTGTAGCAGATATCGCAACCCATGGGCACGCCGAGCAGTTTGCCGCAGAAGTGGTCTTCCAGGCCGGCGCGGATAATCTGCTTGCCGTTGTACAGGTACTCCGGGCCGATAAAACCGACCACGGTGTTCACCAGAAACGGCTTGAAGTGCCGCGCCACGGCGTAGGCACGGGTTTCACAGGTTTGCTGGTCGACGCCAAAGTGCGCATTGGCCGACAAGGCGCTGCCCTGGCCGGTTTCGAAGTACATCAGGTTCTGGCCCAGGGTGCCGCGCTTGAGGCTCAAGCCGGCGTCGTAACCTTCCTGCAGCACGTTCAGGTTGATCCCGAAACTGGCATTGGCCGCTTCGGTACCGGCAATTGACTGAAACACCAGGTCCAGCGGTACGCCGCGGTTGATCGCTTCGATGGAGGTGGTGACGTGGGTGAGCACGCAGGCCTGGGTGGGGATTTCGTAGCGCTGGATGATCGCGTCCAGCATCTCGAGCATGGCGCAGATCGAGGCGATGCTGTCGGTGGCCGGGTTGATGCCGATCATGGCGTCGCCGTTGCCGTACAGCAGGCCGTCGAGAATGCTCGCGGCGATGCCGGCCGGTTCGTCGGTGGGGTGGTTGGGCTGCAAGCGCGTGGACAAGCGCCCGCGCAGGCCCAGGGTGCCGCGAAACTGGGTGACCACGCGGATCTTCTGCGCCACCAGCACTAGGTCTTGCACGCGCATGATCTTGGACACGGCCGCGGCCATTTCCGGTGTCAGCCCTGGCGCCAATGCGCGTAGGGTATGTTCATCAGCCGCATCGCTGAGCAGCCAGTCGCGCAGGCCGCCGACGGTGAGGTGGCTGACCGCTGCAAACGCCTGTTTATCGTGGGTGTCGATGATCAGCCGGGTGACTTCATCGCTTTCATAAGGAATTAGTGCTTCTTGCAGGAAGTGCTTGAGCGGGATATTCGCCAGCGCCATCTGCGCCGCCACACGCTCACCGTCATTCTGGGCGGCGACACCGGCGAGGAAGTCCCCGGAGCGTGCGGGGCTGGCCTTGGCCATCACGTCCTTGAGGCTGTCGAAGCGGTAGGTTTGAGCACCCACCGCGTGGGAAAAACTTGCCATACAGTGTCTCCTTGATGACGCGGGCCTGCTGTGGGCAAGGCACCGCGTCGAGGTTTTCGGCAGTTAGTGCAGAGCGGCCTCTGCGGCCTGGATCGCCGCGAATTCCTCTTCCGGCGTGCCTGCTACCAAGTGATGCCGGCTGTAGAAAGCAAAGTAAGCAATTAATACTCCATAGATGATCGCCGCGCCAATCACCACACGCGGGTCCACCAGAAAGCCAGCCACCACGGCCACGCAAGCCAGCACCAGCGCCACGCCCGAAGTGAAGATGCCACCCGGCGTGCGGTATGGCCGCTCCATTTTAGGGCGACGGATGCGCAGGGTGATGTGGGCGGCCATCATCAATACGTAGGAAATGGTGGCGCCAAACACCGCCACCAGGATCAGCAAGTCACCCTGGCCGGTCAGCGACAGGCCAAAGCCGATAATCCCGGGGATCACCAGTGCCAATACTGGCGCCTTGCTCTTGTTGGTCTCGGACAATTTGCGCGGCAGGTAACCGGCACGGGACAAGGCAAAGATCTGCCGCGAATAGGCGTAGATAATCGAGAAAAAGCTCGCGATCAAACCGGCCAGGCCGACCAGGTTGACGAAGCTCCCCATCCAGGTGGAACCGCCGTATGACAACGCCAAGGCTTCAACCAGCGGGTTGCCGGATTTGATCAGCGCGTACGTCCCCGCACCGCCCGGCGCGATCACCAGGATCAACAGGGCAAAACTGGTCAGCACCACAATCGCGCCGATCAGCCCGCGCGGCAGGTCGCGCTTGGGGTTCTTGGTTTCTTCAGCGGCCAGCGGCACGCCTTCTACCGCCAGGAAAAACCAGATGGCATAAGGGATCGCGGCCCACACGCCGACGTAGCCGAACGGCAGGAAGCTGCTGGCGCCCTTGGCCTCGGTCACGGGTATATCCAGCAGGTTGGCGACGTTGAAGTGCGGCACCATCGACACCAGGAACACGCCCAGGGCAATCGCGGCGATAGCGGTGATCACGAACATCAGCTTCAAGGCTTCGCCCACACCAAAGATGTGGATGCCGATAAAGATGATGTAGAACGCCAGGTAGATCATCCAGCCGCCAATGCCGAACAACGACTCGCAATAGGCGCCGATAAACACCGCGATGGCGGCGGGGGCGATGGCGTATTCGATAAGGATGGCAGTACCGGTGAGGAACCCGCCCCAAGGGCCGAAGGCGCTGCGGGCAAAACCGTAGCCACCGCCAGCAGTGGGGATCATGGACGACAACTCGGCCAGGGAAAAGCACATGCACAGGTACATGGTGGCCATCAGCAAGGTGGCGAGGAACATGCCACCCCAGCCGCCCTGGGCCAGGCCGAAGTTCCAGCCGGCGTAATCGCCGGAAATAACATAAGCGACGCCAAGGCCAACCAGTAGTACCCAGCCGGCGGCGCCTTTTTTCAGTTCGCGTTGTTGAAAATAATCGGTGCCGACTTTTTCGAAGTCGACAGAAGAACCAGTGGGTTCGCTAGGCATGGGAAGTACCTTTGATTGTTATTGTTTTTAACTCGGCATCTGTGTGCCGAACGAGGTAGCAATTACTGGCGAAGTTCAAGTGTAGGAGCGGGCAAGCCAGCTCCCACACTTGATTGCATTTCAAGTTGGGAGCGGGTTGCTTGTTAAGAGGCTAAGTTAGAAAAAGCCCAACGGATTAATGTCGTAGCTCACCAGCAAGTTCTTGGTCTGCTGGTAGTGATCCAACATCATCTTGTGGGTTTCACGGCCCACGCCAGACTTCTTGTAACCACCAAACGCGGCATGCGCCGGGTACAGGTGGTAGCAGTTGGTCCACACGCGGCCGGCTTTGATCGCCCGGCCCATGCGGTAGGCGCGGTTGATGTCGCGGGTCCACAGGCCGGCGCCCAGGCCGAACTCGGTGTCGTTGGCAATCGCCAGGGCTTCGGCTTCATCCTTGAAAGTGGTGATGCTCACCACCGGGCCGAAGATTTCTTCCTGGAACACGCGCATGTCGTTGGTGCCCTTGAGCAGGGTCGGCTGGATGTAATAGCCGGTGGCCAGGTCGCCCGTGAGCTTCTCGACCTTGCCGCCGGTGAGCAATTGCGCGCCTTCGCCCTTGGCGATTTCCAGGTAGGACAGGATCTTGTCGAACTGCTGCTCGGACGCTTGGGCGCCGACCATGGTGTCGGTGTCCAGCGGGTCACCACGCTTGATCGACTCGACCTTCTTCATCACCACTTTCATGAAGTCGTCGTAGATCGACTCTTCCACCAGAGCGCGGGAAGGGCAGGTGCACACTTCGCCCTGGTTGAAGAACGCCAGCACCAGGCCTTCGGCGGCTTTTTCGATAAATGCAGGTTCCGCTTTCATGATGTCGGCGAAGAAGATGTTCGGCGACTTGCCGCCCAGCTCGACCGTGGACGGAATGATGTTCTCGGCCGCGGCATGCATGATGTGCGAGCCCACAGGCGTTGAACCGGTAAAGGCGATCTTGGCGATGCGCTTGCTGGTGGCAAGGGCTTCGCCAGCTTCCTTGCCGAAACCGTGCACCACGTTCAGCACGCCCGGTGGCAGCAAGTCGCCGATCAGCTCCATCAGCACGCTGATGCCCAGCGGCGTTTGCTCGGCTGGCTTGAGCACCACGCAGTTACCGGCGGCCAGGGCCGGTGCGAGTTTCCACGCGGCCATCAGCAGTGGGAAGTTCCACGGGATGATCTGACCAACCACACCCAGCGGTTCGTGGAAGTGGTAGGCGGCGGTGAGTTCGTTGATTTCCGCGCTGCTGCCTTCCTGGGCGCGGATGCAGCCAGCGAAGTAGCGGAAGTGGTCGGCGGCCAGAGGAATGTCGGCGTTGAGGGTTTCGCGCACGGCCTTGCCGTTGTCCCAGGTTTCGGTGATGGCCAGCAGTTCGAGGTTTTGCTCGATGCGGTCGGCGATTTTCAGCAGTACCAGCGAGCGGTCCTGGGCGCTGGTTTTGCCCCAGGCGTCCGCGGCTGCGTGGGCGGCGTCCAGTGCTTTGTCGATGTCTTTGGCGGTAGAGCGCGGGAAGTCGGCGATGGGCTTGCCGTTGACCGGCGAGGTGTTGGAGAAGTAGTTGCCATCGACCGGCGCCACGAATTCGCCGCCGATGTAGTTGCCGTATTTGGCCTTGAACGAAACGATGGCGCCTTCGGTACCGGGGTGTGCATAACGCATGGTGGGCATCTCCTGCTTTTATGTTTATCGGAGTACAGCGCTGCGAGCGCGTTATAAAGCGTAGAGCAAAGGTCGGGCCATCGCCGTGCGGGCCAGCAGAATCAAGAGGTTGGGCTTTGTTGCAAGGCTTTGCCGTGACGGGAGTGATACAGGTAAGGTGACAGTTTGTGCCATAAACGATACAGCCTGTGACCGGTGGGTCGGGCCGGGATTGCAATGGCCGGATGGCTGGGGGATGCTGGGCGTTCTCACGCAGGGAGAATAATAAGAACATGCATAACGATCATTTCAGTCGCCATGCCCAGCAAGTCTTGACCGTCACCCGTGGCCAAGAGCTTTCCCAGGGGCCTGGCAGCGACCCGTCCATCGCCCGTTCCTGGCTGCGCTGCGTGGAGGATTACCACCTCGACCCGGCGCTGACCATCGCGCCCACCGTGCTCGAGCACGGGCGCTTGCTGGAAAGTCGCGAGCGCCTGCGCCAAGTGCTGCACATCGCCGGCAGCGAAATGAACAGCCTGCACCAGCAACTCTCCGGCGCCGGTCATGCGGTGCTGCTCACCGATGCGCGTGGGGTGATCCTCAACTGTGTCACCGCGCCGTCCGAGCGCAAGATATTCGAGCGCGCCGGCTTATGGCTGGGCGCTGACTGGAGCGAAGCCTGCGAAGGCACCAACGGCATCGGCACCTGCCTGGTGGAGCGGCAGTCGTTGACGATCCACCGTGACGAGCATTTTCGCGGCCGTCATACCGGGCTGACCTGTTCGGCCAGCCCGGTGTTCGACCCTCATGGTGAATTGCTGGCGGTGCTGGATGTGTCCTCGGCCCGCGAAGCCGTGTCGCGCCAGAGCCAGTTCCACACCATGGCGCTGGTGAACCTGTCGGCCAAGATGATCGAAAGTTGCTATTTCCTGCGCCACTTCGAACACCACTGGCTGTTGCGTTTCCACCTGCAGGCCGAGTCGGTCGGGTTGTTCAGCGAAGGCTTGCTGGCGTTTGATGGCGAAGGGCGCATTTGTGCGGTCAACCAGAGCGCTCTGAACCTGTTGGGGCAGCTACGCGGCGGCTTGGTGGGCCAGCCGGTGGAGGCATTTTTCGACTGCTCCCTGGATCAGTTACTGGGGCGGGCCAGCGCGAATGCCACGGCCAGTTGGCCGCTGCGCACCCGCGATGGCCGGCCTTTGTTTGCAGCGCTGCGAGGCCAGCTGCGCAGTGTGCCTGTACCCATCATCAAGCCGCAGGCGCCACGGCCTTTGGGTATCTGCGTGGGCGACCCGGCGTTGCAAAATGAGCTACGCAAGGCCTCGCGAGTGTTCGAGCGCGACGTGCCCTTGCTGATCAACGGCGAAACCGGCTGCGGTAAAGAAGCCTTCGCCAAGGCTGTGCACCAGGGCAGCCAGCGGGGCGATAAGGCCTTTGTTGCGCTGAACTGTGCGGCGATTCCAGAAAACCTGATCGAGAGCGAACTGTTTGGCTATCGCGCCGGCAGTTTCACCGGCGCCCTTAAAGAAGGCATGCGCGGCAAACTGCAACAGGCCGACGGCGGCACGTTGTTTCTCGACGAAATCGGCGATATGCCCCTGGCGTTGCAAACCCGCCTGTTACGGGTGCTGGAGGATCGCCTGGTGGTGCCTATCGGCGGCGAACCTCAAGCGGTGAACGTGCGCATCATCAGCGCCACGCACCGTAATTTGCTGGAGCGCGTGGCCGATGGCAGCTTTCGCGAAGACCTGTATTACCGCTTGAACGGCTTGGAAGTGGTCCTGCCGCCGTTGCGCGAACGCAGTGACAAGTCGCAACTGTTGGACTTCCTCCTGGCCCAGGAAGCGGGCACCGAGCAGGTGATGCTGGACGAGCCTGCGCGCCAGGCTCTGTTGGCATTCCACTGGCCCGGCAACCTGCGGCAGTTGCGTACGGTGTTGCGCACGGTAGTGGCGCTCTGTGAGGGCGGGCGAGTCGGTCTTGAAGACTTGCCGGCACTGATTCGCCAAGCGCAGCCGCAAGGGGCGAGGGTGGATGCGCCATGCGTCTCGCCGCTGGAGAACGCCGAGCGCCAGGCATTGCTCAACGCGTTGGCGCAGCAGCGCTGGCATATGAGCCATGTGGCTGAACAGTTGGGGGTCAGTCGCAATACGCTGTACCGCAAGTTACGCAAACATGGCGTTTCACGGGACGCCATGCAGTAAGGGGCGCTGTCGGAGTAACCTGGTTATTGCGAACTGCTCGTTTTTTGTCTCACGCGCTACCTTGAAAGACGCTGAGCTTAAAAACGCCGGCAGCGCGGTTCAAGGCCTCCCTTGTGCCGGATCCTACCGGCGAGCGTTTCGTGCTCAGCTAAAGCGTGCGAACTTTCCCACCCTACGCTAACCTGCCTCGATGTTTACGAGGTCGACTATGCACATTCATATTCTGGGTATCTGCGGTACGTTCATGGGTTCGATGGCGGTTCTGGCCAAAGAGCTGGGCCATCACGTAACAGGCTCCGATGCCAATGTTTATCCACCCATGAGCACGCAGCTACAGGCGCAAGGGATTGAGCTGACCCAAGGTTACGACCCTTCGCAATTCGACCCGGTGCCGGACCTGGTCGTCATCGGCAACGCCATGTCTCGCGGCAACCCGGCGGTGGAATACGTACTGAACAAAGGCTTGCCTTACGTCTCCGGCCCCCAGTGGCTGGCGGACCATGTGCTGCAGGGCCGTTGGGTCCTGGCAGTGGCGGGCACTCACGGCAAGACCACCACCAGCAGCATGCTCGCCTGGGTGCTGGAGCATGCAGGCATGAGCCCGGGTTTCCTGATTGGCGGTGTGCCGCAGAACTTCTCGGTATCGGCGCGCCTTGGGGAGACGCCGTTTTTTGTGATTGAGGCCGATGAATACGACAGCGCCTTTTTCGACAAGCGCTCCAAGTTCGTCCATTACCGCCCACGCACAGCGATCCTGAATAACCTTGAGTTCGATCACGCGGATATCTTCCCCGATCTGCCGGCGATTGAGCGCCAGTTCCACCACTTGGTGCGCACTATCCCAAGTGAGGGCCTTGTCATTCATCCCACCACCGAGCCTGCGTTGCAGCGTGTGATCGACATGGGCTGCTGGACCCCGGTGCAAACTACCGGCGCGGACGGGCAGTGGCAGGCGAGGTTGCTCAGCGAAGACGGTTCGCGGTTTGAAGTGCTGTTCGAAGGCCAGCCCCAAGGCATCGTCGATTGGGGCATGACCGGCCAACACAACGTGGCCAACGCTTTGGTGAGCCTGGCTGCCGCTCGGCATGTTGGCGTGGTACCAGCCATGGGCATTGCCGCCTTGAGCGCGTTCAAGAGTGTGAAGCGGCGCATGGAGAAAGTCGCTGAAGTAAATGGAATTACCATCTACGACGACTTTGCCCACCACCCGACCGCAATTGCCACAACCCTGGATGGCCTGCGCAAGCGCGTCGGCGATGCGCAAATTATTGCCATCGTCGAGCCGCGCTCCAACTCCATGAAGCTGGGCGCGCACCGTGATGGCCTGCCCGAGAGCGTCAACGATGCCGACCAGGTGGTGTGGTATGCGCCGGCCAACCTCGGCTGGGATTTGCCCGCGATTGCTGCGCTATGCACCGTGCCCTCCACAGTCTGCGATTCGTTGGAAGGCATCATTGAGCATGTGAAATCCTTGGCCCAGCCCGGCACCCACGTGGTGGTCATGAGCAACGGTGGCTTTGGCGGCCTGCACGGCAAGCTGGCCGAGGCACTGAAATGAGCGGGCCGGAACGCATCACACTGGCGATGACCGGCGCATCCGGTGCGCCCTACGGCTTGCGCCTGCTCGACTGCCTGGTGCGTGAAGACCGTGAGGTGCATTTTCTGATCTCCAAGGCGGCGCAATTGGTGCTGGCGACTGAGACCGATGTCGCGCTGCCTTCCAAGGTGCAGATGATGCAGGCATTCCTCACCGAGTACACCGGCGCAGCGGCGGGGCAGATCAAGGTTTACGGCAAAGAGGACTGGATGTCGCCGGTAGCCTCAGGCTCCGGTGCGCCAGCGGCGATGGTGGTGGTGCCGTGTTCCACCGGCACCTTGTCGGCGATTGCCACAGGCGCCTGCAACAACCTGATCGAAAGGGCGGCGGATGTGACCTTGAAGGAGCGCCGCCAGTTGATCCTGGTGCCGCGCGAAGCGCCGTATTCGAGCATTCACCTGGAGCACATGCTCAAGTTGTCGAACATGGGCGTGACCATCCTGCCCGCGTCGCCTGGTTTCTATCACCAGCCACAGACCATCGATGACCTGGTGGACTTTGTGGTGGCGCGCATTCTCAACCTGTTGAACATTCCCCAGGACATGCTGCCGCGTTGGGGCGAGCACCATCTGGGCGGCGATGAATAAAGCACTGCTGCTGTTGATGGCGCTGCAACTCACCGGCTGTGCCACAGCGCGTACTCTGGATGCCGCGCAACCGGGCGCCCCGGTGGTGTATGCCGGCACACGCCTGGATCTGTACGCGATCAATGGCGGCTGCTGCGCCAAGGACCGCTTTGGTGCCGAGGCCCCGAGCTATCCCCATCTCGACCTGCCCGCCAGCGCGTTGCTCGATACCTTATTGTTGCCACTGTCGGTGTTGACGGTGCTGGGTGTGGGCTTCAACGCCACGGGCGGGCTGTAGATAGGATGTGGATCGTTCCCACGCGCGTTGGATTGGATCGTTCCCACGCTCCGCGTGGGAATGCAGTCGGGGACGCTCCGCGTCCCAAGCATGACGCAGAGCGTCATAACCGGCGCTCCCACGCAGAGCGTGGGAGCGATCAGTACAAGCGCTGCACCATTACTTACCGAGCTTGCGCAACTCGTCCGATTCCACCACCCGCACGCCATCCTGTTCTTCCAGCGCCAGGCGCCACATGGCGCGGGCCAGTTCGCAGACTTCAATACCGTGGTACTTACCGGGAATCAGCCGTGACAGCGGCCCGGCCAACTGCTCGGCCAGGCGCGGTTCCAACCGCTCCCCCAGCAGCAGCGATGGACGTACGATGGTCAACTGCGGCCAGTCTTGCGCTCTCAGCGCCAGTTCCATTTCCCCCTTGACCCGGTTGTAGAACACCGAGGATTTCGGGTCGGCGCCAATCGCACTGATCACGATCAGATGCCGCGCGCCCAGTTCCCGTGCGCGCTTGGCGAAGGCCACCACCATGTCCAGGTCGACCGCACGGAACGCCGCTTCCGAGCCGGCCTTTTTGATCGTGGTGCCCAGGCAGCAGAAGGCAATATCCACGCGGCCGCTCAGTTGCGGCAGGAACACCGCCGGGTCGCCCACCGGGTTTTCCAGGCGTGGATGTTCAGCCAATGGTTTGCGGCTGGGTGCCAGCACGCGGGTCACGGTGGGTTCGTTGAGCAGGCGGTCGAGCAGGTGTTCGCCAGTGAGGCCGGAAGCCCCGGCCAGCAAGATATGCTGCGGTGTCAGGTACATGGTGTTTCCCCCTTGTTACACGTTACAGCTTAGTTGCCTTTGGCTTCCTTGCTATTCATTGAGACGCTTTCGAGCGCCTTTCGTGCCTGCTGTTTACGTAATAATTGCCAATGGGCGATCACGCCTTTAGGGGCCCAGATCTGCGGTTCGGAGGCTTCGAAGTTGTCCGCCTGTTCGCGTTCGGCCACGTGCAGTTGCGCCAGTTTGAAGGCGTGTTGCAAATCATCCGTCTGGTTGAAAGCTTGTGCGAAAAGGGCATCACCGAAGTAGGTGAAGTCTGCTTCTTCCGAGCAGCCGAATGACACGCGGTCTGCACGGGAGGCGGTCATGATCAGGGTGCGCTCATCTTTGAGCGCCGGTATGAAACCGCCGGAGTAACACGCGGAGATCACGATGACCTTGTCGCGGTTTTTCAGCGGTGCGAGCACGGCGGCCAGCTCGTCGGCGGGCAGGTCGGCCAGTTCCATGCGCGGTTGGTCGAGCACCAGCTCATGCTCATGGGTGCCATGGCTGGTCAAGTAAATGAACACCAGGTCTTCCGGCCCGGTCCGTTCGGCCAGGGTTTGCACCGAGCGGCGCAGGCTTTCACGGGTGGCCAGGGGGCGGTCGGCGATATGGTCGCGGTGGTTGACCAGGCGCACCTGCCCGCGCGCGCCGAAGCGGGTGGCGAGCAGGTTGCTGACGTAATCGGCCTCGCGCAGGAACACGCTTTGTTTGCCGTCGCCCGCCAGCACCAACGTGTATAGCTCGACGGCCGGAGTGGACGCGGGCACTGTCGCCAGGGCGTCATCGAGCAAGCGGCCTTGAGCCAGTATGCCGGTCTCCAGAGGGTCGGGCAGCAGCTTGCCCTCGGCGTCGCGCACGCGCAGGCCGTTGACCCAGGTGCCGGACTGCACGGTGCCGTCGGTGAGTACCAGGGTGCCACGGCCTTGATAGTTGTCGCTGTCGAAGCCACCGATATAGAAACTGCCATCGGTGAGGTTCAGGCGCCCTTCGCCGGTAAAGCGCCAGTCACTGAACTGGCCGACATAGTGGCTGCCATCGACCCCGATCAATTCGCCTTTGCCGGTCAGCGCGCCTTCCTTGAACTGGCCGATCCACACATCACCGTCGGCGTTCTCGTAGCGGCCTTTACCGTTGAGCTGGTTCTGCTTGAATTGACCGACATAGATATCCCCCTCGGCGCTATTAAAGGTGCCATTGCCTTCCAGTTGGCCATCGACAAAGCGGCCGCTGAACTGGTTGCCGCTGTCGTCATTGCGCTGGCCTTCGCCATTGGGCTTGCCGTGGGCGAACTGGCCCTGGTACTGGCTGCCGTCGGCCAGTTCCAGGCGGCCGAGGCCTGAGTACTGGTCGTCCTGAAATTCGCCGCGATAAGTCATCTGCCCCTCTTTGAGGGTGCCTTCGCCGTTGCGTCGGCCGTTCTTGAAACCGCCCACGTAGCTGCTGCCCGAGGTGGTCAGGCTGCCCTGGCCATCAAACAGGCCCTGCTTGAATTCGCCTTTATAGACTTCGCCATTGCTGCCATGCCATTCGCCCTGGCCGTGCCACTGGCCTTTGTCAAACTGGCCGGCGTACCAACTGCCATTGGGGTAGTCCACACGGCCTTGGCCTTGCAGCAAACCGTTGACCACATCGCCACGGTAGCGGCCGCCATCGGGCAAGCGCGCATCGGGCGGCAACAGCGATTCGCCGTCTCCGCAAGCGGTGAGCAACAGGGCAAGGGCAAGGGGAGCGAGTGGGCGCATAGCGGGATCCGGATAATTGAGCGCCGAGTATGCCGTAGCCGGGGTGCCGAACCTAGTGGTCTATGCGCAGGATCCATCACCTGTAGGAGCGGGCTTGCCCGCGAAAACTCACAGGCGCCGCATTTGTTCAGCAAGCACGCGTTATCGCTGACGACCTTCGCGAGCAAGCTCGCTCCTACAGTGGGGGTGTGGCGATCATACGAAGCAGAGTGACAGCGACTCGGCAATATAGGCCGGCTTCTCCTGACCTTCGATTTCCAGGGTGGCGGTGGCCTTGAACAGCCATTGGCCCGGTTTTTTCTCGGTGACGTCAGTGAGGGTGACGTTCAGCCGCACCTTGGAGTTTACTTTCACCGGCTGGATAAAGCGCACGCTGTCCAGGCCGTAGTTGACGGCCATCTTCAAGCCTTCGGGCATGATCAGGATGTCTTCCATCAGCTTGGGCATCAGCGACAGTGACAGGAACCCGTGGGCGATGGTGCTGCCGAACGGGGTTTGCGCCGCCTTGACCGGGTCGACGTGGATGAACTGATGATCGCCGGTGGCTTCCGCGAACAGGTTGATACGCGCCTGGTCGATGGTGAGCCATTCGGAACGTCCCAGTTCCTTGCCGACGTAATCTTTGAGCTGCGCTACGGGTACATAGGGCATTGCGTCTCTCCTTGGTTCATCACTTATGTGCCCGTTGATAAGGGGCGTTTTTATGGGTTACAGAGAACCAATGTAGATCATCATGGGCAATCAGCCTGGTCAACCCAACATGCTTTTGGCGAATGCCGGAGCATAGGGCGGGCATGCTTATAATGCGCGCGAGTTTTGAGGGGGAGAGCGGGATGCTGTTACGTGGCCTGACCTGGCTGGTGCTGTTTCAACTGATCGGCACGGCGATCAATCATTTACTGGTGCCGGTACTGCCGGGGCCGATCATCGGCTTGTTGCTGATGCTGGGCTTTCTGGTCTGGCGCGGTGAAGTCGGCGAGCCCCTGAGCCTGGCTGCCGGCAGCCTGTTGCGTTACCTGCCACTGCTGCTGGTGCCGCCGGCCGTGGGAGTGATGGTGTATGCCAAGGACATCGTGGCGGATTTCTGGGCCATCGTCGGGGCGTTGGTGGTGTCGCTGGTGATCGCCATGGGCTTTGTCGGTGTGCTGATGCAGCAGATGGTCAAGCGCAAGGAGAAGGACCAATGATCCTCGACTGGCAGGGCGCCTGGACGGCGGTCATTCATCACCCGCTGTTCGGTATCGGTATCACCCTGGGCGCCTATCAACTGGTGCTGGCGGGGTTCGAGAAAACCCGCTGGATCTTCCTGCAGCCGGTGCTGGTGTCGATGCTGCTGGTGATCGGCGTGCTGCTCACCTGCGGGCTGAGCTACGCCGAATACCGCAAGAGCACCGAGATCATGGGCATCCTGCTGGGGCCTGCCACAGTGGCCCTGGCGGTGCCGCTTTATCTGAACCTGCGACGGATTCGCCAATTGTTCTGGCCGATATTTACTACGCTGGTGGTAGGCGGGGTATTGGCCACCGGCCTTTGTGTGGCGTTGGGATGGTGGTTCGGGGCCGAGCACAGGGTGCTGATGACCATGGCGCCCAAGTCGGTCACCTCGCCGATTGCCATGCTGGTGGCCGAGCAGATCGGCGGCGTGGCGGCCTTGGCGGCGGTGTTCGTGTTGATCACTGGGGTGGTCGGCGCGATGATCGGTCCAGCGCTCTTGTCGCGCCTGGGTGTACGCAGCCCCGAAGCGCGGGGCATGGCCCTGGGCATGACCGCCCACGCCGTCGGCACTTCAGTAGCCCTGCAGGAAAGCGAAGAATGCGGCGCCTTCGCGGCGCTGGCCATGAGTTTGATGGGCGTGGCCACGGCGGTGTTCCTGCCGTTGGCGGTGTCGGTCATTGTTTAACCCAGGTTTTAAGGAAGCCGTTATGAGTCTGGCGCTATTCCCCCTCAACACTGTGCTGTTCCCGGGCTGCACCCTCGACTTGCAGATATTTGAGGCGCGCTACCTGGACATGATCGGCCGTTGCATGAAAAAGGGCGAAGGCTTTGGCGTGGTGTGCATCCTTGAAGGCTCGGAAGTGGGCACGGCCCCTGACGGTTATGCGCTTGTCGGTTGTGAGGCGCTGATTCGTGACTTCAAACAGCAGGACAACGGCCTGCTGGGCATTCGCGTCGAAGGTGGCCGTCGTTTCCGCGTGCGTGAGGCCGGCGTGCAGAAAGACCAGTTGCTGGTGGCCGATGTGCAATGGCTGCAAGAATTGCCGGACCAGCCGCTGGGCGAAGAGGACGCGGACTTGCTGGCGTTGCTTGAGGCCTTGGCCGAACACCCGATGGTTGCCTCGCTGGACATGGGCGGCCAGGCCGAAGGCCAGCAAGCCCTGAGCAATCAGTTGGCCTATCTGCTTCCATTTAGCGAGGCCGACAAGATTGACTTGCTGCAACTGGACGACCCAGGGCAACGCCTGGATGCGATCCAACTGTTGCTCGATGAATTGCAGGGCGAGCTGTTCACCTGAGATTCGGATTTGCCTGACAGAGCTTTCAGACTTTGCTCGGTCGCCTCCACTGCGCCGCCTGCACTATTTTCCGATCGCACAACAATGATCGGAGATAACCATGATTCGGCTGACCCCCTCGGAACAAGTCGCGTGGGACGCTTATTTTGTCAGCGTGACCACGCAATTACTCCAGCAGGAAGCCACGCGTGGCGCGGAGTACATCACCGAGCGCGCCGCCGAAATGGCCGATGAGATGCTGCTGGAGCGCCGCGAGCGTTACGCTGAACGGCGCAGCGCCTCCGTGGACTGGATCGGCCCGGCCAAGGGTCAATAGGCGTACCTGAGCAGTGCGTGGGGCGTACCGGTAAAGGCGATGAAACCGAGCACGGCCACCACGGCGGGCAGCACCAGCCACCAGGCTTTTTGCGACATGGCTGGCAATGGGCTGCGGTGCTCGATTGCCGTCAGGCTGAACGCACATACGGTCATTGCCAGCAAGGTGCCGGCCAGGATGTCCGTGGGCCAATGGGCGCCCAGGTACACCCGCGACAAGGCAATGAACGCCGCGGGAATGCAGCCCAGCAGCATCCAGGTCAGGCGCAGCCGCGTAGGTTGGCCGCGACCGGCCAATACCGCGAGCGCCAGGAAGAAGGCAAAGGCCCCGGAGGCATGGCCGCTGGGCATGCTGAAGCTGGTCAGCGGGTCCGTTAGGATTTCCGGGCGGCCACGGGCGAAAAACAGCTTGGTGCCGGTGTTAATCACTGCCGCGCCAGCGAGGGTGGCGCCGACAAATACAGCGTGGCGCCACTGCCGTGCCAACAGCAACAGGCCAGTGAACACGGCGCTGGCGAAAAACATCTTCTTGAACTCACCCAGTTGGGTGACCCGCACCATCACCTCGTCCAGCCACGGGCTGCGATGTTCCTGCACCAGTGCGCTCAGGCCCTGGTCGAAGTCATTGAGATGGGGGTAGCCGATAAACAGCGCGATCAACAACACTAGGCTGGCGCAACCAATCCACAAGGTGGTGCGCCGATGCCCGCGCCAACTGCTGTTCAAACTCATCCCCAGCAGTACCGCCAGGCACGCCGCGATAATCGCCGCTTCCGGCCAGAAGCCTTCCGGCAAGGGCAGACGGAACGCGGCGCCGGCAGCCCAGCCCGGCAGCAGATAGGCCACGGTCCAACCCGCTGCGGCAATGATGCTCACAGCGGCAAAGCGCGGGAAGGGCATGTCGCACATGCCGGCGACCATGGGCAGCATGGGACGCAATGGGCCGATGAAGCGCCCGACCAACAAGCTGGCGATTCCGTACTTGTGGAAGTAGGTTTCTGCGCCGTTCATCCATTCAGGATGCTGGCGCAGGCCGGGCAGGCGCCGGATGTTCTGATGGAAATGGCGGCCCAGGTAATAGGAAACGCCGTCGCCCAATAAGCCGCCGAGGAAGCCCAGCAGCAGGGTTTCACTCAAAGGCAGCGCACCGCTGCCAGCCAACGCGGCGATTGCAAACAGCAATACCGTGCCTGGCACGATCAACCCGGCAATCGCCAGGCATTCCACACACGCGACAATAAACACCGCCGCTGCCAGCCATTGTGGGTTGAGGGTCAACCAGCCGGTGATGCTATCGAGCCATTGGCCCATACAATCCACTCCATGCATACAAAACAGAATTTGAGACGGTGAAATTCAACTGTGGGAGCTGGCTTGCCGGCGATGGCTGCGGCATGGCCAGCATTGAAGTTGCCTGACACACCGCTATCGCAGGCAAGCCAGCTCCCACATGGGATGTGTCGCGCGTTAAATCAAAAAATAATCCCGGCCTTCGACCTGCCCCCGACGCAGCGGGTTCCGCGTGCAATAAGGCGCATAGCCAGCATCGACGAAACGGTACATCAAGTGCTCATCGCGCCCGCTGGGAATGCCCAGGCGCGTGGTCTGGATAATCTGCGTGGGCACCTGGCCCACGTCTTCGACATACAGCAGTTCCTGATCGAAGCGCTTGGCATCCCACATTGGCACTTTCAGGCCCAGTGCCTTGCACAGCAGCGTCTGGCCTGCACACAGCTTCTGCGAGGGGCGTGGGCTGCCGTCGGGGTTGGGGTTGTTCAACAGCATCTGCGCCAGGCTCGCCGCACCGGAAATTTCGTCGACCCAGGGATAGGCCGATTTGATCAGCACGGCATTGCCCGGGCCGTGGGCGCTGAAGTTCAACGAATCACCGCCACGGGCGTAGTACATGTAGATATGGCCACCACCCAGAAACAAAGCCTTACGCTTTTCTGTGTAGCCGAGTGAGGCGTGGCTGCCTTTTTCGGCCACGTAATAGGCTTCGGTTTCAATAATTCGCGCCGAAAGCCAGAGATCGCCCACACGATGACGAATGACTTTTCCGAGTAATTCACGCGCAAGCAGTTGGGCATCGCGGTCGAAGAAGCTATCGGGCAGCGGGCTGGCGGGGAGCAGCGGGGCAAAGTCGGGCATGGCGGTCAAGGGTTGATACGGCTAAATGTGACCGAATCATAACAACTCTCACCTTAATTACGGCTGAACCTGGGGTTTTTACAGTTCATTTCGACCATCCGCCCCTCACCGCTGTCAGTCGGGCGGCGTCACAGCTATAATCTGCCGCTTTCCTCTTTGCCAAGACTCCCTGACCATGACTGAGTCCGTTCTTGACTACATGACCCGCCTGGGTCGCGCTGCCCGGCAGGCCTCGCGGTTGATCGCCCGTGCGAGCACCGCGCAGAAGAACCGTGCGCTGCTGGCGGCTGCGGATGCTCTGGATGCTTCGCGCTCCGAGTTGACCGCCGCCAACGAGCTGGACCTGGCCAATGGGCGCGCTAACGGCCTGGAGCCAGCCCTGCTGGACCGCCTGGCGCTGACCCCGGCACGTATCGACGACATGATCGAAGGCCTGCGTCAGGTGGCCAAGCTGCCTGACCCCATCGGTGAAATTCGCGACATGCGCTACCTGCCGTCCGGCATCCAGGTGGGCAAGATGCGCGTGCCCCTGGGCGTGATCGGCATCATCTATGAGTCGCGTCCGAACGTGACCATCGACGCCGCGAGCCTGTGCCTCAAGTCTGGCAACGCCACTATCCTGCGTGGCGGTTCCGAAGCGATCAATTCCAACCGCGCCATCGCCGCCTGCATCCAGCAGGGCCTGGCCGTGGCCGAGTTGCCGGCTGAAGTGGTGCAAGTAGTGGAAACCACCGACCGTGCTGCCGTGGGCGCGCTGATCACCATGCCGGAATTCGTCGACGTGATCGTGCCGCGGGGTGGCAAGAGCCTGATCGAGCGCGTCAGCCGTGATGCCAAGGTGCCAGTTATCAAGCACCTGGACGGCGTCTGCCATGTGTTCATCGACATCGCCGCCGACCTCGACAAGGCGATTCGCATTGCCGACAACGCCAAGACCCACCGCTACGCGCCGTGCAACACCATGGAAACCCTGCTGGTGCACGCTGGCATTGCCGAGCGTGTGCTGCCGCCGCTGGCCGCCATCTACCGTGACAAGTCGGTAGAGCTGCGCGGTTGCGAGCGCACCCGTGCGTTGCTGGGTGCGGACGTCATCGAGGCGACCGAGCAGGACTGGTACACCGAGTACACGGCCCCGATCCTGTCGATCCGCATCGTCGACGATCTGGACCAGGCCATCGAACACATCAATACCTATGGCTCCAAGCACACCGACGCCATCGTTTCCGAGCATTTCAGCGATGCCCGGCGTTTCCTCAACGAAGTGGATTCCGCTTCGGTGATGGTCAACGCCTCGACGCGTTTTGCCGACGGCTTCGAGTACGGCCTGGGGGCTGAGATCGGTATTTCCACCGACAAGCTCCACGCACGCGGCCCGGTGGGCCTCGAAGGGCTGACCAGTGAGAAGTACGTGGTGTTTGGCGACGGTCATGTGCGCACTTGATGACTAAACGCATCGGGCTGCTCGGCGGTACTTTCGACCCCGTGCACATCGGCCATTTGCGCAGTGCCCTCGAAGTTGCGGATGCCCTTGCGCTGGATGAGCTGCGCCTGCTGCCCAATTTCCGGCCGCCCCATCGCGACACGCCGCAGGTGGCCGCCGAGCAACGCCTGGAAATGGTGCGTGTTGCCGTGGAAGGTATATCGCCGCTGGTGGTGGACGATCGCGAACTCAAGCGCGATAAACCGTCCTACACTATCGACACCCTGGAGCTGATGCGCGCCGAATTGGCCGCGGATGACCCACTGTTTCTGCTTTTGGGCTGGGACGCATTTTGCGGCCTGCCCTCTTGGCACCGCTGGGAGGAACTCCTCCAGCATTGCCACATCCTGGTTTTGCAACGCCCGGATGCCGACAGCGAACCGCCGGATGCCTTGCGCAACCTGCTGGCCGCGCGGTCGGTAAGTGACCCCTTGGCCCTGACCGGGCCGAACGGGAATATTGCATTCGTCTGGCAGACCCCGCTTGCGGTGTCCGCCACCCAGATCCGTCAACTGCTGGCCAGCGGGAAGTCGGTACGTTTCCTGGTGCCTGACGCGGTCCTGGCCTACATCGATGCGCACGGGCTTTACCGTGCGTCGAACTGAAAAGGCGCGCTTGAACGCACGAACCGTGCAGCAAGCGCCCGAACATACGAGCAAAACGAGTTTTATATGACGAACAAAGACGTAAGCAAAGTTAAGCGCAAAGGCACCTTCAAAAGCGCGCCGCTGCCGGTTGAAGCCCATGTCGGCCCGGAATTGGCTGGCGAAGAGCTGGTGAAAGTCGCCGTGGCTGCCCTGGAAGACGTTAAAGCCCAGGACATCCAGGTGCTGGACGTGCGCGACAAGCAGAGCATCACCGACTTCATGATCATCGCCACCGGTACCTCCAACCGCCAGATCGGCGCGATGCTGGACAAGGTTCGCGAAGCCGTCAAAGCCCAGGGCGTCAAGCCACTGGGTGAAGAAGGCAAGGGCGACAGCGACTGGGTGCTACTGGACATGGACGATGTGATCGTTCACATGATGACCTCCAATGCTCGCCAGTTCTACGACCTGGAACGTCTGTGGAAAGGCGCCGAGCAGAGCCGTGCCGCCGATGGCAAGCACCACAGCCCGGAAGTGGGCCACGCGCACTTCGACAAGCTCAACAAAGACCAGGAATAAGGAACGGCTGTGCGCCTGCGTCTGATCGCTGTCGGTTCACGCATGCCCAAGTGGGTGGAAGAAGGCTGGCACGAATATGCCAAGCGTCTGCCCGCTGAGCTGTCGCTTGAGCTGGTGGAAATACCGCTCAATACCCGGGGCAAGAACGCCGACGTGGCGCGCTTTATCCGTCAGGAAGGCGAAGCCATGCTGGCCAAAGTCGGCCCCAATGAGCGCATCGTCACCCTTGAAGTGCACGGCAAGCCCTGGAGCACCGAGCAACTGGCGGTGGAACTGGATCGCTGGCGCCTGGATTCGCGCACGGTCAATTTCATGGTCGGCGGCCCGGAAGGGCTGGCGCCGGAAGTCTGTGCGCGGGCCGATCAGCGTTGGTCGCTGTCGGCGCTGACATTGCCACACCCGTTGGTAAGGATTCTGATCGGTGAACAGCTGTATCGCGCCTGGACAGTCCTGTCCGGGCACCCTTACCACAAATAGTCTGCGCCGCCCCCGATGACCCAGCCGATCCGCATCAAGGACCACGAGAAAGACGCACGTCTGGTACGCGCGCGGGTGGTGTTCGGTGCTGTCTTGGTGGTGGTGCTGATGTGCGTGCTGATTGCGCGGCTGTATTTCCTCCAGGTGATCCAGTACGACTATCACTCCACGCTGTCGGAAAACAACCGGGTGCATGTGCAGCCGATTCCCCCGACCCGTGGGCTGATTTTCGACCGCAATGGCGTAGTGGTTGCCGATAACCGGCCCAGCTTCAGCCTGAGCATGACCCGTGAACGCTCCGGCGACTGGAAGCAGGTCCTGGATGTCATCGTCGAGGTGCTGCAACTGACGCCGGAAGACCGGGCCGTCTTCGAGAAGCGCATGCGGCAGGGGCGCCGGCCGTTCGAGCCGGTGCCGATCCTGTTCGAGCTGACCGAAGAGCAGATCGCCCGTATTGCGGTGAACCAGTTCCGCCTGCCGGGTGTGGAAGTGGTGGCGCAGTTGGTGCGGCATTACCCGCAAGGGCCGCACTTTGCCCACTCCGTTGGCTACATGGGGCGGATCAACGAGAAAGAGCTGAAAACCCTCGACCCGATCAACTACAGCGGCACCCATCACATCGGCAAAACCGGTATCGAGCGCTTCTACGAGGCCGAGTTGCATGGCCAGGTAGGTAACGAGGAAGTCGAGACCAATGCGCGTGGTCGCGTATTGCGCGTGCTCAAGCGCACCGATCCGGTGCCTGGCAAGGACATTGTCCTGAGTCTGGACATCAAGTTGCAGGAAGCTGCCGAGATGGCCCTGGGCGGTCGGCGGGGTGCCGTAGTGGCGCTGGACCCGAAGACTGGCGAAGTGCTGGCGATGGTCAGCCAGCCCAGCTTCGACCCCAACCCCTTTGTGACTGGCATCAGCTTCAAGGCCTACGCAGAGCTGCGTGATTCCATCGACCGGCCACTGTTCAACCGTGTGTTGCGCGGCCTGTACCCACCGGGCTCGACCATCAAGCCGGCGGTGGCGATTGCCGGCCTGGATGCTGGCGTGGTCACGGCCTCAAGCCGGGTGTACGACCCTGGCTACTACATGCTGCCCAACTACGATCACAAGTACCGTAACTGGAACCGCTCCGGTGACGGCTATGTCGACCTAGACACCGCGATCATGCGCTCCAACGACACCTATTTTTACGACCTGGCCCATAAACTGGGAATTGATCGGCTGTCTGCCTACATGGGCAAGTTCGGCCTCGGTCAGAAAGTCTCCCTGGACATGTTCGAAGAATCCCCCGGCCTGATGCCGTCGCGGGAGTGGAAGCGTGCGACCCGCCGCCAGGCGTGGTTCCCCGGCGAAACCCTGATCCTGGGTATCGGCCAGGGCTATATGCAGGCCACTCCGCTGCAACTGGCCCAGGCCACGGCGCTGGTGGCGAACAAAGGCGTGTGGAACCGACCGCATCTGGCCAGGACCATCGAAGGCGAAAAGCCGGTGGACGACAATCCGATTCCTGACATTGTGCTGCGTGACCCGTCCGATTGGGCCAAGGTCAACCACGGCATGCAGCAGGTGATGCACGGCGCTCGCGGCACTGCGCGCAAAGCGGCAATTGGCGCTCAATACCGCATTGCCGGCAAAAGTGGTACCGCCCAAGTGGTCGCGATCAAACAAGGCGAAAAGTATGACCGCTCCAAGGTCCAGGAACGCCACCGCGACCACGCCTTGTTTGTCGGCTTTGCCCCGGCGGAAGACCCAAAAATCGTGGTGGCAGTGATGGTCGAGAACGGCGAGTCCGGCTCCGGCGTCGCGGCCCCAGTGGTACGCCAGGTGATGGACGCCTGGCTGCTGGCCGACGATGGCCGGCTCAAGCCCGAGTATGGCGGCCCCCCTTCAAGCCCCGAGGTTACGGCCCGTGAAGAGTAATTTTGACCGCATCCTCTCCAGCGAAGATGTGATGCGTCGCCGTGCGACGTTGCTGCAACGCATGCACATTGATGGCCCCCTTCTGATCCTGCTGCTGACCCTGGCGGCCGGCAGCCTTTTTGTACTGTATTCGGCCAGCGGCAAGAACTGGGACCTGCTGATCAAGCAGGCGTCCTCGTTTGGCCTGGGCCTGCTGTCGATGGTGGTGATCGCCCAGTTGGAGCCGCGTTTCATGGCGCGCTGGGTGCCCTTGGGGTATGTCGCCGGCGTGTTGTTGCTGGTGGTGGTGGACGTCATGGGCCACAACGCCATGGGCGCCACACGCTGGATCAACATCCCCGGGGTGATTCGCTTCCAGCCGTCGGAATTCATGAAGATCCTGATGCCCGCCACCATTGCCTGGTACCTGTCCAAGCGCACCTTGCCGCCGCAGCTCAAGCACGTGGCGATCAGCCTGATCCTGATCGGTGTGCCCTTTGTGTTGATCGTGCGCCAGCCGGACCTTGGCACCTCGTTATTGATCCTCGCCGGTGGCGCGTTCGTATTGTTCATGGGCGGCCTGCGCTGGCGCTGGATCCTCAGCGTGCTGGCAGCCGCCGTGCCCGTGGCCGTGGCCATGTGGTTCTTCTTCATGCACGACTACCAGAAGCAACGGATCCTGACGTTCCTCGACCCGGAGAGCGACCCGCTGGGTACTGGCTGGAACATCATCCAATCCAAGGCGGCCATCGGTTCCGGCGGGGTATTTGGCAAGGGATGGTTGCTGGGCACCCAGTCTCACCTGGACTTCTTGCCCGAGAGCCACACCGACTTCATCATCGCGGTGATGGGCGAAGAGTTCGGCCTGGTGGGCATTTGCGCGTTGTTGCTGATTTATCTGCTGTTGATTGGTCGCGGCCTGGTGATCACTGCCCAGGCGCAGACGCTGTTCGGCAAATTGCTCGCCGGCAGCCTGACCATGACTTTTTTTGTTTATGTTTTCGTCAACATCGGTATGGTCAGTGGCCTGCTGCCGGTGGTTGGGGTGCCGTTGCCATTCATTAGCTACGGCGGAACTTCGCTGGTGACATTGCTGTCAGCGTTTGGGGTTTTGATGTCGATTCATACGCATCGCAAGTGGATCGCACAGGTTTGAATAAGGTGAAGATGTCAATGCAAGTAATGCGCGGCTGGGCGACTCGGCATGCGACCTGGATGGGCCTGATCGGGCTGCTGGGTGCAACGCAAGAGGCGCAGGCCGGTGACTACGATGGCTCTCCCCAGGTTGCCGAATTTGTCGGTGAGCTGACCCGCGACTACGGTTTTGCCGGTGAGCAACTGATGGGCGTGTTTCGCGAAGCCCAGAAAAAGCAGGCGATCCTCGACGCCATCTCCCGGCCCGCCGAACGCGTCAAGCAGTGGAAGGACTATCGCCCGATGTTCCTCACTGATGCGCGCATCGCCCGCGGCGTGGATTTCTGGCGCCAGCACGAGGCGGTACTGGCCCGCGCCGAGCAGGAGTACGGCGTGCCGGCGCAGGTGATCGTCTCGATCATCGGCATCGAAACCTTCTACGGGCGCAACACCGGCAGCTACCGGGTGATCGATGCCTTGTCGACACTGGGCTTCGATTACCCGCCCCGCGCCGAGTTCTTCCGCAAGGAACTGCGCGAATTCCTGTTGCTGGCCCGCGAAGAGCAGGTCGACCCGCTGAGCCTCAAGGGCTCCTACGCCGGGGCGATGGGCTTGCCGCAGTTCATGCCGAGCAGCTTTCGCGCCTATGCGGTGGATTTCGACGGTGACGGGCACATCAATATCTGGAGCAACCCCGACGATGCCATCGGCAGCGTGGCCAGCTACTTCAAGCGCCACGGCTGGGTCGCCGGCGAGCCGGTGGTTATCCGCGCCGATGTCACGGGCGAGCGCGCCGACGAGGGCCTGACCCAAGGTATCGAACCGGTCAAGACCGTCGGGGAGTTGCGAGCGCTGGGCTGGTCGAGTCAGAATGCGCCACGCGACGACATGCCGGTGACGGCATTCCGCCTGGAAGGCGCAAATGGCCCTGAATACTGGATGGGCCTGAAGAATTTCTACGCAATCACGCGTTATAACCGCAGTGTGATGTACGCCATGGCCGTGCATCAGCTGTCAGATGAGCTGGTTCAAGCACGGGGCAACAAGTAATGCGGGTATCGCCGTTCAAAAAACCGCTCAAGCTGGTGGCGTTCGCCGCGTTGTCCTTGTTGGTAGCCAGTTGCTCCACCACCCCTAACCGTGCGCCGGCCAAGAAGGCGGGCGGTGCGGTGGTACGTGCCCAGCCGGGCCTGGACATCAACCGCGCGCACAAAGACGGCGCGCCGTGGTGGGATGTGGATGTGTCGAAAATCCCGGACGCCACGCCGACCCTGCACACCGGCCCGTACAAGGCCAACCCCTATACCGTGCTGGGCAAGAATTACTTCCCGCTGCAGGAATCCAAGACTTACGTGCAGTCGGGCACCGCGTCCTGGTACGGCACCAAGTTCCATGGCCAGAACACCGCCAACGGCGAAGTGTATGACCTGTATGGCATGAGCGCGGCCCACAAGACCCTGCCGCTGCCCAGCTATGTGCGCGTGACCAACCTGGACAACAATCGCACCGTGATCCTGCGGGTCAATGATCGTGGGCCGTTCTATTCGGACCGGATCATCGACTTGTCCTACGCGGCCGCCAAGAAACTCGGTTATGCCGAAACCGGCACCGCACGGGTTAAGGTCGAAGGCATCGATCCGGCGCAGTATTGGGCCCAGCGTGGCAAACCCGCGCCGTTGATGCTCAACGAACCGCCAACCCCGCAACCGCAAGTGACGGCCTCCACCGGCAAGATCGAGCAATGGACCCCGCCACCTGCGCAGCATGCGCCTGATACCGTGGTGGTACCTCACGCGGCAGCGGGCGCCTCCATGGCCGGTGGGCAATACCTGCAGGTCGGCGCTTTCGCCAACCCGGATGCGGCAGAACTGTTAAGGTCCAAGCTCAGCGGCATGGTCAGCGCGCCGGTCTTCATCAGTTCCATCGTGCGTAACCAGCAAACCTTGCACCGTGTACGCATGGGCCCTATCGGCTCGCCGAGCGAAGTGGCGCAAGTGCAGAACAGCGTGCGTCTGGCCAATCTGGGGCAACCCAGCGTGGTCACCGCAGAATAAGCAGTAACGGATTGATGGCTCAGACGCGCATGCGCGCTTGAACCCTGGTTGTTGGCTCGTTGAACAATAAAAACCCAGGGGCAAGGGGTGAGCGGGCAACCGAACACGTGACAGTCTGGAAGCGGGCTGTCTGAATAGTTTTGCCCGCGAGGGCAAGTTTCCATAAGCAATTTCGAGAGACGGATGAACATCACCACCTTAGCCAAACGTACGTGCCTGCTTATCTCGCTGATCATCACGCCAGCCGCCTGGGCGGTTGAAATGGTGCCGGCCTCCCCGCAACTGGCCGCCAAGTCGTGGGTCCTCATGGACGCCGCCAGTGGCAACGTGCTGGTCGAAAACGGCGGTGATGTACGCCTGCCGCCTGCCAGCCTGACCAAGCTGATGACCGCCTACATCGCGACCCTGGAAATCCGTCGCGGCCAGATCGGCGAAAACGACCCGGTTACCGTCAGCGAAAACGCCTGGCGTACCGGTGGTTCGCGGATGTTCATCAAGGTGGGTTCGCAAGTCACCGTGAGCGACCTGCTGCACGGCATCATCATCCAGTCCGGTAACGACGCCAGCGTCGCCCTGGCCGAGCACATCGCCGGCAGCGAAGACGCCTTCGCCGACATGATGAACAAAACCGCCGGTGAGCTGGGCATGACCAACAGCCACTTCATGAACCCGACCGGCCTGCCGAACCCAGAGCACTATTCGTCGGCTCATGACATGGCGATCCTGGCGCGCGCCATCATCCGCGTTGACCCGGTGCACTATGCGATCTACTCCCAGAAGGAATTCTTCTGGAACAACATCAAGCAGCCTAACCGCAACCTGTTGCTGTGGCGCGACAAGACCGTCGATGGCCTGAAGACCGGCCACACCGACGAAGCCGGCTACTGCATGGTGTCGTCCGCCGTACGTGATGGCCAGCGCCTGATCGCCGTGGTATTCGGCACCAACAGCGAGCAGGCCCGTGCGGCCGAGACGCAAAAACTGCTGACTTACGGCTTCCGCTTCTTCGAAACCCAGACCTTCTACCAGAAGGGTGCTGAGCTGGCGACCGCGCCGGTGTGGAAGGGCGCGACGTCGCAAGTCAAGGCCGGCCTGGCCGACGACCTGACCCTGACCATGCCTAAAGGCCAGCTGAAAAAGCTCGCCGCCAGCATGACCCTGAACCCGCAATTGGTTGCGCCAATCGCCAAGGGTGATGTGATCGGCAAGGTCGAAGTCAAGCTGGACGACAAGGTGGTGCACAGCGCCGACCTGATCGCGCTGGACGCTGTCGAGGAAGGTGGTATCTTCCGCCGCGTATGGGATAGCATCCGTCTATTCTTCTACGGCTTGTTCAACTGATTGTGTGCACCTGCAAAGCCCCGCGTTGATCCAACGCGGGGCTTTGCCCGTCGCCACGGCTTAGCGCTTACGAGGCTGTTCTGCCATGACCGATAAAGACGTAGAAGTAAAGGCGCCAAAGATCGAATTTCCTGTGACGGATTATCCCGTCAAGGTGATCAGCGATACCGGTGTCGGCCGCAAGGACAAGATTCTCGAGATCGTCAGGAAGCACGCGACGATCAACGACAACCGCGTGGACGAGCGCCAAAGCTCCACCGGCAAGTACACCACGATCCAGTTGCACATCGTTGCGACCGATCAAGACCAGCTCTACAACATCAACAGCGAACTGCGAGCCACCGGCTTCGTGCATATGGTGCTGTGATGTCGCAAGTCCTGGGCTTTCGCGAGCTCGGCCGGATGGCATACGAGCCGGTCTGGCATGCCATGCAGCGCTTTACCAATGAGCGCGGCACTTCGGCCCCGGATGAAATCTGGCTGGTAGAACACCCGCCGGTATTCACCCAGGGCCAGGCCGGCAAGGCCGAACACTTGCTGCTGCCGGGTGATATTCCGGTGGTGCAGGTCGACCGAGGGGGGCAAGTGACTTACCATGGGCCCGGTCAACTGGTGGCTTACCTGCTGCTGGACGTGCGCAAGCTGGGGTTTGGCGTGCGCGACCTGGTCAGCCGCATGGAGACGTGCCTGATCGAGCTGTTGGCCAGTTACGGCGTGACCGCCGTGGCCAAGCCCGATGCACCGGGTGTATACGTGGATGGCGCGAAAATCGCCTCCCTGGGGCTGCGCATTCGCCACGGTTGTTCCTTTCATGGCCTGGCCTTGAATGTGGACATGGACCTGGCGCCGTTCCGACGGATCAACCCGTGCGGTTACGCCGGGCTTGCGATGACCCAGTTGAGTGACCATGCAACATCCATAGAATTTGCCGAGGTAAGTGCCCGGCTGCGCGCGCAGCTCGTCAAACACCTCGACTATGCAGAGCAGACGACCCTGACGGGCGGAATCGATTGATATGACTACTGATGTTGTGCAAACCATGATCCCGACGCTGGACATCACTGAGCGTCCAGCCCCGGCCCCGCGTGCCAAGGTGGAAGCCGGCGTCAAGCTGCGCGGCGCCGAGAAGGTTGCACGCATCCCGGTCAAGATCATCCCGACCACCGAACTGCCGAAGAAACCTGACTGGATTCGCGTGCGCATCCCGGTTTCGCCGGAAGTCGACCGTATCAAGTCGCTGCTGCGCAAACACAAGTTGCACAGCGTATGCGAAGAAGCCTCCTGCCCGAACCTGGGCGAGTGCTTCTCTGGCGGCACCGCCACGTTCATGATCATGGGTGACATCTGCACCCGTCGCTGCCCGTTCTGCGACGTCGGCCACGGCCGTCCGAAGCCGTTGGACGTCAATGAGCCAGAAAGCCTGGCCATCGCCATCGCCGACCTGAAGCTCAAGTATGTGGTGATCACCTCGGTAGACCGCGACGACCTGCGTGACGGTGGTGCCCAGCACTTTGCCGACTGCATCCGCGAGATCCGCAAGCTGTCGCCGAACGTGATGCTCGAAACCCTGGTGCCGGACTACCGTGGCCGGATGGACGTCGCCCTGGACATCACCGCTGCCGAGCCGCCGGATGTGTTCAACCATAACCTGGAAACCGTGCCGCGCCTGTACAAGGCGGCGCGCCCGGGTTCGGACTACCAGTGGTCGCTGACCCTGCTGCAGAAATTCAAGCAGATGATGCCGCACATCCCGACCAAGTCCGGCTTGATGCTGGGCCTGGGTGAAACCGACGAAGAAGTCATCGAAGTCATGAAGCGCATGCGCGAACACGACATCGACATGCTGACCCTGGGCCAGTACCTGCAACCGTCCCGCAGCCACTTGCCGGTGCAGCGCTTCGTGCACCCGGACACCTTCGCCTGGTTCGCCGAGGAAGGCTACAAGATGGGCTTCAAGAACGTGGCCTCGGGCCCGTTGGTGCGGTCTTCGTACCACGCCGATGAGCAGGCCAAGCTGGTCAAGGCGAGCCTGGTTTCGTAAGCCGCTCCAGAATCAATGTGAAATGCGGGCTTGTGTGGGAGCTGGCTTGCCTGCGATAGCATCACCTCGGTGTCACTGATTCACCGAGGCGCTTGCATCGCAGGCAAGCCAGCTCCCACATTTCGTTCTGCGTCATATAGGGAGAACCATGGATGACCGCCGCCGTACCTGCACTGCGCCCCGAAGGCACCCTCGGCCTGATCGCCCCCGCCGGCCCCGCCGCGCTGGATGTTGAAAAAGCCCGGCAATGGATGCGTGCCCGCGGCTACGACCTGCACATTTTCCCTGGTGTGCACGAGCGCGACGGCTACCTGGCCGGTAGCGATGAAGTGCGCCTGCGCGATTTGCATGCCGCCTTCGCCAACCCCGACATCGATGCCATCCTCTGCCTGCGTGGCGGCTATGGCACGCCCCGTTTGCTCGATGCGCTGGACTTCGACCTGCTGCGCGCCAACCCCAAGCCGTTTGTGGGCTACAGCGATATCACCGCCTTGCACCTGGCCATCAACCGCTATGCCGGCTTCGTGACGTTCCACGGGCCCATGCTCAATGCCGACCTGCTCGGTGGCAAACAGCCGCCCACCGAATCCTCCTTGTTCAGCCTGCTGCGTGGCCAACGGGGCGCCGGCAGTGTGCTGCCGCACCCGATGGCCTACCCGCTGACCACAATCGAGCCGGGTGTGGCTTGTGGGCGCTTGCTGGGCGGTAACTTGTCGATGATCGCCGCGGTCATGGGTACGCCTTACGAAATAGACGCTGATGGCATCATCCTGTTTATCGAAGACGTCAACGAACCGCTCTATCGCATCGACCGCCTGCTGACCCACCTGCGCCTGGCTGGCAAGCTGGCTCAAGTCGCTGGCGTGTTGGTAGGGGACGTGGCCGGTGTGGATAGCGCGGCATTGGCGCGTCTGCTGAAGCAGACCTTTGAGCCGCTGTGCATTCCAGTGCTGGCAGGCTGGCGCAGTGGGCATTGCGACCCGAACCTGACATTGCCGATGGGCGCCGTGGTGCGCCTGGATGCGGGGGAGCAGCGGGTGGTGTTGGAGCAGGATGTGGTGTTCAAGGCCTGATCGTTCCCACGCTCTACGTGGGAATGCCTCCAGTGACGCTCTGCGTCACCCTCTTCAGCCGCGGACGCGGAGCGTCCAAGGCAGCGCTCCCACGCAGAGCGTGGGAGCGATCACTTCAGCGGTTCTGCAGCGATTCCAGCAATTTCACCGTCGGATACCCATCCGCCGGCCAGCCCAGCGCCTGCTGTGCAGCCCGAATCGCCTTGCGCGTGTTGGCGCCAATAATCCCGTCGGCATTACCCGCGTCATACCCTTTGGCGCTGAGTGCCGTCTGCAGGTCAATGCGTTGCGAACGGCTCAGTGGCAGCTCATCTTTTGGCCAACTGCCCCGAATCACACCGCCGCCGCCAAATCGCTCCGACAGCAAGCCAACCGCCAGTGCATAGGACGACGAATTGTTGTACTTGAGGATCGCGCGGAAGTTATCCAATACCAGGAATGCCGGGCCACGGTAGCCGGCCGGTAACAGCAGGGCGGCGGACAACTGGTCGACATTGACCGGCAGGCTCACGCCAGGGGGAAGTTGGATGCCCAGTTGCAGCCATTGCGCCACGGTCTTGCGCACGCCGCCATCGGCCAGGCTGTAGTCGAAGCCAGACGGCAGCGGCTGCACTTCAACGCCCCATGGCTGGCCTTTCTGCCAGCCGGAGCTTTGCAGGTAATGCGCCGTGGAGGCGAGGGCGTCGGACGGGCTGTTCCAGATATCGCGGCGACCGTCACCGTCAAAGTCCACGGCATGGGTGTTGTAGGTGGTCGGGATGAACTGGGTCTGGCCCATCGCCCCGGCCCAGGAACCTTTCATCTGGTCGGCCTGAATATCGCCATGCTGGATGATCTGCAGCGCTGCCAGCAACTGCGCTTGCGCAAAGGCCGGCCGACGTCCTTCATAGGCCAGGGTGGCCAGGGAGCGGATCACCGAGTTATTGCCCTGGAAAGCGCCGAAGTTGCTCTCCATGCCCCACACCGAGACCAGCGCCTGGCGGTCGACGCCATAGCGTTGCTCGATGCTTTGCAGAATATCGGCGTACTTGACCAGCAGTGCCTGGCCATTGCGCACGCGCACCGGCGACAGTGCACCGTCGAGGTATTCCCAAACCGGGCGAGAAAATTCCGGTTGGCTGCGGTCGGCGCGAATCACCGCCATATCAGGAGTGACGCCGGCAAAAGCGTTATCGAACACGGCCGCAGTGATCCCGGCCTGCAGCGCTTGAGCACGGAAGCCAGCCTGCCATTCGGCAAAGGTCTGGGTCGGTTGGATATCGAGATTGTCCACCGCCAACGGGGCCACCACGGCAGGCGCGATAGCCGGGGCCGTCTGGAGCTTGGGCAGGGGTTGAGCGTCCGCAGCGGTAGGTTTTTCGGCGCAGGCGACGAGCAGAATGAGGCTGGAGGCAGCGATCAATTGGCGCAGGTGCCAATGACGAGAAAGACGAGAGGGCATGCACAGGTCCAGGGGGTTACAAATCAGGTACAGACCTTATCATGCCAGAGGGGCGCTTGCCTTCAGGCAGCCAGAAAGTAAGAAGCCTCCCAGCTATTAGACTGGAAGGCTTCGCGGCGGTAGCTGCCTTTGCCTTTGCCGGCGCGTTCCTGGCGGCTGCGGAACAAGGGCTGGGCGATGATGGATTTGGCCTTGTTGGGGCCATGCTTGGATGGCTTTTTGCTCATGGTGGATTCTCTCGCTTGGGGTGGAATGCAGCGGTGCAAATCATCTGCCGAAGTGGGCCGGCTGTAAAGCCCGTCGATAGGTGGGAAATGTTGCAAATAGGCAGTGGGCAGAGTCAATGTGGGAGCTGGCAAGCCAGCTCCCACAGGGTTTTGTGCCGTTGTACAGAGGTGGTTATTCGGCAGGCAACGCCAGGCGCTGGCCGGCCATCAACAGCGACAGACGGCTCAGGCTCATCCACGGCGAGCCGGCCGCCTGGCCCTTGATCTGTGCATCGATGCGCTGCGCTTCCAGCAACAGTTGCGCCCAGCGTTGCGCCGAGTGCCGCTGCAGGGCTTTGCTCATCAGGGGTTTGCGCTTGTCCCACACCGGTGGCCGCGCCTGGCTGAAGCATTTGTCCAGCGGTGTGCCCTGGCTGTATTGAAGGGCAATATTCGCCAACACGCGCAGCTCACGGGCCAGGGCCCAGAGAATCACCGGTGGTTCCACCCCTTCGCCGCGCAGGCCTTCGAGCATGCGCAGGGCGTGGGCGGGCTCGCCGTTGAGGATGGCGTCCACCAGGCCGAACACATCAAAGCGCGCGCTATCGGCCACTGCGCCTTGCACGGTTTCGACGGTGATCTGCCCGTCTTCGGCCATCAGCTTGAGCTTTTCGATCTCCTGGGCGGCGGCAAGCAGGTTGCCCTCGACCCGAGCGGCGATCAGCTCCACGGCATCCTGTGTCGCTGCGAGCCCTGATTGCGACAGGCGCTGACGAATCCACTGCGGCAACTGGTTGCTGTCCACTGGCCAGATCTGGATGAACTGAGTCTGTGGACCTTCAACCAGAGCCTTGCCCCATTTGGTTTTCTGCGCGCTGCCGTCGAGCTTGGGCAGGCTGATCAACAGCACGGTGTCTTCGGCAGGGCGCGAGCAGTATTCCATCAAGGCCGCCGCGCCTTTATCGCCCGGCTTGCCCGAGGGCAGGCGCAGTTCCAGCAGGCGTTTCTCGGCAAACAGCGACATGCTCGCGCCAGCTTGCAGCAGGGTGCCCCAGTCGAAACTGGCGTCGGCGCTGAACACCTGGCGTTCATCGAAGCCTTGCTGGCGTGCGGCGGTGCGGATAGCGTCAGCTGCTTCCTGGCACAGCAGCGGGTCGTCGCCGCTGACGATGTACACAGGCGCAAGGCCACCTTGCAGGTGCTTGGCGAGTTGGGCGGGGGCAAGTTTCATAGGCGGGGCGAACGGGGCGCCAGGGGCGCCCCGTCTGGCTTACTCGACAGGGACTTCAACAGGCGACTGTTTCGGTGTGTTGTCTTCATATTCCTGCGCGGCTTTCAGGGCGTCGGCGTCAGCCTTGGCCTTGTTGTCGGCCACTTGCTGCAGCTCAGCCAGTTTTTCCGGGGTGAGCATTTGCAGGCGAGTCATCATGCGCTGGATCAGCTCACGACGCATTTCCTTGCGCACCTGGATGGTCTCGGAGTCTGAACCCACCAGGTTGTTGCCATCGTGGCTCACCACTTTCTGCACCTGGATCTTGTCACCCATCAACGGCAACTGATCACGGCCTTGTATTTCGAACATCAGCGCCGTGTTCAACTCGACGTCGGACGCACGGCCAGCACTGGCGTAGCTGATATTGCGCTGGGTTTCTCGCTCATCCGTCAGGATCAGTTTGTAGGTTGCGCCGTTGTACACGTGCACACCGCTGTTTTCCAGGGTCTGGCGCAGCTGGGTGACGGTTTCGCCGTAGGCGTTGCGGGCGCTGACGTCGAGTTCCTTGAGCGACAGCTCATTGGTGCCGGTGCCGCGCAGCTGGAAGCCGCAAGCGCTCAACAGCACGGCAAGGCCCATAACCAGCAGATTGCGTTTGATCATTTTGTTGCTCCCCTTGAAACCAGGTGGGCCTTATCGGGCCCTAAAGGTTTAGTTCGGCGCGGGGCCAAGCCCCGCACCCGATCCGATTTAGCTGGCGACGATATTGACCAGTTTGCCGGGCACTACGATCACCTTGCGGATGGTCAGGCCTTCGGTAAAGCGCAGCACGTTCTCATTGATACGTGCAGCTGCTTCAACCTCTTCACGGCTGGCGCTGGCCGGCATGTCGATCTGGCCACGCAGTTTACCGTTAACCTGGATGACCAGTTGCAGCGTGTCCTGTACCAGGGCGCTGTCATCCTGCACCGGCCAGGCGGCATCGATGACGGCACCGCTGTGGCCCAGACGGCTCCACAGTTCATGGCTGATGTGCGGCGTGATCGGCGCGAGCAACAGGGTAACTGTTTCCAGGCCTTCCTGGATCAGCGCACGGTCTTGTTCGGTCGCCTGCGAGGCTTTTTCCAGCACGTTCATCAGCGTCATCACCTGGGCGATGGCGGTGTTGAATTTGTGGTTCTGCCCAACGTCCTGGCTGGCCTGGCGGATAGCCAGGTGGATGCTGCGGCGAACGGCTTTCTGCTCGTCGTTCAACGCGCCGATATCCAGCTTGCCCGGCAGGCCCTGGCTGACATGAGCGTGGGCCAGGCGCCAGACACGCTTGAGGAAACGGTGCGAGCCTTCGACGCCCGAGTCGGACCATTCGGCGCTCATGTCAGGCGGCGAGGCGAACATCATGAACAGGCGGCAGGTGTCGGCGCCGAACTGATCGATCATCGACTGTGGGTCGACGCCGTTGTTCTTGGACTTGGCCATCTTCTCGGTGCCACCGATTTCCACCGGCAGGCCGTCGGCTTTCAGCTTCGCGCTGATGACCTTGGCCTTGCTGTCACGCTCAAGCTCGACATCCGCCGGGTTGAACCAGGTGTAGGCGCCATTGGCTTCGCGGCGATAGTAAGTGTCGGCGATCACCATGCCCTGGGTCAGCAGGTTCTTGAATGGCTCATCGGAGCTCACCAGGCCTTCGTCACGCATCAGCTTGTGGAAGAAGCGCGCGTACAGCAGGTGGAGGATGGCGTGTTCGATGCCACCGATGTACTGATCCACTGGCAACCAATGGTCGGCTGCGGATTTCTCCACCAGGCCGCCTTCATAGTGCGGCGAGGCATAACGAGCGTAATACCACGAGGACTCGACGAAGGTGTCCATGGTGTCGGTTTCACGCTTGGCCGGCGCGCCGCATTTAGGGCAGCTGCACTCGTAGAACTCGGGCATGCGCGCCAACGGCGAGCCAGCACCATCCGGCACCACGTCTTCTGGCAGCACGACCGGCAGTTGGTCTTCCGCTACCGGCACGTCACCGCAGGCTTGGCAGTGGATGATCGGGATCGGGCAACCCCAGTAGCGCTGGCGGCTGATGCCCCAGTCACGCAGACGGAACTGGGTGCGCGAGGCACCGAGGTTTTTCTTGATCAGGGCCACTTCCATGGCGTCGAACGCGCCCTGGAAGTCCAGGCCGTCGAATTCGCCGGAGTTGATCAGCGTGCCGTGCTCGCCGTAGGCGTCTTGCCACGGAGCGGGGTTGGTATCACCCGAGCTAGTGCGCACGACCGACTTGATAGGCAGGCTGTACTTGGTGGCGAATTCGAAATCGCGCTCGTCGTGGGCCGGCACGGCCATGACGGCGCCATCGCCGTAGTGCATCAATACGTAGTTGGCGACCCAAACCGGCAGTTTCTCGCCGGTCAACGGGTGCTCGACGAACAGGCCGGTCGGCAGGCCTTTTTTCTCCTGGGTGGCGACATCGGCTTCGGCCACGCTGCCGCCTTTGCATTCAGCGATGAACGCCTGCAGCTCAGGGTTGTTCTGTGCGGCCTGGGTGGCCAGCGGGTGTTCGGCGGCCACGGCGACGTAGGTCGCGCCCATCAGGGTGTCGGGGCGGGTGGTGAACACCTTGAGTGCGCCGGCTTCGCCGATGGAGTCGACGTTGTACGGGAACTGCACTTCCATGCCCTTGGATTTGCCGATCCAGTTGCGCTGCATGGTCTTGACCTGTTCAGGCCAGCCCGGCAGATCGTCAAGGCTCGACAACAGTTCATCCGCGTAGGCGGTGATCTTGAAGTAGTACATCGGGATTTCGCGCTTTTCGATCAGCGCGCCGGAACGCCAGCCGCGACCGTCGATGACCTGTTCGTTGGCCAGTACGGTCTGGTCGATCGGGTCCCAGTTCACGGTGCCGCTTTTTTTGTAGATCACACCTTTTTCGAACAGGCGCGTGAACAGCCATTGTTCCCAGCGGTAGTAATCCGGCTTGCAGGTGGTGACCTCGCGGGACCAGTCCACCGCCAGGCCCAGGCTGCGCAACTGGGTCTTCATGTAGGCGATGTTTTCGTAGGTCCACTTGGCGGGCGCCACGTTGTTTTTCATCGCGGCGTTTTCTGCCGGCATGCCGAAGGCGTCCCAACCCATGGGTTGCAGCACGTTCTTGCCGAGCATGCGCTGGTAGCGCGAAATCACGTCGCCGATGGTGTAGTTGCGCACGTGCCCCATGTGTAGCTTGCCGCTGGGGTAAGGGAACATCGATAGGCAGTAGTAAGTCTCCTTGCCTGGCTGTTCACTGACTTCAAAGGACTTTTGCTCGTCCCAGAAGGTTTGGGCGGCATTTTCTATTTCACGGGGCTGATATTGTTCGTGCATGGCTACTTTTGAACTGGATAGGGGTGGCCTAATCCTCTTCGGTGCACTGTCCGGGTTGTTCGACACCAAGAAGCGGCGCGTCCGTGCCCAAACCCTGCGGGAAGTGGAGTTACAGGAAGCGCCGTAGCATACATGACCCCACTCTATCGAGGGAAACCCTGATTGCGCGCCAAGGGCCGTCTGTCGCGGCACCGGGCAGGCGCAGCAACGGGGGCTACGCTGTTTAGTGGGGAGCAAGTATTTCTTCAATGAGGTGAGGGGATGGTTGAATCGCAGCGAACTTTAACGAAACCGCAGTTGTATGAAGGATTGATCGACCGTTTGGGTCGGGCATTGGATGCCGCAAGAACCGCAGGCCGATTGCGTGATGAACGGCCTCTGGAGCTGGAGTTGCGAGGCTTGAGCCAGGCGGAGCTTGAATTGATCAAGAACTATCTGGCGTTGAATCACGACCGCGCCTCCCATGGGCAGGCTTCCCCGCCCGCTCATTCGGCCAAGGTCATCTGGCTCAAAGACCTGGCGACCGGCCGCGGGCCAGAGAACTTCCGCTCCGTGCGGTGCAAGTGAGCCCCGCGTTATCCGTTAGCGTTATCAAAATGTTGTCGGTAAGGATTGTTGCAAAACCCCGATGCATCTAGGCTTCGGGCATCTTTGGAGATGCCCGATGCCTTTTCGTTATTTCATTAAACAACTGTTGTTGCCGCCCGGTATTTTTCTGCTGTTGTTGGCGTGTGCCTGGTGGTTTCGCCGCAGCCGTCCGCGCCTGGCGGGCTTGTGCTTTGCCCTCGGGCTGGGCGGAATGTGGTTGATCAGCCTGCCAGTGATGGTGCAATGGGGCGCCCGTGCCCTGGAGACAGAGCCGCCTTTGGCCCGGGAAGACTGGGCTACCCTGGCCCAGCGTGCCGATGCGATTGTGGTGCTGGGCTCGGGGCGCGAGCGTGGAGACATTGCGTGGGGCAGCGACCAGCCCACCGGTATTGGCCTGGAACGTGAGCGTTTTGCCGCGCGGCTGGCCAAGGCATCCGGTTTGCCAGTGCTGACCAGCGGCGGCTTGCACTACGGCACGCCGCCCAGTGAGGCCGAGCTGATGGCCGTGTCGATGCAGGATGACTTCGGTGTCACCGTGCGCTGGAAAGAAGAGCGCAGCCGCACTACCTGGGAAAACGCCCAGATGAGCGCCGAGATTTTGTTGCCGAAAGACATCAAGCGTGTAGTGGTAGTGACCCAGGCCTGGCACATGCCGCGTTCGGTATGGAGTTTTGAAAAGGCCGGCTTCACCGTGGTGCCGGGGCCGGTGGGCTTTTTGGGTGTCGACCATGGCCGACCGCTGGGTGGCTGGATGCCGGAGGTCAAGGCGGTGTGGCAAAGCGGGCAGTTGATAAATGAAGCGGTGGGGCAGGTGGGGTATCGGTTGTTCTACCGATAGGTGCAACACAGGAGATCAAATGTAGCAGCTGGCTTGCCTGCGATGGCGGTGGGTCAGTGAGCACTCAGGGCACTGATACACCGCCATCGCAGGCAAGCCAGCTCCCACAGGTCAGACCGTTTTGGCCATCCGAGCCGCCAACAGCGCCCAGCCAAAGAGCAGCACACACACAATGATCAACGGCCACGAACGCCATTGCAGGTACGGCGTGAGGTTATGCATCGGCACCACCTCCCCATAGAGAATGCCACGCTCGAACTGCGGGATCTGCGCGGTGATCTGCCCAAACGGGTTGATCAGCCCGGTCACGCCGTTGTTGGTGGCGCGGATCATCCAGCGGCCAGCCTCCAGCGCACGCATTTGCGCCATTTGCAGGTGCTGCAGCGGGCCGATGGAGCGGCCGAACCAGGTGTCGTTGCTGATAGTCAGCAGCAGGTCGCTCTGGGCCGACAGGCCGGCGGCGAATTCGGGGTACACCACTTCATAGCAAATGAACGGCGCAATCTGATAACCCTTGGCCTGCAGCATGGCCTGGTCAGAAGGGCCGCGGGCGAAGTCCGACATGGGCAGGTCGAAGAAGGCAATCAGCCCGCGCAGCATGTCCTGCAGCGGAACGTACTCGCCAAACGGCACCAGTTTTTGCTTGAGGTAGGTGCCGTCGCCTTCGCCGACCACGGTGATGCCGTTGAAGTAGCGCTTCTGGTGGTGCACTTCCTGGCGAATCGGTACCCCGGTGATCAGCGCACTGTCCCGGTCGGCGGCAAACTTGCCCATCATGCCCAGGTAGCCCTCCACGGATTCCTTGAGCACCGGCACGGCAGTTTCCGGCCAGACCAGCAGGTCGACGCGCTTGGAACTCAGGCTCATGTCGCGGTACAGCGCCAACTGTGCATTGAGCTGGTCCGGGTCCCACTTCATGCTTTGCTCGACGTTGCCCTGAATCGCAGCCACGCTCAGGGGCGCGCCAGACGGCGATGTCCAGGCGTGGTGCTTGAGTGCCAGGCCAGTCGCCCAGGGCGCAACCAGCAATAACAGGCCCGCGCCGATGAAGGCATTGCGCTTGCTGGCCAGCAGGCGCGGCAGGTTGCACAGCAATGCGGCAGTGAGCGCGAGGGCGAAGGAAATCAGCCACATCCCACCCAATGGCGCGAGGCCGGTCAACGGCCCATCGAGTTGACTGTAACCGGAGTACAACCACGGGAAACCGGTAAGGAACCAGCCACGAAAGGCTTCCTGGCCGACCCACAACGCGGCGAACGTCAATGCATCCGCCAGTGGTGCTTCGTTACGGCGCAACCAGCGCGCCCATAGCCAGGCGGGCAGGGCAAAGAACCAGGCGATGGCGGCGGTGAACAGCAGCATCAGGAACCCCGCCAGCAGCACCGAAGCGCCGCCGAAGTGGTGGATGCTGTAGTAGATCCAACTGGTGCCGGCACCAAACAGGCCGAAGCCGAAACACCAGCCACGGCCCAGGGCCTGGCGGGGTGTCAGCTCCCGCAGGCCGATATAGAACAGGCCGACCGCTACCAGCGCCAACGGCCAGATATCGAACGGCGCCAGCGCCAGGGTTGTGATGGCGCCGGCCACCACGGCCAGCAAGTTACCGGGCCAGCCGGGTGAGGTGAGACGGCGCATGTCAGTCCTTAGCGGGCGATGGGTGTCAAACGGATCAGATGGATACGACGGCTATCAGCATTGAGGATGCGGAAGCGATAGGCGCCGATCTCGGTGGTTTCATTACGCTTGGGCAGGTGCCCGAACGCACTCATCACCAGGCCGCCGACGGTGTCGAACTCATCGTCCGAAAACTCGCTGTCGAAGAACTCGTTGAAGTTTTCGATGGGCGTCAGTGCCTTGATCAGGAAGTCACCGCTGGGCAGCGGCTTGATGTAGCTGTCTTCTTCGACGTCGTGCTCGTCTTCGATGTCGCCGACGATCTGCTCCAGCACGTCCTCGATGGTGACCAGGCCGGCCACGCCGCCGTATTCGTCAATCACAATGGCCATGTGATTGTGGTTGGCGCGGAACTCGCGCAGCAGCACATTCAGGCGCTTGGACTCGGGCACGAAGGTGGCCGGGCGCAGCAGGTCCTTGATGTTGAAGCTGTCGCCATTCTCCTTGAGGATCAACGGCAGCAGGTCCTTGGCCAGCAGGACACCCATGACGTCGTCATGGCTTTCACCGATCACCGGGTAGCGCGAATGCGCCGAGTCGATCACGGCCGGGAGGAATTCCCGTGGGGTCTGGGTCGCCTTGATGCTGATCATCTGCGAGCGCGGGACCATGATGTCACGTACTTGCAGGTCAGCCACCTGGATGGCGCCCTCGACGATGGCCAGCGCTTCGCTGTCCAGCAACTTGTTCTGGTGTGCATCGCGCAGCAGCTCCAAGAGCTCCTGGCGGTTTTTCGGCTCGTGGGCAAAAGCCTGGGTCAGTTTACCCAGCCATGACTTCTGCCCGTTGCTCGATCGGTCTTCGCTCATAGCGATTACTCTAAATCCTTTGATATGACAGTTGAGTGTTGATCAGCTTTCGTCGTCTGCATATGGGTCGCGGTGACCCAGTTCTGCAAGCAACGTTCGTTCCAGTGCTTCCATTTCCTCGGCTTCGTCATCGTCTATATGGTCGTAACCCAAGAGATGCAAGCAGCCGTGGATGACTAGATGGGCCCAATGGGCCTCAAGTTCCTTGCCTTGTTCCGCCGCTTCTCGCTCGACCACCGCGACGCAGATCACCAGGTCGCCCAACAGCGGGATATCCAGCAATTCGTCGGGCACGTCGGCGGGGAAGGACAGCACGTTGGTCGCGTAGTCTTTCTGGCGCCAGGTGTGGTTCAGCTCACGGCCTTCGGCCTCGTCCACCAGACGAATGGTCAGCTCCGAGTCAGCGGTGCGCTGGCGCAAAGCCAGTTCACACCATTGGCGGAACTGGGCTTCGCTGGGGGCGGGCGCGTCGGTGGCCAGCTGCAGGTCTAGCTCAAGCATCGTGGCGAGCGTCCTTGGCGGGCGCGTCGTCGCGGTGTTCGAAACGCTCATAGGCTTCGACAATGCGCTGCACCAGCGGGTGGCGCACCACGTCCTTGGGCATGAAGTGCGTGAAGCTGATACCCGGCACGTCCTTGAGCACCTCGATCACCTGGCCCAGGCCCGACTTGGTGCCCTTGGGCAGGTCGACCTGGGTGATGTCGCCCGTGATCACGGCAGTGGAGCCGAAACCGATACGGGTGAGGAACATCTTCATCTGCTCGACGGTGGTGTTCTGGCTTTCGTCGAGAATGATGAAGCTGTTGTTGAGTGTACGGCCACGCATGTAGGCCAGCGGGGCGATCTCGATCACCTGGCGCTCGATCAGCTTGGCCACGTATTCAAAACCGAGCATCTCGTACAGCGCATCGTAGAGCGGGCGCAGGTACGGGTCGATCTTCTGGGCCAAGTCGCCGGGCAGGAAACCGAGCTTTTCGCCGGCCTCGACCGCTGGGCGCACCAGCAGGATGCGCCGCACTTGCTCGCGCTCCAGGGCGTCGACGGCGCAGGCCACCGCGAGGTAGGTCTTGCCGGTACCGGCCGGGCCGATGCCGAAGTTGATGTCGTTGCCCAGGATTTCCTTGACGTACTTCTGCTGATTCAAGCCGCGTGGGCGAATCATGCCTTTTTTGGTACGCAAGGCCACGCTGGCTTCGGCCACCGGGTTATTGGCCAGGTCTTCCACAGCCGACTCCTGCAGGTACAGGTGCACGGTCTCCGGCGACAGCTCGCTACCCTTGGTTTCGCGGTAGAGACGGCGCAGCAGGTTTTCTGCAGACGTGGTGTGTTGGGGTTCACCAATGAGCTCGAACTGATTGCCGCGGTTGCGGATCTCGATGCTCAGGCGTTGTTCGATCAGGCGCAGGTGCTCGTCGAACTGTCCGCACAGGTTGGCGAAACGGCGAGCCTCAAAAGGCTCGAGGATAAAACGATGGGGTTCTGCTATGGGTGCGTTCAAGGTTGCTTTTAGCCGCCCTTTGGCTGATGAGGTGAGAGAGAGAATAACGCCAGGCGCTGGTGTGCGAAAGCACTTAAATAGCCTGGCCCCACTCTCGATAACCCTGAAGAACCCCTGTGGGAGCTGGCTTGCCTGCGATAGCGGTGGGTCAGTTGGCACATAAGGCACTGATACATCGCTATCGCAGGCAAGCCAGCTTCCACATTTTGATCTTCATCCGGTCAGCGAGATCAGTTGATCAACGAGCCACGCAACGAGTGTGGCTGCGCCGCATCAATGTGCACATCGGCAAACTGGCCGATCAGCGTGGGATTGTCGCAGCGGAAGTTGACGATTCGGTTGTTCTCGGTACGCCCCTGCAATTCACCCGGGTCTTTCTTCGAATAATCGGTCACCAGAATGCGCTGGATCGAACCGACCATTTGTCGGCTGATTTCGAAGCCCTGCTGATTGAGGCGATGTTGCAGCGCGTTCAAACGCTCTTTTTTCAACGCCTCCGGGGTTTCATCCAGCAGGTCGGCAGCCGGGGTGCCTGGGCGCTGGCTGTAGACGAACGAGTAGGAGAAGTCGAAACCGACGTCTTCGATCAGCTTCATGGTCTGCTGGAAGTCTTTCTCGGTTTCGCCCGGGAAGCCGACGATAAAGTCCGAGCTGATGCAAATGCCTGGCACGGCGGCGCGCAGCTTGCGCAGTTTGGATTTGTATTCCAGTGCGGTGTGGTTGCGCTTCATCGCCGAGAGAATGCGGTCCGAACCCGATTGCACCGGCAAGTGCAGGTGCTTGACCAGCTCTGGTACTTCGGCGTGGGCCTGGATCAGGCTGTCGGAAAACTCCAGCGGGTGCGAGGTGGTGTAGCGGATGCGCTCGATGCCATCGACGGCGGCGACCACGCGGATCAATTCCGCCAGGTCGGCCAGGCGGCCGTCATCGGTCTGGCCACGGTAGCCGTTGACGTTCTGGCCCAGCAGGGTGACTTCGCGCACGCCGTTTTCAGCCAGGTGGATGATTTCCGACAGCACATCGTCAAACGGCCGGCTGACTTCTTCACCGCGGGTGTAGGGCACTACACAGAAAGTGCAGTACTTGCTGCAACCTTCCATCACTGACACATAGGCGCTCGGGCCGTCGATACGCGGCTCGGGCAAATGGTCGAATTTCTCGATTTCGGGGAACGATACGTCCACTTGCGGCAGCTTGGTGATGCGTGCGGCGTCGATCATCTCTGGCAGACGGTGCAGGGTTTGTGGGCCAAACACCACATCGACGTAGGGCGCGCGGTCGCGAATCGCGGCGCCTTCCTGGCTGGCCACGCAACCGCCGACGGCGATCACCATGTCCGGGTTGGCCAGTTTCAATTCGCGCCAGCGGCCCAGCTGCGAATACACACGGTCCTGGGCCCGCTCGCGGATCGAGCAGGTATTGAGCAGGATCACGTCGGCATCTTCGGCGCGGGCAGTGACTTCCAGGGCCTGGTGTTCGCCCAGCAAGTCGACCATGCGCGAGCTGTCGTACTCGTTCATCTGGCAACCGTGGGTTTCGATGTAAAGCTTCTTGGCCATGGGAATCGTCAACTGGTGGTAAAGAACCGCGCATTATAGGGGGCATGCCCATTGGTTCCTAGCGCTGTGCATCGGGTGCCATGCTATAGTTCGCGCCCTCTTTTATATCCCCATGTGTTGTTCGCCCACCATGACCAAACGTGAAGCTCCAATCTATAAGGTGATTTTCCTCAACCAGGGCCAGGTGTTCGAAATGTACGCCAAGCAGATCTATCAAAGTGATCTGTGGGGCTTCCTGGAGGTGGAAGAGTTCGTCTTTGGCGAGCGCACCCAGTTGGTGGTCGATCCGGGCGAAGAAAAGCTCAAGGCCCAGTTCGAAGGTGTGGTACGCAGCTTTGTGCCGATGCATTCGATTGTGCGCATCGATGAAGTCGAGCGCCTGGGGACGCCGAAGATCAGTGAGGCTCGGGGCATGAGCAATGTGATGCCGTTTCCGATGCCGATGCCTGAGAAGTAGGGCTTTAGACCGAGGGGTGCCTATCGCAGGCAAGCCAGCTCCCACACTCGACCGCGTTTCAATGCTGGAATGCGGCCCACTGTGGGAGCTGGCTTGCCTGCGATAGCGATGTAAGGTCTACAAAAAATCAGGGAAGGGGTGAGAACGGCGAACGCCCATCAGCACTCTGCAATTCTTGCAGGTAGTTGCGGAAAATCTGCCCCAGCACCTGGGTTGCCACTTCCAGTTCATCGCGCTGCATGTGCTCGGCGACTTCGTCGGCAGTGTCCAGTGCGTCTTCGGCGCCGTTGACCGCGGCCATTTTCAGCACGATGTACGCCTGGACGTTGTTGGCCGGCACGCCTTCGCCTTTGAAGAACATGTTGCCCAACTGGTATTGCGCCTGGGCGTGGCCCTGCAGCGAGGCTTTCTCGAAGTAGCTCAACGCTTTGTTGAGGTCAACGGCCGGGTTCTTGCTGTCGTGGTAGTACTCGCCCAACTCGTATTGTGCTTGCGCATCCCCTTCCTCGGCCTGTTTCTGGCACGCGCTCAGGGCTTCGGCCTGGCTCTCTGGCTGGGTATTGAGGGTGCAACGACCCATCGCTGGGATTAACAACGAGTTGCCGCCGGCCTGGGCATGTGCCAGTAGCGGTTGAAGGAGCAACAGGCAGCCCAGAACCAGGGTGCGGCCGGTGCGTTTCATGGGAATCGACTTACCTCTGACGGGGCGCGCGGACCCTCGATGGAGTCCAATAAGCGCGCATTATGAAATAAGCAGGCCTCTGCTTACAAAGTCTTTACTCGTTTTTCTGCTGCTTGGGCAAGTTATCTGCCGGATTGCAGGGCAATTCTCGAAAAAACCAGGAATTCTCTGTAAGCAAAGTAGCAAATCTGACGCTGCCAGGGGCAACGTCAGAGGTTGCCGTCACTTATTTCAGGGCCGCGAACGCGCGCTCGGCAGCATCCAGGGTCAATTTCAGTTCGGCTTCGCCATGGGCGATCGAAGTGAAGCCGGCTTCAAAGGCGCTCGGTGCCAGGTACACGCCGCCTTCGAGCATCAGGTGGAAGAAGCGCTTGAACAACTCGGCATCGCTGCCCATCACGTCATCGAAGGTGACGATATCGTCGGCGCCGCTGAAGTACAGGCCGAACATGCCACCGGCCTGGGTGGTCACAAACGGGATGCCGGCGGCATCGGCGCGCTGTTGCAGGCCGTCGAGCAGGCGTGTGGTGTAGTCGGTCAGCTCGGCGTGGAAGCCCGGGCGGCTGATCAGGCGCAGGGTGGTCAGGCCGGCGGCCATTGCCAGCGGGTTACCCGACAAGGTGCCTGCCTGGTATACCGGGCCGAGCGGGGCGATGTGTTGCATGATCTCGCGCTTGCCGCCGAAGCAGCCTACCGGCATGCCGCCGCCGATGATCTTGCCGAAGGTGCTCAGGTCTGGCGTGACGCCGTAGTAAGCCTGGGCGCCACCGAGGGCGACCCGGAAACCGGTCATCACTTCGTCAAAAATCAGCACCACGCCATGCTTCTCGCACTGCTCGCGCAGGCCCTCAAGGAAACCCGGGGCCGGTGGAACGCAGTTCATGTTGCCGGCGACTGGCTCGACGATGATGCAGGCAACGTCCTGGCCGACTTCGCTGAGCATCTGCTCGACGGCCGCGATGTCGTTGAACGGCAAGGTCAGGGTGTGCTTGGCGAACGCCGCAGGTACGCCAGCGGAATTGGGTACGCCTTGGGTCAGCGCGCCGGAGCCGGCTTTTACCAGCAGGCTGTCGGAGTGCCCGTGGTAGCAACCTTCGAACTTGATGATGTTGTCGCGGCCGGTGAAACCACGGGCCAGGCGGATCGCGCTCATGGTGGCTTCGGTGCCGGAGCTGACCATGCGCACCATTTCCATCGACGGCACGATCGAGCAGACCAGGTCGGCCATCTCGGTTTCCATCGCGGTCGGGGCGCCGTAGGACAAGCCGTGCTGCAGTTGCTGGCGCACCGCGTCCAGCACGTCCGGATGGCTGTGGCCGAGGATCATCGGGCCCCAGGAGCCGACATAGTCGACATAGCGCTTATCGTCTTCATCGGTGACGTAGGCGCCTTCGGCATGCTTGAAGAACAACGGCGTGCCGCCCACGCTCTTGAACGCACGCACGGGGGAGTTCACACCGCCGGGGATGTGTTTCTGGGCGTTGGCAAACAGGGTTTCGGAACGGGACATGATCGGGCTCTCTAAACTGAAGATTTAAGAAGATGGTTGAACGCACGGGCGCGGCGAGTGACTTCCTGGGTGCTGTCGGCACCGAACAGGCCATGGACCACGGCGAGCAGGTCGGCCCCGTGGGCCACCAGCGGCTCGGCGTTTTCCAGGGTGACGCCGCCGATCACGCAGATCGGCAGGTGCAGGCGCTTGCGGGCCTGGGCCAGCATGTCAACGGTAGCGGCAGGTGCGCCGGGTTTGGTCGTGGAATTGAAGAAGCGGCCGAAGGCGACGTAGCTGGCGCCTTCTTTGGCGGCCTGTTCGGCCAGTTCGATGTGGCTGTGACAGGTGGCGCCGATGATCGCCTTGGCGCCGAGCAATGCCCGGGCCGAGGTCAGCGGGCCGTCGGTCTGGCCCAGGTGCACGCCGACGCCCAGGCGCGCGGCCAGTTCGGCATCGTCGTTGATGATCAATTGGGTCTTGTAGCGTGAGCACAGTTCGTACAGCTTTTCGGCTTCACGCAGGCGCCGTGCCTCGTCGCTGCTTTTGTCGCGGTACTGCAACAGGGTGACGCCACCGTCCAGCGCCGCCTCGACGTAGGCGAGGAATTTGCCGGCCAACAGCTGGCTGTCGGTAATGGCGTAAAGGCCGCGTAGTTTCATCGGGCAAACCCCTTGCTGACGAGCGATAAGTTACGAGCAGAAATCCAGCGGCAATCGGCGCGGCACGAACTGGCCCTGGCCGAGTTGTTCGGCATCACGCAGGGTACGCCACGTGTAGTTGAGGGCCGATTGCACGGCGCTGGCCAGGCCTTCACCCTGGGCAATGCGCCCGGCCAGCGCACTGGCCAAGGTGCAACCCGAGCCGTGATAACTGCCGGGCAAGCGCTGGCAGGTAAAGGTCTGGCGCGTGCCGTCGCGGCTGTACAGGCGATTGTGCACTTCGTGCTCATCGCCATGGCCGCCGGTGATGAGCAGGTGCTTGATGTACGGCAGCAGCTTCTCGGCGCAGTCGTCGGCGCTGCCGTCGGGCAGTTCCGCGAGGATGCGCGCTTCTGGCAGGTTGGGGGTGGCGATCAATGACAGGGGCAGCAGCCGCTCGCGCATCGCATAACCGACCTCGTCCTTGCCCAGGCTACCGCCGCCGCCGGCGCGCAGCACCGGGTCGCAGACCACCGGCAAATGCGGGTGCGCCTGCAGCAGTTCGACCACGGTGTCGACCATCGCAGTGGAGCCGAGCATGCCCAGCTTGACCGACGCGACTTCAGAGTCGCCGAGCACGGCATTGGCCTGGGCCAGTACCCACTCACGGTCAAGCACGCGGAAATCACTGACATTGACGGTGTTCTGCACGGTCAGCGCGGTGACGGCCGGGGCCGCGTGGCAACCCTGGGCGAGCAGGGCTTCGATATCTGCCTGCAGGCCGGCGCCACCACTGGGGTCGTGGCCGGAGAGACAGAGGACAACGGGGCGAGAACTGTAGATATTCATGGTGCGCGAGCTTACCACCAAACGCTTTTTGCGTGGCTGCCTGGCGATGGCAGAAGTTTGCTGTTGCAGCGTCGCTTTGCGTGGCCGAACGCTGCAACGCAGCGGTCTGAAAGCATTGCGCTAGAGCTGTTCTAAAAAAAGTTCCTGCAGTGGCTAATGGCTTTTACTGGCTATGCTAAAGTGCATCCCAATAACTTACTGTATCGCCGGTGTACGTCTTCTCAAAAGGAATGGGGGGCTTTTGACACAACCGGACCAGGCTACGCTGGGGCTCTATGCGCTATTTGCTGATGTTTATATTGTGCGGGCTACCGATGCTCGCCGGCGCTGTCGAGTTCAACCAGGACACGCGCAGCCTCCCGTTGGGCCGGGTCATGCAAGTGCTCGAAGACCCAACCGATGCCCTCACCATCGCCGATGTCAGTTCCCCCGCCTATGCCGCCCAATTCAAGACCCACGACAAAGACACGCTCAATGCCGGCTATTCACGCTCGGTGTTCTGGCTGAAGGTCAACCTGCACTACACCGCCAAAGATCCCCGCGCACCGCGCACTTGGTTTCTGGAGCTGGCCTACCCGCCGCTCAATCGCCTGGACCTCTACCAGAACGACGGCACCGGCCACTACCGCCTCACCGCCCGCACCGGCAGCGCATTGCCGTTTTCCAGCCGTGAGGTGAGCCAGAGCAACTACCTGTTCAAGCTCAGCTTCTTGCCCGACCAGCAACAAACCGTCTACCTGCGCTTGCAAAGCCAAGGCTCGATCCAGGCACCGCTGACGTTGTGGGCGGGCACCGCCTACATGGAAGAGCAACCGTTGCGTTTGTACGTGCTCGGCGCCATCTACGGTGTGTTGCTGGGCATGCTGATCTACAACCTGTTCATCTACCTGAGCGTACGCGACACCAGCTACCTCTATTACATCTTCTATATCGCTTCGTTCGGTTTGTATCAGCTGTCGGTCAACGGCGTTGCGGTGGAGTATTTCTGGCCGAACAACCCCTGGTGGGCGAATGCGGCGGTTCCCTTCCTGATCGGCTCGGCGGCCTTGTTCGGCAGCCTTTTCGCGCGCAGTTTCCTGCACACCGCGCAGCACAGCCGCTGGCTCAACCGCATCCTGCTGGCGCTGGCGGCCTGTGGCGGGTTGGTGATGGCACTGGCGCTGTTGACTAGTTACGCCGTAGCTCTGCGCCTGGCCACTGCGCTGGCGCTGGTGTTTACCGTGACCATCTTCGTGGCGGCCATCAAAGCCTGGTATTGCGGGCAGCGCATGGCGCGTTATTTCATCATCGCCTGGTCGGCCTTCCTGCTCGGCGGGGTGATCAATACCCTGATGGTGCTGGGTTATCTGCCTAACGTGTTCCTGACCATGTACGCCAGCCAGCTCGGCTCAGCCATTGAAGTGGCGCTGTTGTCCCTGGCCCTGGCCGACCGTATCAACGGCATGCGCGAACAGCAGGCGCAGATTCTCCTCGATGCCAGCCAGAAGCTGGAAGCGCTCAACCAGCAACTGGCCCGCAGCAATCGCCTCAAAGACGAATTTCTCGCCACCCTGACCCACGAATTGCGCACGCCGATGAACGGTGTGATCGGCTCTTTGGAACTGATGCAAACCGTGCCTTTGGACGATGACCTGACGCAGTACCAGCAAACCGCCGCCGGCTCGGCGCGGGACATGATGCGCATGGTCAACGGCATCCTCACCCTCACCGAGTTGCAGGCCGGTCGCCTGGTGGCCCAGCCGCAAGTGTTCAGCCTGCGCGGCGAGCTCGATACCTTGCGCCAGCAGTTCACCGGCAGCGCCCAGGCCAAGGGGCTGGCGTTCTCCATTGACGTCGCGGATGAGCTGCCAGACCGGCTCATCGGCGATGCCCAAAAGTTGCGTCAGTGCCTGGATTGCCTGCTCGACAATGCGTTCAAATTCACCCACGTCGGCGCGGTGCGTTTGCGTGTGGTGGGCGTGCCGCAAGGGGATGGCGCCTTGCACTTGAGCTTTATCGTCACCGACACCGGTATCGGCTTTGCCTTTCTCGATGAGGCCACGTTGTATCAGCGTTTCTTTCAGTTGGACGGCTCGATGACGCGTGAATACGGCGGCCTGGGCATTGGCCTGGCGATTTGCCGGCAGTTGATCGAACTGCTGGGCGGGCGCCTGACCCATCATTCGGAGCCCCGTAAAGGCAGCCGCTTCCAGTTGGAAATGGACGTCAGCGCCGTGCCGCAGCAGGTGACGCCGGCCGCGCAGGCTTTGCCTGCACAGCGTGCGCCTCAGGAATGCACGGTGCTGTTGGTGGACGACAACAGCGTGGGCCAGTTGGCGGTGCGTGGCATGTTGCTCAAGCTCGGTTACCGGGTCAAAACCGTGGACAGCGGCCCGGCGGCGCTCGCTGCATTGCAGGGGCACAGTTTCGACGCCGTGCTGCTGGATGTGCCAGAGGGTGGCTTTTCGTTGTGCTGCCAGATTCGCGCATTGCCCGGCTGCGGTGAATTGCCGGTGATCGCCCTGAGCACTTCGCCCAATGGGCCGGAGCGTGAGCGCTGCCATGGTATTGGCATGACGGACCGACTGGCCAAACCGGTGCGTTTCGACGCCTTGCAGGCGGCGCTTGAGCGCAGCGTGCTGTGTGCGGATGAGGGTGAAAGCGCCGAGCATTCGGCACGTATGCCACTTTTTTAAGCGCGGTGGCGATGCTTAACTGAAAAAACCGGCCTCAATCGATCCGTGTTTTTTGTAGAAGCGAGCTTGCTCGCGAAGAACGTCAACGATAACGCGCCCCGCCTGGGTTAGCGCGTTGCTCTCAGGTTTTTCGCGAGCAAGCTCGCTCCTACAGGCAGCCTGAGATCGATGCGGCCTTTTTCCAGGAGGCCCGTCATGAACCTGCATCAGTTTGCCGAAACCCACGACGTCACCAACCAGCCACCGTCCCTGGACGGCACTAACCTGTATCGCATCGACTTGCCTTTGCAGGAATGGTCACGCCGCTTCGGCGCCGGTTGGGCACAAGCGCGCATTGATGCCTACGGTGCGCTGGCCGGTGGGCCGTTGATGGCAGCCGGGTTCCTGGCCAACCAGAACAAACCGGTGTTCAGTAGCCATGACCGTTACGGCCATCGTATCGACCTGGTGGAGTTTCACCCGGCTTATCACGAGTTGATGCGCACCGCCGTCGAGCATGGCCTGCCGTCGTTGCCGTGGGCCCATCCGCAGCCTGGCGCCCATGTGGCGCGTGCGGCGATGACCTACCTGCATAGCCAGGCCGAAGCCGGCAGCGGCTGCCCGCTGACCATGACCTTCGCCTGCGTTCCGGCCCTGCGCCTGCAACCGGAGCTGGCGGACCTCTGGCTGCCTAAAGTGCTCAATACTCACTACGACCCGCGCAATGTCGGCATCGCCCACAAGGCCGGCGTTACTATCGGCATGGCCATGACCGAGAAGCAGGGCGGCACCGACGTGCGCGCCAATACCACTCGCGCTTATCCCGTGGGCGCGGGTGGCCCCGGCCAAGCCTACGAACTGGTGGGGCATAAGTGGTTCTGCTCGGCACCAATGTGCGATGGCTTCCTGACCCTGGCCCAGACCGATAAGGGTCTGACCTGTTTTTTGCTGCCCCGGCACCGCCCGGATGACACGCGCAACGAGTTCTACATCCAGCGCTTGAAGAACAAACTCGGCAACTGCTCCAACGCCTCCAGCGAAGTGGAGTTTCGCGGCGCCCTGGCGTGGATGGTCGGTGAAGAAGGCCGCGGCGTTCCAACCATTATCGAAATGGTTGCCATGACACGTTTCGATTGCATGGTTGGCTCCAGCGCCTTGATGCGCCAGGCGCTGACCCAGGCCAGCCATCACTGCGCCCATCGCCAAGTGGGTGGCCGCGTGCTCAGCGAGCAGCCGCTGATGCAGAACGTGCTGGCCGACCTGGCCCTGGAAAGCGAAGCGGCCCTGGCCTTGAGCCTGCGCATGGGGCGTGCCCTGGATCAGCTTGATGATGAAAATGAAGCCAAGTTCGCCCGGCTGGTCACAGCCGTGGGCAAGTATTGGATCTGCAAGCGCGCGCCCGCGATGATCAACGAAGCCGCCGAATGCATGGGCGGCGCCGGGTACGTGGAAGACAGCATCCTGCCGCGTCTTTACCGTGAGGCACCGGTTAACTCCACGTGGGAAGGCTCTGGCAATGTGCAATGCCTGGACGTGCTGCGTGCGTTGTCCAAAGAGCCGGGTGTGCTGGAGGTGTTGTTTGTGGAGCTGGGGGATGGCCATGGCGACAAACAGCTGGCGCGGCATATCGAGCAGTTGAAGGCGGCGTTCATGGACACCCAGGATATCCAGTATCGGGCACGGCAACTGACCGAGGACATTGCCCTGGCGTTGCAGGCCAAGTTGTTGCTGGAGGCGGGCAATGCGGCGGTGAGCGACGGGTTTATCGCCAGTCGGTTGGGTGAGTCGTCGGGGCGGGTATATGGCACCTTGCCGCGTGGGGTGGATGTGCAAGCTATTGTCGCCCGCTCAACCCCACAATCCCTCTGAATAAACACAGTCAAATGTGGGAGCTGGCTTGCCTGCGATAGCGGTGGTCCAGCCAGCAATTATGTGGCTGATAGACCGCTATCGCAGGCAAGCCAGCTCCCACCTATCAAAGCATTCCACTTCCGGTGTTTCGGTGAGGCCTGGATACAGGCAAGATAAAGGCCTGCAAGTCAGAACACAGGATGCTTACCGTGACCGAAGCTTTTGTTGTCGTTAAAACCGCCGAAGACGCCGTGGACCGGCTGGCGGCGCTGCATGAGCGTGCGACTGGCGCGCTCAACCAAGCGCTCAAGCAATACCTCAAGGACCGCGTCGAACCCGACGCCGCTCAACGCGCACTGTTTCGCTACCCGGAACTGCGCCTGACCTACCACTGCCACGGCGAAGTCCCACAGACCACCCGTGCGTATGCCAAGGTGCAGTTGCCCGGTACCTATAGCGTCACCGTGACCCACCCGGCCGCGTTCCGTAAGTACCTGCTGGAGCAACTGGTGCCGCTGATGCACGACTTCACCGTGACGGTGGAAGTGGGCGTCAGCCAGCAGAACATCCCGTACCCCTATGTGGTGGAGCAGGGTGATGAACTGGCCGGCTCCGGCGTCACCGCCGCGACCCTGGCTCGTGTATTCCCCAGTACCGACCTGTCCGCCGCCACCGACGGCATTGCCGATGGCCTGTACGACTGGGAAAACACCGACCCACTGCCCCTGGCCCTGTTCGATGCCGCCCGCGTGGACTTTTCCCTGCGTCGTCTGGTGCATTACACCGGCAGCGACTGGCGCCATGTGCAGCCGTGGATCTTGCTGACCAACTACCACCGCTACGTGGACCAGTTCATCCTGCATGGCCTGGAGCAACTGCGCAGCGACCCGCGGTTTATCCGTATGGTGCTGCCCGGCAACGTGGTGATCGACAAGAGCATGGACCACGGCGAAGCCTCGGCCATTGCCGCCGGCGTGGTCTGGCACCGCTACCAGATGCCGGCGTATCACCTGCAGGCCACTGACGGCCACGGCGTGACCTTGGTGAACATCGGCGTAGGCCCGTCCAACGCCAAGAACATCACCGACCACCTGGCCGTACTACGCCCGCATTGCTGGCTGATGATCGGCCACTGCGGCGGCCTGCGCCAATCCCAGACCATCGGCGACTACGTACTGGCCCACGCCTATATGCGCCGCGACGGGATTCTCGACCGCGTGGTACCGCCGAACATCCCTATTCCGGCCCTGGCCGAAGTGCAGCTGGCGCTTCAGCAGGCGGCTGCCAAGGTCACTGGCGAAAAAGGCGAAGAGCTGAAAAAACGCCTGCGCACCGGTACCGTGCTGACCTATGACGACCGGAACTGGGAACTGCGCTGGGCCCAGGAGCGGCCGTTGATCAACCTGTCCCGTGCCGTGGCCGTGGACATGGAAAGCGGCACCATCGCCGCCCAGGGTTACCGTTTGCGCGTGCCTTACGGCACCTTGTTGTGCGTATCGGACAAACCCTTGCACAGCGAGATCAAGCTGCCGGGTTCGGCCAACGCGTTCTATGAGCGTGCGGTCAGCCAGCACTTGAAGATCGGCATCGAGGCGGTCGACCTGTTGCGCACCGAACTCAACTCGTTGCACTCGCGCAAACTGCGCAGCTTCGACGAACCGCCGTTCCGCTAAGCGGTTGGGATGGTCATTTGGCGGTCAGGCCACTAGCATTGTCGGTCCTGACCGTTAGATGTTCCTTTGCCATGTCCCGTCCTACCCGTCCCGATTCGCGCCGCCCTGGCGTGAAACCTTCGCAGCCTGTTCGACGTGTCGCCAAGGCGCCACCGGCCGAGCCGAAGCTGATCCTGTTCAACAAGCCGTTCGATGTGCTGACCCAGTTCAGCGACGAAGGCGGGCGCGCGACGCTCAAGGATTTTATCGATATTCCCGGTATTTACCCGGCGGGGCGCCTGGACCGTGACAGCGAAGGCTTGCTGCTGTTGACCAACGATGGCCAGCTTCAGGCGCGCATCGCCGATCCCAAGCACAAATTGGCGAAAACCTACTGGGTGCAAGTGGAAGGTGAGCCGACTGAAGAACAGCTGCAACGTCTGCGCGATGGTGTCGAGCTGAACGATGGCATGACCTTGCCTGCCGAGGCTCGGCAACTGGATGAACCGGCGTTATGGCCGCGCAACCCGCCGGTACGCTTTCGCAAAAGCGTGCCGACGCATTGGCTGGAGTTGGTGATTCGTGAAGGACGCAACCGTCAGGTACGGCGCATGACCGCAGCAGTGGGCCTGCCGACGCTGCGCCTGGTGCGCGTGCGCATTGGCGACTGGTCTATCGACGGCCTGGATCAAGGCCAATGGAAGGCGGTGCCGGCGCGCTTATAAGGCGCCGGATTCAATCAGGCCGATCACCACGCTCTTGATGATGAACGCTGCCACACCAAGGCCCAACACGAAAAACAGGATGAACGAACCAAAGCGCCCGGCCTTGGATTTCTTCGCCAGGTCCCAGACGATGAAGCCCATGAAAATGATGAGGATAGTGACCAGGCCGGTCATCATCCATTCTTCAAACAGGGCGGGGTCGATGTTGTTCATGGGGCTCTTCCGACAAGACAAGCGAGCAGTATACGGCAGCGTCACAGACGCAACATTGACCTGAGTCCTGCACGGTCAAACTGTGGGGGGCCTGATGCCATTGTAGGAGCGAGCTTGCTCGCGAAAAACTCACAGACGCCGCGTTCATTCAGGAGGCACGGGTTATCGTTAACGTTTTTCGCGAGCAAGCTCGCTCCTACAGTTGAGCATCGTTGTTCTCAGGTGCGCAGGTGGGTCAGGGGCAGTTCGGTGCTGTTCAATACCTGGTTGAGCACAAAGCTGGACCGCACGCTGGTCACCCCTTCGATTCGGGTCAGATGCCCCAGAAGCAATTTCTGATAGTGATCCATGTCCGGCACTACCACCTTCAACTGGTAGTCCGCATCCATCCCGGTCACCAAACTGCACTCCAGCACTTGCGGCAGGGTGCGGATGGCGGCTTCGAAATTCTCGAAGCGTTCCGGCGTGTGACGGTCCATGCCGATCAGTACGTAGGCCGTAAGGCTCAGGCCCAGCATCTTGCGGTCGAGCAGGGCGACCTGGCGGGCGATGTAGCCGTCGTCCTCCAATTGCTTGACCCGGCGCGAGCAGGGCGAAGGCGACAGGCCGATGCGTTCGGCCAGCTCCTGGTTGGAGATCCTCGCGTCGCGCTGCAATTCCGCCAGAATACTCAGGTCGTATCGGTCAAGCTTGCTCATTGGGTTGGCCTTTGTCGTAACTATTGCGGTGAATTATCTATGAAGGGTTAAAAATTGCGCAAGCACTGTTTATTGACGCAATCTTCGCAATCCTCTGCCCGCCTGGCACGCCTATGATTACCAACAGAATCACCGCCTGGACAACAGTCCACAGCAGCGCGCCCAATCAGGCCCGTTGCGGCCGCCGCCCCAGCAGGGTTGAGCCGGCCTCCAGGCTGCACACTGTCCACAAGACGGCGTGAGGTGAGCCAACGTCAAAAGCGTTGAGCACGGACGAAATTCTCAAGGGGTGGCCGACGGGTCACCCCTTTTTCTTTGTGCGCGTTTTGCCTTCAGAAAATAGTTCTCGTGACTGATAACCTGTCTCAGAACCGGGCGAGGCTTTTCCAGTCTCATGATCAAGCCCCAATCCGCAGTGAGGAAAAGCATGAAGCGCATCTGGCGTATGGCAGGTGTTGGTTTGCTGGTGGTCAGCGTCGGCTCCCAGGCGATAGCCGAGGAACGCGATAACTCACCGGGCCAGGGGCAACGGCCTGAGCACAATCAGCCACGCCCACAAAACCCGCAGGGTGATCGTGGCGGCGAGCACGAGGGTGGCCAATGGCAAGGTCGGCCTCAAGGTCATGAGCCGGGGCGACCAGCACCGCAACCGCAACCCTCCAATAACCTGCCGATCCAGGGCCGGCCCGATACCGTGCGCCAGACCCAGGAGCCGCGCCAGGGTTATTACCGTGATATTCCCAGACGCCCCGATGACAACCGGCATTGGGAGGCCGGCGGCCCCGGTTCGCGTCCGAGTAACGATCGCCCCGGTGATAACCGCTGGCCAGGCCGCCCCGACGGGCATGGCAATGGCTGGGGCCCAGGCCCGCAGCATCGCCCTGGATATGTCATCGACCGTTTCCCCGATCGCAATTACCGCGTGCCTTACCGTGGCCAGGACTACTTTTTCTCCGGCGGCTACTGGTATCGCCCCCAAGGCCCGCGCTACGTAGTGGTGACGCCGCCCTATGGCATTCGCGTGCATTACCTGCCGGACTACGCACGTGAAGTGTGGGTAGGCGGCTCGCTGTTGTTCCTCGCCGCAGGCGCCTATTACGCCTACGAGCAAAGCACCCAGCAATACGTGGTGGTACAACCACCGACGCAGGTGCCATCACCTCCGCCGACGCCTCAAGGCAACGGCTATGACGTGGTGGCTTACCCGGCCAACGGCCAATCGCCAGCCCAGGTACAGCAGGACGGCTACGACTGTTATCGCTGGGCGGTGCAACAAAGTGGCTTCGACCCGCGCACCGTTACCTATGCCCCGGACCCTGCGGTGGTACAAACTTACCGCCAGGCCCAGGGCAACTGCCTGGGCAGTCGTGGATATCAGGTGCAGTACTAGGTTTTGTTGCCGGTGACCACTTCCCGCGGGTCGGCATGCACCAGCACTTCGGCCTTCGGATATTCCCGGTGGATGGCATCGGCGGCCTGGTCGCTGATGCCGTGGGCCACCGACAGCGTTAACTCGCCCGGCAACTCCAGGTGCAACTGCACAAACCAGTGGTTGCCGGAAACCCGCGTACGCAAGTCGTGGGCACCCAGCACGCCGGGTACGCCCCGGGCCAGTTCCAGCATGTGCTGGCTGACGTCTGGCGGTAACTCTTCATCCATCAGCACCGCAAAGCTTTCCCGGGCGATCTGGATCGCGCTCCACAGAATGTAAGCGGCGATTCCCAGGCCAAACCAGGCGTCGACCTGATGAAAGCCAAAACCTGCCAACACCAGCGCAATCAGGATGCTGCCATTGAGCAGCAAGTCCGAGCGGTAATGCAGCGAGTCGGCGCGCACCGCATTGGAGCCGGTCTCGCGCACCACGCGGTGTTGCAGCACCAGCAGGGCCACGGTCAGCGCCAGGGACAAGATAATCACGCCGATACTCAACCACGGTGCGCCAACCGGCTCTGGGTGCTTGAGCCGTTCATAGGCCTGGAGCGCAATCAGCACCGCACTGCCGGCGATAAACAAGGCCTGCGCCATCCCCGCCAGCGACTCCGCCTTGCCATGCCCATAACGGTGATCGTCATCGGCCGGGCGCAGGGCGTAATGCACTGCCAGCAAATTCAACAGCGAAGTGACGCCGTCGAGCAGTGAGTCGGTCAGCCCGGCGAGCATGCTCACCGAGCCGCTGAGCCACCAGGCGATGGCCTTGGTCACAATCAACACACAGGCCACGCCCACCGAGGCGCGGGTGGCCAGGCGCAAGAGCCTTGCGTGTTCGGGGCTGCTGGTCATGAGCTGTCCTTACGCGGCAGGCTGCAGGCCCAGGGCCGCCAGTTGCTGCACGCTGCCCTTGAACTGGATCAGGCGCGGGTCATCCAGCGGCAAGGTGCGGCCGGTTTCCTTCTGGATGATGCTTTGCAGCTTGGCGTTATCGACCGTGCCGTCGGCGCCGATGGCTTCGTGCAGTTTCTCGGGGGCGACCTGGGCGGTCTTGCCCGGTTCGAAGTAAATGGCGCCCGTGGCGAAGTCGACACCGAAGGCGATCAGGCCGGGGATCACATAAAACAGCAGGCCGAGGGCATCGAGTACCGCGATGGTTGGGTCGATCTTGCCGTCGATCTGGCCACGGCGGTCGGGGTAGAAAATCGACCCACAGGCGGTGAGTTGGCTCAGCAGGGTGACGGCGAGGACACGGGAAGCGATACGCATGAAAAAGTCTCCTGAACAGATTTAAGGGTGACTATAAGCCAGATCGGCCAGGCGCCGATGAATCCATGTGGGAGCTGGCTTGCCTGCGATAGCGTCGGCTCGGGGAATACAGTGGCAACTGTCATACCGCTATCGCAGGCAAGCCAGCTCCCACCTTTGACTGCATTCCCAGTCCCAAGAGTGGCTGTTTTTGAGACCCGCATCGGCATCCGGCAGTTCGCCGTTATACTCGCCGCTCTGCTTTGGAGCCAGTATGAATTCGTTGCCGATCGATGATGTTTTACCCGCCTTGCGTGACGCCTTGGCTCATCGCCATGAAGCCGTGCTGGAAGCGCCCCCCGGAGCCGGTAAAACCACCCGCGTGCCCTTGGCTTTGTTGCATGAGCCCTGGCTTGCCGGGCAAACCATCCTGATGCTCGAACCCCGGCGCCTGGCTGCCCGTGCTGCTGCCGAGCGGCTGGCCAGTGAACTGGGTGAAAAGGTCGGTGAGACCGTGGGCTACCGCATTCGCCTGGACAGCAAAGTCGGCCCCAACACGCGCATCGAGGTTGTCACCGAAGGTATCCTCACCCGCCGCCTGCAGGACGATCCGGCGCTGGACGGCGTGGGCTTGTTGATCTTCGACGAATTCCACGAGCGCAGCCTCGACGCCGACCTGGCGCTGGCCTTGAGCCTCAACGGACGCGAGCTGTTTCGCGACGAGCAGCCGCTGAAAATCCTGCTGATGTCCGCCACCCTTGAAGGCGAACGCCTGGCCGGCTTGCTGGATGACGCGCCGATCCTGCGCAGTGACGGGCGCATGTTCCCGGTGCAGATGCGCTGGGGGCGCCCTTACCAGGCCGGCGAGTTTATCGAGCCGCGCGTGGTGCAAACCGTCCTCGAAGCCCTGCATGACGAGGCCGGCAGCGTGCTGGTGTTTTTGCCGGGGCAGGCGGAGATTCGCCGGGTCAACCAGCAACTGGCCGAGGCCCTGGGTGATCGCCCTGACGTGCTGTTATGCCCTCTACATGGCGAGCTGGACCTCAATGCACAGCGCGCCGCCATCGACCCGGCGCCGGCCGGCAAGCGCAAAGTGGTGTTGGCTACCAACATCGCCGAGACCAGCCTGACCATCAACGGCGTACGCGTGGTGATCGACGCCGGGTTGGCTCGGGTGCCGCGTTTCGACCCCGGCAGCGGCATGACCCGCCTCGACACCCAGCGCATCTCCCGCGCCAGCGCCACCCAGCGCGCCGGTCGGGCAGGTCGGTTGGAGCCGGGGGTGTGTTACCGATTGTGGTCCGAAGACCAGCACGACGGTCTGGCCGCTTATGGCAGCGCGGAAATCCTCGCCGCCGACCTGGCGGGGCTGGCCTTGCAACTGGCCCGTTGGGGCGTGACGCCCAGCCAGTTGGTGTGGCTGGATGCGCCACCCACAGCAGCGTATGCCCAGGCCCAGGACCTGTTGCAACGCCTCGGTGCATTGACCGACGAAAACCTCACCGCCCATGGCCAGAAGATGGCCGAGTTGCCCGCCCACCCGCGTATTGCCCACCTGTTATTGCGTGGCCAAGACCTGGGGCTCGCCGCCACCGCCTGTGACGTGGCGGCGCTGTTGGGCGAGCGCGATATCCTGCGCGGCGGCGGTGCCGATTTGCACAGCCGCCTGGCGCTGATGTCTGGCGAGGAGCGTGCGCGAGGTACCCAGGGTGGCGTGCAGCGCGCCAAGCAACTGGCCCGGCAATACCGTGGCTACCTGCGCGGCAAGGCGACCCAGCCGGTGGACAACCCCGACCACCCGCGCTGGCTCGGCGCCTTGCTGGCACTGGCCTACCCGGACCGCGTCGCCCAGCAACGTCGCCCCGGTGGCGCTGAATACCGCCTGGCCAATGGCCGCGCAGCGCTGTTTGCCGAAGCCGACAGCCTGATGAAACAACCCTGGCTGGTGATCGCCGACCTGGGCAGCCGCCAGGGCCAGCGCGAAGAACGCATCTACCTGGCGGCGGATTTTGATCCGGCACTGTTCGACACGGTGCTGACCGAGCAAGTGCGCAACGTCGACCAACTCGACTGGGACGAGCGCGAAGGCGTCTTGCGTGCCGAGCGCCAACGCAAAGTCGGTGAACTGGTGCTCAGCCGCGAACCCCTGACCGGCCTCGACGAATCCGCCCGCAGCCAGGCGCTGGTCAACCTGGTGCGCCGCAAAGGCCTGGAACTGCTGCCCTGGACCCCGGAACTGCGTCAGTGGCAAGCCCGTGTGATGCTGCTGCGCCAACTGGATGCCGGCAACACCAGCGAGTGGCCCGACCTCAGCGACAAGGCCCTGCTCGCCAGCCTCGAACACTGGCTGATGCCTTACCTGGGCAAGGTCTCGCGCCTCAGCCATTTCGCCAACCTGGATATCTCCAGCTACCTGCACAACCTGCTGCCCTGGCCCTTGCCCCAACGCCTGGAAGAGCTGGCGCCGCAGCATGTGAAAGTGCCGTCGGGGTCATCGGTACGCCTGGACTACAGCGAGCAGCCGCCGATCCTGGCGGTGCGCTTGCAGGAATTGTTCGGGCTGGCAGACACCCCGCGCATTGCCGGCGGGCGCCTGGCCGTGAAGTTGCACTTGCTGTCCCCGGCGCGCCGGCCGGTGCAGGTCACGCAGGACCTGGCGAACTTCTGGCGCAGTACCTATGCCGAGGTGAAGAAGGATCTCAAGGGGCGATACCCCAAGCATTATTGGCCGGATGACCCGTTGGTGGCCGAAGCGACGGCCCGAATCAAGCCGCGTAGGTAGGCACTATGCAGTTCAAATGTGGGAGCTGGCTTGCCTGCGATCGCATCGCTGCGGTGTCACTGAAAGACCGCATCGGCGGCATCGCAGGCAAGCCAGCTCCCACAAAAGATTAAGGATGTGGGTTATTGCGCGGCAGGCAGCAGGAAGCGGGCGATAACCGGTAGATGGTTGGAAATGCGCAATGTGTCCTCCTGCCTCACCTTCGCCTCCACCCGCTTGATGCGCGGGCTGTAGAACAGATAATCCAAGGTGCGATCCGGCCCGTCCAGGCTCGGGTCATTGGGGAAGTGCGTCAGCCATTTCTCACGATCAATCCCGCTGGACTCGCTGTTACGCGGGATCATCGGGTACTTGTCCCACAGCAGGTGCAACTCGCTGTCCGGCGCATACTGCCCACGCTTAGCCGCGTCCAGGCGCAGGTATTGGCCCAGTGGCAGCAGGTTGAAATCCCCGCCGATCAACCAGGGCGTGCCCCGGCCTTCGAACTTGTCCAGCAGCTTGGCCGCGGCTTGCACTTGTTGTTGCGCTGCCGAGCGGCCAGGTGCGCCGCCGTCCAGGCGTGTATTGAGCACCGCCAGTTGGCCGCCATCGCTCAAGGGCAGGTAAGTCAGTAGCAACGCAGGTTTAGGTTGGAACTGCCGGCTGACGAAGTTGGCATCGGCGGTTGGCAGTTGCAGGCGTTCGGCATGTTCGATCTGGTAGCGGCTGAGCGTAGCGAGCTTGCGCCCGACGCTGCCGAAGATATGCAGGCTGGGCACAAAGTCGGCTTTCCAGTCGAAGGCCTGGGCGCTGCACGGGTAGAGGTCGACCAGACGCTCCTGCAACAGCGCAAGCTGGTCCTGATAATGGGAAGGCTTGGCGCCTTCGTCGACTTCCTGCAACAGCAGGATGTCGGGCTGTTCGTCGCGAATCACCCGCGCCACTTCGTCGAGGCTAAAGGCCATGTCTTCGACGGTGGGGCGATCGTCCGGGCCGCTGCCGTCCGGGGTGTCGTACCAGAACACGTAGTTCTTGCCGGCCAGGTATTGCACATTCCAGGTCATGACCTTGAGCGCCTGCCCCGGCAGCAGTGTCGGGGCGCGGGGTGCCACGCAGCTGACGGGCAGGGTCTCTTTGTCGGCAGGGCGCCAGGTCAGGCTGTAGATCAGCGCGGCCAGCAGGCCGGCGATGATCAACAGGCTCAACAGGGTTATGCGCAATAAACGGGTCATCGGCTCGGCTTATATGCGTGTCAGAAGAGCCACGGAGCATATCACCGCACGTCGGCGTCGCCACCGATCAGCATGAATAAACGGAACAGCACCACGCTGGTGAACAGTTGCAGGAAGCTGTGGGCGCTGTCCATCAGCAACCCCAGCAACGGCGCGGGCTCAGGGTACGCCGCCACGCTGGCGCCCTTGAGCAGCCACAACGGCGTCATCACACACAGCAGGCACACCAGGATGCGCCAGAAATGCCCGCGGGTCAGGCGAAAGCTTTCCTTCATCGCCTCCAGGGCGGGCATGCCGCGCAGCACCAGCAGGTATTCGGCAAACGCCAGCACCACCATCAGCCACAAGCCCGGCAGGAAATACAGCGACAGCCCCAACAGAATCAGCAAGGTGCTCATGGCTGTCAGCAGGGCAAAACGCGGCCACAGGCTCAAGGCCATGGCCCACACGTCCTTGGTGCGCGGCGACTCGCCCCGGGTGCGGGCGTCGAGAAACAGGATCAGGGCGCCGGTGTACAGCGGGTACACCAACAAACCTACGACCACGCTGTAGCCGGGAAACGCATCCGGGCCCAGCGTGTGGTCCAGCACCTGTTGCAGCAAGGCTTCGAGGATCACCAATGGCAGGCACAGCTGGACGATGGCGCCCAGGTTGCGCTGGGTAAAGCGGAAGGAGTCGCGCAAAACGTCTAACGGATTCATCAGGGTCATCACAGGCCTGGAAGCAGAGGGCCACACTTTAACCGATCAGGGTCCAAGGGGCGCAAACGTAAACCTTGAGTAAAGACCATTGAAACAACTCGTAACATCCCCATAACTGGAAAGCCCCCATCCTGATCACAGGCGGGACCGGAATTTTTTATCGGCAATCTAACGAGGTCGCCATGAACAGCGAAGAGCAAACCCTGATCGATGGACTGTTTTCACGGTTGCAGCAAGCCGAAACGGACTCAGCCCCCCGCGACGCCCAGGCCGAAGCGCGGATCAAGGAGCATATGGCTCGCCAACCTGCCGTCGGCTACTACATGACCCAGTCGATTCTGGTACAGGAACATGCGCTGCAGAGTCTTGACGCGCAGAACAAGCAACAGGCCCAGCAGATTCAGCAATTGCAGGACGAGCTGCAACGGGCCAAAGCCACGCAACCTGCGCCGGCCAGCGGTGGTGGGTTCCTGTCGAGCATCTTTGGCGGCGGCTCCCGTGAGCCACAGCCTGCGCCGAGCAACTCAGGTGGCGGATGGCGTGAACCGGCGCGGCCATCGTTCAACCAGCCAGCGCCCCAGCAGAACTATCAACCGGCGCAAGCACCGGCAGCCGCGCCAGCCGGCAGTGGCTTCCTCGGTGGTGCCATGAAGACCGCCGCCGGCGTGGCCGGTGGGGTGTTGCTGGCCGAAGGGATCAGCAGCCTGTTCCATCACAACCAGCAACCGCAGGTGGTGGAAGAGATCATCGAACAACCGGCACCGGCCAGTGATTCAGGTAACTGGGGCAACGATGACCAGAAGTTTGCCGGCAATGACAGCTGGGGCAGCAATAACGCCGATAGCTTCGCCGACAGCGATTATTCCGACGATTCCTCTTCCTTTGGCGACGACGATTCCTTCGTCTGACACATCAGGCCCGGGGCGCTGCGGCGCTCCGGTCTGATTTTTTCCCGGAAACGCTCCCTTGGCTGGCATACTGGCGCCCTTTCCGGGCGCTGGCGCCTGGCTGTCCATGAGGAAGTGCGGTGAAAAAAATTGCAGTGTTCGCCGATGTGCAAAACCTCTACTACACCGTGCGCCAGGCCTATGGTTGCCACTTCAACTACGCCGCCCTGTGGGCTGACATCAGCGCGCGCGGGCAGATTGTCGAGGCGTACGCCTATGCCATCGACCGCGGCGACAGCAAGCAGCAGCAGTTCCAGCAGATCCTGCGCAACCTGGGCTTCACGGTAAAACTCAAGCCGTATATCCAGCGCAGCGACGGCTCCGCCAAGGGCGACTGGGACGTGGGCATCACGCTGGACATCATGGACGCCGCCGACCATGTCGACGAAGTCGTATTGGCCTCTGGTGACGGTGATTTCGACATGTTGCTCGAACGCATCATCCACAAGCATGGCGTGCGGGCCGTGGCCTACGGCGTGCCGGGGCTGACGGCCAACTCATTGATACGCGCCGCCAGCCACTACGTGCCGATCGAAGGCGCGTTGTTGCTCAAATAGATCGTAGAACGGAGTTGGAACAGGTTTGGAACGTATAGCGGTCATCGACTTTGAAACCACTGGCATCACCCCCAGCAGCCACTGCCGGGCCACGGAGATTGGCGTGGTCATCCTCGAGCGTGGGCAGATCGTGGACCGCTACCAGAGCCTGATGAACGCCGGTGTGCGCGTACCGGCGTTTATCGAACAGCTCACCGGCATCAGCAACGCCATGCTGCGCAGCGCGCCACCGGCTGAACGGGTGATGAACGAAGTCAATGAGTTCGTCGGCACCACGCCCTTGATGGCGCACAACGCGGCGTTCGACCAGAAGTTCTGGGACTTTGAGCTGGGCCTGATCCGCCGCACCCGCCTGCAGAAATTCGCCTGCTCCTTGCTGCTGGCCCGCCGCCTGATGCCGGCGGCGCCGAACCACAAGCTCGGCACCCTCAACATCTACGCCAAACTGCCCCACACCGGCAAGGCTCACCGGGCCCTGGCGGATGCGGAAATGGCCGCCAACCTCACGGCGCACCTGGCCCAGGAATTGCGCCAGACTCATGGCTTGCGCGAGCTGTCCCATGACTTGCTATGCACCTTGCAGAAAGTGCCTGCCGCGAAGATCAATGAACACCTGAAGAAACATCGCGGGTTTTAAGGCCTGGCGCTGATCGTCCCCACGCTCCGCGTGGGCATGCATCTGGTGACGTTCAGCGTCACGATTTTAAGAGCGGACGCAGAGCGTCCAGGGCGGCATTCCCACGCAGAGCGTGGGAACGATCAGCAAACAGCGCGGGTTCTGATCCGGCTACTGCCTCAAGAACACTGGAGTTCCCATGTGGGCGCTGGCTTGCCTGCGATAGCGGCGTATCAGCCAGCCATTTATTGCCTGACCCTCCGCTATCGCGGGCAAGCCCGGCTCCCACAGGGGTTATGCGTCGTTTGATCGTCCCCACGCTCCGCGTGGGCATGCATCTGGAGACGCTCCGCGTCACGACTTTAAGAGCGGACGCAGAGCGCCCAGGGCGGCATTCCCACGCAGAGCGTGGGAACGATCAGCAAACAGCGCGGGTTCTGATCCGGCTACTGCCTCAAGAACACTGGAGTTCCCATGTGGGCGCTGGCTTGCCTGCGATAGCGGCGTATCAGCCAGCCATTTATTGCCTGACCCTCCGCTATCGCGGGCAAGCCCGGCTCCCACAGGGGTTATGCGTCGTTTGATCGTCCCCACGCTCCGCGTGGGCATGCATCTGGAGACGCTCCGCGTCACGACTTTAAGAGCGGACGCAGAGCGCCCAGGGCGGCATTCCCACGCAGAGCGTGGGAACGATCAGCAAACAGCGCGGGTTCTGATCCGGCTACTGCCTCAAGAACACTGGAGTTCCCATGTGGGCGCTGGCTTGCCTGCGATAGCGGCGTATCAGCCAGCCATTTGTTGCCTGACCCTCCGCTATCGCGGGCAAGCCCGGCTCACACTTGGGTTATGCGTCGTTTATCGAGGCTGTGGGCACTCCAACGCCTGGCCCACCATCCCCTTCGCCATCTCCACCCAACGCATCTCATCACTCCGTCCGATGCGTGGGCCTGGGCGTCGGACTTGCACGTCCGGTCACCAAGCATTCGATGACAGGGCGAGACTGGCTACCGAATCCGACGCAAACAAGGCACCTGAGCGCTGAATGGTCGGTAGGTCAAATCCGGCTATGAGTTAGGACCTTTCTGGTTTTCTTCTTTACTCATCCATCACGTTTTACTGCGACCTACCATTCTGTGTGTCATTCACGCACAGGGACAAAGAACATGCAGGAAAGCGACCTTCATACAGCGATCATGCGAAGCAAGTTGGAACTTGAATCAAATGGCATTGATCTGGGTTCCAGTTCAAGCATGGCGTTTCATGTGGGCAACACGATGACAAGCTGCCCGGCAGTCATGGTGTTGCCGAGTTTGCCAGGTTGGAGTCATGGCCCTCATTACCAGTTACTCAAGCCGATTCACGCTGACCCCGTTGCGCCCGATACGACGTTTGATGAACTCTGGAAATGTACACAGCAACACTACGGCCTCACGGCAGCCACAGTGATCACTGACGCGGCGGGCATACCCATAAGCAAAATTGCGGTGGGTGCTTGGGTTCACGTCGGCTCCAGCAAAACCACGAACCTGGCTAGCCTGATCGGAATGCGCTTTTTCCCTCGTACGTTGATCAGGCAACCCACCATGGACAGAATGGCAAAGGCAACGTTTGGCACGGTGCGGGTATTTGGCATCATCGGGCGAGGCATGCCCTTCGTCGCTGCCGGGCTTGCAGTCTTTGACCTGGTCAGTATTGGTAAGTGTGCCTATGAGGCGAGAAATGGAAGGTAGCCTGGCCAGAGCCGACATCAGCGAAAAAGTGATCCAGCTGTTCGTGGATATCATCGGTTTTATCGACCGAAGCGAAGTGACGGAGCACACCGATTTCATCCATGACTTCGACATCATTGATGACGACGTGACCTGCTTTGTCATGCAGATCAAGTGGCAGTTCAAGCTGCAAGCGACGCAGGAGGATTGGGATCACATCACGACCATCGAGCAGATAGTCGATTTGATCGTCCAGCGTTCGACTCTTCGGTGAGGCCACTGACGCCATCGCAGGCAAGCCAGCTCCCACAGTTGACCGCGTCGCTCGGGCAGTACGCGATCCCTGTGGGAACGATCGCTCAGCCAGCATTTTTCCCATTGGCTTCCAATTGCCCCAACGGCACCCGCCGCTCTATCGCGCTGGACAAAATAATCGAGGTCTTGCTGAAGCCGAACTTCGCTACGCGGTTAATCAGGCTCTCCAACTCGGGCATCGAGCCCACCGCCGCTTGCATGATCACGCAGGGGTCGCCGGTGACGCGGTGGCATTCGGTCAGTTCGGGTATCTCCGCCAGGGCGTCGTACACCTTTTGGCTGCCATGGTTGGTCAGCCGCAACTCAATCACGCATTTAATCGGCAAGCCCACTTTGGATAAATCCACCTTGGCCTGGTAGCCGGTGATCACGCCGCTGGCCTCAAGCTTGGCCACGCGTTCGGCCACGGCGGGTGCGGAAAGGTTCACGGTGCGCGCCAGTTGCGCGTAGGAAGCACGGCCATCTTCAAGCAGGGCGCTAAGGAGCATGCGGTCGTATTTGTCCATGATAAGGCTCCGGTTGCGCGTGGCTTTCGAAAGCACGGTTTATAGCCTTGATAACCATGCTTTGAGAAGTGTATTGGCGTTTTAAACAGGTTTTGTAACTTAAGTTTATCCACCTTCGTTTCTAGAATATGTCTCCCATTTCCTGCCATAGAGCCGCCCAATGCCTGGCCCACGTCGCTTTCCCTTACCGTTGATCGCCGCCTTTTTTGCGTTGTATGTGATCTGGGGTTCCACCTATCTGGTGATTCGTATCGGCGTGGAGTACTGGCCGCCGCTGTTGCTGGCGGGGATTCGGTTTTGCACGGCGGGGGTATTGATGTATGGCTTCCTCAGGTGGCGCGGGGTGCCGGCGCCGACCTGGCCGCAGTGGAAGGCGGCCGGGATGATCGGCATTTTGTTGCTCACCGTGGGCAATGGTGGCGTCAGCGTGGCGGAACATATGGGCGTGTCGTCCGGCGTGGCGGCGCTGGCGGTGGCGACGGTGCCGCTGTTTACCTTGCTGTGTGGGTTTTTCTGGGGCGCGCGTAATACGCGGTTGGAATGGGCCGGGGTGCTGCTGGGGATCATCGGCATCGCCATGCTCAACATGGGCAGCACCTTGCAGTCGAGCCCACTGGGCGCGGTGTTGCTGTTGATGGCGGCGGCGTCCTGGGCCTTCGGCTCGGTGTGGAGCCGCCATTTGCCGCTGCCCCAAGGCGCCATGGCCAGCGCCGCGGAAATGCTCGTGGCTGGCGTGGCGCTGCTGATCGTCAGCGCATTGTCTGGCGAGCACCTGAAGGCCATGCCGCCGCTGGAAGGCTGGCTGGCCCTGGCGTACCTCACGGTGTTCGGCTCGATCATCGCCTTCAACGCTTATATGTACCTGCTCAAGCACGTACGCCCGGCGGCGGCGACCAGCTACGCCTATGTGAACCCGGCCGTCGCCGTGTTGCTGGGGATTGTGTTCGTGGGTGAGAGCATCGGCCTGGAAGAAGCCCTGGCAATGCTGGTGATCATCAGCGCGGTGTTGCTGATGCTGCTGGGGATCATCGGCATCGCCATGCTCAACATGGGCAGCACCTTGCAGTCGAGCCCACTGGGCGCGGTGTTGCTGTTGATGGCGGCGGCGTCCTGGGCCTTCGGCTCGGTGTGGAGCCGCCATTTGCCGCTGCCCCAAGGCGCCATGGCCAGCGCCGCGGAAATGCTCGTGGCTGGCGTGGCGCTGCTGATCGTCAGCGCATTGTCTGGCGAGCACCTGAAGGCCATGCCGCCGCTGGAAGGCTGGCTGGCCCTGGCGTACCTCACGGTGTTCGGCTCGATCATCGCCTTCAACGCTTATATGTACCTGCTCAAGCACGTACGCCCGGCGGCGGCGACCAGCTACGCCTATGTGAACCCGGCCGTCGCCGTGTTGCTGGGGATTGTGTTCGTGGGTGAGAGCATCGGCCTGGAAGAAGCCCTGGCAATGCTGGTGATCATCAGCGCGGTGTTGCTGATCAGCCTGCCCCAATGGCGCAAGCCCAAACCCGAAATAAGGTAAACTGCCGCGCATTACGCCCTTGCGCTGAATTTTTCCTACGGTAACTACATGACTTTCGCCACCCTTGGCCTGATCGAACCCTTGCTGCGCGCCCTTGAGACGCTTGGCTACCAGACCCCGACGCCGGTGCAGGCGCAAGCCATTCCGGCAGTGCTGGCCGGTCGCGACCTGATGGCCGCGGCCCAGACCGGCACCGGCAAGACCGCAGGTTTCGCCTTGCCGCTGCTGCAACTGCTGACCATGGAAGGGCCGAAAGTCGCCGCCAACTCGGCGCGTGCGCTGATCCTGTGCCCCACCCGTGAACTGGCCGAGCAGGTTCATGCCAGCGTTGCCGAGTACGCCCAACACCTGCCGCTGACCACTTACGCGGTGTACGGCGGCGTGAGCATCAACCCGCAGATGATGAAGCTGCGCAAAGGCGTCGACATTCTGGTCGCCACCCCTGGCCGCCTGATCGACCTGTTCCGCCAGAACGCGCTGAAGCTCAACCAGCTGCAAACCCTGGTGCTGGATGAAGCCGACCGCATGCTCGACCTGGGCTTCTCCGAAGAGCTTGCCAACATTTATCGCATGCTGCCGAAAAAGCGCCAGACCCTGTTGTTCTCCGCGACCTTCTCCGATGACATTCGCCTGCTGGCCGGGCAGATGCTCAACGACCCGCTGAGCATCGAAGTCAGCCCGCGCAACGTTGCCGCCAACACCGTCAAGCAGTGGGTGGTGCCGGTGGACAAGAAGCGCAAGCCGGAGCTGTTTGTGCACCTGATGCGCAAGGGCCGTTGGAAGCAAGTGCTGGTGTTCGCCAAGACCCGCAACGGCGTGGATGCGCTGGTGGACAAGTTGCAGGGCCTGGGGATCAACGCCGACGGCATCCATGGCGACAAACCCCAAGCCACCCGCCAACGCGCACTGGACCGCTTCAAGGCCAGCGACGTGCAGATCCTGGTGGCCACCGACGTAGCGGCCCGTGGCCTGGATATCGAAGACCTGCCGCTGGTGGTCAACTTTGATCTGCCCATCGTGGCCGAAGACTACATCCACCGTATCGGCCGTACCGGGCGTGCGGGCAACACCGGTGAGGCGATTTCCCTGGTGTGTGCCGATGAGGTGAACATGCTCTCGGCCATCGAGATGCTGACCCGCCAGACCCTCACCCGCAAAATGGAACCGGAGTTCGAGCCGGAGCACCGCGTGCCGGACACCGATGCCAGCGGGCAGGTGGTGAAGAAACCGAAAAAGCCGAAGAAGCCTAAGGCGTCCGGCGGTGGCGGCAAGCGCAACCTGGGCAAGTGGGTGGACAGTGGGGAAGTAGCCCCGGCTGAGCCGTCGATCAAGCCGGTGCGCAAGGTGCCGGTGTTTAATACTGGGCCGCGTAAGAAGAAGTGATTGATCATTCCCACGCGCGTGGGAACGCATCCTGTGACGCTCTGCGTCACGAACCTAAAGTGGGACGCAGAGCGTCCCTGGCGGCATCCCCACGCAGAGCGTGGGAACGATCAGCGGTGGAGCCACTCCAACATCCCCAGCCCAGCCGCCCGGCCACTGGCAAAACACCCCAGGCAATGGCTTGAGCATCAACCGCTCATCCAGCGCTTCAAACGGGACACCACCCGCCGTGCTGATCGCCTCATCCATCGGCCGCATTTGATCGTTCCCACGCTCCGCGTGGGAACGCATCCTGTGACGCTCTGCGTCACGAACCTAAAGCGGGACGCAGAGCGTCCCTGGCGGCATCCCCACGCAGAGCGTGGGAACGATCAGCGGTGGAGCCACTCCAACATCCCCAGCCCAGCCGCCCGGCCACTGGCAAAACACCCCAGGCAATGGCTTGAGCATCAACCGCTCATCCAGCGCTTCAAACGGGACACCACCCGCCGTGCTGATCGCCTCATCCATCGGCCGCATTTGATCGTTCCCACGCTCCGCGTGGGAACGCATCCTGTGACGCTCTGCGTCACGAACCTAAAGCGGGACGCAGAGCGTCCCTGGCGGCATCCCCACGCAGAGCGTGGGAACGATCAGCGTTGGAGCCATTCCAACATCCCCAGCCCAGCCGCCCGGCCACTGGCAAAACACCCGGTCAGCAAATACCCACCGGTCGGCGCTTCCCAATCGAGCATTTCCCCCGCACAAAACACCCCAGGCAACGGCTTGAGCATCAACCGCTCATCCAGCGCTTCAAACGGCACACCACCCGCCGTGCTGATCGCCTCATCCATCGGCCGCGTTTTCACCAACGTCAGCGGCAACGCCTTGATATCCACCGCCAATTGCGCCGGGTCGGTGAAGTGTTCAGCAGGCGTCAGCTCGCGCAACAACGCCGCTTTCACGCCATCCAACCCCAGCTGACTGTGCAAATGCTTGCTCATCGACCGCGAGCCACGGGGCTTGGCCAATGCGGCCTGCACCTTGTCCAGCGGCTTGCTGGGCAGCAAATCGATATGCACCGTGGCCGCACCGTCGCGGTTGATCGCTTCGCGAATCGGCGCCGATAAGGCGTAAATCAAGCTGCCTTCGATACCGGTGGCGGTGATCACGCATTCGCCCAGCCGAGGCTTGTCATCCCCCAGGCCAATGGCGACGTTTTTCAACGGCGCGCCAGCGAATTTGCTGACCATCAACTCGCTCCATGCCGACACTTCAAACCCGCAGTTGCTCGGTTGCAGCCTCACATAGGGCAGGCCTTTGCCTTCAAACAGGTTGAGCCATGCGCCGTCGGAGCCCAATCGCGACCAGCTGCCGCCGCCCAGGGCCAGCAGCACAGCGTCGCTGTGGACAACTTTTTCGCCGTCCGGGCTGTGGATAAGTAAATCGCCCTCGTCATTCCAACCCGTCCAACGATGACGGGTGTGGATAACCACACCTTGCTCCCGCAGACGCTTGAGCCAGGCGCGCAGCAGTGGCGCGGCTTTCATATCGGTAGGAAATACGCGGCCGGAGGTGCCGACAAAGGTCTGGATACCCAGGCCATGGATCCATTCGCACAACGCCTCGGCGCCAAAGCTGCGCAGCAGCGGCGCCATGTGCGGCGCGCGTTCGGCGTAGCGCGACAGGAACGCCGGGTACGCCTCGGAGTGGGTGATGTTCATGCCGCCCACGCCTGCCAGCAGGAACTTGCGCCCCACCGACGGCATGCCGTCGTACAGGTCCACGCGCACGCCAGCCTGGCTCAAGACTTCGGCGGCCATCAGCCCGGCGGGGCCGCCGCCGATAATGGAGACGTGGTGGGCAGAAGTCTGAGGCATGGGCAGGGCTACGGTGATGTGAATAGGTCGAGCATTCTACCCGACCACGACGCCGCTGCCTGATCAAAAAACGTACACTTTCCTACAGGCCATGCGGTCAAACGCTTGTAGCCGCTTACGCTCAAGTTATCCACAGGCCGTTCCACAGGCATTGTGGGTAACGCTCACACTTCAATGACAGCCTGATGACGTCCATACCCGCTGCGCGCTGTGGTGCAGGATGCCGTGGCGGCGGGCGAGGGCAGGGCGGTCCTTGCTATAGCCGCCACCGATCACGCCCATCACCGGTATGTCGCGGCCCAGGCAGTGGCGCATCACGCTTTCATCACGGGCGGCGACGCCTTCGTCTGTCAGCTTGAGGTAACCAAGGGCGTCGTCCTTGTGCACATCCACGCCGGCGTCGTACAGCACCAGGTCCGGCTGGTAGAGCGGCAGCAGGTAGTTGAGCGCGTCATCCACCACCTTGAGGTAGTCGGCATCGCCCATGCCCATGGGCAGCGGGATGTCCCAGTCGCTCTGGGCCTTGCGTGCCGGGAAGTTCTTTTCGCAGTGCAGCGACACGGTGATGGCGTCTGGCGTGTTGTGCAGGATGCGTGCGGTGCCGTCACCCTGGTGTACGTCGCAATCGAAGATCAACACGCGATTGACCCGGCCGCTGGCTAACAGGTAATGGCTGATCACCGCCAGGTCATTAAAAATGCAGAAACCCGCCGGATAATCGTAATGAGCATGGTGGGTGCCACCGGCCAAATGGCAGGCCAGGCCATGTTCAAGGGCCTGTTCGGCGGCCAGGATCGAGCCGCCCACCGCACGCACCGTGCGCCGGGCCAGGGCTTCGCTCCACGGCAGGCCAAGGCGGCGTTGGTCCTCGCGGGACAGTTCGCCGCTCATGTAGCGTTCGATATACCCAGGTTCATGGGCCAGGGCCAAAATGTCTGCCGGGCACAGCGGCGGGCGCAGCAATTGGCTGTCTTCGGTGAGGCCGCTGTCCACCAGGTGGTCACGCAACAGGCGAAACTTGTCCATGGGGAACCGGTGGTCCGCCGGGAACTCAGGGCTGTAGTCTTCGTGGTAGATCAATGGCAAGGGCATGGGATTTTCTGACGGGAACCTGCGACGGATCTTAACAGCGCTGTACACTCACGCACATGGCAAGGCAGGGGGGACCCATGGAGCCGATACAGGAATTGGAAAGTGCACGCTTGGTGCTGCGCCAATGGCGCGACAGCGACCTGCCGGACTTTGCGCGCATGTGCGCCGACCCACAGGTAATGCGTTACTTCCCGGCTCAATTGAGCCACTTGGAGAGCGCAGCGTTGATCGGCCGGATTCGCGGGCATTTTGCTGAATATGGCTTTGGGTTCTGGGCTTTGCAGCGCAAGGACACCGGTGAATTTATCGGCCTGACGGGCCTTGCGAATGTCAGCTTCGAAGCCGGCTTTACCCCGGCGGTGGAAATTGGCTGGCGCCTGGCCCGCGAACATTGGGGCCTGGGTTATGCCAGTGAGGCGGCCTGGACGGCGTTGCGCTGTGGTTTTGACCGCTTGCAACTGGACGAAATCCTGGCCTTCACCACTGAAGCCAATCTGCCCTCACAAAAAGTCATGCAGGCCATCGGTATGCATTACGATCCGCAGGCAGATTTTGAACACCCGAAAGTCGCAGCCGGTGACCCGCTGCGCCCGCATGTTTTGTACCGCATCACCCGCGCCCAATGGTTGGACACGCTGCACGGATAAGCAGGCGGTCATGCTCAACAGAAACCCGTAGGAGCGAGCTTGCTTGCGAAGAACGCAAGAGCGCTGCGGTAAACCAGAAGCGCTGCGTCATCGTTAACGACCTTCGCGAGCAAGCTCGCTCCTACAGGTGGATACCGTTTTGCTTTGAGGAGAGTTTCAATGAGCCAAGTATTGGAAGATCTGGTGGACTTGCTGACCCTGGAGCCGATCGAGGAAAACCTCTTTCGCGGCCGCAGCCAGGACCTGGGCTTTCGCCAACTGTTCGGCGGCCAAGTGCTCGGCCAGTCGCTGTCGGCGGCCAGCCAGACCGTAGAAGAAGCTCGGCATGTGCATTCCCTGCACGGTTATTTCCTGCGCCCTGGCGATGCCGCGTTGCCGGTGGTGTATTCGGTGGACCGCGTGCGCGACGGTGGCAGTTTCAGCACGCGTCGTGTCACCGCGATTCAAAAGGGCAATCCGATCTTCACCTGCACGACCTCGTTCCAGTACGACGAAGCAGGCTTCGAGCACCAGACCACCATGCCGGTGGTAGTGGGCCCGGAAAACCTGCCGTCGGAGCTGGAGCTGACCCAGCAACGTGCGCACCTGATCCCCGAGCACATGCGCGACAAGCTGCTGTGCCCCAAGCCCATCGAAGTGCGCCCGGTCACCGAAAAAGACCCGTTCAACCCGCAGCCGTCCGACCCGGTCAAGTACGTGTGGTTTCGTGCCGACGGTGCCTTGGCGGACACGCCGGCGCTGCATAAGTACCTGTTGGCCTACGCCTCGGACTTCGGCCTGTTGACCACCTCGTTACTGCCCCATGGCAAGACCGTGTGGCAGAAAGACATGCAGGTCGCCAGCCTCGATCACGCGCTGTGGTTCCACGCCGACCTGCGTGCCGATGACTGGTTGCTGTACGCCATGGACAGCCCGTGGGCCGGCAACTCCCGGGGTTTCTCCCGGGGCAGCGTGTACAACCGCGCCGGGCAACTGGTGGCGTCGGTGACCCAGGAAGGTTTGATCCGCCATCGCAAGGATTGGGCATGAGCCTCGGCGACGTGAAGCACTGGGTGTTCGACATGGATGGCACCCTCACGGTGGCGGTGCATGATTTTGCCGCTATCCGCGTGGCGCTGGACATTCCACCTGAAGACGACATCCTCACGCACCTGGCGGCCTTGCCGGCGCCGGTTGCAGCGGCCAAGCACGCCTGGTTGCTGGAGCACGAGCGTGAGCTGGCCCTGGGTTCGGTGGCGGCGCAAGGCGCGGTGGAACTGGTACGCGAATTGGCCGGGCGCGGTTATCGCTTGGGGATCCTGACCCGTAATGCGCGGGAGCTGGCCCATATCACCCTGGAGGCGATAGGCCTGGCGGACTGCTTTGCCATTGAGGACGTGCTGGGGCGCGATGATGCGCCGCACAAGCCGGATCCCGGTGGGTTGCTGAAACTGGCGGCGGCTTGGGACGTAGCACCGCGCGAAATGGTGATGGTGGGGGATTATCGCTTTGACCTGGATTGTGGCCGGGCAGCGGGCACCAAGACGGTGTTGGTGAACTTGCCGGAGAACCCTTGGCCGGAATTGGCGGATTGGCACGCCGAGGATTGTGCGGCGTTGCGCCGAATGATCTAAGCCGGGCGACAGAGAGCAAATGTGGGAGCTGGCTTGCCTGCGATAGCGGTGGGTCAGCTGACACTTTATCAACTGACAGTCCGCTATCGCAGGCAAGCCAGCTCCCACATTTTGATGGGGTTCCTTCAGGTGCTACTGAGCGAACAGTACCTTTTCTCCCTCTGGCGAGGTAAACATCTTATCCCCGTCATGCCCCACCCCCGGCACTTCTACCAGCCGGTGGCCCAACTGCGGATGCCGCTGCTTGAGGTAGTCAAAGTAGTTGTGGCCACGAAGCAGTCGATACGCACCCTGGGTTTCGGCTTCGCAGCTTTTATCCAATGCCGGGTGGTTGGGGTCGGTGTCCTGCTGGCCCAACAGGTAAGTGATGTCGCGTGAGACGTAGTCTTGTTCCAGTTGCTGGGCACCTCGGTCACCCACGTAATCCGGCAGGTTTTGCATGCCGTACTTCCAGTCGTTGAAGCCTGGGCAATTGGCGATGTCGAACGTCACCGGGCGTTGCGGGCTGAAGTACGCATAGGACGACGGGTTAGCCACCACATACCGCAGGCGGATGCCCTCGGAATTCAGCAATGGGTGGTCGTGGCCGGTGAGGGCGAAGCGCTGCACCACTTGGCCGCCACCGGAATGCCCGGCGACCACGATTTCTTTCAGTGCCGGAAACAGTTTGCGGTTGCCCAAGTGCTTGATGATCTGGTCCAGAGCGCCATACGAGCTGATCTGCCCTGGGCCGGTGGACGCTTCGCCGGCCATCCAGTCGTTACCCTTCCAACGCAATACCTCGTCGCCCAGGCGGTTGCGCTTCACGTCGGCTTGATTGAGAAACTGCGGTGCGATCACCAGCGTACTGCCGCCCACCCCGGCATGCTCGGCGGCGTCGATGCCGCTTTGCAGGTAGGTTTGCGCATTGCGCAGGCGGCCATGCACGATGATCAGCGCACGCGTGACCTTGGGCAGCGGCTGGCGCCAGTCCTGGCTCACGCCCAGGCTGAGCTCGCCGGCTTCTAGATGAAAACGTTCGGGGCTGACCACCTTGACGCCGTGTCCGGCTGCGAAGGTGCAACAAGACACGAGCACACCCAGCAGTAACCCCAGTCGTTTGATCATTTAGAGACTCTTGGCCGCGAAGGTATCGCATTGAGTGATCTGGCCCTGGGCGAAGCCGGTCTTGAACCAGCGCACGCGCTGGGCCGAGGTGCCGTGGGTGAACGAGTCTGGTACCACGCGCCCCTGTCCCTGTTGCTGCAAGCGGTCATCGCCGATGGCATTGGCTGCGTTCAGGGCCTCTTCGATATCGCCGGGTTCCAGCCAGTTCAGGCGTTTTTGCGCATGGCTGGCCCACACGCCGGCAAAGCAATCGGCTTGCAATTCCTGGCGAACCAGCAGGCCACCGTCGCCTTCCATCTGCCGACCCTGTTGGCGCGCTGCCTGGATCTTGGACGAGATGCCCAGCAACGTTTGTACGTGGTGCCCGATTTCGTGGGCGATCACGTAGGCCTGGGCGAAATCACCGGCGGCCTGGAAGCGTTGCGACATTTCCCGGAAAAAATCCAGGTCCAGGTACACCTGCTGGTCAGCCGGGCAGTAGAACGGGCCGCTGGCTGAGGTGGCGCCACCACAGGCAGAGTTGACCCGGCCACGGAACAGGATCAGTTTCGGGTTCTTATAGGCCAACCCATTTTCCTGGAACACCTGGCCCCAGGTGTCTTCGGTATCGCCCAGCACGGCGCGCACAAAGTCGGCTTGCTCATCGTTGGCTGGCGGCGCTTGACGCGGCTGGGTGCTGACCGACGGCGCCTGTTCCATCTGGCCGGTCAATTGGCCAAGAATCTGCATCGGGTCCTGGCCGGTCAGCCAGCCAATGCCGACGATCAGCACGATGGCCGTGAGGCTCAGGCCCTTGCCGCCGCCGAAGCGCATACCGCCACCGCCGCCGCCACTGTCGTTACGGGCATCCACCACGTTGTCGCTGCGTCGGCCTTTTTTCCATAGCATGGGAGCAATCCTCTGTGTGCTAACCGTGATTGATTATGGCCGGTATTAACGGCAATAGCCTTCGCCAGTGGCAACGATCAGGCAGTCTTTTTTATCCGCCAGCCACTTCAAACCGGTGGCGGCGCCATCGCCAGCGCGCAACAGCTGCGGGCCGTCGGGGCGGGTGAAGGCGATGCCGTCTTCAGCGGCCTCACCTTTGAAGGTGCCGGCGTCATCGGCGTCCAGGCCATATTGCATGGTGAGAAGGTAGTGGCCGCGGCCAATGCTGTCGTCCTTGGCGATGGTCAGGTGCAAGCCTTCGACGCCGACCCACTTGCCGACCCATTTATCGGTGGGCGGGGTTTCGGGCACCAGGGTCGCTTGCACGGAGGCGGGCGCGGGCTTGGGGGCTTCTTTCGGGGTTTTATCGCAGGCGGCGAGCAGGGCGAGGGCAGACAGGGCACAGAGGATTTTTTTCATAGCGGCAAGGCCTTGGTTAAAAAGTGTGCAACGCCGGGGCGAGCGTGCAGCGTTGGACTCGGATCCATCGATTTAGTGCGCTGTTCGCCCGGTGTTTGGTTATGCTCTTGGGGCAGACTCCGGCCCGGCTGCTAGATTACCGGGTTGAGCGCGACTTGGTTCAGCGCTCAGCGTCCCGCTCGCCACACAAGAGAATTCAATGACTGTCAGTACCCCGCTCTCCGGCGTCAACCATCCGTTCAAAGGCATCCTGCTGATTGTGCTGGCGACGTTCCTGTTCTCCAGCCACGACGCCTTGTCCAAATACCTGGCCGGGTTTTACCCGATCGTGATGGTGGTGTGGGCGCGGTACATGGTGCACACCTTGCTGATGGCCGGGATCTTCCTGCCGCAATCGGGCTTGCGCGTGTTGCGCAGCAAGCGGCCGGGCATGCAGGTGGTGCGGGCGTTATGCCTGTTGGGCACCAGCCTGTTCTTCACCACAGCGCTGCATTACATCCCGTTGGCCGAAGCTACAGCGGTGAACTTCCTTGCGCCGATCCTGGTGACGGCGCTGTCGGTGCCGTTGCTCGGTGAGCACGTGACCCGTGGCCAGTGGCTGGCGGTGATCTGCGGGTTTATCGGCGTGGTGATCATTATCCACCCCGGCGGCGAGCTGTTTACCCCGGCGGTACTGCTGCCGCTGTGCTCGGCGCTGTTCTTCTGCTTCTACCAGTTGCTCACGCGCATCCTCAGCCAATACGACAGCCCGACTACCAGCAACTTCTTCGCCGGCCTGTGCAACACCTTGGTGATGAGTGCGATGGTGCCGTTCTTCTGGCAAGTGCCGACGTTGTGGCACGCGGTGATGATGCTGGCGCTGGGCACCTGCGGGATGACCGCACACCTGATGCTCACCCAGGCGTTCCGCTTCGCGGCGCCGGCCTTGCTGGCGCCGTTTGGCTATTGCCAGATCGTGTTCGCGGGGTTGTTGGGCTGGCTGGTGTTCAGCCATACCCCCGATATGACCACGGTGGTGGGTATCGGGGTGATCTGCATGAGCGGGTTGGCCGCTGCCTGGCAGCAGCGGCGGCGTTAGTTAAACGTCTACCGTGGGGATCTTGCGCGGCGCCATGAAGTACATCCACACCAGTGCGATGAAGTACATCGCCGGGATCAGGGTGAACAACACCGTGTAGTTGTTGTGGGTCACCGTGAGGATATGGCCGACGATCTGGGTCATGAACATGCCGCCGATGGCCGCGCACATGCCGCCGAAACCGAACACCGTGCTCATCATGTGCTTGGGCGTGTAGTCCATCACCAGGCTCCAGATGTTGGCGGTCCAGGCCTGATGCGCGCCGATGGCCAGGGAGATGGCGAACACCGCGACCCACAGCTGGCTGGAGCCGGCCGCCATGATCACGCCGACGATGCAGCAGGCGAACAGCAACATCGACAACAGCCGCGCCTTGATCGAGTTCATCCCACGGCCGATCAGGAATGACGACAGGATCCCACCGCCCACGCTGCCAAAGTCGGCGGTGAGGTAAATGATGATCAGCGGAATGCCCATCTGGGTCACGTTGATGCCCAGGTTGTATTGCTGGTTCAAGAACGGCGGCAGCCAATACAGGTAGAACCAGAACACCGGCGCAGTGAGCGAGTAGGCAAGGGCGAAGGCCCAGGTGCCGCGCATGCGCAGGATGCGGCTGAACGGCACGCGGGGTTGTTCCGGCTCGACTTCCTGTTGCACGTAGTCCAGTTCGGATTGTTTAACGGTGGGGTGGTCTTCCGGGTTGTAGTACTTCAAGCCCCAGAGCACCAGCCAGATACCGCCGAGTGCCGACATGCACAGGAACGCTGCCTGCCAGCCCCACACGTGCAGGATCAACGGCAGCAGCATGGGCGTCATCATCGCGCCGACGTTGGTGCCGGCGTTGAAGATGCCGGTGGCCACTGCCCGTTCACCCGCCGGGAACCACAAGCGTGTGGTCTTGACGCAGGCCGGGTAGTTGGCGGCTTCGGTCAGCCCGAGGACAAACCGGCAGACCATAAAGCCGATCGCCGAGGTGGCCAGGCCATGGGCGCCGGTGGCCAGGCTCCACAGCAGCACGGCGCAGAAGAACACGCGCTTGACGCCGACCCGGTCGATCAAGCGGCCTTGCAGCACAAAGCCGATGGCGTAGCCGACCTGGAACCAGAAGTTGATGTTGGCGTAGTCCATCGCCGTCCAGCTCATTTCCTTGGCGAGGATCGGTTGCATCACGCCCAGGGCGGCGCGGTCGATGTAGTTCAAGGTGGTGGCAAAGAACACCAGGGCCAGCATGCCCCAGCGCGTTTTACCCACGGCCAGGGCACCGCGGATCTTGTCGCCGATGCCGGCGTGCGGGTTGCCCGGGCGCGCGGCCAGGGCTGAATTTTGCAGAGGCATGAGGTTTGTACCCGTTTTTTGAAATTCTTATGGTGTGTTCTGGGTCTTTGTTACATGAGCGAATTGCCCGGTCGATGGTGCGCAGTGGTTAAAAAGTCGTCAATTCGCCAAAGAGGCTTAGTGTTCGATAATCGCACCAAAAACTAACCGGTTCGTACATTTTAATTGCTGCCTGTAGGCTGGGGGCGAATAATTTGCCACAAACAACAATTGCCGGGAGTCTTCCATGCAACGTTCTATTGCCACTGTGTCCTTGAGCGGCACCCTGCCGGAAAAACTCGAAGCCATCGCCGCCGCCGGGTTTGATGGGGTGGAGATCTTTGAGAACGACTTGTTGTATTACGACGGCAGCCCTCGGGAAGTCCGGCAGATGTGCGCCGACCTCGGCATCGCCATCACCCTGTTCCAGCCGTTTCGCGACTTCGAAGGCTGCCGCCGTGATCGCCTGGCACGCAACCTGGAGCGTGCCGAACGCAAGTTTGACTTGATGCAGGAGCTGGGCACCGATCTGGTATTGGTGTGCAGCAACGCCTCGGCCGACAGCGTGGGCGACGAACGCATTCTGCTCGATGACCTGAGCCTGCTGGCCGAACATGCGGGCAAGCGCGGCCTGCGCATCGGCTATGAAGCTCTGGCCTGGGGCAAGCATGTGAACACCTGGCAGCAGGTGTGGAACCTGGTGCGCCAGGTCGATCACCCAAGCCTCGGTGTGTTGCTCGACAGCTTCCACACCTTGTCGCTCAAGGGCGACCCGAGTGGCATCGCGCAGATCCCCGGCGACAAGATTTTCTTTGTGCAAATGGCCGACGCGCCGATCCTGGCCATGGATGTGCTGGAGTGGAGCCGGCATTTCCGCTGCTTCCCAGGCCAGGGCGAATTTGACCTGGCGGGCTTTCTCGCGCCGATCATCCAGAGTGGCTACACCGGGCCGTTGTCCCTGGAAATTTTCAATGACGGTTTTCGTGCTGCGCCGACCCGCGCGAATGCGGCGGATGGCTTGCGGTCACTGTTGTACCTGGAAGAAAAAACCCGCCAGCGCCTGGCTGAAGAAGCCCCCGCTGCGCCCGTGGATATCCTGTTTGAAACTCCGGCGGCCAGCGAATACGACGGTATCGAGTTTCTTGAATTTGCCGTGGACGAAAGCCTCGGCGCCAAACTGACCCACTGGTTGGAGCGCCTGGGTTTCGCCAGGGCCGGCCAGCATCGCTCCAAGAATGTGAGCCTGTTGCGCCAGGGTGACATCAACCTGATCCTCAACTGCGAACCCTATTCCTTCGCCCACAACTTTTTCGAGGCCCACGGCCCGTCGCTGTGCGCCACGGCAATTCGGGTCAAGGACAGTGCCAAGGCCCTGGAGCGGGCGGTGGCCTACAAGGGCCAGCCTTATCGCGGCCTGGTCGGCCCCAACGAGCTGGAATTGGCCGCCGTGCGTGCACCGGATGGCAGCCTGATTTACCTGGTCGACCCCAGCGAAGGCGGGCTGTACGACACCGATTTCAACCTGCAAACGGCTGCACCCGCCAGTGGCGGCTTGCTGCGCATCGACCATATGGCCATGGCGCTGCCGGCCGACAGCCTCGACAGTTGGGTGTTGTTCTACAAAAGCCTGCTGGATTTCGAAGCCGATGACGAAGTGGTCCTGCCCGACCCCTACGGCCTGGTGAAAAGCCGTGCGTTGCGCAGCCGTTGCAGTTCGATTCGCCTGCCGTTGAATATCTCCGAAAACCGCAACACGGCGATTTCCCACGCGCTCTCCAGCTATCGCGGTTCGGGCGTGCACCACATTGCCTTCGATTGCGCGGATATTTTCGCCGAGGTACGCCGGGCCAAAGAGGCCGGTGTGCCGTTGCTGGATATCCCGCTCAACTATTACGACGACCTGGCGGCACGCTTCGATTTCGACGATGAGTTCCTCAGTGAGTTGGCGTATTACAACGTGCTGTACGACCGCGACGCCCAGGGCGGTGAGTTGTTTCATGTGTACACCGAGGCGTTCGAGGGGCGGTTTTTCTTCGAGATCATCCAGCGCAAGAATGGCTATGCCGGCTACGGCGCTGCCAACGTGGCGGTGCGTCTGGCGGCGATGGCCAAGTCGCGCAGTGGGGCGGTACGCCAGGCTCGGCTATAACCGCAAGGCAGGTGCTTCCTTCGGGGAGCGCCGCGGCCCATAATCAGCGCCTGCACAACAATGGCCGTGAGCGCACCATGACCTCGAGTCCCGATCTCCCCGCGGTAGCTGACGCACCGCGCAAGAGTCGCAAGAACAATCCGGAAAAGACCCGGGAGAATATTCTCCAGGAAGCCATTGTCGAGTTTGTTCAACAGGGCCTGGCCGGCGCTCGCGTAGACGCCATCGCTGAGCGCATCCATACCTCCAAGCGCATGATCTATTACTACTTCGGCAGTAAGGAGCAGTTATACGTCGAGGTATTGGAGAAGCTCTACGGCGATATCCGCAACACCGAAACCCGCATGAACCTCACGGCCCTGGAGCCGCGTGAGGCGATTCGCCGGCTGGTGGAATTCACCTTCGATCACCACGACCAGAATGTGGATTTCGTGCGCATCGTCAGCATCGAAAATATCCACAACGCCGAGTACGTCAAGCGCACCGACACCATCAAGGCGATGAACAGCAAAATCCTGGAAGGGTTGGGGGAGACCTTGCGCCGCGGGGCTGAGTTGGGGCTGTTTCGCGAAGGGCTGGAGCCGCTGGATGTGCACTTGCTGATCAACTCGTTCAGCTTTTATCGGGTGTCCAACCGGCACACCTTCAGCGAGATTTTCCAGATCGAGCTGTCGGATGAGGCGATCAAGCAGCGCCATCGGGAGATGATTTGCGAGTCGGTGCTGCGCTACCTGCAAGCCTGAGAACTGATCGTTCCCACGCACTGCGTGGGAATGCCGACATGGACGCTCTGCGTCTGCTGTCAAAGTCGTGACGCGGAGCGTCACGTGAGGCGTTTCCACGCAGAGCGTGGGAACGATCATGATGGGGTTGCATCCCTAGATATTCATGCTCTGGAAGTGCGCCAGCATTCTGTCTGCATCCGCCACTTCGCCGCTGAACAACTCAAACGCCTTCACCGCCTGAAACACCGCCATATTGCCGCCATCCAGGGTACGGCAACCCAAGGCGCGCGCGTCGCGCAGCAGTTGGGTTTCCAGCGGGAAGTACACAATTTCCGCCACCCACAATTCAGCCCGCAACAACGCCGCAGGCACAGGCGTGCCGGGCAGCTTGGCCATGCCCATCGGCGTGGTGTTCACCAGGCCATCGGCTTCGGCCATGGCGTTTTCCAAGTGGCTGCCGACTTGAGCGCGACCGATGCCGAACTGCTGGGCAAGGTTATCCACAAGGTCCTGGGCGCGAGTGCGGTCGACATCGAAGATGCTCAAGTACTCCACGCCTTCTGCCAACAGTGCATGGGCCACTGCCGCGCCCGCACCACCGGCGCCCATCTGCACCACGCGTTGGCGCGGTACGTTGTGCAAGTTGCGCCGAAAGCCTTCGGCGAACCCCAGGCAGTCGGTGTTATGACCGATGCGTTTGCCACCCTTGAACACTACGGTGTTGACCGCACCAATGCCCCTGGCTTCATCGGAGAGCTCATCGAGCAAAGGCAGGATCGCCTGCTTGCACGGGTAGGTAATGTTCAGCCCGGTGAAGTGCATCAGCTCGGCGGCCCGTAGTAATTCCGGCAGGGCGCTGAGGTCCAGGTGCAGCGGCTCCAGGTCGATCAGGCGATACAGGTAGCGCAAGCCCTGGGCGTCGCCTTCCTGCTCGTGCAGTGCCGGTGTGCGTGAGGCCTGGATGCCGGCGCCGATCAGGCCCGCGAGTATGCGTGGTTTCATCAGGTGCGTCCCTTCAGCGTCAGGCTGAAATGTTCCAGTGCCAGGTGGTAGCCATGGCTGCCAAACCCGGCCAGCACGGCCTGGGCGATCGGTGACACAAACGAGTGATGACGAAAGGCTTCACGGGCATGCACGTTGGATAAATGCACTTCGATCACCGGCACTTCACTGGCCACCAGGGCATCGCGGATCGCGACCGAAGTGTGAGTCCAGGCCGCCGGGTTGATCACAATACCCGCGCAGCGGTTGCGGGCGCCGTGGATCCAGTCGAGCAATTCGCCCTCGTGGTTGGTCTGGCGAAACTCGATCTTCAGCCCGAGCTTGTCGGCGCTGCGACCACACAGGGCGGCAATGTCGGCCAGGGTTTCATGGCCATAAGTGGCAGGCTCGCGGGTGCCGAGCAGGTTGAGATTGGGGCCGTTGAGCACCAGCACGATGGGCGGCATAGAGGCTTCTCCACAGTTCTTATTGGTTGTGGAGTCAAAATGTACTGGTTGGTTAATTTGGTCAATGGATGGCTGCGGATCTGTTCGGTGATCGAACGTTTAATAAATGCAATTGCTGGATCACCGGCTGATGTGCATTCGGTTGAAGTATTGCGCGAGGTTGCTGAACGAGGAGGACTTTCGAGCATTGGCCGGGTCGTTCCAGTTGTTGGCATCACTGGTTACAACCCGGCATTCGCCGGTTTTTTTGTGGTTACTAATCTGTGAATCAGCTTCGGGAATAGGAGCCGGTTGTCGGGTGTGCAGAGGGAAATTGTTACCTGACGGAAAATAACCTAACGGATGGGTTACGATGCGAGTAGGTGCTTACAAAGGCTATGTCATTTCGGTGTTTATCAGGGATGAGCATTGCCCGCCCCATGTGCATGTCAGAGGCAAGGGATGGGATGCGCGGTTTCGTTTCAGTTTCCTGGATGGGGAAGTTGAGTTGTGGGATGTGGAGCCTGAACGGAGGCGGCCACCCACAGCACTTCTGAAGGAGATACGCGGGGCGATCATGCAGCGGCACTACTTGGCGCGGGCACGCAGGATTTGGTGGGAAAAACTGCAGACGGTTTGCCTGGAAAATCATTCCTGGAATTGGGACGCTGGTGAGTTGGTTCCAGGATTGGTCATTCGACACGGCGTCTATGTCATCGCCAGCGCCAGGCACGATGTCATAGCGCAACGGACTATTTTGAATCTGGTAAGAGCGCCAGATTGCGTGGGGATTAATTTATGAAAATCATAAAAGCCAAAGTCACACCTTATGTACCTCTCACTGAAGCCGACGTTGACAAGGCAATCGCCCGAGGACGCAGGTTGAAACGCCTGTACGCCAACGCCAGTAACGTACGTTATGAAAACGATTGCCTCTCCATTGGCTTCAGCGATGGCAGCCGCGTTGTGTTGCCGGTGGCTGGCCTGCCGGAGTTCGAAGGGTTTTCAGAGAAGGATTTCCAGCAGTTGGAAGTGACTTTCGGAGGCAAGGCGATTAGCTGTGAAGCGCAGGACCTGGATGTTTCGATCACAGGGTTGATCGCTACAAGCCAGCCGCTGATGGACCTGGCAACCAGCCTGGTGGCATCGCGCAATGGTCGCAAAAGCAGCGCGGCCAAGACCGCAGCGGCCCGGGCCAATGGCAAGAAGGGGGGCCGGCCACGCAAGGAAGTACCGCAGCCCCCAGAGACAACAGACACTTGAATAACTGTAAGAGCGAGCAAGCTCGCTCCTACCTCGCAGATTTATCGGCGGGTCAGCAACACACCCGACTCCATATGGTGCGTCCACGGGAACTGGTCAAACATTGCACACTGGGTGATCCGGTGCGTGTCGTGCAGTTGCGCGATATTCGCCGCCAGCGTCTCCGGGTTGCAGGAGATGTACAGGATGTTGTCGAAGCGCCGGGTCAGCTCGCAGGTGTCCGGGTCCATGCCAGCGCGGGGCGGGTCGACGAAGACGCTACCGAACTCGTAACTTTTCAGGTCGATGCCGTGCAGGCGGCGGAACGGGCGCACTTCGTTCAGGGCTTGGGTGAGTTCTTCGGCGGAGAGGCGCACCAGGGTGACGTTCTCCACGCCATTTTCATCCAGGTTGCTCAGGGCCGCATTCACCGAGGTCTTGCTGATCTCGGTGGCCAGCACCTTGCGCACGCGGGTCGCCAGCGGCAGGGTGAAGTTGCCGTTGCCGCAGTACAGCTCCAACAAATCGTCCGGGCGATCGCCCAGCGCTTCGTAGGCCCAGTTGAGCATCTTCTGGTTCACCGTGCCGTTGGGCTGGGTGAACGCGCCTTCGGGTTGGCGGTAGCTGAAGGTGCGCCCACCGACGTCGAGTTTCTCCACCACGTAGTCATGGCCGATCACATCGCGCTTGCCCTTGGAACGGCCGATGATGCTCACATTCAGCTCAGCGGCCAATGTGTTCGCGGCGGTGTGCCAATGTTCGTCCAGCGGGCGGTGATAACACAGGGTGATCATCGCGTCGCCGGCCAGGGTGGTGAGGAACTCCACCTGGAACAGCTTGTGGCTCAGGGCAGCGCTGGCTTGCCAGGCGGCCTTGAGTTGCGGCATCAACTGGTTGATGCGCTGGCTGGCAATGGGGAACTCTTCGATGAGGATCGGCGTGCGCTTGTCGTCCTGGGAAAACATTGCGTAATGGCGATCACCGCCTTCGCGCCACAGGCGGAACTCCGCGCGCAGGCGGAAGTGCTGCAGCGGCGAGTCGAAGACCTGCGGCTCGGGCGCGTCGAACGGTGCGAGCAGGTCACGCAGGCGCGTGACCTTGTCTTGCAGTTGAGCGGTGTAGCTTGCGGCGTCGAAAGTCATGCGTTGAACCAGCCCAGCTTGATCACAAACAGGATCGACAGGATCACCAGTGCCGGGTTCAGCTCACGGTAGCGGCCCGAAAGCAGCTTGATAGCGGTCCAGGCGATGAAACCGAAGGCGATGCCGTTGGCGATGGAGTAAGTGAAGGGCATCGCCAGGGCGGTGATCACCACCGGCGCTGCCACCGTAATGTCGTCCCAGTCGATTTCGGCCAGGCCTTGGCTCATCAGCACCGCCACAAACAGCAAGGCTGGCGCGGTGGCATAGGCCGGCACGCTGGCGGCCAATGGCGAGAAGAACAGCGCCAGCAAAAACAGAATCGCGACCACGATGGCGGTCAAGCCGGTCCGGCCACCGGCGCTCACGCCTGCAGCCGATTCGATGTAGCTGGTGGTGGTCGAGGTGCCCAGCAGGGAGCCGGCCATGGCGGCGGTGCTGTCGGCAATCAGCGCGCGGCCCATTTTCGGCATATGGCCGTCCTTGCCCATCAGGCCGGCGCGCTTGGCGACGCCGATCAGGGTGCCGGAGTTGTCGAACAGGTCAACGAACAGGAAGGCGAAGATCACGCTGACCAGGCCGATGTCCAGCGCGCCCTTGATATCCAGCTGCAGGAAGGTCGGCGCCAGGGACGGCGGTACCGAGGTCACACCGATGAACGGCGTGAAGCCCAGGACGATGGAGGCGACGGTCACCGCCAGGATGCCGATCAGCACTGCGCCGCGTACGGCCAGGGCTTCCAGCGCGACGATCAGCACGAAACCCAGGGTGGCCAGGATCGGCGCCGGTTGTTTCAGGTCGCCCAGGCCAACCATGGTGGCCGGGTTGCTCACCACGATACCGGCGTTATGCAGGGCGATCAGCGCCAGGAACAGGCCGATGCCGGCGGCAATCGCCGAGCGCAGCGGCAGCGGGATGGCATTGATGATCCACTCGCGGATGCGGAAGATCGACAGCAGGAAGAACAGCACCGCCGAAATGAACACCGCGCCCAGCGCCACTTGCCAGGTGTGGCCCATGTGCAGGACCACGGTGTAGGTGAAGAAGGCGTTGAGACCCATGCCCGGTGCCAGGGCAATCGGGTAGTTGGCGATCAGGCCCATCACGGTCGAACCGATGGCGGCCGCCAGGCAGGTGGCGACAAACACCGCGCCCTTGTCCATGCCGGTCTCGCCGAGGATGCTCGGGTTCACGAACAGGATGTAGGCCATGGCCAGGAAGGTGGTGATCCCCGCGAGAATCTCGGTGCGCACATTGGTGTTGTGGGCTTTGAGTTGAAACAGCTTTTCCAGCATGCCGGCTCCCTGTGACGCTATTGTGCGTCGTGATTTGTTGACCTCTAAGTCAAAGCACAAACTGCGCCAAACGCTTGTGGTTTCAGAGAGGATCGGAAAAAGCGGCGCATCATACCAGCAGCCGAGGCTGTGTGGCGCATGGGCTTGAGGCATACTGCGCCGACGTTCAATACCGGGTCATTGCCAGCATGAAAAAAGCCAACCCGTGGAGTCTAGCTCTGATCGCCAGTATCAGCCTGTGGCTGGGCGCGGCACCGGCATGGGGCGCGGCTGCACCGGCCTTGAGCGAGGTGCGGGTGTTCAAGGTGGAATCGGCCAACTGCAGCGAAGCGATCCCGGAGCGGGTCAACACCACCCAGATGTGCGAGCACCGCGGGCCCACCCAGGTCTCGGTGATGGAAGTGGGCCTGGGCAACAGCCCCATGGGCCGCTTCAACGGCGCAGAGTTGAATGGGCAACGCACAGCGGTGTGCCAGGTCGGCAACATCAGTGAGGCGTGCAACGGCGTGGGCACCTTGATGGGCTACATCTATGTGTTCGACCTGAACGTCCAGGCCCAGGGCTGGTTCGAATTCACCAATACCTCGATCAACCCGCCGCAAAACACCCTGAAAGCCCAGCTCAATATCCGCTGATCAATCATCTTGAACGCTCAAAACCCCGGGAAGTCGTACCCCTAAGACGGCGATTTTTCTGAACGCCGCGGACGTACACCAACCCGTGAGGTGTTTATGAGCGCGACCCCCAATGGCGCGGCGGCCCAGCCGTTCGTCGCCCACCCGATACGCCTGACACTCAACGGCCAGGATCGCCAACTGAACGTGTTGCCCTGGACCACCTTGCTGGACTTGCTGCGTGAACAGTTGGACCTGGTGGGCAGCAAAAAAGGCTGCGACCACGGCCAGTGCGGCGCCTGCACCGTGTTGCGTGACGGCAAACGCGTGAATGCCTGCCTGACCCTGGCCGTGATGTGCGACGGCGCCGAATTGACCACCGTCGAAGGCCTGGCCGACGGCGACCAACTGCATCCCATGCAACAGGCCTTTATCCAGCACGACGCTTTCCAGTGCGGCTATTGCACCCCCGGGCAGATCTGTTCTGCCGTGGGCCTGGCCAATGAAGGCCGCGCCCACGACCGTGCGCAGATCCAGGAATTGATGAGCGGCAACCTGTGCCGCTGCGGCGCCTACAACAACATCCGCGATGCCATCGAAGACGCGCTGCCGGCCTGCCGTCGCCAGGGAGGTGAGTCATGAATCCCTTCCACTACAGCAGGCCGACCGATGTGCAGCAGGCCGTTCAGATGAGCAGCGCCGCCTCGCGCTTTATCGCCGGTGGCACCAACCTGCTGGACCTGATGAAGGAAAACATCAGCCATCCCGAGCACCTGATCGACATCACCGGCTTGCCGCTGCACGACATTCAAGAGACCGCCGAGGGTGGCCTGCGTATCGGTGCGCTGGTGAGCAACGCCGACCTGGCCTGGCACCCACTCATTGAGCAGCGTTACCCGTTGCTGTCCCAGGCCATCCTCGCCGGGGCGTCCCCGCAGTTACGCAACATGGCCAGTACCGGCGGCAACCTGTTGCAGCGCACCCGTTGCTATTACTTCTACGACGCCGCGGTGCCGTGCAACAAGCGCCAGCCCGGCAGCGGCTGCCCGGCGCGCAACGGTTTGAACCGTATCCATGCGATCCTCGGCGCCAGTGAACAGTGCGTGGCCACCCATCCATCGGACATGTGCGTGGCCCTGGCGGCGCTTGCGGCGCGGGTGCATGTAGAGGGACGTGGCGGTGCGCGGGTGATCGAGTTCGCCGACTTCCATCGCTTGCCAGGCGATGCGCCGCAACGTGACAACCAATTGGCCGACGATGAGCTGATCACGGCCATTGAGCTGCCCGCCGATCACCTGGCCCGCCACAGCCATTACCTGAAGATCCGTGACCGTGCCTCCTATGCCTTTGCCTTGGTTTCGGTGGCCGCCGCCTTGGAACTGGACGGCGATGAAATCATCGACGCCCGCCTGGCCTTGGGCGGTGTGGCGCATAAACCTTGGCGTGACCGCGCAGTGGAAGCCTTGCTGATTGGCCGCACGGTCAGCCGCGAAACCTTCAGCGCCGCCGCCGACGCCCTGCTGCAAGACGCCGAACCGTTGGAACACAACGGCTTCAAGGTCAAGCTGGCGCGGCGAGCAATCATTCGTGCCCTGAGCGACGCCGCCGTCGCAGGAGAACAGCCATGAGCGCCATCGGCAAACCCCTGGACCGTGTCGACGGTCTGCTCAAGGTCACCGGCCAAGCGCGCTACGCCGGTGAATTTCCCGAGGACGGCCTGCTGCATGGCAGCGTGGTGTCGAGCACTATCGCCAAAGGCCGGGTGGTGCGCATCGATGCGTCCAAGGCGTTGGCCTTGCCCGGTGTAGTGGACGTGATCCATCACCTCAACCGGCCGAAAATCGCCAGCTATGACGAGGCGTTCGCCGATGCCGATGCGGCCGATGGCTCGCCTTTTCGCCCGTTGTATAACGACCGCGTGCTCTACAGCGGCCAGCCCCTGGCCCTGGTGATTGCCGATAACCTCGAACTGGCGCGGCATGCCGGCTCGCTGGTGCAGATCGACTACGTGCCCGAAACCTTCGAAACCGACCTGCTCACCCAGCAAGCGACGGCGCACCCGTCGCCCCAGACCCCACCTAAACCGCGAGGCAACTTCGAGGCTGAATGGGCCGGTGCCGCAATCAGTCTGGACCTGCACTACAGCACGCCCATCGAGCATCACAACCCGATGGAACCCCACGCCAGCACCGTGCTGTATCAGTCCGACGGCACTCTGCATATCCACGACAAGACCCAGGGCCCGCAGAACTGCCAGGCCTATGTGCAAAAAGTCTTCGGCCTGGACAAGCGCCAGGTGCGCATCTTCGCCGCTTTCGTCGGTGGCGCCTTCGGTTCGGGCCTGCGCCCGCAATACCAATTGCCGCTCGCGGTGATGGCGGCCATGGCGCTCAAGCGCTCGGTGCGCGTTACCCTGACGCGCCAGCAGATGTTCACCTTCGGCTATCGCCCGCGCACCTTGCAGCGTTTGCAGATGGGCGCCGCCGCCAATGGGCGCTTGCTGGCGTTGGGGCATACCGCGATTGGCCAGACGTCGCGCTTTGAGGATTTCAGCGAGCACGTGGTGGAGTGGAGCGGCATGCTCTATCACTGCGACAACGTGCAACTGACGTACAAGTTGGCGCCGTTGGATGTGTTTACCCCGCTGGACATGCGTGCCCCCGGCGCCGCACTAGGCGTGCTCGGCCTGGAGTGCGCCATGGACGAACTGGCGTGTGCCCTGGCCATCGACCCGGTGCAATTGCGCCTGATCAACTACGCCGAACGTAACCAGAACGAAGACAAACCCTGGTCGAGCAAGGCCCTGCGCGAGTGCTACAGCGAGGGCGCTGAACGCTTCGGCTGGCACCAGCGCAACCCGGAACCGCGCAGCATGCGTGACGGCCGCCAACTGATCGGCTGGGGCATGGCCGGCGGCGTGTGGGAGGCCATGCAGATGAAAGCCAGCGCCAAGGCGCGCCTCGACGCGCAGGGCAAGCTCACCGTCAGCAGCGCCACCACCGACATTGGCACTGGCACCTACACGGTGATGACCCAGATCGCCTCCCAGGCCAGCGGCGTGGCGATGGCCGACGTGCGTTTTGTGCTGGGCGATTCGTCGTTGCCCACCGCGCCGTTGCAGGGCGGCTCGTTTACCGTGTCCTCGGTGGGTACGGCGGTGCAGCAAGCCTGTGAAGCGCTGAATGCCAAGTTGTTGCAGGTCGCCCGGCAGACCTACCCGGTGTTCAAGGACGCCGAAGCCGTGCGGTTTGAAGAGGGCCAACTGCATGCCGGTGATGTGAGTGTGTCGTTGGCGCAACTGGTCAAGGACAGCGGTGAAGAGGTGCTGCAAGCACAGGTTGACAGCGAGCCGGACAAGAAGCGCCAGGGCTATGCCTGCGCGACCCATTCGGCGGTGTTTGTCGAGGTGCGGGTTGATGAAGACCTGGGCACCATCAAGGTCAGCCGTGTGGTCAGCGCCATTGCCGCGGGGCGCGTGGTCAACCCCAAGATGGCCCGCAGCCAGATCCTTGGCGGCGTGGTGTGGGGCATTGGCATGGCCCTGCATGAAGAGACCCAGGTCGACCATGAGCTGGGGCGTTACATGAACCACAGCCTGGCCGAGTACCACATCCCGGTGAACGCCGATATTGGCGAGATTGACGTGCTGTTTGTCGAAGAGCACGACGAGATCGTCAATGCGCTCGGGTCCAAGGGCGTGGGGGAAATCGGCATTGTCGGGGTAGCGGCGGCGGTGGCGAATGCGGTTTACCATGCCACCGGCAAGCGGGTTCGGGAGTTTCCGATTACCTTGGATAAGGTGCTATAGCCCAAACCGTCAGACCAATGAAGTTCCAGTGTGGGAGCTGGCTTGCCTGCGATAGCGGTGTATCAGCCACCAGAAAGTTGCCTGATACACCGCTATCGCGGGCAAGCCCGGCTCCCACAGGGTATGGCGGTGAAGCCTATGGCTTGGTTTCTTCCACCGGCACATGCATGCGATCCCGGTTGGCCAGGGTCGGGAACAGCTTGATCCACACCCCGGTCACCACCAGGGTGCCAACCCCGCCCATCACCACCGCAGGCACGGTGCCAAACCAGTGGGCGGTAATCCCGGATTCGAATTCGCCCAATTGATTGGACGCACCGATAAACAGGCCATTGACCGCACTCACTCGCCCGCGCATTTCATCTGGCGTTTCCAACTGCACGAACGATGCACGGATCACCATGCTGATCATGTCTGCCGCGCCCAGTACCACCAGCACCGCCAGTGAAAACCAGAACGAAGTCGACAGGCCGAAGGCGATGGTTGCCACCCCGAACACGCCGACGGCGGTGAACATCACGCGGCCCACCTTGCGGTCTACTGAGAACCGCGCCAGCCACAGTGACATCAGCAATGCGCCCACGGCCGGGGCCGACCGCAGCAGGCCCAGGCCCCAGGCACCGGTCAGCAGGATGTCCTTGGCGAACACCGGTAACAGCGCGGTGGCGCCGCCCAGCAGCACGGCAAACAGGTCCAGGGAGATGGCGCCAAGAATGTCCGGGCGGCTGCGGATAAAGCGTATGCCGGCCAGCAGCGAGTCCAGGGTGGCCTTGGCTTTGTTCAGCGGAGTCTGGCGTGCGGGCAGGTTAAGTGTCAGCACGCAGGCGATCAGGTACAGCGCCACGGTGGGGCCGTACACCCACACGCTGCCAAACGCGTAAAGCAAACCGCCCACGGCCGGTGCGACGATGGTCGCCAGTTGCTGGGCCGATTGCGATGCCGCCACGGCCCGGGGGAACAGCGCGCTGGGCACGATGCTCGGCAACAGTGCCTGGGTGGTGGGCATTTCAAATGAGCGCGCAGCGCCGAGCAGGAAGGCGAGGATGAAGATCATCTCGCGAGTCACGTTGCCGGTCAGGCCGCCGATGGCCAGGGACAAGGCGATCAGCGCCTGCAAGGTCTGGCAGATGGCAGCGACCCGGCGGCGTTCATAGCGATCCGCCACGTGCCCGGTGTGCAGCATGAACAGCACGCGCGGCACGAATTCCACCAGGCCGACCAGGCCCAGGTCCAAGACGTTGCCGGTCAGCTGGTACAGGTTCCAGCCGATCGCCACGGTGAGCATCTGGAAGCCGCTGGCGGTAAAGATCCGCGCCAGCCAGAACGCGATGAAAGGGCGGTGGTGACGTAACAGCAACGCAGGTTCACTGGGCATCGGCAATCAGGTCGGCAACGGGAGAATGGCGAGATTAGCATCAAGCTGTAACAAATAGTTGCAAGAACTGAGCTGAGGCAAGCTGTCACGCGGCAAAAGACCACACAGTCCTACAGCAAAAATGGGACTACTCTTTCAACGATGCTTGATCCAGATCAAAACCTGCCCCGGGATTGTTCTGGCGGCCGCAAGGCCAGATTCCCCACGCGATGGGTAATAAAAGAAACGAATTGAAATTCGCCACACTCCATATCCGTGGGGGCAGTGGGTGCAGGCTCCCAGCCAGCAGCCGGTATTACCTGACAGAGGAAGACTTATGTTCGGTTTGGAGGCGCTAGATCTCGCCCGAATTCAATTCGCGTTCACCATCTCATTCCACATCCTGTTCCCGGCGATCACCATCGGCCTGGCCAGTTACCTTGCGGTGCTGGAGGGCTTGTGGCTCAAGACCCACAACGACACCTACCGTGACCTCTACCACTTCTGGTCGAAGATCTTTGCCGTCAACTTCGGCATGGGTGTGGTATCGGGCCTGGTCATGGCGTACCAGTTCGGTACCAACTGGAGCCGCTTCTCGGACTTCGCCGGTGCCGTCACCGGGCCGTTGCTGACGTACGAAGTGCTCACGGCCTTCTTCCTCGAGGCCGGTTTCCTGGGCGTGATGTTGTTCGGCTGGAACAAGGTGGGGCGCAAGCTGCACTTCTTCGCCACGGTGATGGTGGCCGTGGGTACGTTGATCTCCACGTTCTGGATTCTTGCCTCCAACAGCTGGATGCAGACGCCCCAGGGCTTTGAAATCATCGATGGCCGCGTAATACCGACCGACTGGCTGGCGGTGATCTTCAACCCGTCGTTCCCCTACCGCCTGATGCACATGGCCACGGCTGCTTTTGTTGCCACGGCGTTCTTCGTCGGCTCGTCGGCGGCCTGGCATTTACTGCGCGGCAAGGACAACCCGGCGATCCGCAAAATGCTCTCGATGGCGATGTGGATGGCCCTGATCGTTGCGCCCATCCAGGCGGTGATCGGCGACTTCCACGGCCTCAATACCCTCAAGCATCAACCGGCCAAGATCGCCGCGATTGAAGGCCACTGGGAAAATATCGGCAACGAGCCCACGCCGCTGATTTTGTTCGGTTGGCCGGACATGAAAGCCGAGAAAACCAAATACGCGGTCGAGATTCCGTACCTGGGCAGCCTGATCCTGACTCACTCCCTGGACAAGCAGGTGCCGGCGCTCAAGGAGTTCCCACCTGAAGACCGCCCCAACTCCACCGTTGTGTTCTGGTCGTTCCGGGTCATGGTCGGCCTGGGGTTCCTGATGATCTTCACCGGTCTGTTCAGCCTGTGGCTGCGCCGGGGCGACAAGATGTACACGTCCAAACCGTTCCTGTACCTGGCGCTGTGGATGGGCCCGTCTGGGCTGATTGCGATTCTTGCCGGTTGGTTCACCACCGAAATTGGTCGCCAGCCCTGGGTGGTCTACGGGTTGATGCGCACGGCGGATGCCTCCTCCGGGCATAGCCTGACGCAGATGACCATTACCCTGGTGTTGTTCGTGGTGGTGTACTTCGCGCTGTTCGGCGCGGGCCTGGGCTATATGATGCGCCTGGTGCGCAAAGGCCCCGTGACCCACGACAGTACCGAGCCCGCCCATGGTGGCCCCGGCCAGAAACGCACCCCCGCGCGTCCGTTGTCTGCTGCCGACGATGGCAGTGATAACGACCACGACCACATCCAGCACAAGGGGAATTGAGATGGGTATTGATCTTCCGCTGATCTGGGCCGTGATCATCATCTTCGGCATCATGATGTACGTGGTCATGGACGGCTTCGACCTGGGGATCGGCATTCTTTTCCCGTTTGTTCCGGGCAAAGTCGACCGTGACGTGATGATGAACACCGTGGCGCCCGTATGGGACGGCAACGAAACCTGGCTGGTACTCGGGGGCGCGGCGTTGTTCGGCGCGTTCCCGCTGGCCTATTCGGTGGTGTTGTCGGCGCTGTACCTGCCGCTGATCCTGATGCTGATCGGCCTGATCTTCCGCGGCGTGGCCTTTGAGTTCCGCTTCAAGGCCAAGGACCACAAGCGTCACCTGTGGGACAAGGCGTTTATTGGCGGCTCGCTGGCGGCGACTTTCTTCCAGGGGGTGGCGTTGGGCGCCTTTATCGACGGTATTCCGGTGGTGGATCGCCAGTTCGCCGGCGGTTCACTGGATTGGCTCACACCCTTCACGATGTTCTGCGGAGTGGCGCTGATCGTGGCGTATGCCTTGCTCGGCTGCACCTGGCTGATCATGAAGACCGAAGGCAAGTTGCAGGAGCAGATGCACAACCTGGCGCGGCCTTTGGCGTTTGTGGTGTTGGCGGTTATCGGCATCGTCAGCATCTGGACGCCGCTGACCCACCCGGAAATCGCGTCGCGCTGGTTCACCTTGCCGAACCTGTTCTGGTTCCTGCCGGTGCCGATCCTGGTGCTGGTCACCATGTACGGGCTGATCCGCGCCGTGGCACGTAATGCGCACTACACGCCGTTCCTGTTGACGCTGGTGCTGATTTTCCTCGGCTACAGTGGCTTGGGGATCAGCCTGTGGCCGAACATCATCCCGCCGTCCGTGTCGATCTGGGATGCCGCCGCGCCGCCGCAAAGCCAGGGCTTCATGCTGGTGGGCACGCTGTTCATCATCCCGTTTATCCTGGGCTATACCTTCTGGAGCTACTACGTGTTCCGCGGCAAGGTCACCCACGAAGACGGCTATCACTAGGAGGGTTGAAACATGTCAAAACCTTCGTTGCATGAGATTGAACAGGCCGAGAAGCAGCCGTTGTGGCGGCGCCTGGGGTGGCTGGCGATGATCTGGACCGGCAGCGTGCTGGCCCTGTTCGTGGTGGCCAGCCTGATGCGCATGTTCATGAATGCGGCAGGCCTGAGCACGCATTGACACTGTAGGAGCGAGCTTGCTCGCGAAAAACGTCAACGATAACGCGGGGTGCCTGACGCCCCGCGGTGTTCTCAGGTTTTTCGCGAGCAAGCTCGCTCCTACAATAAGCAGGGCTTTTTTATTTACGCGCCTTGAGGATGACGAACTTGGGCGTGGCCGCTACTTGCTCGACACCGCGGAACAGCCGCGCCAGCTTGCTGTGGTAGCCCAGGTGACGATTCCCGACGATGTACAAGGCGCCGCCGATCACCAGCGCTTCGCGTGCCTGCTGGAACATGCGCCAGGCGAGGAAGTCGCCCACCACTTGTTGTTGGTGGAACGGTGGGTTGCACAGCACCACGTCCAGCGATTGCGCCTCCTGGCCGGCCAGGCCATCGTCGGCACGTACGCTGACGTCCCGTTCACCCAACGCGGCTTGCCAGTTTTCGGCGGCCGATTGCACTGCCATATACGACTCATCCACCAAGGTGTAGTGCGCGTCGGGGTTCTGCAGGGCGCTGGCAATCGCCAGTACGCCGTTGCCGCAGCCCAGGTCCGCCACGCGTGCACTGCCCAGGCTTTTTGGCAGGTGCGGCAGGAAGGCACGGGTGCCGATGTCCAGGCCCTCGCGGCAAAACACGTTGGCGTGGTTAAACAACTCGATGACCGGCGCATCCAGGGTATAACGGGTCGGGTAGGGCGAGACCGCGGCAGGGCGCTGCTCGACGCTGGCAATCAGCAACCGCGCCTTTTTGACCGCCAATGAGGCTTGCATGGGCCCGATATAACGCTCCAGCAATTCGCCCGCTGCCCGTGGCAAATGCTTGACCATTGCGCCTGCGATCACCTCGGTGCCGGGCGCCAGTTGCCCTTGCAGGCGGATCAGTTGTTCTTCCAGCAACGCCAGGGTTTTCGGCACGCGGACCAACACGCGATCGAACGGCCCGGTCGCGAACTGGCTGGCCGGTATGAAGGGCACGGCATCAAAGGGCTTGCCGTTGCGCACCAGGTTTTTCTCCAGGCCCTGAGCGGCGAGGAACGAGTCACCGCTGGAGGTCACTTGCACCTGGCCTTGAAGGCTGGCTGCCAGGGCGCCGAAGCTGTCATTGAGCACCAGCACGCGGGTGGCGGCAGTGGGCTGTTGCGCGGCGAGGTGGCTGAGCAGGTATTCGTCGGCGGCATCGAAGGCTTGCAGCGGATCATTGTGTTGCTCTGGCTGACGAATCAGGTCGAGCTGGGCGAAAGGGCTGTCAAGCAGGGGCATGGCGGGGCGAGGCTCTGGGTAATCGACGGACCGTCTGAGTGAACGGCGGGGCAACCGTGGAAAGCGCACCCTCAACACTCAGAATTGGCCGTAAATGTTACGTTTTTTTCAACGCGATGACATGCGGTGTTTTACGTGGGCTAAAACAGCCCGGCTTTAGCGGCGCGCAGCACCGCCTGGATCTTGTTATGCACGCCCAGTTTCTTGAAGGTACTGCTGATATGAAAGCCCACGGTGCGCTCGGACAGGCAAAGAATCGCGGCAATCTCGGAGGCGGTCTTGCCCATCGCGGACCACTTGAGGATTTCTGTTTCCCGGGCAGTCAATTTGCTGGGCGCTTTAATGTCGGGGGCGTCGGCGTACTTCTGCGCGACGACCGCATGCATCGCATGGCAAAGCCACAACACCTGGCCGGCTTTTTCGTAAAGCTCTTCAGGGCTGACCTCGCCCTTGCTGCGAACCAGGGTCAGCATGCTGAATACACCCTGGAAGTCATGCACGGCTTGGGTCCAGCCTAAATGCACCCCGCATGACTGGGTCAACTCCCAAAGCTTGGGGGTGTTGGCAAAGGTTTTTTGTTCCCAGAGAATGGGCAGTACCGAGGTCTTACAGTGGGTTACAACGGGGTCTACATCGAAGAAGTGCGCTTGTTTATAAATGCTAAGCCATTCATTTGGATAGTTATTAAACAAAATTGGTTTTGTTTGAGTGCTTTGTGATTGGGAACTCATGGTAAAGGAGCAATATTCGAAACCTAGTTCATAAGTGTGGTTTATCACCATCTCAAACACACTGGTGATTTCACTCTCGCCGTCCAGCTTGGGCAGCCGGGCATTATGCCAATTGACCATCGGTGACTCTCCATGCGTGTATATGTGACCTGGGTACGTCCTGATCCCCCATTGCAGCTCGAAAACAAGTGTAGGGTAAGTCCTACAACTGAGCTTGAAAAATATTTTACTTGCAGGGTTTGTCTAGTTGGCCGGTTTTGTACAAGACTTGGAGCTTTGTATAAGAGCGCTAGGCAGGTATCTTTTTTTCAATACTTTTAATGTCTTGAAGGTAGTGTCAAAGTGATGTCGCTTTAAGTACCGCTTCATCTAGTGAGGTATTCAGGGCGCGTTAATAGCCAAATAATTAGTGCCAGCGTGGAGCCATGGCTGACCTGTTGGACTGGTTAAAAAACGCGCAGGCCACCCGCGTGAACCTTGAGTGACGGCAAAGCCAGTACCAATCATCAGTGTTTGCGCGGTCTGTTTTGAGGGACACTAACGGCCTGTGCAAAACGGAGCCCCCCATGACGGCCAGTGCTGAGAAATTTACCCGCCAGACCCTGCTCGATGTGCAATCGCTGACCCCCAGCCTGTTCACCCTGCGCACCACCCGCGATGCCGGTTTTCGTTTTACCGCCGGCCAGTTCGTGCGCCTGGGCGTTACCAAGGCGGATGGCAGCACCGTCTGGCGTGCCTATTCCATCGTGTCTTCGCCGTTTGACGAGCATCTGGATTTCTTTTCCATCGTGGTCCCCGGTGGTGAGTTCACCAGTGAACTGAGCCGCCTGAAGGTGGGCGATACCTTGCTGGTCGAGCGCCAGGCCACCGGGTTTCTGACCCTCAACCGCTTTGTCGACGGGCGTGACTTGTGGTTGCTGGGAACCGGAACGGGCGTCGCGCCGTTCCTGTCGATCCTGCAGGACTTCGAAGTGTGGGAAAAATTCGAGCGCATCATCCTGGTGTACAGCGCCCGGGAAGCCAAGGAACTGGCCTACCAGTCTCTGATCGACACGCTGGGTGAGCGCGAGTACCTGGCCGAGTACGCCCACAAGCTCACCTACATTCCCATCGTCACCCGCGAGCAGCATCCGGGCGCGTTGAATGGGCGTATTACGGCCTTGATCGAAAATGGCGAATTGGAGCGGGCTGCCGGCGTGGAGCTGACGGCACAGGATTCGCGTGTACTGATTTGCGGCAACCCGCAGATGGTCGATGACACGCGCCAGTTGCTCAAGCAGCGGGACATGCAACTGAGCCTGAGCCGACGACCTGGCCAGGTGGCGGTAGAAAATTATTGGTAGAAAAAAGGCGCCTTGCGAGGCGCCTTTTTTGCATCCGCAGGTTAAAGCGGCTTGTTGTTCTGTGCCTTGAGCAGATCGCGGATCTCGCCCAGCAGCACTTCTTCCTTGCTTGGCGTCGGCGGCAAGCTTGGGGCCACGGCTTCTTCGCGCTTCAGACGGTTGATCGCCTTCACACCCATGAAGATTGCAAACGCGACGATTATAAAGTCGATGATGCTCTGGATGAACTTGCCGTAGGCCAGCACAACAGCGGGTACATCACCCTGTGCTGCCTTGAGCGTGACGGCCAGATCGGCAAAGTCCACGCCACCGATCAGCAGGCCGATGGGAGGCATTATCACGTCGCCTACAAATGAGGAAACAATCTTGCCGAAGGCAGCACCGATGATGATACCGACGGCCATGTCGACCACATTACCTTTGACCGCGAAGGCCTTGAACTCACTGATCACGCCCATAGGTTATTCCTTGTTACAGTTGAGGAGGGTGGAGGTCAGTGTAATTCAGTCGAACAGCGCTTGCTCGAAACAACTGTTAACACTGTCGGTTTTTATCGACACATCAAATCGCAAATAGTTTGCAAAGTGCCACTAGTCGCGCGCGAATTAGCCGCTATTTCAGCGGGTTACCAGATTTTTTTCTTAATCGGGCCTGTGGTGTTTTTCTATTTATCTTCTGACTCGCAGGTCACTAGCCTCTGGCAAGCACAACTGAATGTGCATTAAAAAAACCAGAGGAAACCTCGATGAATACTCCAATCAGCCGCAGGCCCGTGTCGGCGCGCCACGCGCTGGCACTGGTGACCGCCAGCCTGCTTTCCCTCTCCGTACAAGCCGCCAACCTGACCCGCGATAACGGGGCTAACGTCGGTGATAACCAGAACTCCCAAACCGCCGGTGCCAATGGCCCGGTGCTGCTGCAAGATGTGCAACTGATCCAGAAACTGCAACGCTTCGACCGCGAACGCATCCCAGAGCGCGTGGTGCACGCACGCGGCACGGGCGCCCATGGCACCTTCACCGTGACCGACAACCTCAGCGACCTGACCAAGGCCAAAGTGTTCGCCGCCGGTGAAACCACGCCAGTGTTCGTACGCTTCTCGGCCGTGGTGCATGGCAACCACTCCCCGGAAACCCTGCGGGACCCACGGGGCTTCGCCACCAAGTTCTATACCGCCGAAGGTAACTGGGACCTGGTCGGTAACAACTTCCCCACGTTCTTTATTCGGGATGCCATCAAGTTCCCGGACATGGTCCATGCCTTTAAACCGGACCCACGCACTAACCTGGACGATGACTCGCGCCGTTTCGACTTCTTCTCCCATGTTCCAGAGTCCACTCGTACACTGACCGAGTTGTACTCGGACTCCGGCACCCCTGCCAGTTACCGCGAAATGGACGGCAACGGCGTACATGCCTACAAGTTGATTAACGCCAAAGGCGAAGTGCACTACGTCAAGTTCCACTGGAAGAGCCAGCAGGGCATCAAGAACCTTGATCCCAAGCAAGTTACCGAGGTGCAGGGGCGTGACTACAGCCATATGACCCATGATCTGGTCACGCACATCAACAAAGGCGACTTCCCTAAATGGGACCTGTATGTGCAGGTGCTCAAGCCTGAAGACCTGGCCAAGTTTGATTTCGACCCACTGGATGCCACCAAGATCTGGCCGAATGTGCCCGAGCGCAAAGTCGGGCAAATGGTGCTGAACCGCAACCCGGCCAATGTGTTCCAGGAAACCGAGCAAGTCGCGATGGCCCCGGCCAACCTGGTACCGGGTATCGAGCCGTCGGAAGACCGCCTGCTGCAGGGGCGCGTGTTCTCCTACGCCGATACGCAAATGTACCGCCTGGGCGCGAACGCCTTGCAGTTGCCGATCAACGCTCCACGGGTCACCGTCAACAACGGCAACCAGGACGGCGCGATGAACGTCGGCAAGACCACCACCGGCGTCAACTACCAGCCAAGCCGCCTGTTGCCCCGCGAAGAGCCGCAAGCCGCACGCTACAGCCAGTCGCCGCTGTCGGGCAGCACCCAGCAGGCCAAGATCCAGCGTGAGCAGAACTTCAAGCAGGCCGGTGATCTATACCGTTCCTACACCAAGAAAGAGCGCGAGGACTTGATCAACAACTTCGGCGGCTCATTGGCCACCACCGATGACGAGAGCAAGCACATCATCCTGTCGTTTCTCTACAAGGCGGATCCGGAATACGGCACCGGCGTAGCCAAGGTCGCCAAAGGCGATCTGGCTCGCGTAAAGGCGCTGGCGGAAAAACTGACTGACTGATTTGTTGGTTGCGGTCGGCGCCTTCACGGGCGTCGACCTTTGGCAGGAGAACACCCTATGCGTATCTCTATCGGCTTACTGATGGCCATGCTGGCCTTTACCGCTCATGCCGAGTCCCCCGACCCGGTGGCGCTCAAGGCACAGTTGCAGGACTACTATTTCGACGCCGCCCGTCGTGGCGACCTCGACATGCTCAACACCTTCATAGAGTCCGGCTACGGCCTCAATGCCCAGGATGACAAGGGCTACACCGCGTTGATCCTGGCTGCTTATCACGGCCAGGGCCCGTATGTGGAGCGTCTGCTCGATGCCGGTGCCGACGCCTGCGTCCAGGATAAACGCGGTAACACGGCGTTGATGGGCGCCATCTTCAAAGGCGAGCTGAAAATCGCCCAGCGCCTGTTGGCCACCGACTGCAACCCTGACCAGCGCAACGGCGCAGGGCAGACCGCCGCCATGTACGCCGGGTTGTTCAAGCGCGTCGAATTGTTGGGCGCGCTGCAAGCCAAAGGCGCAGACCTGAACGCCGAGGACCCCGTGGGTAACAGTGCTTCACGTTTAGCCAAGGGCGAAATCCGGACCCCAGCGTCGCGCTGAGCTATCATCGCGGTTTTTCGGTTGGAGGTTCTCACATGGCAAAGGCCAAGCGCATGTACGGCTGCACGGAGTGCGGCGCGACCTTTCCCAAATGGGCGGGCCAGTGCTCCGAATGCGGCGCGTGGAACACCCTGACTGAAACCATGATCGAGAGTGGCGGTGCCGCGGCCCCCACCGGCCGTGCCGGCTGGACTGGGCAACAGGCGCAGATCAAGACCCTGGCCGAAGTCAGCGTCGAAGAGATTCCGCGCTTTTCCACCGCCTCCGGCGAACTGGACCGGGTCTTGGGCGGTGGCCTGGTGGACGGCTCGGTGGTGCTGATCGGCGGTGATCCGGGCATCGGCAAGTCCACGATCCTGCTGCAAACCCTGTGCAGCATCGCCAGCCGCATGCCAGCGCTGTATGTCACCGGCGAAGAGTCCCAGCAGCAGGTAGCGATGCGCGCCCGGCGCCTGGGCTTGCCACAGGACCAGTTGCGGGTGATGACCGAAACCTGCATCGAAAGCATCATCGCCACGGCGCGCATCGAAAAGCCCAAAGTCATGGTCATTGACTCGATCCAGACGATTTTCACCGAACAACTGCAATCGGCACCCGGCGGCGTGTCACAGGTGCGCGAAAGCGCGGCGCTGTTGGTGCGTTACGCCAAGCAGAGTGGCACGGCGATCTTCCTGGTCGGCCACGTGACCAAAGAAGGCGCACTGGCCGGGCCACGGGTGTTGGAACACATGGTCGACACCGTGCTGTATTTCGAAGGGGAATCCGACGGTCGCCTGCGCCTGCTGCGGGCGGTGAAGAACCGTTTTGGCGCCGTCAACGAACTGGGCGTGTTCGCCATGACCGATCGGGGGCTGAAAGAAGTCTCGAACCCCTCGGCGATTTTTCTCACCCGCGCTCAGGAAGAAGTCCCAGGCAGTGTGGTGATGGCCACGTGGGAAGGCACCCGGCCGATGCTGGTGGAAGTCCAGGCGCTGGTGGATGACAGCCATTTGGCAAACCCACGGCGGGTCACACTGGGCCTGGACCAGAACCGCCTGGCGATGTTGCTGGCGGTGCTGCACCGGCATGGTGGCATTCCGACTCACGATCAGGATGTGTTCCTTAACGTGGTGGGCGGGGTCAAGGTGCTGGAGACTGCGTCCGACCTGGCGTTGATGGCGGCGGTGATGTCCAGCCTGCGTAATCGGCCGTTGCCCCATGACTTGTTGGTGTTTGGCGAGGTGGGTCTGTCGGGCGAAGTGCGCCCGGTGCCGAGTGGGCAGGAGCGCTTGAAGGAAGCGGCCAAGCATGGCTTCAAACGGGCGATTGTGCCCAAGGGCAATGCGCCGAAGGAGGCGCCGCCGGGGTTGCAGATTATTGCTGTGACGCGGCTGGAGCAGGCGTTGGATGCCCTGTTCGAATAATCCGCAGCACCGCTGAACCCCTGTGGGAGCTGGCTTGCCTGCGATGGCGGTGTATCAGGCAAGAATGGGTAAGCTGACCCGCCGCTATCGCAGGCAAGCCAGCTCCCACATTTTGATTGATGTGCGTTTTCAGATCTCCAGCAGGGCGCCCAGCTCGCGCTCCAGTTCTCGCTCATCACCCAGGTTCAGCTCTACAAAGCGCCGCAAATGGCTGATCGAATCCAGATCAATGTGTTTGCACACAAAGCCCAATTGACCCTGATCTTCATGGGTCAGCCGCGCTTGCATCTTTATATGCGTCTTCTGGTCCAGGCGTATGTCGACGTCAAAGGGCAGCGCTTTATTTCCCTTCCAGTTGTCAGGCCGTTCCACCAGCAATCCCTTGAGTGATAAATCCACCAGTTTTACCGGCCATTCGCTGCCGTTTTGCCGAAGTTCGGCCGTGGCATCAAAGGCGATCCGGCGAAAACGGCGACGTTCGGACGCATGCTCGGTCATGGTAAAGCCCTCTGTGAATGGGAGGAGTGTAGCCCGGGGCCATCAAGGGGAGTTTATTTCGGCTTTTTTTAGCGGTTGAAGGCTCTAGACCAACGTAGGGGGCTGGTCTTTGAGGCCAGTAGCGCTAAACTCGGGCTGGCTGTCCTTTCTGTCCACCCTGGCTGGAATATAAAAATGAAAAATAATAATAGCCTGCTACGCCACTTACCCTGGCTGGTGCTGGCAATTGTAGGAGCGTGCGCCCTGGGCGTAGTGGCCTTGCGCCGCGGCGAGGCGATCAACGCCTTGTGGATTGTGGTCGCTGCTGTGGCCATCTACCTGGTTGCGTACCGTTACTACAGTCTGTTCATCGCCAACAACGTGATGCAACTCGATCCACGGCGGGCAACCCCTGCGGTGGTCAACAACGATGGTCTGGACTACGTACCAACCAACAAACACATTCTTTTCGGTCACCACTTTGCGGCGATTGCCGGTGCAGGCCCGTTGGTCGGCCCGGTGCTGGCGGCGCAAATGGGCTATCTGCCCGGTACCCTCTGGCTGATTGCCGGGGTGGTGCTGGCCGGTGCGGTGCAAGACTTCATGGTCCTGTTCCTGTCCACCCGTCGCAATGGCCGTTCCCTGGGGGACATGGTTCGCGAAGAGATGGGCCGCATTCCCGGGACCATCGCGCTGTTCGGCTGCTTCCTGATCATGATCATCATCCTCGCGGTGCTGGCGCTGATCGTGGTCAAGGCCCTGGCCGAGAGCCCATGGGGCATTTTCACGGTGATGGCGACCATCCCGATCGCGATGTTCATGGGCATCTATATGCGCTACATCCGCCCGGGCCGCATCGGGGAAATCTCGATCATCGGCGTGCTGTTGCTGCTGGGTTCGATCTGGCTGGGCGGGCAGATTGCCGCTGATCCAGAGTGGGCCAAGGCGTTCACCTTCACCGGTATCCAGATCACCTGGATGCTGATCGGCTACGGCTTCGTGGCTGCTGTGCTGCCGGTGTGGCTCATCCTGGCGCCCCGCGACTACCTGTCGACGTTCCTGAAAATCGGCACCATCATCGCCCTGGCGATTGGCATCCTGGTCACCATGCCTGACCTGAAAATGCCGGCACTCACCCAGTTCATCGACGGCACCGGCCCGGTGTGGAAGGGCGGCCTGTTCCCGTTCCTGTTCATCACCATTGCCTGTGGCGCGGTCTCGGGCTTCCATGCGCTGATCTCCTCGGGCACCACGCCCAAGCTGCTGGCCAGTGAAAGCCACGCCCGTTACATCGGTTACGGCGGCATGCTGATGGAGTCGTTCGTGGCCATCATGGCGATGGTTGCCGCTTCGGTGATCGAGCCTGGCGTGTACTTCGCCATGAACAGCCCGGCTGCCATTGTCGGTACCGACGTGGTCACCGTGGCGCAAACCGTCAGCAGCTGGGGCTTTGCAATTACCCCTGAGGCGTTGTCGGCCGTTGCCCACGATATCGGCGAAACCACCATCCTGGCCCGTGCCGGCGGTGCGCCGACGTTGGCGGTAGGTATCGCGCAGATCCTGCACAGCGTGCTGCCGGGTGAAAACACCATGGCGTTCTGGTACCACTTTGCGATCCTGTTCGAAGCGCTGTTCATCCTTACGGCAGTGGATGCCGGTACCCGCGCCGGTCGTTTCATGCTGCAAGACCTGCTCGGTTCCTTCGTGCCTGCGCTCAAACGCACCGAGTCGTGGACTGCCAACCTGATTGCTACCGCAGGCTGCGTGGCGATGTGGGGTTACTTGCTGTACCAGGGCGTGATCGACCCGCTGGGTGGCATCAATACCTTGTGGCCGCTGTTCGGTATCTCCAACCAGATGCTGGCCGGTATCGCGCTGATGCTGGCGACCGTTGTGCTGATCAAAATGAAGCGTCAGCGCTACATTTGGGTGACCATGTTGCCGGCTGTCTGGCTGCTGATCTGCACCACCACCGCAGGCTTCATCAAGCTGTTCGACGCCAACCCGGCGATCGGCTTCCTGTCGCTGGCCAAGAAATACAGCGATGCCCTGGCTAACGGCCAGATCCTCGCCCCGGCCAAGAGCATCGACCAGATGCAACACGTGATCTGGAACGCCTACACCAACGCAACGCTGACGGCGCTGTTCCTGTTCGTGGTGTTCAGCATCCTGTTCTATGCGCTCAAAGTCGGCGTCGCCGCCTGGGGCAACAAAGAGCGTACGGATAAAGAAGCCCCGTTCCAGGCTGTACCGGACGCATAACGAGGATTGCAGACATGTTCAATGACATCAGTCGCCTCGGTAAATACCTCGGTCAGGCCGCCCGCCTGATGGTCGGCATGCCCGACTACGACACCTACGTCGAGCATATGCAAACCAAACACCCGGACAAGCCGGTGATGGACTACAAGGCGTTCTTCCGGGAGCGCCAGGAAGCCCGTTACGGCGGCAAGGGTGGGCCCAAATGCTGCTAACCCGGTAACGCGGGCCAATGCGATACCCCTGTGGGAGCAGGGTTTTCTGTGGGAGCTGGCTTGCCTGCGATAGCATCACCTCGGTCTGACTGAAGCACCGAGTTGTCTGCATCGCAGGCAAGCCAGCTCCCACAGGGGCCTTTGCTCCCACTTTTGTTTGTGTTCATTCAATTATCAGGAGAACAGTTGTGTCCTCTCCCATCCCCGTCACCATCCTCAGCGGCTTCCTCGGTGCCGGCAAGACCACCTTGCTGCGCCACCTGCTCAAAGCCGAGCACGGCTTGAAAATCGCTGTGATCGAAAACGAATTCAGTGACGCCGGTATCGACACCCAATTGCTGGGCGACGAGCCAGTGCAAGTGATGACCCTGTCCAACGGCTGCGTGTGCTGCACCATCCACACCGACCTGACCAAAGCCCTGTACCTGTTGCTGGAACGCCTGGACAGCGGCGAGATCGCCTTCGACCGGCTGGTGATCGAATGCACCGGCCTGGCCGACCCTGCGCCGGTGGCCCAGACCTTCTTCATCGACGAAGAGCTGCGCGAACGCTATATCCTCGACGGCATCATCACCCTGGTGGATGCGGCCCACGCCGAGCATCATCTGACCCAGACCATCGCCCAGGCCCAGATCGGCTTTGCCGACCGCCTGTTGGTGAGCAAACGCGACCTGGTAGACGACGCCAGCTTCGACGCCCTCAGCCAGCGCCTCACCCGCATCAACCGCCGTGCGCCAATTCGTGTGGTGGATCACGGCAAGATTGACCTGGCCGAATTGCTGGATGTGCGCGGCTTCAACCTCAACGCCGGCATGAGCCTGCGCCCGGTGAGTGCAGCGCCTTCGGTCGACCGTATTTCCAGCCTGGTGCTGCGCACCGACCAGCCGCTGGATATCGACCGTCTCAGCGAGTTCATGAACGAACTGCTGGAAGACCATGGCAAGCAACTGCTGCGTTACAAGGGCGTATTGAACATTGCCGGAGAAGACCGACGCATGGTGTTCCAGGGCGTGCTGAAGCTGTATGGCTTCGACTGGGATACCGAATGGGCCGAGGGCGAGGCGCGGGAGAGTGTGATCGTGTTTATTGCCGATGAGCTGCCCGAAGACAAGATCCGCCAAGGCTTTGAGCGGGTCTACCAATAAATCCGGCTTGAAATGCACTCCAATGTGGGAGCTGGCTTGCCTGCGATAGCGGCGGGTCAATCACTGATGGGCTGACTGCAAAACCGCCATCGCAGGCAAGCCAGCTCCCACACTTGACCCTGTTTCAAATTGAAATCGGCATAAAAAAGCCCGGCTCATGAGCCGGGCTTCTTATTCACGCAACTGCCATCAAGCGCCGTATACCGGCAGCTTCTTGCAGATGGCCTTGACCTTCTCACGTACCGCGTCGATCACGGCTTCGTTGTTCAGGTCGGCCAGGATGTCGCAGATCCAGCCCGCCAGTTCCTTGCACTCGGCTTCCTTGAAGCCACGGGTGGTCACTGCCGGGGTGCCGAAGCGCAGGCCGGAGGTGACGAACGGCGAACGTGGGTCGTTCGGCACGGAGTTCTTGTTCACGGTGATGAAGGCTTTGCCCAGGGCAGCGTCAGCATCTTTACCGGAAATGTCCTGCTTGATCAGCGACAGCAGGAACAGGTGGTTTTCGGTACCGCCGGACACCACGTCAAAACCGCGCTCGATGAACACGCTGGCCATGGTCTTGGCGTTCTTGACCACTTGTTGCTGGTAGGTCTTGAACTCAGGCTGCAGTGCTTCCTTGAAGCAGATCGCCTTGGCCGCGATCACGTGCTCCAGCGGGCCGCCTTGGGCGCCCGGGAAAACGGCGGAGTTGAGCTTCTTCTCGATCTCTGCGTTGGCGCGTGCCAGGATCAGGCCGCCACGTGGACCGCGCAGGGTCTTGTGGGTAGTGGTGGTGACCACGTCAGCGTAAGGCACTGGGTTGGGGTAAACGCCCGCAGCTACCAGACCGGCCACGTGGGCCATGTCGACGAACAGATAGGCACCGACCTTGTCGGCGATTTCACGGAAACGTGGGAAGTCCAGGATCTGCGAGTAGGCAGAGAAACCGGCCACGATCATTTTTGGCTTGTGCTCGACCGCCAGGCGCTCGACTTCATCGTAGTCGATCAGGCCGTTGGCATCGATACCGTACTGAACGGCGTTGTACAGCTTGCCGGAGGACGAAACCGTGGCACCGTGGGTCAGGTGACCGCCATGGGCCAGGCTCATGCCCAGGATGGTGTCGCCGCCTTGCAGCAGGGCCAGGTACACGGCGCTGTTGGCTTGGGAGCCGGCGTGTGGCTGGACGTTGGCGTAATCGGCGCCGAACAGCTCTTTGGCACGGTCGATGGCCAACTGCTCAACCACGTCGACGTACTCGCAACCACCGTAGTAGCGCTTGCCTGGGTAGCCTTCGGCGTACTTGTTGGTCAGAACCGAACCTTGAGCCTCCATCACCGCAGGGCTGGTGTAGTTTTCCGAAGCGATCAGCTCAATGTGCTCTTCCTGGCGCACGGCTTCTTGCTCCATGGCGGCGAAGAGATCGGCGTCGTACTTGGCAATAGTCAAATCACGGCTGAACATGGCGGTCCTCAAGGATCGGGGGCAGAAAAGGAGGGCATTCTAACTCAATGGGTTTTAGATGGCATATGAAAGGACATCATGTCGCGGACAAGTGGGGTTCATCTGGGGATGATCGTTCCCACGCTCTGCGTGGGAATGCATCCCGTGACGCTCTGCGTCACATTTAAAAGCGGACGCAGAGCGTCCAGAATTGCGTTCCCACGCGGAGCGTGGGAACGATCAGGGACTTCAGTCAAACATGAACAGCGCATCATTACTGAACTGCACCTCAAACCGATTCGCCGGCATCGGCCGCCCGAACAGGTAACCCTGCACCTCATCACAGCCATGTTCACGCAGGAAGTCCAATTGCTCATGGGTTTCCACGCCTTCGGCGATCACTGCCAGGTTCAGGCTGTGGGCCATGGCAATAATCGCCCGGGCGATCTGCGCGTCCTGCTCACCGGAGGGCAGGCCATCGACGAAGGTGCGGTCGATCTTCAGCACATCGATGGGGAATTGCTTGAGGTAGTTGAGCGACGAATAGCCGGTGCCAAAGTCATCCACCGCGATGCTCAGGCCCAGGTTTTTCAGGCTGGCGAGGATCTGCAGGGCTTCGTTGACTTCACGCATCAGGATACTTTCGGTCAGTTCCAGCTCCAGGCACGCCGGCGGCAGGCCGGTGTCCTTGAGGATGGTGGCGATGCGCGTGCCCAACTGGCCGTCGGAGAACTGCCGCGCCGAGATGTTCACTGATACTTTCGGCACGCGCACTTTGTTCTGGTGCCAGGTCTTGAGCTGGCGGCAGGCTTCGCCGATCACCCAGTCGCCCACATCCACCACCAGCCCGAGCTCTTCCAGTACCGGGATAAAGTCCCCGGGCGGTACCAGTCCACGGCGCGGGTGGCGCCAGCGCAGCAGGGCTTCGGCGCCGGTAAGGCGTTTGCCGTCGCCGCTGAATTGCGGCTGGTAATAGAGCACGAATTCGTTCTGGTCCAGGGCGTGGCGCAGGTCGCTTTCCAGTTCCAGGCGCTCCAGGGCGCTGGCGTTCATGTCGGCCTGGTAGAACTGGAAGTTGTTTTTGCCGCGCTCTTTAGCGTGATACATCGCCGTGTCGGCGTTTTTCATCAATTGGCTCAGCTCGTTGCCGTCTTGCGGGCTGAGGGCGATGCCGATACTGGCGGTCACGAAGAACTCGCGGCCTTCCAGCACAAAGGGTTTGACCAGGCTGGCGAGGATCTGCTCGGCCACATGAATGGCGCGGTTCAGCGCCATATCGCGGCTGACCCGTGGTTGGAGGAGCAAGGTGAATTCGTCGCCGCCCATGCGCGCCACGGTGTCGTCCTCGGCCACACAACCGAGCAGGCGCGTGGCCATTTCCTTGAGCATCCGGTCGCCGGCCGCGTGGCCGAGGGAGTCGTTGATCGGCTTGAAGCGGTCCAGGTCGAGGAACATCAGCACCACCCACGACTTCTGCCGTTCGGCGGACTGCAACGCGGTGTGCAGGCGGTCCTGGAACAGGGTGCGGTTGGGCAGGTGGGTCAGGGCGTCGTAGTAGGCCAGGCGGTGGATGCGCTGCTCACTGGCCTTGCGCTCGCTGATATCGCTGAAGAAACACACGTAGCTGGCCAGGTCGCCTTCGTCGTCGAACACCGCGGTAATGCCGACCCAGGCCGGGTAATGCTCGCCATTGAGACGCTTGAGCCACACCTCGCCTTCCCAGGTGCTGTGCTGGTGCAATTGCTTGAGCACATAACGCAGATGGGCTTCCTGCTGCTCATCGACGGTGAGCATATTGGGCAACTGGTCGAGCACATCGCTCACCGCATAGCCGCTGACCCGGCTGAACGCCTCGTTGGCCTGCACGATATAACCGGCTGGGTCGGTGATCAGGATCGCCGAAGTGGAATGTTCGAACACCGTGGCTGCCATGCGCAGATCTTTTTCGGCGCGTCGTTGCTGGCTGATATCGCGGCCCACGCCGAGGATGCCTTCAAACGCGCCATGTTCATCCCACACCAGCACCAGGCGCAGTTCGATCGGCACTTTGCGCCCGTCGGCGCGCAGGCAGTCGAACAGAAACAGTTGGGTCTGGACTTCATCGCGCAACGTGTTCAAGGCGTCGGGGTTGCCGAGGGCGCGGCTGACCTGTTCCATCAGGCTGTAAATGCCGGTCAACTGCTGAGGGTTGGCAACGATCGACTGCCAGCCGTTCTTGAACACCCAGTCCACGTCATAGCCCAGGACGGTGTTGACCGAGGGGCTGATGTAGTTGAGGGCCAGTTGGCTGTCGGTGGAGCAGATCACGTCGCTGATGCTTTCGGCCAGCATCCGGTAGCGCTGTTCACTGTCGCGTAGTGATTCACTGGCCTCGATCTGGTCGGTAATGTCCTTGGCCACGCCGATGATCCGGGTGACCACCGTAGAGGTATCGCGGGCCAGCGCCTGTTCGCGGATATCGAAGCGGCGCCACTGGTTATTGCGGTGGCGAAAGCGCAGTTGGCAGTGCAATTGGGTCGTATAGCCGACCTGGCGTTGCTGTTCGCGCGCGTCATGGTAGTGCTCGGCGTCTTCTGGGTGTAGCAGGATTTCCCAGAAGTACTCACCCATTTGCTGCAGTTCGGCTTTGTTGTAGCCCAGGGTGTGGCCCAGATGGTGGTTGCTGAAAATCATGCGCTGGCTGATCACGTCCTGCACATACAGGTGATCGGGCACGGTGCGCACCACATCCGACCAGAAGCTTTCACGCTCCACCAGCGACAACTCGATCAGCTTGCGGCTGGTGATGTCGCTGATGCTGAGAATCACGGCCTTGACGTCATCCTGCTGCTCCGGCAAACGCATCACCAGCCACAGGTACTGTTCGTTGCCGGCCACGTCGTTGAGCTGGATTTCCAGCTCCAGCTGTTTTTGCCGGGTCAGTACGGCCTCCAGCACCTGATAGCCGATGGACGTGGCATTGCTCGGGCAATCATCGATCAGGCGCTCCCACGCCTGCTCGCAAGACGCGACGTTGAGCAGGCGCACGGCCATCTGGTTGACCTCGGTGACGCGCAACTCCTTGAGCAGTTGCTTGCGCTCGGCGGGGTTGGCCTGCAACCAGGCGTGCAACTGCTCACGGCTTTGCACCTGGGTCTTGTTGCAAAACGCCTTGAGCCCCGACAGGTCCAACACGCACAACGCGACGCCGGTGCCTTCGAAGATGTCCTGGTAGCGTCGCCGGCCTTCATTCACCTGGCGTTGGCGGCGGCGCATGTTGAGCAGCACGATCACCGGGATCAGCGAAAACGCCAGGCCGAGCAGGCACTTGCCGATAAAAGCGGGCAGTAGTTGTTCCAACACCGCGCTGCGGTCGAACATGCCGCGCAGTTGCCAATCGCTTTTGCTCAACGGCGTGACCAGCACGCTGCGGTTCAACTCTTCCGGCGTCAGGGCGCCGGACCACTGCGCCGGCATGCCGCTGTCACGGCTGACCACGCGATGGTTCAGGCTGTTCTCGATCGCCCACATCGGGCGTTGACCCTGGACATCCTGGCGCGTGAGGTTGGCCAGATAATTGGGCGCCAGGCGCAAGGCCCAGTACACCTTGGAGCCACCGCTGGGTTGGTGCAGCAACAGATAGATGACCGTGCCGTCATTGTCGTTGCTCAGGTAGTAGGACTGGGCGTGACTGCGCTTGACCAGGTCTTCGAGCAGGGCACTGTCTTGGCTGCCTTCGGCAGTGTCGCTGATCAGTGCGCCGCTGGGGGCGAGCAGGGCAAAGCTGCGCAGGTCCGGCAGTGAGCGCTGCAACGTGCGCATCAGGGCCTGCTGCTGTTCGGGGTTGCGCGGCGGCTCGACAATCGGCAACAGGTTCAGGGCGATCTGCGCGCTCAGGGCCATGCTCTGGCTGATCTGCTCGGCCAGGTCGGCACTGTAGTCGATGGTGTATTGCTGTTGGTTTTTCTGGTTTTGCTGCAATTGGTCCAGCAGTTGCCAGAACAACAAGGCGAGCAACAGCAGGACAAGCGTCGCCAACGCGCCTTTCAAGGTGCCGTGCAGGGGCGCTCCCGGCGCAATATGAGCGGCGCGCAAGGGCGTGGGCGGCGTGACGTTGGACAAACTGTGATCCTGCGGTTTGGCTGGACTGGCGCGCGACGTGCACTATAAGCCGGACGCCCGAAGGGCGGCTAGCATGCCTTGAGTTGTGGCAAAGTGCCAGTCCTGCCTGGCTGGACTGCCCCAGCGCATTCAGGTAGCTTTGCCGGTTACGCGGGGGCGTTCCAGCCCCAGACATTCAGGCTTTTTTTGCTCGCTGGCATTGATGATAGTCAAAGGCCCGCGCGGCGCATGGCCTGGCACGGGCTTCGTCCGCTTAATTCATCAGTCACTGACGCTAGGTTCACCATGGCTCAATACGTCTTCACCATGCATCGGCTGGGAAAAGTTGTTCCGCCGAAGCGGGAAATCCTGAAAAACATTTCGCTGTCCTTCTTTCCAGGCGCCAAGATCGGCGTGCTCGGCCTCAACGGTTCGGGTAAGTCCACCCTGCTGAAAATCATGGCGGGCGTCGACACCGAGTTCGAAGGCGAAGCCCGCCCGATGCCGGACCTGAACATCGGTTACCTGCCTCAAGAGCCGATCCTGGACCCGACCAAGACCGTGCGCGAAGTGGTCGAAGAAGCCGTCAGCGTGATCAAGGACGCCCAGGCCCGCCTCGATGAGGTGTACGCCGCCTACGCCGAACCGGACGCCGACTTCGACAAGCTGGCCGCCGAACAGGCCAGGCTCGAAGCGATCCTGCAGGCGGGCGATGGCCACAACCTGGAGCGCCAACTGGAAGTCGCCGCCGATGCGCTGCGCCTGCCAGCCTGGGACGCCAAGGTCGAACACCTTTCCGGTGGTGAGAAGCGTCGTGTGGCCCTGTGCCGCCTGCTGCTGTCGGCCCCTGACATGCTGCTGCTCGACGAACCGACCAACCACCTGGACGCCGATTCCGTCGCCTGGTTGGAGCACTTCCTCCACGATTTCCCGGGCACCGTGGTTGCGATCACGCACGACCGTTACTTCCTGGACAACGTCGCCGGCTGGATCCTGGAGCTCGACCGCGGCGCCGGTATCCCTTACGAGGGCAACTACTCCGGTTGGCTGGAAGCCAAGTCCGACCGTCTGGCCGCCGAATCCAAGCAGCAATCGGCCCACGAAAAAGCCATGAAGGAAGAACTGGAATGGGTGCGCAAAGGCGCCAAGGCCCGCCAGTCCAAATCCAAGGCGCGTCTGCAACGCTTTGAAGAAATGCAGTCGCAGGAATTCCAGAAGCGCAGCGAAACCAACGAGATCTACATCCCGGCTGGTCCGCGCCTGGGTGACAAGGTCATTGAGTTCAAGAACGTGACCAAAGGCTATGGCGACCGCGTGCTGATCGACAACCTGTCGTTCGCCATGCCAAAAGGCGCGATCGTCGGCGTTATCGGCGGTAACGGTGCGGGTAAATCCACACTGTTCCGCATGCTGATGGGCAAGGAAACCCCGGACTCCGGCAGCATCGAGATCGGTGACACCGTGCAGTTGGCCTGTGTGGACCAGAGCCGCGACGACCTCGACGGCAGCAAGACTGTGTTCCAGCAGATCTCCGACGGTTCCGACCAGATCCGCATCGGCAACTATGAAATCCCGTCGCGCACCTACGTCGGCCGTTTCAACTTCAAGGGCGGCGACCAGCAGAAGTTCGTCAAGGACCTGTCCGGTGGTGAGCGCGGTCGCTTGCACCTGGCCCTGACCCTGAAAGAGGGCGGCAACGTCCTGCTGCTCGACGAACCGTCCAACGACCTCGACGTTGAAACCCTGCGTTCCCTGGAAGAAGCCCTGCTGGACTTCCCGGGCGCCGCCATTGTGATCTCTCACGATCGGTGGTTCCTTGACCGCGTCGCGACCCACATTCTGGCGTACGAAGATGACTCCCAAGCGGTGTTCTTCGAAGGTAACTACACCGAGTACGAAGCCGACCGTAAAAAGCGCTTGGGTGAGGCCGCTGCCCAGCCGCACCGCGTACGCCACAAAAAACTGGCCTGATGCTGCAATAGCCGCAACAGCCTGTTGAAAAAATACCCCTCACGCAGGGGTATTTTTTTGCCCGCGTTATGCCGGGAGCGTCGTGGGCGCCAGCGCTGGGCGGCTGCGCAGCAATTCTTCGACCACCCCCATGAACGCCTCGACCAACAATGAGCGTGACGGTGAGCGCGTGAGTATCAGCAGGTGTACCCAGGCTTCGGGGTCTGCCAAGGGGCGGTAGACCACGCCTTTCCTGGCCAGGGTTCGGGTGCACTGGGGCACGAGCGAGACACCTTGGCCTGCCGCCACCAGGGCGATGATCGAGGTGATCTGGCGCCCCGCAGGGCCCGGGCGCAGCGCCAGGCCACGGCGTTGATACAGGTGCTCGATGGAGCCGTTGAGGCCCGAACCGTAATCGCTGGGGAACAGTATCAACGGGTACTCACTGAGCTGGGCGAGGGTGACTTCGCTCTGCTCCGCCAGCGGGTTGTCGCTACAAAGAGCCGCCACCAGCGGTTCTTGCCCCAACGACAAAGCCTCGACGCCGGTTTGCCCGGCCTCCGGCAGCAGGCGGCTCATGCCGACGTCGATGCGCCCGTCCAGCACGTGCGTGTGCAGGCTGCCGGAAGCGCTCTCCACCAGGGTCAGTTGCACATCGGGAAAACGCTGGGCGAAGGCTTGCAGGGTTTGGCTGAAGAGTTCCGACAACGCGATCGAGCTGGCATAGCCTACGACCAGTTGGCCGGTCGAGCCGGCAGCCAGTTTGGCGGCGATGTCTTGTGCAAGCCTGGCGTGTTCCAGCGCTGCGCGGGCATACGGCAAAAAGTGCTGGCCTTGGGCGGTCAGTGTGACCGTACGACTGGTGCGGTCGAACAGGCGAAAGCCAAGCTCGGTTTCCAGGGCCGAAATCTGCCGCGTCAGGGGCGGCTGGGCAAGGTGCAGACGCTGGGCTGCGCGGCCGAAGTGCAGCTCTTCGGCGACCGTCAGGAAGTAACGTAACTTGCGTAGATCAAGCATTCTGTTTCCTGGGTATTGATCGGTCCGAATTCGGTATTGGTGTTCGCTGCGCTGGGTATTCTATAAACATCCTCGACTATAAGACGAGAGGCCACATGAACCCGCGCATGCATCACGCCCGCTTCGCCGTGTTCCTGTGTGGCTGTGCGGCGTTTCTGAATCTCTATGCGACACAGAGCATCCTGCCTGCGTTTGCCGAAAGCTTCCAGGTGAGTGCCCGGCAGGCAGGGTGGAGCATTACGGTGACCACGCTGGCGGTGGCGGTGACCGCGCCGTTTGTCGGGCGCCTGACCGGCCGTTTCGAGCAGCGCACGGTGATTGCCGTGGCCGCGTTGCTGCTGGCGCTGCCGACGCTGCTGACGGCCTATGTGGACAGTTTTGCCGAGCTGCTGGTGTGGCGTTTTGTCGAAGGGATGTTGATTCCCGTGGTGTTCGCCACCAGCGTGGCTTATATCGGTGATCGCTGGCGTGCGGCCACGGTCACCGAGATCACCAGTTTGTACGTCGCGGGGACGGTGCTCGGTGGGTTTGCCGGGCGCTTTGTCTCGGGTGTCATGACCCAATATGTGGGCTGGCGCGAAGCCTTCGAACTGTTGGCGGTGATCAGCCTGCTGGTCGGCCTGCTGATTGTGTGGCTGTTGCCGGCCAATCCGGTGGCGCGGCCCGGCGTTGCGGCCGTGGGCATGCACGGGGTGCGCCGGCTTCTGCGCAAACCCTTGCTGGCGGCCTATGGCGTCGGTTTCTGCGTGCTGTTCTCCCAAGTCGCAACCTTTACCTATGCCGGGCTGTATCTCAGCCAGGCCCCGTTCAACCTGGGCGCCGCCGCCTTGGGCACTTTGTATGCGGTGTTCCTGCTGGCGCTGGTGGTCATTCCTGTTGCGGGGCGCTTGAGCAAATCGCGACCACAATCGCAGTTACTGACCGGCGCTGTTGCGCTCGGCATCTGTGGCTCGGCGCTGACATTGTTGCCGTCCCTGTGGCTGATCGTGTTGGGGCTGGCCCTGAGTTCGACCGGCGTATTCCTGGCACAGGCATCCGCCAATGCGTATATCGCCACCACGGCAGGCCCGGACAAGTCCGGCGCCGTGGGGCTGTACCTGACCGGCTATTACCTGGGCGGCAGCGCCGGCGCCGTGGTCCCGGCCATGCTTTGGAATCAATGGGGCTGGCCGGGCTGCGTCGCGTTGGTCGCAGGTTTTCAGCTGTTGTCGCTGGCGATTGCCCTGCTGGGCTGGAAACCGGTAAAGCCCCAGGCCCTGATCGCCGGACAGCGCGGCAAACCAGCCTGATTTTTCATCCAATAAAGGACTATGAGAGGTGAACATGACTAACACCGTGATCAAGCGCAGCCAGTTGTTGAAGCTCATCGAACCGGTATTGAACGACATGCCGGCCGGCGCCTTGCGCCACGCTCTGTTCGAAGCCTTCTGGGCTCAGGAAGACGGGCTGGTGGATATCGAAGACGCTTTTGCGCGACTCACCTCGCGTCGGCATTCGCCGGCGGTACTGCGCAAGTTCTTCGCCAGTTGGTCCAAGACCAATAATTCGGCGGCCAGTGTGTCCGGCCTGGCCAACCGCATAACATTGCTGGCGCGCTCCGATGAAGGCTCCGCCGCCGCCGCGCAGTTGTACCGCGCCTGCGGCAGCCTGCAACGCATCACCGATGAAGATCTGGGCGCGTTGGGTAATACCTTGCACGCGGACCTGTTCTACACCATGGCCACCGCGCTGTGCGGTGATGACCAGTGGATATTGAAGGACAATTGCCTGCCCTCGGCACAGGCGTTCAAAGACTGGACCGACACCCGCCGCCTGCGTGATCGCGACCTGTTGCAGGGGTTACTGACCACGTTGATCCACGAGGTGTACACCCACGGCGAAGTGGAATTCATCCACCCGCTGTACTCGCAGTGGTTCGTGCGGGACATGGGCGTGCCGCCGGAGAAATCCCGGGCGACGGTGGCCTGGGTCACGGTGCACACCGGCGGTACCGAGAGCAACCATTTCGCCCATGCGGTGGCGGCGGTGAATGAGTTCACCACTGCCATGCAGATTGAAGTGGACCCCGCCACGGCGCGCGACATTTTTGCTCAATACCTGCAGCGTAAAGCCAGTGTGATGAGCGACTGTGCGCAGTTGCTGGGTTAACCCGGCCTTTTTGCCTGAGAGCCTCTGACCCAGATGAACACCCTGAAGCAGACCGCAACGCCATCGTTGTCGTCGCCTGACCCGGTCAGCGTGCGTCGCCGCGCTCTGGTGGCAGGCTGCGGCGCGCATGCCGTGCACGATGGGCTGACCGATGTGATTTATGTGCTGTTGCCGATCTGGCAAGCGCAGTTCGGCCTCAGCTACGCCCAGATCGGCCTGTTGCGTGGTGCTTACGCGGGCATGATGGCCGGTTTTCAGTTACTGGCCAGCCGTGCTGCCGCACGCTGGGGGCGTGAACGCTTGCTGGTAGGTGGCACTGCGTTGGCGGGACTGGCCTACCTGCTGGCCGGCCAGGCTGGCGGGCTGGGCGTGTTGCTGTTGGCGCTGCTGCTGGGCGGGCTCGGCGCGAGTACGCAGCACCCGCTGGCCTCGTCGTTGATCACCGATACGCACGAGGCCGGCGGAGGCGTCAAACAAGCGCTGTCGCAGTACAACTTCAGCGGCGATATCGGCAAGACCTTGATCCCGGGGTTGATCGGCCTGTTGCTGGCGGTCATCAGTTGGCGCGCCAGTGTCACCCTGCTGGGTGTACTCGGGCTCCTGGCGGCAGGCCTGTTGTGGTGGCTGATCCCGGCACGCGCCGAGGCTTCGGCGGCGCCGGTGAAAGCCACCCGTACGGGCGCCGGCGCCGGCTCCGCGAGCGGCCTGCGTGCGCTGATCGTGACCGGCACGCTGGACAGCGCCGTGCGCATGGGTTTCCTCACGTTCCTGCCGTTTTTGCTCAAGGCCAAGGGCGCCGGGCCTGCGGGCATCGGCCTGGCGCTGACGATGCTGTTCGTCGGCGGCGCCTTCGGCAAATTGCTGTGCGGTTACCTCGGTGCGCGCATCGGCATGATGAAAACGGTATGGGCCACGGAGTTCACCACGGCTGTGCTGATTGTCATGGCGGTGTACTTGCCCTACGCCGGCTTGATGGTGATGTTGCCGCTGCTGGGGCTGGCGCTGAACGGCACGTCGTCGGTGCTGTACGGCGCAGTCCCGGACTTGGCAGGGCCGGGCAGGCGCGACCAGGCGTTCGCCGTGTTCTACACCGGCACCATCGGTGGCGGCGCCTTGGCGCCGGTGCTGTTCGGCAGCCTTGGGGATGCCACCGGTGTGCCCATGGCCGTCCTGTTGCTGGCCGCCACCCTGTTGCTGACCTTGCCGCTGTCCTGGCGGGTTCAGCAAGGGTTGGAGGCCCAAGCCCGGTAGGGCGAACGAATTTTTCAGCGTGTTCTGGCAGGTATAACAATGAATAACAGTGAACCCTCTGCCGTGTCATTGCCGTTGTCCCAGCGTGCGCAACGTCTCAGCGCACCCGGCACGTCCAGCATGCGCAGTAAAGCCAATGCCTTGAAAGAAGCCGGCGTCAACGTGGTCAACTTTGCCGCTGGCGAATTGTCCTTCGATGCCTGCCCGGTGATGAAAGCCGCCGCGACCGATGCGCTCGCCACTGCCCGCAACCGCTATACGCCGCCCATTGGCCTGCCCCAGCTTCGCCACGCGCTGGCGCAGCAGGTCACTCAGCGCTGCGGGGTGAATTACGCCGCCGATGAAATAGCGGTGACCGCGGGTGCCAAGCAGGCGCTGTACAACGCTGCAATGGTGCTGCTCAATCCGGGGGATGAAGTCATCGTCGCGGTGCCGTACTGGGAAACCTTCCCTACCCAGATCCAACTGGCCGGTGGCGTTCCCGTCTATGTCGACACGGCTGCGGATGACTATCGCCTCACCTGCGCAGCGGTCCAGAAGGCCCTGACCCCGCGCACCCGGATGATTGTGATCAACACCCCGAACAATCCGACGGGCACGGTTTATCAGCGCGAAGAACTGCTGGGTATTGCCCGGCTCGCCTTCGCCCACAGGCTTTGGGTGGTGTTCGACGAGTGTTACCGCAAACTGGTGCGCGCGCCCCATGAACATCACAACATCGTGTCGCTGTTTGCGCCGCTCAAACATCAGACGGTACTGGTCGATTCGTTTTCCAAGAGCCACGCGGTCACCGGCTGGCGGGTAGGGTATGCGTGTGCGCCCGCCCCAGTCATCGCCGCCATGCACAACCTGCAAGGGCATACGACGTCCAACCCCAGCAGCCTGTCCCAATATGCCGCGCTCGGCAGCCTGATGGCGGACGCGCCGCACTTTACCCGCCAGGTCAATGCCTTCCTCGACCAGCAATTGCTTGCGGCCTGCACCTGCCTGGGGCATGTCGACGGCATTCGGTGCGCCCCGCCCGAAGGGGCGTTCTATCTGTTTATCGATGTGTCCCGCAAGTTGGGTGGGCGCTACCTGGGCACCGTTATTCGTGACGTCGACCACTTGGCCGATCTGTTATTGACCGAGGCCCATATCGCGGTAGTGCCAGGCTCTGGCTGTGGTGACGGCAATAGCATCCGTATCTCCTACGCCGTTGAGCGTGAAGCGCTGATTGAGGGCCTCACACGCTTCGCTCGTTTCATGTCAGAAATCGTTGCGCATTAACCCCACCTTAAAAGGATATAAGCCGTGGAAAATCTGAGCCGCCAATTTATCGGGTACGTGAACCAGGCGCTGGTGGATGTCGAGGACGGACATCTGGCCCAAGCCCTGCTCAGCGGTTTCAACAGTCAAACCGCCGCGCTGGACACGTACTGCGAGACCTATGTCGACATGACCTCCAGTAATTGGAGCGAGTCGTCACTGTGTACGTTCTTCTGTGGCTGGCGTAGCCCGGACGGCGCCGCCCATGCCGTCTCGAGCATCATCGTGCGCATCCTCCAGGAGTCGGCATCGTTGACGGATGACGCCCGGTTGAAAATGCTCGAAGCGGCGGCCCATTGTGGGGAGATCATTGTCGAGGACATCGGGCTGGGTGAAATGCATGGGCATCCGCACCATTCCAAGCTGTATTACCGCATGGCTTCGGCCATCTGCGGCTCCGATGATTGGCGCCTGCAAGACAAATTCCTCAACCCGATTACCAAAGAGTTCTCCGGTTGGGTGGGGGAAAAACGCCCATTGGCGCCGCAACTCATCGAAGCGCTGGAAATGATGGCCATGACGGAGTTGTTCAATACCGGCGAATACAACCTGATGACCCCGCTATGGAAGCAGTGGTTGCGCGATGTACGGGGCTATAGCGCCGGTGAGGCCAGCCGCGTCGCGAGTTTTCTCAGTGTGCATTGCGGCAGCGTGGAAGCACGCCACTTCAAGCATGCCGCTGAGGCGTTGCGGCTGTATGCCAGCGCCACCGGGCAGGCCGTGGATTACGCGCGTATCGCACGGCTCTCCAAGGAGTACGTGGCCAGGGCCTGCGAACATCTGCAAAAGATGGCGTCGGTGCTCAAGTGCGAACAGCCCGCCTGGGATTGAGGCTGTTCGATAACCCTTGTTGTGCCGCTGATAAGGAGCCTGAACCCTATGATGGATACCGAAGCGCGCCGACGCCCTCTGTCGGCGCTATTGGATAGCAACCGTTGCCTGCGTGTACTCGAAGCCCATAGCCCGATATCGGCGTTGCTCGCGCAACGCGCCAGGCTGGAGATCAGCCCCGGGCATACGGTGGGGTACGACGCCATCTGGTCGAGTTCGCTGACCGACTCGACCCAGCGCGGGTTACCCGACATCGAAATTCTTTCGCCCAGTAACCGATTGCCGGGGATTCGCGAAATATTCGATGTGTGCTCGCTGCCGCTGATATTCGATGCCGATACCGGCGGCAAGGCCGAACATTTCGCGATTCATATCAAGATGCTGGAGCGTGCGGGCGTCTCGGCGGTGGTGATCGAAGACAAATGCGGCTTGAAGAAGAACTCACTCTTGGGCATCGAGGTCGACCAGGCGCAGGAGTCCATCGAGGCCTTTTGCGCCAAGCTCCAGGCCGGGTGCACGAGTCGCACCGGCTCAGGGCTGATGATGATTGCCCGGTGTGAAAGCTTGATTCTGAATCGCGGCATGGAAGAGGCGATGGCACGGTGCCTGGCGTATGTCGAGGCGGGGGCGGATGGCATCATGATCCACAGCCGCAAGCAGGATGGCCTGGAAATCCTGGAATTCGCCCGGCAGTTTCGCCTGCAGCGGCCCAGGGTACCGCTGATTTGCGTGCCGACCAGCTATGTTCACCTGAAGTTCGAGGTGCTGGAGCGAGCAGGTTTCAACGCGGTGATTTATGCCAATCACATGTTGCGCAGTGCCTACCTGGCCATGCGCGATACCGCCGTCGGCATACTCGCCAATGGCAGGACGCTGGAACTGGAGTCACGTTGCCTGGGCATTGACGAGATACTCGACCTGGTGCCGGGCACGCGCTAGTGCCCTGCGCGAGTCTGTGGGCAAATGCTGTGCGGGCTTGCTCGCGAAAGCGGTGGGTCAGTCGCTGCATCTGTAACTGCACCGCCGCTATCGCAGGCAAGCCAGCTCCCACATGACCGGTGTACTCGATCAAATGTGGGAACTGGCTTGCCTGCGATGGCGGCCTACCTGTTGGTGCAAAACTCAGAGTGAAATCCCCATTTAAGGGCAAAAAAAGGCAGTTATTTATACTTATTGCACCATTTAATTTCACAAAGGCGACATTTTGCCCTGTCGCGGTGCGAAACGAATTGATAAAGTCCGGCTCAATCTCCGTTTAACAACAATCAATTTGCCGAGACTGTTCATGACCGAATCCGTCGATTCCTTCCTTGCCCGCCTCAAGAAACGCGACCCGGACCAACCGGAATTCCACCAGGCTGTAGAAGAAGTTCTACGCAGCCTGTGGCCCTTTCTTGAAGCCAACCCGCACTATCTGACCTCGGGCATCCTGGAGCGCATCTGCGAGCCGGAACGCGCGATCACGTTCCGAGTGTCGTGGGTGGATGACCATGGCAAGGTCCAGGTCAATCGCGGTTTCCGTATCCAGATGAACAGCGCCATTGGGCCCTACAAAGGCGGTTTGCGCTTTCACCCCTCAGTCAACCTGGGTGTGCTGAAATTCCTCGCCTTCGAACAGACCTTCAAGAACTCTCTGACCTCGCTGCCCATGGGCGGCGGCAAAGGCGGCTCGGACTTCGACCCCAAGGGCAAGAGCGACGCCGAAGTGATGCGCTTCTGCCAGGCATTCATGAGCGAGCTGTACCGCCATATCGGTGCGGACGTGGACGTACCGGCCGGTGATATCGGCGTGGGCGCACGGGAAATCGGCTTCCTGTTCGGCCAGTACAAACGCCTGAGCAATCAATTCACCTCAGTGCTGACCGGCAAGGGCATGACCTATGGCGGTAGCCTGATCCGCCCTGAAGCCACCGGTTTCGGCTGTGTGTATTTCGCCGAGGAAATGCTCAAGCGCCAAGGCCAGCGCGTCGAAGGCAAGCGTGTGGCCGTGTCCGGCTCCGGTAACGTGGCGCAATACGCGGCGCGCAAGGTCATGGACCTGGGCGGCAAGGTGATTTCCCTGTCGGACTCCGAAGGCACCCTGTACGCCGAAAGCGGGTTGACCGAAGAACAATGGTCGGCCCTGCTGGAACTGAAAAACGTACAGCGCGGGCGTATCAGTGAACTGGCCACACGTTTCGGCCTGGAGTTCCGCAAAGGCCAGGCGCCTTGGGAACTGGCCTGCGATATCGCGCTGCCTTGCGCCACCCAGAACGAACTCGATGCCGACGCTGCGCGTACCTTGCTGCGCAACGGCTGCCTCTGCGTGGCCGAAGGCGCGAACATGCCGACCACGTTGGAGGCTGTGGATATCTTTATCGACGCGGGCATTCTGTTTGCGCCGGGCAAGGCGTCCAATGCCGGTGGGGTGGCGGTGAGCGGTCTGGAAATGTCGCAGAACGCCATGCGCCTGCTGTGGACCGCCGGGGAAGTGGACAGCAAGCTGCACAACATCATGCAGTCGATCCACCATGCCTGCGTGCATTACGGTGAAGAAAACGGCCGCATCAACTACGTCAAGGGCGCGAACATCGCGGGCTTCGTGAAAGTGGCTGACGCGATGCTGGCCCAGGGTATCGTCTAGGCCTCGGGTTCGATGCGCAGCACTTCGATCAACTGATCGCCGACGGGGCGCTGCCACAGCACCTCGTCGCCCACCTGGGCGCCCAACAAGGCACGGCCCAGGGGCGAGCCCCAGTTGATCAAGCCTGCGTTGGCATCGGCCTGGTCTTCACCGACCAACTGGATGCGCTGCTGTTCGTCCTGCTCGTTGGCGAACGTGACCCAACTGCCGATCTGCACCTTGTCGGTGGACGTGGCCGGCGCGACTACCTGGGCGCTCTGCACCCGCTGGTTGAAGTAACGCAGATCCCGCTCAAGGTCCGCCTGGCGCTGCTTGTCGGCCTGCTCACCCTTGGCGGCTTCGTCGCTGTGCTCCCCTTGCAACTGTGCCACCCTGGCCTGCAATTGCGCCAACCCTTGCGCGGTCAGGCGGTTAGGTTGCGCGCTGACCTGACGCTCCACCGGCTGATCAGCCTGGGCCGCCGCGTTATCTTCATTTACAAAAGCTCGGCTCATGGCGTTCTCCTTCCTATGAAGGTTGGGCCACGTTCGCTGCCTGATCGTTCCCACCGGCGCTGATCGTTCCCACGCTCCGCGTGGGAATGCATCCTGTGACGCTCCGCGTCACGACCTCGCGAGCGGACGCGGAGCGTCCAGGGCGGCATTCCCACGCGGAGCGTGGGAACGATCAGCGTGAGCGATAGGCTTTGGCGGCGTCACGATCTTTTTCCTGCTGCCAATCGTGTTCGCGGTCGTCCCTGCGGTTTTCCTCGTAATCGCGCATTTCCTGGCTTTCGCGCATGGCCTTGCACTGACGAAACCCATCTTCCCAACCTTCGGCGTATGGCCGGTCTTTGAGGTAGCGCGGCACATTCTTGCGAAACGCCCCGGTAATCACCCCAGCGGCCTGGCGACCGCTGCTGCAACCGTCGTCGAAGCCATCGGCGAAGGCGGGTGGGTAACCTTTGGCCAGCAATTCCTGATGGGTTGACTGGCAACCCGACAACCCCACCACCGCGCACAGCATGACCGCATACCGCCACATGGCGTACTCCCTGGCCGTTTTACGGCTGATAAGGGAAGTCTAGAAGGGGATTTGTTGGGGCGGTGTGAAAGGCAGGTCAGAAAGTTGTGGGCCGAGTATAAAACCTGTGGGAGCTGGCTTGCCTGCGATGGCGGTGCGTCAGTCACTTGAACCTTGGCTGATATACCGTATATCGCGAGCAAGCCCGCACTCATTAATCAGTAGTGGTACCACTTCAGCTCAAGCATCACTTCATTCACTGGCGTGGACAGGTGGCTGTACTCACGCTGGGCACTCAGGCGCAGGCCCAGGTTGCGCGACAGTTCCCATTGCTGGTTGAGGCTGATGCTGCGCCGCACTTCGCCGTTGGTGAAGAAATCGCCCTTGGCTTCCAGGCTCAGGTTGCCCAACGGGTTTTTCCACAGCACGCCGGTGTTGAACCCGGCGGCCGGGGAGATGGCTTCGCTGAAGTCGTTGTTGTGCTCCACGCGCACGGTGCCGAGGGCGAAGCCGAGCATGTCGTCGGAGAGTTGCCAGGTGCCACCGGCGCCGCCGTTGACGTGGGCCACCAGGGTTTCGTCGTCGTGTTTGCCCGGTACGCGTTCCAGGCCGCCGGTGACTTGCCACGACCAGGGTTGCAGCAGCGCATTGCGCGGCGTCAGCGAGCGGATGGTGGCAAGGTCCAGTTGCTGGAGCTGCCAGTGATTGCCCTCGTACTGGCGCAGTTTCATTTGCAGGATTTCGATCTGCGCGCCCAAGGGGAAGCCTTCGGCGTTGTCGTTGAGGTCGTGATAGGCCATGCGCAGGCCATATTCACCGAAGGCTTTGTCGCCGCGGGTGCCGATGCCGGCTTGCCAGGTGCGCGACTCATGGCCATTTTCCGGCAGGCCAGGCGGGGTGATCTTCAGGTCTGGCGCCGGGTTCTGGTTGATCGCACGCAGCAGTTCGAAGCTGCGCTGGGAGCGTGTCGCATCGCGCTCCAGGCCATTGGCGCGGTAGCGGCCCAGGCGGTAAGCAGCATCCACGATCAGTGCCTGGCGCTCGCGGGGCAGTGCTTTGAATGCAGGCTCTTGCAGTTGCTTCTGGTCATCGCTGACTTTCAACACCCACTGCTGCTCATCGCCGTCCAGCGGCTTGGCGCGTTCGAGCAGTTCGCGTTCACGCGAGGGGCGATAGTCGATCTTTTCGACCAGACCTGCGTCCTTTACCGCCTTGACGGTATCGGTAGGGATCGCGGTGAGTGGGAATTGCTCAGTCAAACGCAGGCCAGGGCGGGCCACTTGCAGCAGTTCGAGCAGGCGATAGGAGCAGTTTTCGTCGAAGAAGAAGTAATCGAACTGGATCTGCTTGAGCTCCCACACGTGCTCGACCATACGCTTGGTCTCGACCTCGGTGAGGTTCAGGCGGTATTCCCACAAATCGCGGTTTTCGAGGCTGCGGTATTCCGAGAGTTTCTCCTGATAGGGCACCAGGGCGAACAGGCCGGGATAGCCGCCCATCAGGCCCTTCCAGGCATAGAGGATGCTGTTGTCGGAGCCTTCGATATAGGCGCCGAAGTTGATCGCATAGCTGAGCAGGGCGGTGTTGTTGCTTTGCACGTCGGCCTGGTCGATGCGCAGCAGGGTGTGGCCGAACATCGACGACGGGCTGTTGAGGTAGGCCGCCGGGAAGATCATCACTGCGCTATGGGGCGCGACGTCCTTGAACCACTGGGTGAACTCTTTGCACTCCAGGGCGGGCAGGTCGTTCAGTTGCAACTGCGCCTTGAGCCAGCGGGTACGTGCGGGGTACACACATTGGGCGTGCTTTTCACCCAGGCTGGCCGGTGCATACAGCGCATCAACGGTGGCCTTGAGTTCGGCGTCCGGATGGTGCGCGCCATCGGGAGCGATGAAGAATTTCTTGTCGCTGACATAGCTGCGCCAGCCACTGATCTTGCCGGCTTCGTAGTGCCCCAGCGACAGCCAGAATGGATCATTGGCCAGTTGCTGCAAACGTTGATCGTCGAGGTGCGGTGCCGCATGCAGCGGGGCGCAGGCGAAGAGAGCCAGGCAAGCGAGGCGTTTGAGCATGGAGGCTACTTAAGTCGGACGGAAAAAAAGACCCAAGGTGGGCGGGTCGAAAAAATAAAACCCGCGCCTCGAAAGGCGCGGGCAGGTCGAGCTTAAGCCTGGGTTGCGTATTTCGCCAGACGGGCATCGCTTTTCAGTACAGCAATGGTGTTGTTGTGCACGTCGTCAGCGGTCACGTCAGCCTTGCTGAAGATCTGCTGGAAGTGCTCGTGGGTTACGGCCGCGAAGTGATCGCGATCTTCCGGCGCAACACCCAGTACCACCGCGTAGGTGGTCAGCGCTTCGCCGTTGCCTTTGGCCATGTCTTCGGACAGCTCGTTCATCATGCCATTCATGGCAATCCAGGACTTGCCGCCGTAGGTCAGGGCGCTGTTGGTGCTGCAACCGTTGGTGCCCGAGGTCATGCCGAAGGTGGCGTTACCCGAAGTACCGTTGGTGGTGGAGGCGAGGAAGTGGGCCGGAGTACCGCGCTGGCCTTCGAACAACATGTTGCCCCAACCGCAGTTCGGGCCACCTGGTGCTTCTGCCATTGCATTGAGGGAGACGACGGTGAAGAGAGTACCAAGAAGGATCCGTTTCATAGCTTTGTTCTCTTTGTGTGCAAACCAATGGACAAGGGTTCAGGTGCTCAACGCACCCTAGGGGCCAGTTATTAGTCCAACCCGCGCAGTTTGGAGTTTAGGCACGTTCCCAGGGTTCCGTGTTTTTTTATAAACATTCAGTGGCGGGCGATTTTTTTGCAGGACGCGTGCGGTGGCTATGCTTTCCCGAAAGCGCGCCTTGCCAGAGCGCTCAACCGGGAGCCAGAATGCCCCATCTGCCCCGCCTGATGTAAGGAAGCCCGATGCCTGATCCTGTTGCTGCCAGCTTGCGTCTAGCGCCCGAAGCGCTGACTCGTCCTTTCTCCGCTGAACAGTTCAGCTTCTCGACCACCAATGATTTGGAGCCCTTTCGCGGTGTGCTTGGCCAGGAACGTGCGGTTGAAGCCTTGCAGTTCGGCGTGGCCATGCCACGCCCCGGTTACAACGTGTTTGTCATGGGCGAGCCGGGCACCGGCCGCTTTTCGTTCGTCAAACGCTACCTGAAAGCCGAAGGCAAGCGCCTGCAAACCCCGGCGGACTGGGTTTATGTGAATAATTTCGATGAGCCCCGCGAGCCCCGCGCCCTGGAATTGCCAGGTGGCGCCGCCGCGGCGTTTATTGCCGATATCAACGGCCTGGTCGATAACCTGGTCGCCACCTTCCCGGCGGTGTTCGAGCACCCGACTTATCAACAGCGTAAAAGCGCCATCGACCGGGCGTTCAACCAGCGCTACGACAAAGCGCTGGACGTGATCGAGCGCCTGGCCCTGGAAAAAGACGTGGCGCTGTACCGCGACAGCTCCAATATCGCCTTTACGCCGATGCTCGACGGCAAGGCGCTGGACGAAGCCGAGTTTTCGCAACTGCCGGAGGCCGATCGCGAGCGCTTCCACACCGATATCTCCGAGCTGGAAGAACGCCTCAACGAAGAACTGGCCAGCCTGCCGCAGTGGAAGCGTGAGTCCAACAACCAGCTGCGCCAGTTCAACGAAGAAACCATCACCCTGGCCCTGCAGCCTTTGCTGGCGCCCTTGTCGGAAAAATACGCAGAAAATGCCGGCGTCTGTGGCTACCTGCAGGCCATGCAGGTGTACCTGCTCAAAACCGTGGTCGAGCAGTTGGTGGACGACGCCAAGACCGACGCCCAGGCGCGCAAGCTGCTCGAAGAGCAATACTGCCCGAGCCTGGTGGTAGGCCACTCGGTCAACGGTGGCGCGCCGGTGGTGTTTGAACCGCACCCGACCTACGACAACCTGTTCGGCCGTATCGAATACAGCACCGACCAGGGCGCGCTCTACACCACCTATCGCCAGTTGCGTCCCGGCGCGTTGCACCGCGCCAACGGCGGTTTTTTGATCCTGGAAGCCGAAAAAATGCTCAGCGAGCCGTTTGTGTGGGATGCGCTCAAGCGTTCCCTGCAATCGCGCAAGCTGAAGATGGAATCGCCTTTGGGCGAACTCGGCCGCCTGGCCACCGTGACACTCAACCCGCAGATGATTCCCTTGCAGGTCAAGGTGATCATCATCGGCTCGCGCCAGTTGTATTACGCCTTGCAGGACGCCGACCCGGACTTCCAGGAGATGTTCCGCGTACTGGTGGACTTCGACGAAGACATCCCCATGGTCGACGAGAGCCTGGAGCAGTTCGCCCAGTTGCTCAAAACCCGTACTTCGGAAGAAGGCATGGCGCCGCTGACTTCGGACGCGGTGGCGCGCCTGGCGACCTACAGCGCACGCCTGGCCGAACATCAGGGGCGTTTGTCGGCGCGTATTGGTGATTTGTTCCAGCTGGTGAGCGAGGCGGACTTTATTCGCCACCTGGCCGGCGACGAAATGACCGATGCCGGGCATATCGAGCGCGCCCTCAAGGCCAAGGCCACGCGCACCGGCCGCGTGTCGGCGCGGATTCTCGAAGACATGCTCGCCGGCGTCATCCTGATCGATACCGCCGGTGCCGCTGTGGGCAAGTGCAACGGCTTGACGGTGCTGGAGGTCGGCGACTCGGCATTCGGCGTGCCGGCGCGGATTTCCGCCACGGTATACCCGGGCGGTAGCGGTATTGTCGACATCGAACGCGAAGTTAACCTCGGCCAGCCGATTCACTCCAAGGGCGTGATGATCCTCACTGGTTACCTGGGCAGCCGCTATGCCCAGGAATTCCCGTTGGCCATCTCCGCCAGTATTGCCCTGGAGCAGTCCTACGGGTATGTGGACGGCGACAGTGCGTCCTTGGGCGAGGCGTGCACCTTGATCTCGGCCTTGTCGAAGACGCCGCTCAAGCAATGTTTTGCCATTACCGGCTCGATCAACCAGTTTGGTGAAGTGCAGGCGGTGGGCGGGGTCAACGAGAAGATCGAAGGCTTCTTCCGCCTTTGCGAAGCTCGCGGGCTGACCGGTGAGCAGGGGGCGATCATCCCTCAGGCCAACGTGGCCACGCTGATGCTCGACGAGAAGGTGTTGCAGGCCGTGCGTGCCGGGCAATTCCATATCTATGCGGTGCGCCAGGCGGATGAGGCCTTGAGCCTGCTGGTGGGCGAGGATGCCGGTGAGCCGGACGCCGAGGGGCAGTTCCCGGAAGGCACCGTGAATGCGCGGGTGGTGGAGCGCTTGCGGGCGATTGCCGAGATGATCAGTGATGAGGATTTGAAGGAGGCGGAGAAAGAGCTGGCGCAGCAGGCGTTGGCGGAAGCGAAGCCAACCTGATTGCTGTCATCACTCGATCAAGGTGGGAGCTGGCTTGCCTGCGATAGCGGTGTATCAGTCAACTGGGAGGTTGGCTGTGAGTCTGTCATCGCAGGCAAGCCAGCTCCCACAGTGGTCCGTGGTGTTTTTGGGAATGTTTAGCGTGCCACAAAATTGACTCCACCCTCAGGGACCAACGCCCGTTGGTCCCTACAACCTTGGTTTGTCGCGTTTTTATTCTATTCTCAGAGTCAGGGATATCCACAGGAGTCGCAGGATAGAAACAGCCTCGCCTTGCGCTGGGGCTGAACACCGATCTACCGAGGGGCGCCGCCATGTCGCGCAACCTTTGCCTTACTCGCCAGTGCCTGGGCCTGGTCACCCGTATCGAATGCTCCATTCGCCCTCTCGCCGGGGATAACGGGATGTGGACGCTGTTGTTTGCCGCCGGCATGTCGGGCGAGCAGCCTTCCACTGTCAAATCCCAGGGCCCGTTCCATGGGCCCTTCGTGGCAGAACGCATGCTGGGCACCATCGTTGATAGCCTGACCTTGCACGGCTACGAGCAAATGGACGAGCCGCAGATATGGTGCCTGCACCTGCAGGCTCATCTGCGCCAACTCAATGGCGGCCAGGAGCGACTAGCCCTCTGAGGATCGTTCCCACGCTCCGCGTGGTAACGCCGCCCCGGACGCTCCGCGTCCACCCAGGGCTATTTGCTCTCAGGCTTGTCCAGCTTCACCTCAAAGCCGTACTGCACGGTGCTGAGGTCGGTGCGCTGGTAACTTTCCAGCGTGGTCGGCTGGCCGTAGAAGTAATGCACGTCAAACATCGCCGTGCCGTATTCCTCGGCGCGGTGGCTGACACCGAGAATCTCCTTGAGGTAATTGCCGCTGGCATCCTTGGCATAGAAGCGCCAACTGTCGGCGGGGAAGTCCTTCTGGTCGACGATCAGCGCGTTGTCCTTGAGCGACAGGCCCTTGGGCAGCTTGGCTGCGTCAATCGTGGCCTTCTCGATGGTGGCCAGAAACAACGGTACCGAGCCCACCACAAACGCCGGGGTTTCCGGGAACAGGTTGAGGTCGTAGGTGAGCGTGCCGCTGACTGCGTTCAGCTCGAAAGCCTCGGTCGGCAGCTCGATAGGCTCGCCGCGCTCGCCCTTGTCATCGGCGGTGAAAAAGGTGATAGGCGCGTCACTGTTGTTGCGCTCGGCACCGACCAGGTCGTCATTGAAGGTGAACGGGTGGTCGAACACGATTTTTGCGGCGCTGGCGTCTTCGGTCGATTGGCTGATGGTGACGCTGTTTTTCAGTTGGTCCTCCGTCATCGAGGCATCTTTGAGCCAACTGGCGGCGCCGTCGTCATACACCGTGACCGGCATTGGCAGGGGCTGCACGGTGTTTTGCAGGCTGTTCCTGTCAAAGCGCATCACCGGCAGGTCCAGGTCTTTACGGGTGACCGTGGCCTTGGAGAAATCCAGCACATTCACCTGCAGGTTATCGATCAGCCCGTTGAAATACACCTTGGCGTAATGGCTGGTCTGCTGGCGCTCGAAGGCTTTTTGCGCGTCGGTGAGCTGTTTATCGAAGGCATCGGACCACGCGGTCTGTTTTTGCATCTCGGCCAGTTGTTTTTCATAGAACGCCACTTGCGCGGCACTCTCGTTGATCGAGCCTGAGCGGGTCAGAAACTGCCCGGTGCTGTCCCGTGCCTGCACCAGCAGCGGATTGGGTGACGCATCGCCCACTTCGGCGGCCAGGGGCTGGCTGTTGGTCAATTCGATCTCGGCGTAGTTCTTTTCCAGCGTCAGCAGGTTGAGGGTGATGTTGCCGTCGGTGCGTTTATGGCCCACGTCTTGTTTGGTCAGGTCGAACGTCAGCACCTTGCCCGGGGTGACCACCTCCACCGCGCCCTTGAGGCTGATGGGTTGTGGCTGGCTCTTGTTTTCCGTCTCGATGCCTTCGATAAACGGGTAGGTCACCGTCAGGTCGTCGGGGTTGGTCAGGTTGGAGCTGCTGGGGCTCAGTTGAATGCCGGGGTCGGTTTCTGACCATTCCGGTTGGAAGGGAATGACTTTATTGTTGCTCAGGGTGACCGACTGCCATTCCAGGCCATGGGGGAAGGGGAACTGGTCCGGCGCGTTGAAGTTGAACGGGAAGACCGGCTGCAAATCCGTCAGGTAGTCGGAGTGCGAGGTTTTGCGCAGCACGAACAGGCCATTGATGTAGCTGTCCACCAGCGCTTGGGGCGTAGGGTAATGCTTGAGCAGGGCCAGGCTGTCTTCGCCGTATTCGGCTTCGATGGGCTTGCTGGCGAGCTTGACGCGCGCGCGCTCCAGCAACAGCAGCGAGCCGCCCAGGTCGGCGATGGCATCGCGCAGCTTGGGATCCTGGATGCTGTCCAGAGACTGTTCGAACTTTGTGGTTTTCTCTTCGAGGGTCGCCTGCTTCTGCTCTTCTTTGGGGGAGCAGCCGCTGGCCATCAGCAACGCCGCGCACAGGCCGAAAGTGGCCAAAGGGGATCGCACATCCATCATCTGAGTTTTCCTGTCCGACATCATCGAGCCGAGTGAATGGCCTCGACACTAGCAGAAAAATTCTCTTACAGATGCCACTTGGGTCAGTTTTCTCGCGGTGACAGGGGCCGGGTAGCGGCTGGTATACTCGGCGCCATTTTTAGCCAAGCTGTGTGAGATTCAATGGAACGCTTTATCGAAAATACAATGTACGCCTCGCGTTGGCTGCTGGCGCCGATCTACCTGGGGCTGTCCTTGGGCCTGCTGGTCCTGGCGTTGAAATTCTTCCAGGAAATCATTCACGTGATTCCCAACATCTTCACCATGTTGGAAGCCGAAGTGATCCTGCTGCTGCTGTCGTTGATCGACATGGCCCTGGTGGGCGGCTTGCTGGTGATGGTGATGATTTCCGGTTACGAGAACTTCGTGTCGCAGCTGGATATCGACGAAAACAAGGAAAAGCTCAACTGGCTGGGTACCATGGACTCGTCGTCGCTGAAGATGAAAGTTGCGGCCTCCATCGTGGCGATTTCCTCCATCCACCTGCTGCGCATCTTCATGGACGCCAAGAACGTCGATCCACAGCACCTGATGTGGTACGTGATCATCCACATGACCTTCGTGGTCTCGGCGTTCGCCATGGGCTACCTGGACAAACTCACCAAGCATTGATACCCCGCGCTGGCCTTACTGCTCCACGAAGTAATAAGGCTGGCGGTTGACTGCCATTTGCTTGATCACCGTAACCGGCTCTTTTAGCCGGTCAGTGTGGTCCGTCAGCGCAACGTTGCCGGGCTTGGCGCTGAGGAAGGCGCGCAGTTCGGCTTCGGTGTTCAGGATCGGCAAGTAGGCCTGCAGGTAGAACACGCTGGCGCCGTCGATGCGCTCGTTGGGTTGGTACATGGCCACCGTCCTGCCTTCGTCTTGCAGGGTCTGGATCTGGCTGATCACCGGCACGAATGAATGGCGCACATCGGCTTTGGGTGCAAACCAGAACGCCGCGCTCAGGTAGCAGGCGATGGCCAGGCTGAAAACCCCGCCGATGATCTGCCGGTGATAGCGGTACAGCCCCGGCTTATGGTCTTTGGCCCACTCCAGCAGCACCCGCGCATATTCGGCAGCCAGTACAGCCGCGGCTGGCGTCAGCGCCATCAAATACACGGTGCGTTTACTGGAAGCCAGGGTCAGCAGGGTGAACTGCGCCACCAGCCACACACTGAAAAACAGGCGGTAGCGGTTGCGTACCAGGCTTTTGCGGAAGTGCCACAGGCCCAAGTACACCAGGATGTTCCAGGGCAGGAAGGCCTCGGGCAGTTTCGCGAGGTAATAGTAGAAAGGTTCGTAATGCCCGGCCTCGACGAACGAACCACTGAAGCGCCCGACGCTATTGGTCCATAACACCTCACCCACCGCCTGCATCCCACCGCGCTGAAACAGAAACCCCAGCCAGATCAGCAGCGGCACCAACGCCAACAGCGTGAACAGCGCCGGCTTGAGCCAATCGCCCAGCCGCAGGCGTTTATCCATCAGGCTGGTGCTGAACAGGTACACGAAAATCACAATGCCCGGCATCGCCAGGCCCAACACACCCTTGCTCAACGTAGCGATGACCATCCCGGCGGTAAACAACGCCCAGGCCCAAGTACTTGAACCTTCACGATCGGGCCGTACCGCCTGGTAAAACCCCAGCAGGGCCGCGGTGACACCGAGGCTGAGCAACGAATCCTCACCCACCCCCCGCACATTGCCCCAATAACTGGCCATGGTCGCCAGGATCAGCGCAGCGCTGAACGCCAGCGTCTGCGGCCGCCCGAACCGACGCAACATCCCGTACAACAGCATCACACTGAACAACCCGGCAAACGCCGACGCCAGGCGCACCGCCCCGGTGCTGGCGCCAAACAGGCGAATCGCACCCGCGTCCAGCCACAGGCTCAGGGGTGGTTTTTCCAGGAAGGGTTCACGAAACAGGCGCGGCACCACCCAGTCATTGTCCAGGTGCATCGCCATGGCGATCCCGGACACCCGGGCTTCGGTAGAGCCTTGCAGCTCGTGGTTGCCGAGGGCGAAGAAGAACAACAGAGCAGCAAGCAAGAGCAGCAGGGGAGCGGGGCGCGTCATGGAGTCTGGCTACCGAGGCATGAGACCGATCGGGCGACCGGTCATGGGTAGTCAGGGAGTATACGAGTGCGATTCTTAACCTTTGGTGAACGGCCGTGGGGTTTTTCTCCGGCGGATCAAGGCAGTTTCAAGCTGGGCACTGCCGCTTTGCCTTGTGCGGTCAGCACCGGCTCCAATTGCTCCCAGGTGAAGGCCAAGTCGTTGTCGCAACCGTCACCATTGGCCGGTGTCGAGAGTTGCAGGCCCTGGGTGTTGAAGCTCAGGTGAAAATTGGAGTAATCGGTAATCGCGGGGCAGCCCTCGTCGGTGGTGGTTTGCTTGGCCAGCCAAGTGCTGAAGGCGGCCGGCAGCTTCAAATGGCCGGAATAGGCGTCATGCCATTGCTGATGGCCGCCGAGCCAGGTCCATGGGTCCACACTCTCGCCGGTTTGCAAGTTCCAGGAGTGCAGGCCCCAACTGATGCCCATGGCGCCTTGGCCTGCGGCCCAGCGGTAGAACCGCACGGTGAGAAATTGCGATGACCAATAGGCAGGCTCAACCTCGATCTCACTGGTATAGACCGAGCCGTTTCGACCCAGGTATTCACGCCGCTCATAAAAATAGTCGGTTAGATCTTCGTCATTGACGGCCAACGCGGCGAGTTGCTGGTTGATCTTCTGCACCGCCGGGCCATCGCCCTCCAGCTTGAGCGTGACGCGGGGGCCTTGGATCTTGAGCTGGTAGGTGTGGTTGTGGAAAGTCTTCTTCTCGGTCTTGATCGGCAGCGGCGCGGCTTCCATGGGCGCGTTATAGGCATCGCTGCCGCAGCCGTCCGTGCCAATGCGGCGCAGGGCCAGTGGCAGCGGCGAGCCGCCATCGGTTTTGCTCCAGGCACCAGAAAGTGCATCGCCCTGAGGTTTTTGCAGGGTCCAGAAACCTGTGTTGCCTTCCTCCACCCACGGGGCGTTGTCGTTGGCCTGGGTCAGCTGAATCGGGGTACGAATGCGCTGGTAGTAATAACTGCCATGCTCCCCGTCGGCGCCGTTGAAACAGACGGTGATAGCGGACTTGCCCAAAGTACCTTGCCAAACCCCGGCCAGATCGGCGGCTGTTGCGAGTAAGGGCATGACGGAGAGGGCGATGATGGCAAAGGGCTTGAGCACGGGTATCTGACTTCCGGTTGTCTGATAAAGGCCGTCAGGGTAATGGGAAGTGTGAGGGGATGCCAGCGGGCGAGATGCGGTGAGGCGTCTCGCCCGTTTGCGTGTTTTAGGGCTGTGGCGTCTGGCTGGTGAATGGTTGGGTGTTCAAGACTCGTTCTACCAGTAGCTCACCCAGAACGATCAATTGTTGGGCGGCGAGCAACTTGTGGCGGTGCGCGCCTTCAAGTTCGAAGGCTAGGTCGGTGGTCATGGCGTTGAGGGAGGCGAGGGTTTCGCTGGCTTGGATTAGCAGGGTTTCGGGGTGGATGTTTTCGGCGAGGGTGAAGAGGGTGGTTGGGGGATTGGGGGTGATCTTTTTCACGATGAAGCTCCTACACTGTTTAAGGAGCTGCCTCCCCCTGCTGTCAAACAGGATTGGGTGGCAGCTGTACGCGGGTTGACAGACCGGAAGTGTAGGAACCCGGCGCACCCGAAGATGCCCCACGCACAGCCGCCATGAACGGAGCGGAATGCGTAAGCATGCCGCCTTATCACGGGGTGTGAAAGGTTACACTTTTCGGCCTGTCAAAGCCGGACGCTGATCATCAGCGACGCAAAGAAGTTAGCGTTGTGAAGGGGGTTGCGCCAGTTCACCAACAGCGCGGCAACTTGCGGGAAAATTCCGAAGCTCGGCCCCGCACCGCTTCTAGACTCGCCACACAGTGGAAACCACTGAGTTTGAGCTCAGTCCTTGGTTTCCAGACATGGCTTTTTAACATGCACCCCTGGATCAGCCTCCAAGTTACCCGCAATTGCGATTTCAGTGGCCTCATCGCGTTGGTGTCGCATATCTGGTCGTAGAGCCCACCACTCCGGACTCTTAATGACATCGGCGCCGGTGATATCCCTGATCATCTTCACAATGTCGAAGGATCGAAGGCCATCTACGTGTTCGCTAAGACTGCTGGTCGTATTGGCCCACATGGGATCCAGAACGAAATCGATCCCTTTCATCCTTGCCAGCTTTGCCGCAGGTACGAAATCAGCGTCGCCGGCCACCAAAACAATGACGTCAACCAGTCGGTCCATGGCCAGGGTCGTGATATCCATGCCCAGTTTGGTATCTACGCTTTTTTGCTCCACATTGTAGTGAAAGTCTGCATTGGTGAGCTCGCTCCAAGCCTTTTGGCCATTGAGCAAAGCTTTGAGTGAGTGGGAGTTGAGCCGCCATTCTCCACTTTTGGCTAGCTCGCCGAGCCTGAGCGCTGTTTTCCTGCTGCACCTGAGATTGTCATGAAGGGCACGTCGTAACTGGTAGGGCGGATGGGTATTGAAATTCAAATGTCCTGGCGTTTTGTGGCCTGGTGGTATGAGTGGGAGGCGTACCTGATTGGAGGGCGGCGGACAGTCGTAGTAATAGACTCGGTAGAGTTCCCGGCGGGCGGATCGCTCGTCCTCAATGTGAAGCCTGACCAGCTTCCTGATGATCTGCGCCAAATGTTCCGCGTTCGGCAGCAGGCTGTCCCGGAAATACTTTCGCCCGAAGAACAGCACGCGCTGAAAGAAAAAACCACCATCGATGAGAACGGCTGTTCGCTTCACTCACTTTTCTCCGGGCAAAAAAAAGCTCAGGACTGCTGGGCAGGTTCTAACAATTGCCTGCGCGCTGTACTGAGCTGGTAGATAGTTTTGTTCAGTCGCCGCCTGAGCGTCAAGGACAAGATGGAAGCCATCTTAGAGCTGGGCGCTGCCATTGCTGCGACAGTTGAAGGTTATCTGCGACAGGCGGAGTTGACCAGTTCACCAACAGCGCGACATCTTGCAGGAAAATTCCGAAGCCCGGGCCTGTTGACCTCCCCGCCGTCAGGCTCTGTTAAAAACTCCAGTCCTCAGCCCGAACCAACTGGCAGAACGGCCCGTTGAGCGTGGCATTGTGATGAGCCACGATGGCCTCGGCTTTCATCAAGGGCGTATCAGAACAGGTATGACCGTCGGCGATAAGCACCGCATCAAAGCCAAGATCACGTGCGGCACGGCAGGTGCTGTCGACGCAGTATTGCGTTTTCATCCCAGTGACTACGACGCCGGTGGCGCCGCTGGAGCGCAGATGGTCAGCCAGGTCAGTCATTGCAAAAGCGTTAGGCCGACGCTTTTCGAACACCACTTCCCCACCCAGCAACTTCAGTTCCGGTGCAACCAGCGTAAGCGGGCTGCCCGGCTCGATTGGCGAGCCAGCGGGGCCGATGTGGCGAGCGAGAAAAATCGGCGCACCTGCGCTACGGGCCTTGTCCATCAGGGTATTGAGCGTTTCCAACAGCTCGTCGCAGCGCCATGGTTTTTCTGGGCCGTGGATGAGTCCGACTTGGATATCCAGTATCAACAGGGCGTACATAGGTGCATCTCCTTGCGTGTGAACCAGCGACACAAGGCATAAAAAAAGGCCCTGTCCATCGCTGGCGGGCCTTTGAAGTTCGTTTGTTGTTGCTTCACGACACCTCGCACGCTCCGCTTGATGCGGTCGTGGTGGTGGTTGTCGAGGTGAGGTAATGGGTAGTCATAAGGTGACATTAGCAGTGTGGTGGATGGAACTCTAGGCAAAAAAAGACATTGTTGGACGACTTTTTTTGTTTAATTGGCGGGTCGGGGGAAACTGAAACAAGTGGGTGTCTACCTGTTATTGCTGGTTAATAATTATTGGGTAATCTAGCTTGGAATACAGTTGGAACGCTGCGTGTATTGGATTCCGATGGACGGTGCAATTTGAGCTGCCTCTTAATCCGTCGGGATTGAACCTATCAAGCGAATGGCAGTGAAAACGTCAGCCATGGCTGGGGAAGAGTTGCTGTTAATTGTTTCGCGCCACCCGCCTCAGACTGCTTTGAATAGTCTTTCGGACTGCATGGAAATGGAGTGCGGAAAGCCTATAGGCTCAGGTTACGGTTAACTAATCGCTGGGGACGAGCAGGTCGGAGAAGTTGGGCCATGAGACGTATTTTTGGGTGCGATCCGGGATCGTTTCCAGAAGCCAGTTCATGCCCGCTTCCGGTCCGCGTATTCCGCACTCCCAGAGCTCGATCACTCGCCAGCCTAACCTGAGCAGTTCGTCTCGGTTCCTGATGTCACGCTTCACGTTCTGATCGAATTTCGTCTGCCAGAAATACTCGCGGGTCTTTGGGGTCGCGGCGTATCTACAGCCCGGATGCCTGTGCCAGAAGCAACCATGAACGAAGATGCAGACACGATGACGAGGGAGTACGACATCGGGTTTGCCTGGAAGATTTCGCTGATGCAAGCGATACCTGAAGCCTTGCCGGTGAAGCAGTTTCCTGACCTTCATCTCTGGCAATGTATCGCTGCCGCGGATGCCCGCCATCATTCGAGACCTGACTTCTCTGCTGACTATGTCCATGAACACCCCCCAGATGAGCTTGCCTCTGGCGCAGGATACCTCCTTGGGAAAAACTATTCCGCTTCGTGAGCCAATTCAAGTTGTGGCTTCTTCGCAGGTCCCGGAGGGCTGGGGAAGGCTTTGCCTCATCAGGCAAAGGTGAGCGATTAGATATCGTCGTTTAGGTCGAGATATACCCCGTTGCCCGTAAACCTTGATGCTAAGGGGATTCTTTCGCCGATGAGGCTGGCTAATTGTGAAGGTTCACGCGACCTGCGCAGGCGACATCTCGCGGCATTTTCATTACACTCTGACACCATGTAGCATTTAGCGTCCGGTTGACAATTCGTCAAACCGGGATGCGCGTGGTATGAGCATGCCTGAGCCGCCGACCTTCTCCGCTCCGTGCAGCTGGTCTCGGCGCATGTTCCCTATGAGAGATACCGGATGTCCATCCAGACCGAGCTGCGCAAATCGCAGCCCAGCAATACCTACGAAAAGCCCATTGCCCCGGCTGCAGACCTGTCCCCCTCGACTGGCAAGAATTCCCGCGCCTCTACCCCAGACGACGAGCTGATACGCAGCAAACTGCAGCGTATTCAGGAAAATGGCGAAATCCGCTACATGGACATGTTCGCAGGCTGTGGCGGCATATCCCTTGGCTTCCTGACCGCCGGGTTTACACCGGTCGCATCGATCGAAATGGACCCGTGGGCTGCGAAGTCGCACGGAGCTAACTTTGGCTCGCACTCGGTGGGGGGCGATAAGGAAGCGCACCACGCCCCGCGCGACGCGGTAACCGAAACCGCTGACACTGTCTTCGGCGATCTCGGGCTGCTGGGTGCAACGGACCGCCAGATTGATGTTCTCGTCGGCGGGCCACCCTGTCAGGCGTTCGCCCGTGTAGGCCGGGCTAAGCTCCGCGAACAGGCCCGCCTGCGCGAAGAGGTGACCGCAGACGAAGCTTTCTTGGTGGATGGGCGGGTCAGCCTGTGGGAACGCTACGTTGCGTTCATCCGAGCGACAAAGCCTGTTGCGCTTCTGATGGAGAACGTGCCAGACATCCTCAACCATGGCGGCACCAATGTTGCCGAGCTCGTTTCCAAAAGCCTTGCCGAAGAAGGCTACGACGTAGCCTACACACTGCTGAACTCCGTCTGGTACGGCGTTCCGCAGATGCGGGAACGCATGATTTTGGTAGGCTTCCATCGTTCTACCGGCATCAAGCCAAAATTTCCGGTGCCAACGCACCACTTGGTTCTGCCATCCGGCTATACCAGTTCCAAGAATGCTGCGAGGCGAGTTATCAAAGCCGAAGGCTCAGCGCACCACCGCTGGATTCCCGATCCAGCTCCCGACTCTCCCGCGGCCACATCGGCCTCTGATGCGCTGGCAGATCTGCCGCACCTGTTCGCTGAAGAAATGCTTCGCTCGGGTGCCATTCGTCGCGGGGCGAAAGACCCGTCAGAACCTGTAGAGTACACAGCAAAAAAGCCGTCGAATGCCTATTCGCGGCTGATGCGGGAGTGGCACGGATTTGCGACCAAGTCTACGACTGGCCATGTTTTTCGCTATCTGCCGCGCGACTACAAGATCTTCGCCGAGATTCAGCCTGGCTGGGAGTACCCGCAGGTGCATGCCTATGTAGAACAGAAAATTGCGAACTGGCTTGCCGACCGAAGGATACTCGGGTTGCCCACCGACCCGAGAAACGCAGACGTCAGCACATACATTACGTCCTGGCGCATCCCGTATGACCCGGGAAAGTTTCCGAACAAGTGGTGGAAGCTCCGCCCCGACGCCCCGGTACGTACGCTGATGGCTCATCTTGGCAAGGACTCATATTCCCACATCCACTTCGACTCGAAACAGGCACGCACCATCACCGTCCGTGAGGCTGCGCGGCTCCAGTCATTTCCTGACGGTTTCGTTTTCAAGGGATCGATGAATCCAGCATTCAAGCAGATCGGCAATGCCGTGCCACCGCTCTTTGCATATGCGATCGCTCGTGGAATGCGGGAGTGCTTGGGGGCACCGGAGACAATGGACATGCGTGTAGCACTGTTCGATTTGGAGCAATCACAAATCAAGACTACTGAGGGCAGTAAGTGAAGTTCACCATTCTCCGACTGCTGACTCATTCCGAACTCGGCATGTTTCATGAGTACCGTCGTCAGGGGAAGGAACGCGCCAAGCAGCGTTCCATCAACTTCGACTTGGACGTCGTCAACAGGGTTTTTCCTTCAGCAGAGAACCCTGACACCATCGCAATCACCTGCCGGCGTCTCGAAGACGAAGTTACCGTGGTTGAGATTGCTTCATGGCTCAAGCGGCAGCACAAAAATTGGAGATTCGAAGGCGATTGCCCGAAAAGCTCTTTCTACAGTTTCGTCGACCCAGGCGTTCTGTTCGCAATGGTGGTTGACGCCTCGACCACCCCGGCCAATGCATCCTGGGTTGTCATCCCTGCGGACCACCCAGCCTGCTCTTCGATCCTCGGCCATGGAGAGAGCACTCGTCTCGGCAAATCCGCAATGATCGCGTTGTATGGTGATGAAGGCCAGCACTGCCAGGCAGTACTCTCGGAGCATTTCCCGCAGCTATTCAAGGAGGCAGAAACAGTGTCCGTGACGTCACCAAAAGAAAACGACAACAACGGCAACGATGATGACGCTGCACCGGACCCGCTCGGTCTCTTCAATATCCTGGCACGTGCTGGGCACAGCCTGCCCAGCGCCGTCGCCGATCTGGTGGACAACAGCCTGTCGCATGGCGCTCGGGAGATCGACATCACTTTTCCGAGCCCCAACGCGGGCGGTCGGTGGATGTGCATTCGCGATGACGGCACGGGCATGACTCCATCGGGTCTGCGCGACGCCATGAAGATCGGGCACCAGCGTAAATATGACGACGGCGATCTGGGCAAGTTTGGCTATGGGCTGAAGGGGGCGGCCTGGTCCCAGGCCGATCGACTGACGGTAGTATCGAAAGTTGCCGGAAACGAGAGCACGACACTCACCTGGGACAAGGACCATCTCGCCAAGACGCGCCGTTGGGCGCTTCTGAGCGATCCGGTAGCACCCGAGCATACCTCGGCAGTGAATCTCGGCGACTCGGGCACGGCCGTGCTGCTCACACAGATGCGCCCCTCGATGGAGCCTGCAAGAGGCAGGGCAGATTCTCCCTACGCGCAGGAACTCGCTGCCATCAAGTCGCACCTCGAACTGGTCTTCCACCGTTACCTTGAAGGCAAGGCGCGGGGGCGCGAGAAGGTTGTCATACGGCTGAACGATGAGGTTCTGTGTGCCAATAACCCCATGGGGCACCCGTTGACGAAAGAGTACGACCAGCATCGCATCGAGCTTCCCTGCGCCTCCCCGGACAAGATGCCTGTCCTCTATGTTCGTGCGTACGTCACGCCAAACGAGGAAGAGTTCGACGAGTACATCAAGGATCTGCCGCCGCTGGAGCAACGCGTCGAACGCGACCGCCACACCCTGAATGGCCGCGCAAACGATGCTCAGGGCCTTTACTTCTATCGTCTTGACCGCCTTATCAAATGGGGCGGCTGGGAAGATCTCTTCGCCAAGGATGAGCACACCAAGCTGATTCGTGTCGCAGTCGACTTCGATAGGCTGGCAGATGAGCAACTGCAGGTAGATATCAGCAAGCAGCTCATTCGCCTGCCCTTTGCGATCACCAAGCCCCTCGGAGACCTGATCAAGGCCCCTCGCGCAGCAGCCCGCCTCCGGTACAACAAGAAGGAAAAACCTGCGCCGACTCCGAGAGGAGGCGGCAAGACTGTGTCGCCGGCTGGCACGCCAGCGCCAGGCGGCTTGCTGCCTGCAACTACAGCAGAGGGAGGCATCCCCGTGGCGGCGCCTGCTCCGGCCCCGGCTGCAAAGAAGGACAAAACTTCAATACGCCTTGTCAGCAGCGGCGACAAGCCATGGCAGCGCAAGACCGGATTCAAGGGGGAGGAAGTCGAGGTCACGCCGCTGATGCCGACGCTGGTGACGCTCGTGCAGCTCATCGACAAAGATGCCGAGGCCAAGACGGCTTTGTCTGAATTCCTTCGCGCACTGGAAACGGCCGGTGTCCCGGACCAGCTGTCGGACAAGGCCTGATGCAGGTCCGGCTTCCGCTTCACCTTACACTGAAGCCCAGGCTGGCCCTGTGGACTGACGCAACCGCCTGGACCAACTGGTCCCGGCATGAAGCCTATCTGCGAGCCCAGCCCAAATGGAAGCCACACCAGATTGCTTCGGTCGCGGAAGAGTCACTGCGGATCATCTCGAAGACCACACCGGTAGGTCGTCCTGAATTCCAATGTCGCGGTCTGGTCGTCGGATACGTTCAGTCCGGCAAGACCGCCAACTTCACGGCTGTGGCAGCGCGCGCGGCCGATGTCGGCTACCGTCTGATCATCGTTCTTTCAGGCATTCACGACTCACTTCGGAACCAGACGCAGAAGCGCCTGGATCTGGAGCTGGCTGGGACCGGCGTCGACTGGATCACGCTGACCGATGAAACTTCAGACTTTCGTGAGCCGGAGGTGGCCGACGGATTCGCGTCGACCGGTACCGTTCTGATCGTCGCGAAGAAGATCACGCCGATCCTGAAACGGCTCAACCAGTGGTTCGGCAAACTCGAAGGCCGGCTTGCTGATGTACCTGTTCTTCTCATCGATGACGAAGCCGATCAGGCCTCAATCAATACACGCGGAAATCGGCGCGACCCCAGTATCGACACCGACACCGAATCGGATGACGACACGGCCCCGTCACTGACCAACGCCCTGATTCGCGACATTCTCAAAAAGATTCCGCGGGCCACATACATCGCCTACACGGCTACGCCATTCGCCAACATCCTTATCGACCCAGACGCCAGCGACAGCCAGGTCGGCGAAGACCTATTCCCCAAGGACTTCGTCGTGCAGCTTCCGCGACCGGACGGCTACACGGGAACGGAAGAGCTTTTCGGTGTCAGTTCGCAGGGCCGCGATGTACTGCGCCCTGTAGGCTCGGCGGATGTGAAGGCTCTGAAGCCGAAGCCGCGCAAAAGGAGCGAGGCGATTGTTGTCCGGGGACCGCTGGATCTTCCCCAGTCGCTCGCCGATGCCCTGCTGACCTTTGCACTTGTTGGCGCTATCAGACTGCAGCGCGGCCAGGTGGGTAAGCCGAACACGATGCTCGTGCACGTATCCCGGCTCCAGGAGGACCAGATGCGCATTGGAGAGGCGATCCAGGAACAGATCCGCAACTGGTTCCATCATGAGAGCGCCGAACCCGGCGTGCTCAAACAGATGTTCCGGTCAACGCTCGCAGGGTTGGGACCGGTATATTTGCCTTGCAGCGAAGAAACTCTAATGGAAGAGGCCGTGACGAACTTGGCTCGTCTGGTCGTCGTTGTGCTCAACAGTACGACGGGCGACGAACTGGAATACGACGCGAAGCCTGGACGGCAGCTCGTTGCAGTGGGCGGCAATCGGCTGTCGCGCGGATTGACGCTTGAGGGGCTCACGATCGCATACTTCCTGCGCACTACAACACTGGCAGACGCTCTGCTTCAGATGGCCCGCTGGTATGGGTTCAGGACAGGCTATGAAGACCTGATCCGCATCTGGACAACCGAAGGCATCGCTCAGTGGTTTGTGGAGCTGGCGCTGGTCGAAGAATCCCTGCGTAACTCCATCACGGCACTGAACAAGGCCGGCCGCAGGCCTGACCAGATGGCCATCCGGATGCGCGCCCATTCAAAGCTCCTCCTTACCAGCAAGAACAAGAGCAGGATGCAGGCGGATGATGCGCGGTCATGGTCTGGCGAAAACCCGCAGACGATTCTGTTTCCCATGCAGGACCGGGAACTGCTGGAACGGAACTTGGACTTGGCGTCCGCCCTACTGCGACAGCACCCCCCGACACAAGATGCACACGGCGGTGCCATAGCACACGATGTGCCGGCCGAGGACATCGCACTGTTCCTTAGGCGTTATGAGGGACACCCGAACAGCATTGCATTTCTGGGCGCAGAGATTGCCGACTGGATCCTGGAGCGAACTGAAGCGGGGGAGCTGACGAACTGGACCGTGTTCGTAGCCAACCCGGAGCGGGAACGACAGGTACTTCTGGGCGGAAGGCCTTTCGGCCTTGTTCGACGTTCTTTGCAGGCCAACGAGTCGATCGGCATCTTGATCGATCCACGCCATGAAGGTGTCGACCTGCATGGCGGGCCGGGGAACTACCGCGCTGGCTCAGGCTTCAATGCACGGGCAATGCGCGAGGAGCGACCCGCGCAGCAGGGCTTGCTCCTGCTCTACCCCCTGGATCCCGAGCCGCTCCGCGCGCCAACACAGGCAGTGCTGGGCCTCGCACTTTCTCTGCCTCGCACTGCGGACGGCGAACAACGGCTTGTCGTGAACCGTGGGGTACGCAATGGTTGAGATCACGCAGGACCGCTGGGCAAGTCTGCGCGAGCAGCGGCTTCCGTATGAGGACATCTACGAACAGGCAGCCGAAGACCTGGAAGCAGCGCTGATCGGAGTGTCAGACGACGGACGCCTGCACCTGCTGCTGGCCATCGATGTCGCCCCACAAAACCTGCCGCCGGACCTGCAGAGTCTTCAAGTCCGCATCCTGGAGGGCGGACACACTTGGCTGGACGTTTCCGCACGCAGCCATCACGAAGAACTGCTTACGCTGGTAGCCAACAAGGTCCTCCACGCTATCCGCATTGAAGGCCGCGATCCTGCTGTCTCGGTTGAACGCATCATCGACGACATGCGTGCGGCATTGCGCCCGCTCGCACCGGACCTTAGCGCGGCTGAGCAGATCGGTCTTTTCGGCGAACTCTGGGTGCTGTCCAACGTGCTGCTCCCGTCCATCGGTCCTCGCGTCAGCCACCTTTGGAGTGGTCCTGAAAGCGAACGTCATGATTTCGTCGGACAGGGCGTCCACGTCGAAGTGAAAACCACTACTCGATCGGAACCGAAGCACGAAATATCTCGTTTCGATCAGTTGAAGGCGCCCGCCGACAAGCGCCTCCTGTTTGTCAGCGTCATGTTGGAGCGCAGTCTTGGCGGCGACGAAACACTGGCAGACCGCGTCGATGAAATTCGAGAGAAACTGGTATCCGATGGGCGTGCGCTAGATGTTTTCGATTCACGCCTAGGACAACTCGGTTGGCACGAGGGCCTACGACAGGCAGGCGCACTCCTCCGGTTCACATTCCGCGATGTCCATGTCTTCGAAGTTGCAGGTAGCTTCCCCAGACTCCCCGATGACTACGTGCCGCCACTCGGTGTGACAGGCGTTAGGTACAGCATCAATGTCGGCAGCCTGCCGTCGCTCGATATATCGGAGGTTCAGGAAGTTCTGTTAACCGCCTAACGCGTCACCCGACGCCTTAGGTCATGATCTCGTTTAGCCGCTGGCTAAAACGTTTGACCGTCTCCAGGCTGCCTTTCGCTTCGTTGGACGAAGCGACCCGATCACCATCGGCACGGTGATTTTCGCGAGGGGGGGTGTCTTCAAAACTGGGAAACGTCCAGTTTGAGCGAGCGCCACATGCCTTCGGGATAAGCAGGTGTGACGGAATCCTTCTTCAATTCGAACCAGGCGGCGGTCACCTTCTCGAAAGTGCGTTCAGTCTAAGCAAGCTTGGCTTGCCTTACCTCATCACGCTGGGTTTTGGGATCAGTGTCCAAAGCGAGAAGTTTACGCGCCTCTGCGCAGCTTTCTTCCAGGCGTTGGCTCGCGAGAGGTAAAGCGCCATATTTTTACGGTTTCTGGTCTGGGGCTCGCGGTAATTGAAACTCCACATCATCGAGCCGCTCGCGCGTACTCGAAGCTACAAGCCATTTCCGAAATTTTTACCAGTTGCTTTGATGGCCTTGAGCTAGAGATCGGAGAGGCGGGTTGCTTTAGTAGGTATGGGGTACCTCAGCACGGTTTTAGTATCCTGAAAAACAGCATTTGGCAGTCCGAGATACCAACGCGGGTGGAACTCCGAGACTTTCCAAAGCCCCCGTAAGCACTGAAGCCCATGTATCCACTGGATTCCAGACACAAAAAAAGACGTCCAGAGACGTCTTTTTTCGTTCAATTGGCAGGGGCGATCTGAACCTCTACATACTGCTATCTACATGCCATCCAGCGTCAAGGTTGGTATAAAGCCTTCACTCAGAAACTTGACCGCCGACCTGGGCGTACACCATTTGCGAGCACACTTGAGGGACTGCAGGCCTCTCTACGGTGCCGATATTCGTTTGGCCCCAGCGCCCAAGCATCGTCAATATACTGAAAGTAGTTACGGAATGAGTCTTGCAGATTTTTCTTCAGGTCGAGGAGGTACTCTTCTTCGAGCATGACCTTCACGCTAAACTTGTCATCGGTAATTACATTGTCGCAAATTTTTTGCCAGATCCTGGTTTTTCGGTCTCTCTCGGCTTCGTCGTAGTCTCCATTGACGATGACCGCCACAAAACCCTTGTGCTCCAAAGCATATAGAACGCATGGTGCGATCAAGTCAGCGAAGAATGCTGCTTCGAGAAGAGCAATAATTCGATCATCATGATCGCGGTCCCAAACAACGGCAATACGCTGCAGTTTAATGGGCGCTTCAGGCGCAATAAATAGAGGGAGGGAGAGAATGGAATAGTGCGCTTCCAGTGCACCGACGTTGTACTGCTCATCGTATACAGTTTGGAAGAAATCAGAATATTTCGGAAGGTCGTCGCGATAGCGAGAGCGCATAGATGCACCTATGTTTTAGTAATTGCCAATTACAGCGCTGCCTTTTCGGGGACAACGCGATCCGAGTGAATTAAAGTGCTTCTAGGCCCTTTTTGTCAATACCGTGACCCCATATTAATTCGGCGCGGTCACCGGCGCTTTATCTGCCGCGGGCATCCTGCGTCTGGACACTCGGCCGATCATCAGCCAGTCGGTATGCTCCATTTGCCTAGCCACCCACATTGGAAAAGGGGGCTGGAAAAGGGCACGGACTTATTTTTCACTGGATTCCAGACACAAAAAAAGACGTCCAAGGACGTCTTTTTTCGTTCAATTGGTGGGCCGGGGTAATCTGAACTGGAAATGTAACTTGTTGTTTATTAATAAAAAGATCGGTTTTATTTTTTAGTTGGAATGCCATTTGGAATGCCAATGAGATTTGCCTGGCACCTTTTGGCTGCGTGAAGGGGTCGGCTAGATCAGCCTTGCTTCAATCAGTGTGTGCATTTTAAGAGCATCGCTGATGGCTTTCTCGATTTCTCTAGTCTTTTTCTTCGCCTCAGATTGCAGTGTCGCCTGGTCTCCTTTGAAGCCTGGATCAGCCAGCTCCAAGGTGAGCTCCCACATTGACAGAAGCGTGGCCAGTCGTTCGATCTGTCTCACTGCTTCGCGGTGCTGAGCCTTCCAGCGATCATCAAGCTGCTTCACTCGTTTGCGTTCAAAGTCCAAGGCGTCGCGAAGCAACTGCTCTTGCTCATGGTGTTCCTCAAGCAATTTCCCCGCGCCATTGAGGAGATCGGCGACTAAGGCAGTCTCCGTCATCTTCAGTTTTTTTGCGCTGATGCTGAGGGCCTTTTTGGTATCAGTCGGGAGTGTGAACGCGTAGGGCTTCCTTTTCTTACCCGCGTTCAATGATCGATGTCGATGCTGCCGAAGGGCGTTCCTTAGGCGCGTCACGAACTCTAGGCCGTCACGGCTGCCCTGCAGGTACGCAATCGCGTCAGCAACCATTCCATAGCTAGGTTCCTTTCCCCGAGTTGCGTATTTGAGACTGGTTTGTATTCCTTCGTCGGAGGTTTGCTGCATGTAGCGATAGGCCCACTCCCACTCACCTCCCTCCTTTCGCAACCATCGGGGTCTACCTGCATTCCCGGTCATCACCCTTCCTTCCGCTAATTTTCGTTGATTAATTCTAGAGCTAAATCTCTCCTGTCGCCATCGTTTGTAAAAGTGTTACTCGTAGCGTTATGCAGTAACTCTAATCAAATTTATTCAGGGTGTATAATCTGTAATTTAAATCAGGATTATCAAAAAATGACCCTGCGTATTCAGCCCCTCCTACAGAAGCTGACTGATTGCGGACCTGAGGCGCGATTCATATTGGAAGCCATTGCAAGGGGCGGCTCTTATGCTGGTAGTGCTGGCGAGTGCTTCCGAGGCAAGCTGCTTTCGAAACAGCTCCACATGGTGGAAGGAATAGTCACTGCTGCCTTGGGGGAGCTCGTGGCGGTTGGTGTGGTGGAACGTTTGGAGTCGGCCCTTGCCGGAAAAGGTCGGCCAAAGATCAGTTATCAAATTGCTCCTCAGTCGCTGACCACTCTTGAGGGCCAACAATGTTCACATGCCTCTCACCCGGAACATCTGAAGCGGCTTTTCTCTGGAGCTGATATCCCGGCAGAGATATTGGGGGCGCAGCCGAAGCCCCAAAGGGAGAGGTCGACAGTTACCAAGCTTGGAAAACCTGCGCCTCCGGGGGCTCGTAGCAGGTTGAGTATCTGTAATCGATTGCTGCTGGGGGCATTGCTCGCAAATGCCGATCAATTTGGTGTTGTGACAGGGCTCAGCAACTTGGACCTGAGACGACTGACAGGACTCGACGCCGAGAGTTTGAGTCATCGGCTCCAGCGTCTTAGGGGAGTGGGCTTGATTCGCAGCTACGTACCCGGAGTGACCAGTTCGGTTTTTCGTACCAAGAAGGTCAACAGCTCGTACTTCCTCAACCTAAATCATCCAGGCTATGGCTTGAGTGGCGAAGGTGCGGTTTTGGTGCACTGGCTGCCGCAATCCAAAGTTCGGAACGATGCTTTCGGTGTGTTGTTGCGGGACATTCATGGTTTTCGCCGTCCACCTGCGTTGAACCGCGCAGAGACACCCAAGGCGGCTCTTCACTTTCTAGCTCGTGAACGGCGATCTGTTTTCAATGTCTTGCGACTCATGCTCTATCGCTGCGCCTCCGAATTGCTCTCGCGCCACTGGTTTGAGCTCGGTTGTGAAGGTTCGGTCGATCCTGGCTGGCTGAGGGAGCGGATTGAGGCAGACCTGCAAAGGCCACCCGGTTTGGGAACGGGAGAGGTCGAGTCTGATCGGGCGTGGAAGGTTGTCATCGACCATTTTTGCAAACTGGTTTCTGGGATTGCGCAGGCGTACAGAGCGAGGTTTGGTGCGGCGAATTGGATCGGGTTCGATTTGGCGGATCTAAGTATCCTGCCAGTGTTGGAGGGCGAAGGTGACGAAATCATGGTGCTACTCCTACAGCCACGACCGGTGGAGATTTCAACATGCACAATTCTTAGGGAGTCTCAACGTGGTGAGTTGGCAATCGAAAGCTGGGGGGAAGAGTCGGAAATGCCGCTGGACTATCGCTTCGTATGCGGGTTGTTGACACCGCCTACGCGACGGTTACTGAAAAGGTAAGTCATTTTTTACCTCACCTGCAGATCCTCTGAACGAATACGAGGAGCCCCGTTCATGAGGATCATCCGTCTGAAAGAAGTCATCGACTCGACAGGTCTTGCCCGGTCGACCATCTACAAATACATCGCGGAAGGCACCTTCCCGAAACCGGTATCTCTGGGCGACCGCTGCGTCGGCTGGGTCGAGAGCGAGGTGCACGATTGGATCTTGGCAAGGATTGAGGAGCGCGATCTGACCGAGGGTACTTCAGTACGCTCCACCGGCCATCTGAGCATGGCCAGCTAGAACTGACCATCTGCGCCATGATCAGCTCCGGCTGGTCATGGCGAATATGCCGGCTGCCTGATTCTGGCTGCTCGCGATTCTCACAAAGCGGATCGATGTTGTTCTCCATTGATCGGCAGAATCTGCCTAGGCATCGGTTCTCACGGGCTTTCGGTCTGGTTTATGTCCGGAATACGGACTCAGCGAAAACTGCCGCTGTAGCTTGGTGAGCGTGGTGGATTCTCCCGAGCCAGTCGGAGCTGTCTGTTGCGGTGCGGGTAGTATGCTTTTACTAGTTATTACTACCCTTAGGGTTCCCATCTAGCCCATTAGTGGCAAGCACCACTGACCAGATCCAATACACGTAAAAGGTATTGATCATCATCGGACACTGAACCACTAAGCGAAGGGGCAGTACTCAGCTCATCCAGAGCCTTTGCCCAGCCAAGCAACCAGACCAGTCCGCCGCAGGAGGGCAGTCCTCATTCCTCGCGGATGAGCTACGTCACCGGGCATCCAGTCGGCATGAATCAGGCAGGGAAGGAAACCGGTAAATTAAAATTCCGCTGGCATGGCTTATGAAACTCGACTACTCAGAGATCATAACCATGTCCAACAAAACGGATACCACCCAGCGTTACCCTCTCCGCCATCCCGACAACAACAACCTCCATCTGCACTACGACGACAGCTTCGAAAGCCTACCTGTGATGGTGAGTAAGGGGCCTTTCATTCGGGAGTACCTGTCTGATCTTAAGCACACCATCGAGTTGGCTATGGCCGAGTATCCGAGAGTGTTGGCCTTTAGGGTAGATCTCAGGCTACCCCAGGGTATCGAGCTGCCCGATTACGCCTATACGAACCAAGTCATCAGCAAGTTCTTTGAGTCCTTCACGAGGAAGATCCAGTACCACCAGGATAGAGTGGGTGAACGTGGCTACGCTCGTGGCTGCAAGGTCAGGTACGTCTGGTCGAGGGAGATCGGTCAGGAAGGTAAGCAGCATTACCACCTGCTCATCCTCTTGAACAGGGACGCCTATTACACGGTAGGGCGGCTGGGTTCAGAGAGGGTGAACATGATCAGCCGCATGGAGGAATCCTGGGCTGGTGCGCTGGGGCTGTCAACTGAGCAGGTCAGAGGGCTGGTACACATCCCGAAGAATGCGGATTATCGAGTCGACCGCGAAATGCGCCGTGGCGAGATCGATGAGTTGCCAGAGCTGTTCTACCGATCCAGCTATCTCTGCAAGGTTGCTACGAAGTCTTATGGCGAGCGTCATCGAGGCTTTAGCGCTAGCAGGGGGTAGCGCCAGCGGGCGTCGCTCGTCTTAGGCTGGGTGTTATCATTCTGGAATACGTACCAAGTCTGAGCAGTTGGTCTGTGGCTACGTTGGCAGAATACTCGTTTCTGGCCAGTGGGCCCCACTAACTGCCTGACGCTACGCGCAAAACACAGGATACGCCTTTACCCATTATCCCGCGGTAGATAAGGTGGCAGACGTTGTAAAAGTAGGCTGCGACGATCCAGTGGTGGTTCGCTGTGGCACTGCAATTCCCGCCTCTGGCCCCCAGCATCCAATTGAGTGAACCTGTCAGCATTTCATACTGAAGCGCTCAAATTACGAGCAGTTGCACGTATCACTAAGACAATAGGCTTGACGAACAGGATTTGCTATTGCAAGCAGACCTCAATAAGGATTTTTTGTCAGATGATTTACAGCCCGTACCAGGCGAAGTATTTCGCCCACTTCTTGACTCGCGAAGGTATCGGTGCCGACGAGTCTTTGACCCAGTCCTTGTCTTCGGCGCGGGTGGATCTGAACCCGCACCAGGTCGATGCGGCTATGTTTGCCTTGCGTTCGCCCTTATCCAAAGGCGTGCTACTGGCTGATGAGGTAGGGCTTGGCAAAACCATCGAGGCGGCGTTGGTGCTCAGCCAGCGTTGGTGGGAGCAGCGCCGAAACCTTCTGTTGGTTGTGCCGGCCTCTCTTCGCAAGCAATGGGCCACGGAGCTGCGTGAAAAGTTCTCACTGCCCTCGGTCATTCTTGATGCCAAGCGCCTTAAAGACTTGTCGGCCAGCGGGCAACCCAATCCCATTGGGCGTAAGGAAGGCATCATCATCGTCTCTTACGAATATGCCGCTCGTATCGCCCATCAGCTGCAAAAGGTTGCTTGGGATCTAGTCGTGTTTGATGAGGCGCACAAGCTGCGTAACGTCTTTAAGGCTGCTAACAATTCCCGAGCAGCGGTCCTGCGCGATGCCTTACAGGGTTGTCAGAAGCTTTTGCTGACGGCAACGCCGTTGCAGAACAACCTGATGGAGCTATATGGCCTCGTTACGATCATTGATGAGGCTTACTTTGGTTCGGAGCAGGCCTTTAAGGCCGAGTTCGGCGGCAAGGGCAATCTTGCCGCTATGACCTTGCTACAGAATCGTTTGGAGCCCATCTGCAAGCGCACCTTGCGCCGTCAGGTCCAAAAGGCTGGACTGATCAACTACACCAACCGCTTGCCGAAAACCTTTGACTTTACCCCCAGCAAGCTTGAGCTGGATCTGTACGAGTCAGTGTCGGCGTACCTGCAAAACCCAGACACCCTTGCTCTAGGTAGAAATGGCCGTCACCTGGTGACCTTGTCCCTGCGCAAGATCCTAGGTTCATCCTCATTTGCCATTGCCAAAACCTTGGACAAGATGGTCAACCGCCTGCAAGCCAAGCTAGTGGTTGATGACGACACCCTAGATGATCTAGATGGCTTTGCTGAGGACGCTGAGGATTGGCGTGATGCTGGTTCTATCGCCGCAACCGAAGCGGATGCTGTCGAAGACCATTCGGATGATGATCTTGATGAGATAGACCCGAAAAAACTTCAGGCCGAGATCGCCGAGCTGACGCACTACCGGGATATCGCTACCTCAATTAACGACAACGCCAAAGGGCGAGCGCTCTTGGAGTGCTTGCCAATCGTTATGGCTGAGATTAAGGAAGTCAAAGGCGGGCAGCACAAGGCCGTGGTGTTTACCGAGTCCGTGCGCACCCAAGCCTACTTGCGTGATCTGCTGGAACAAAACGGCTTTGCTGGTCAAACCGTAGTACTCAACGGCTCAAACACCGATAAAGACAGCACAGCCCTCTACAAAGCCTGGCTTGCCAAAAATAAAGGCACTGAGGTCGTCTCCGGCTCTAAATCTGCCGATATGAAAGCAGCCATTGTCGATGCTTTCAAACATGACCGCTCCATCCTCATTTCCACGGAGTCCGGTGCCGAGGGTATCAACCTGCAGTTCTGCTCGCTGCTAATCAACTATGACTTGCCCTGGAACCCCCAGCGGGTTGAGCAGCGCATTGGCCGTTGCCACCGCTATGGGCAAAAGATCGACGTCACCGTGATCAACTTCCTCAATCGCAAGAACCAGGCAGAGGAGCGCATTCACCAGCTCTTAGAGCAGAAGTTCAAGCTCTTCGAGGGCGTATTTGGCTCATCTGATGAAGTATTAGGTGCTATTGAGTCTGGCGTGGATATCGAACGGCGTATTCTGGAAATAGTCCAGACGTGCCGTTCGAACGACGAAATCAATGAGGCCTTCGATAAGCTGCAGGAAGAGTTCAGTGTCGAGATTGATGCAGCCAAACAGGCTGCACGCAACCAAATTTTGGCTGAGATGGACGAAAAGGTGATTGAACGCTTGATGAGCCGCAAGGAGGGCGTTCATGCCGCCCTAGGCGACTTCCGCAGGGCGCTGTTGACCCTTGCTCGTGCTGAACTACCCCAGGCCCACTTCCATCCAGATCATGCCGAGCGCTTTGATTATCAAGGCAGCACCTGGTCTACCGAATGGCCTGAGGCAGAGGATAACGGCTGGCGCTTTTTCCGCTTGGGCGATGGAGGCCTGGCAGACAAGCTAGTGGCGCAGGCTAAAGCGCGATCAACTCCCATGGCGTCACTCGCGTTTGACTACAACGCCTATGCTGGCAATCTGGCGGATGTGGCCAGCTTGCGCGGGCAATCCGGCTGGTTGCGACTCTCACGCCTAACGCTACAAACCCCCGCTCGCACTTGGGATGAGCTAATCTGCGCAGCCTTCACTAATGACGGCAGCATGCTTGACCCGAGTACCGCCGAACGCTTGCTGCACATTCCTGCCCGAGAGCTTGGCGCACCAGTGGGGCAGGCGCCCGAGGAAGAATTGACGGGCGTTACTGAGGCGCGGCAAACGGTCCTAGTTGGGCATGCGCAAGAGCGTTTGGGTGACTTCCTCAACGAAGAAGAAGATCGCCTGGATGCGTGGCGTAATGACGCCCGTGTGGCCTACGACCAGCAAATAAAAGAGCTGACCAAGCAGGCCAATGAAAAGAACAAATTGGCGCGTGCGACGACTAATCTGGCCGCCAAGCTTGAGCTACAGCACGAAGCAAAAGCCCTAAAGCGCCAAGTAGATGAGCTACAACATCAGCTCTATACCCGCCTGCGTGAGATCGATAGTGAGCGCGAAGCCATGTTAGATGTCATTGCCGAACAACTTAACTTAACGCCACAGGTGGATCACCTGTTTACGATTCGATGGAGCCTGATCTAATGGCCGGTAAAACAAAACTTGAACTGACCTGGATTGGCAAAGACGAGCGTCCGCGCCTCGAACCGCGCATTCTGATTGAAGAGCCCGAGTTTTCCCATCACGCAGAAGCACGGCGTGAGGGTGATCAATTCGACAATATGCTTATCCATGGGGACAATTTGCTCGCGCTAAAAGCGTTGGAAACTGATCCCAATGTGCGTGGCAAGGTGAAGTGTATCTTTATCGATCCGCCGTATAACACTGGATCGGCGTTTGAGCATTATGACGACGGTGTTGAGCATTCACTTTGGCTTAGTATGATGCGGGACAGGTTGGAGATATTAAGAAATATTCTCGCAGAAAACGGCTCAATCTGGATCACTGTGGATGACAATGAGGCCCATTACTTGAGAGTTTTGTGCGATGAAGTATTTGGTAGGTCTAATTTCATTGCAAACACGGTTTGGCAGAAGCGATATTCCCGCGAAAATCGAGTAGTGTTTGGTGCCGCGCACGACCACATTCTTATATACGCGAAGAACGCCTCAAACATTAGGGCGTCTCTAAATAAGCTTCCCTTGGAAGAAAAACAACTGAAAGTTTACAGAAACCCGAACAACGATCCCAAAGGCGCTTGGCGTGGGGTATCCTTGGCTGCACAGGGGTTCCGTCCCAACCAAATGTATAAAATTACGGCACCAAACGGGAAGGAACATTTTCCTCCTGCCGGATCATGCTGGAAAGTTATTGAGCCAAAGTATCAAGAGTTGCTGGAAACTGGACTTATATACTTTGGCAAGGACGGAAACGCGGTGCCCTCAAGAAAGCAGTATCTTGCCGACATCGAAGGCATTGTTCCGTGGACTTGGTGGCCGCATGAGGAATCAGGTCACACTGACGAGGCAAAGCGCGAAAGCCAGGGCTTGTTTGGAATCGCCGATGCGTTTTCGACGCCAAAGCCGGAGCGGCTTTTGCAGCGCATCATTCACATCGCTACAAACCCCGGCGACCTAGTCCTCGACTCCTTCGCAGGTTCAGGCACAACCGGTGCAGTAGCCCACAAAATGGGGCGCCGCTGGATTATGGTCGAACTGGGCGAGCACGCCAAAACCCATATTGTGCCGCGTATGCAAAAGGTCATCGACGGCTCTGATAAAGGCGGTGTAACTGAGTCTGCGAATTGGCAGGGTGGGGGCGGCTACCGTTTCTTCAAACTCGCACCTTCGCTGTTGCAAAAAGACAAATGGGGCAATTTGGTCATCAACAAAGATTACCAACCACAGATGCTGGCCGAGGCCATCTGCAAGCATTTTAATTACACCTACGCACCTTCCGCCGAACACTACTGGATGCACGGCAAGGCCACAGAAAACGCGTTTATCTATGTCACGACTAACAGTTTGACCTTTGACCAACTCAAGGTCCTGTCTGATGAGGTAGGGGAAGAGCGCAGCCTGCTGGTTTGCAGTATGGCCTATGAGGCCGCTGGCGATAACTTAACGAACCTAACCATCAAGAAAATCCCCCGTGTGGTATTGGATCGTTGCGAGTGGGGTAGAGACGATTACTCCTTAAAAATCGCAGCCTTGCCTCTGCAAGACGAAGAGCCCGAAGAAGCGGACTCCAAGCCGAACAAATCAAGAAAAATTAAAGCATCGTTAGCGCAGACCAGCCTATTCGATGGCTCTGAGGGAAACTGAGATGACTGAACTAAACAAGGATCGTGTAGTTGCCCAAATTAGTCAGCGCCTCTCGTTACGCAAGCCTCAGGCTGAGGCTCTTCGGCGCCTCGACACCATCGTAGGGCTTATTGATCCGAAAAAGGGCACTGATGTCGAGGCTGCTCGGGAGCAGGTGCGTCAGGTATTCGGTGAGGTTACTGATGCGGACTTTACAGATTTTGAACGTGACTTCCCGTCGGTTTGTTTCTCCGTTGCCACCGGTGTAGGTAAGACCCGCTTAATGGGCGCCTTCATCAGCTACCTGCACATGATTGGTAAGAGCCAGAATTTCTTTATTCTGGCGCCAAACCTGACGATTTATGAGAAGTTGCTGTTCGATTTTGATCCGCGTAGTCCTAAATATGTGTTCAAGGGCATTGAAGCCTTTGCCCATAACCCGCCTTTGATTGTTAACGCTGAAAACTATGAGGAAGGTCGCGGTGTACGCGGCGCGGATCTATTTGGCCGCGAAAGTGTGATCATCAATATCTTCAACATTTCGAAGATCAACTCCGAGGTACGAGGCGGGGCTGCCCCTCGCATCAAGCGCCTGCAGGAGTACATTGGCGACAGCTATTTCTCGTACCTATCTGAGCTTGATGACCTGGTACTGCTGATGGATGAAGCGCACCGTTATCGCGGCAGTGCCGGCTTCAAGGCCATTGCCGAGTTGCAGCCCATTATGGGCCTTGAGGTGACGGCGACGCCGAAAACTACGGGTAGTAAGCCCCAGTCATTTAAAAACGTGGTGTACCGCTACGACCTGCCTGATGCAATGGAGGATGGTTATGTGAAAGAACCTGCCATTGGTACTCGGGCGAACTTTAATTCGAAGTCGGTCGATGCCGATGCGCTCCAGCGCATCATGCTTGAGGACGGAATTAACTACCACGAGCATGTCAAGGTGGCGTTGGAAACCTACGCCAAAAACTACGATAAGCCGATAGTGCGACCGTTTATGTTGGTGGTTACCAAGGACACCACGCACGCCTCCGAGGTAAGACAATTTGTGGAGTCAGACGGTTTTTTCGGTGGTCGTTACAAAGGCCGTGTTATCGAAATCCACTCAAAAACTTCCGGTGAAGAGAGTGACGAGAATGCGCAGCGCTTGCTGAACATCGAAAAAAGCGGCGATACCGACATCGTTATTCACGTTAACAAACTGAAAGAAGGCTGGGACGTTACTAACCTGTTCACTATTGTTCCATTACGTGCCTCAGCTTCCGATATTCTGACCGAGCAAACCTTGGGGCGTGGTCTGCGCTTACCTTATGGCAAACGCACGGGGGTGGCTGAAGTCGATCAGCTCACCGTGATTGCCCACGACCGCTTCAATGAACTGATTGAGTTGGCCAAAACGGAAAACGGCGTTACTAAAAAACTTAAGCAAGTTTTTATTGGTGAGAACGGTGACGTGACCTCAACGAAACCTGAGGCCGTAACCACGCCAAATGTGGTGCAGCACTTGGTGCAGTCCATGCTGCCGAAAGTAGAAGGTAGTGAAAAAAGCACTGCTTACAAAATTCCTGCTCCCTCGAGCCCTGCCGGTGTGGCTGAGGCGCCAGCGCGTTTTATTCTGCAAACAGCGCAAGAAGTGGAAGTGGCTGAGAAGACCCTTCAGATTGTGGTTCAGCAGACCGCTAAACAAGTAGGAAGCCTTGCGGATATCAATAAGCCGGAAGTGCAAGCCGCTATTGTTCAGGCCATTCAAGCGGAGCAAAAACCGCAAGCTGAGATATTTCCGGTTGAAACGCTGAAAATTGAAGCAATCGTGAAGTCGATTTGCAGTCAGTTCGTTGAGCGAATCATTGCCATTCCGGCATTGACCATCACACCGACCCAAGATGTGTCTTTTGGCTTTAAACCGTTCGCGTTGGATCTTAAACACTGGAACCATCAACCGCTCTCGAACGAGTTATTGATTCAAGTTTTACGAACAGAGAAAACGCAGTCCATTAGCGGCGATGCCCATGATGAGCAGCAAGAGTGCCTAGAAAACTATATCGTTGCCAAACTCATGGATTTTCCAGAAATTGACTACGACACGCACTCCGAAGTGCTTTACCAGCTGGCTGGCCAAGTAGTTGCGCACTATCAAGCTAAATACGATAAGCCCGAAGAACTGCGTAGTGTGTTGCAAGGCCACTCTCGGCAAATGGCCGATGCCATCTTTTCGGACATGAAGAAAAATATGTGGCGCGGGAAAACAAGTTACCGCGTTACTGTGAGTGCGGCATTCCAAGACTTGCGTCCACAAACTTTCGATAATGCAGGTAGCCAATATTCATTGGACTTTCGCCAAGCACCGCCAAAGCTTAACGAGATCAAGCGTTATATTTTTAGCGGTTTCAGTAAGTCCTGCTATCCATTGGCTAAGTTTGACTCAGATACGGAACGTAAACTGAGCGAGATTTTAGAAAAAGAAAATGGCGTTAAGCTGTGGATGAAACCCGGCCCCAACCAATTCAAACTTTATGACTCAGATGGCTTGCCTTACCAGCCAGATTTTGTGGTTGAAATGCAAGACCGCATTTTGATTATTGAAACCAAACGCGCAGATGAAATTAACGATGCGGTGGTATTGCGTAAAGCAGAAACGGCAGCGCTTTGGGCGCATATCGCCACTGAGTTCCATGCGAAGAAAACTGGCGGTAAGCCGTGGTCTTATTTATTAGTGCCACATACGGACGTGGTCGGAAACTCTACGTTGGCAGGTCTTGCCGCAAAATACACGCGCCAAGCGGACACTGAGCTTTTGACCCGCTATGAGCTATCTAACGAGCTGGGTTTAGGTCTGCAAGCGTAGGACAGACCACGAAAAAAAAAGGGTAGCTCCGGCTACCCTTTTTTGTGTGTCTTTGATCCCCACCTACCGAAAAGTAGAAATCAGGTTCACCGTGGCACTGCTGGCGAGCAGTCCCAGGAAAAAGCGCTCATAGTCCGCCACCGACTACACATGCGGCAGCTTTGAGTGTGTGGCGCAGCCAGACATAAGGTTCTTGGCCGTTGGTTTTGGCGGTTTCCACCAAACTGTAGCTCTGCGCAGTGGCCGTTACTGCAACAGATAACCGACGGGTTGATTGTCCTTATCGAAACAGAGGATGGTCTCGCAGAAGCCGCCGATCTGGTCGATGTTTGATTCAGCAACTGCCGGCAACCACTTACCAAGTTCAGCAATCGGTACCTTCTTCTCGTTGATGTAGCAATCGTCATCCATACGCGGATTGCACCAGGCACTTTTCACGTCCGGCCATTCTAATTGGGCCGAGGTGGCAAGTGACTGCTGTGTCGATGCTTGTGCACGCCCCTTCTGTGCCTGCCAAGCTGCATAACCACCTTCATAGCGCCCGTCGAACGTTGGTATAAGTTGATTATCTGGGACGCCAATGTCCAGGTAGAACTGGTGCAGGAGAGATCCCGCCTCGGCATAAGACACCTGATGCGAGGTATCGACACGGTAGGCCACCGGCTTGCCGTCGGTGCTGACTCCGATGCGATACCAGATCGACAGGGTGAAGAACACGTCCTGGTTCCAGTCACCCACGATGGTGGCGTTTGTTCGGCACTTGCCGCGTAGGCACGTACCGCTTACTTGGTTGACGTAGCGTACATCCTGCTGGCGCTGAGCATTCCAGATGAGCACCTCGCGGGCGTTTTCCAGCCAGGTGCACTTGATCAGCGGCTGACCATTGAAGGCTTTCTTATTGATGCAGGGGATCGCTTCGGGGAGTCCATTGGTGGACCTCTCGTCCGGGTAGGCTATGTTGTTCCAGGCGTAATGGTCAATGACGGCATTGGCATTGGCGCAGAACGCGAGCAGCAGAATGCTGAGTATCCGTTTCATGAGGTAACTCCTATTTATGGTTTCTTGCGAGCGAGAAAGAGGAACCGGCCGTTTCACGACCAGTGGCGAAGCACGCGAGTCCAGTAGCGCAGTGGGGCTCTTCGCTGTTGGTTGCAGTGGGAATGAGGAGGGCTACTTCTTGTAAACAACCTTAAGCCGCTTGTTGACGTAGTCCTTGATGATTTCGTAATCGGGGTTGTAGGTAACGAGCGTATGCCCTACCCCTGCTGTGGCCGTTAATGCCGCGATGGTCAATGTGGCGGGTGTTGTCAGGATGCTGAATACGGCACCCAGTGCGCCGCCTTGTACCACTGCACTTTTCACATCGCTTTTGACTCGACACTTCAGCCCCTGGCTTTCAATCTTGGTTTCGACCAGTTTGATGCCTGCCATGAAATTTCCCCTGAGGCCATGGATTTCGAAGGACGCTTTGCTTTTCACGAGACTTTCAATCTGCATTTCATTCAGACCTGTTACGACGATCATGGGTTTTCCGAGCTCCCTGCAAGAGATATTGGTTTTGAGAAAAGGTCGAATACCAACCTTTTAGGGTGAGTCTCGGTTTGGTAAGTCCTTCATGTCAACAGGTTGATAGCCAACTATCCGGGTTGAATTGGAGGGTGGCATGTCAAGAACCAAATCGAAGCAGCTGGCGGAGCTTGTTGGCCAAGCCATTGCGCGTCAGCGCATTCGCTGTAAGTTGAGTCAGGAGCAGGTTGCGGAAAAGCTAGGGATTGGAAGCGAGGCCGTATCCCGTATTGAGCGTGGCGTCGTGATGCCTAACATCGAACGCTTAATTGAGCTGGCGACGGTCTTCGGTTGCGAGACTGCCGACTTGCTGACTGAGGGCAGCACGCGTCAGGAGGATCAGGCGCGTCGACTGCAGGGGCTGTTATCCGTACTGGACTCAGATGACCGTACGCTAGTGCTGGAGTTTGTGGAGAGGTTGGTGGCGCGCCTCAGCCGGGGTTAAACCGCTCCTTGATTTCGGCTGCCTCGTTGAATAACGCGCCACAGCGGAGGCATAGAGAGTCAAAGTCGGCGAAGTGGAACCGCACAACCTCATCGGCCTCTTTTCTGGCCGCTGGGTAAGCAGGCACAACGGCGGTTAGCCCGCTGAGAAGAGCGGATTGGCCGATCCTTTCATGCGGACGTTGAGCGCCCTCGATTGCGCCGTTGAGCTACCCGATCAGCACGGTCAACCCTTCGGCGGCCACGCGTCAGCACGGCGCTGGAGTCGCAGATCAGACACTGTCTGTTCATCGTTATGTTTCCTATTGAGTTGAGGCGCTAGTGCATGCCTGAGGCTCACAAGTAGGGTTATTTCGGTGCTGCCGTGGCGGCGTCTGCCGTTGCTGATTTGGGTGCCAATGCCTTCAAGAGACGGCAGAACATCCAACACGCCAGCAGTACGGCGATCAGCAGTGGCGGAAACCGCACCATCAGAAACACCAGCAGTAGGATGGCCAAGCAGCCTGCAAGAATGCCGGTGAACATGAGCACGGCCGCAAACATGCGTAGTAGCTTCATCGTCGTGTTCTCCTTATAGATAGCCCTGCTCCGCCAGCGATACGCAGCCCTCATGACCTACCACGATATGATCCAGCGTTCGCACCCCAACCAGGTTCAAGGCCTCCTGTAGTTTGTGGGTCAGGGTGAGGTCTGCTTGGCTAGGTTCTGGATCACCGGAAGGGTGGTTGTGTACCAATACAGTTGCTGCAGCGTTGTGCTCTAGGGCGGTCTTGACGACCTCGCGGGGATAAACGTTGGCACCGTCCAACGTCCCCCTGAAAAGTTCGTGAAAGACGATTACTCGGTGCCGGTTATCAAGTAGGAGCAAGGCGAATACCTCATGCTCGTAATCGCCCAGCAGCGCTTGCAGGTGGCTGAACACGTCCTTCGGCGAAGTTAATACCCGTCCTCGGCGCAGACGTAGGTTAGCCAATTGTCGGGCCATTAGCAGAATGTCGGTTTCACTGACTGGTGACTCGATTTGGTAGGTACCAGTAGATTCACTGGCCTTCAGCTTGTGTAGGCGCATGTGGGGTTCCTTGATGGTTATCTGTCGATGGGATGTGGCGCTTGGCTTGCGTGTCCAGCTTCTCGAATAGGCTGGCTTTCGTAGAGCGCGGGGAAATACTTGGGGTTGAGCATGGAATTTCTTCGGTGGGGTAAAACTCTTCAATCACTGCACCGGCGTCTTCTTCGTTGTCCTCAAAGGCACCATTGCCAAAGCCACGTTGCGCGGCTTCATCTAGGGCTGTCTGATCAAAGCCAGCCGCCTGTCGTTGCGCATCCAGCTCATTCGCAGATTGCAGTGCCTCGGCCATGTCCATACCGCTGCGCACTGTGAGATCGACGTAGAAGATCGGCGCTCCATGGCTTTGCCGCGTTGACTTGCCCCGTAGACGCAACTCCAGCTGCAGGCAGGCCAATCGATTACCGGAAATAGCTTTGAAGTACTGCAGGCGAGCCGCTAGGGTGCGGATGCTGTTGAAACCGGTGGTACGAAACACGAAGCTGCCTAGCGGATCATCATCCCCAATCAGCACATTCAGTCGGCCATAGGGCTTACATGCGCCGCCTTTAGCCAATGGACAAGCATCCGGTGAAGGACATGGCAACGACTGCATACCGTCCTGCGTAACCCGCTTGCAGTTCTCACCGTTGCCGATACACAACGGCCTGCCAGACTGTCGGTCGAACAGGGTGTAGTCGGCCCGGAAATTCAGTTCCGGTTCGTTGAACAATAGGCGTATAGGAATGCTGCGCAGTTTGTCTTCCTTACTCTGGCGCAGTTCGTCGTTGAGTGGATGTAGCAGCCAGCCATCTCTGCTTTGTATCTGGGATGTGATGGTGAACTGATCATCTTTCTCGGGCAGGCGTTTACCGTTTCTTTCAACGACTTTGCCGATGGAGATGCGTCCGAGGACGGGCGGAGTCAGTGCTAAGCCTTTCAACATGATGGTTCTCCTGGAGATGAAAAAAGGCCAGTCACGCAGCGCGAACTGCATGGACTGGCCAAGGGGAAGGAAGGGGGAAAGAGGTGGAAATCAGCCGACCAGGAAACGCCGTGCACCGGGTTTCAGCAGCGGGTACTTGGCCTGCAGGTAGGGCTTGTCCTGGAGCAGTTGCGCGACATCGAGACCGATGCTGTCCTTGGCCTTGCGCCAGGAGACGTAGCCGCTGGAGAACTCCGCCCGACTGGCATCGCCCATGGCCTGCTGAAGCATCTGCTTGAGCTCAGACTCGCGCTTTTCCTTGTCGGCAATCGACTGGCGCACGGCCTTGAGCTCTAAGTAGGCCGCAGCCAATCCTGCGTGGCCGCTGAAGTCGACGGTCTGATCGTTGTCCTCGGGGTACAAACAGCGCAAAGCCGCCTCGGCCGATGCACTGCCGTCGGCTGGCGGCGGGGTATCGGTTTCCACGTAGGTCCAAAACTTACGCTCCAGTTCGATCAGGCGGGCGATCATCTGCTCATCTCGCTCAATGCGATGGATCTCCAGGTGCTGACCTCCAAGCAGCAACGCTACATCTGCCGCCTGCTTGCCGGTGACTGCGAGTTGGTGCATCACTTGCAGTTCTACATACTCGGGTACACCTTCCGTCCAGAGACGTGCCCCATTTATGCCGGCGGTCTTACATTCGAGGATCTGCACGTCGTCCGCGCCGATCACCTCACGGTCAATGTTGGCTAGCATCCAGGACATATCCGGATTCGGATGCTGCAGTACGGCGTTGATACGTCGCACCTTATTCTTAGTACGCTTGCTGTAGTGCCAGGCCACGATTGGTTCCAGCACGTTGCCCCAGTACATCGGACTTTCTTCATCATGTGGGTCGGCTTTTGGCAGTGTGGTGTCTCGACCGGTTTTCTCCAGCCACAGCGACAACTGCGATTTGTAGGGATTTAGGCCCACCGCAGCGCCGGCATCCGAGCTGCCGATGCCTTGCTTGCGCACCGCCAGCCAATCTTCACGAGGCAGTTCCTTGGTGCTGATCAGGCGCAGCGCTGGACGAGCCTTGCTAGTGCTGCGCAACGAAGTAGCGTTCATAGCGTTCACCTTGCAGAAATAGAAACGCCCGATCAGCCTCGTTGCTGATCGGGCGTTTTGGGGGGAGGAAGTAACCGGTTAGGCGACAAGCTGCAGGGCGGTGTCCAGAGCACGTTGCTTGATCTGCGCCCCTTGGCCGAACCAGGCCGAGTCCATGCGGTACTCGTTGCTACGGGCGCGACGTTCATGGTCGACGTACTCGGTTACGGCGTTGAGCAGGCCCCAGGCGGTACCGCGAGCCGAGTCCAGCTGACTGCCCCGACCACGGCCTTCATACAGCTCTTGCACCTTTCGCAGGGCGCGTTCGTTGGGTAGTTGCTCCGGTAGTTGATTGCTCGGATTTACCTCACACAACACCGACATGAAATATCCAAGAGCCTCATGCCACTGAACCTTGCGTTCAGCGAGATGGCGCATGCGATACATGAACTCGTCCCAACCGGAGACGGCTATGCCGAGTTGCTTCTTCACTGCCATCGGATCGAAGCGGGTATTGTGCGGCACCTTGATCGCTCGGCTGGTGCCGTCCAGGGCGATGGTCAGGGTGTTGTTGCACACCACTCGCACGGTGGTTGGTGTTGCTGTGGTGGCCAGGGTGCCATCGCAGGATGTAGCCAGTAGCAAGTAGCCATTGACCTGATCGTTACCCTTGAGCGCTGCTCCTTGCCCGGTACGCGCCAGCGCCCAGAACTTGCGACCACCTTTGAGTACCCCCGCAGTCTCCAGCTCGTAGCCGGAGACCTCGGTGAGGTCACGATAAAACTCCAAAACTTCCCGAGGCTGCACGGTGTGGTAGCGCTGGGAAACCACCGACAGCGGTGCTTTGGTGTCTGAACGGTAGAGCACCTTCTGCTCGGGGAAGGAGTGGATGCTGCCGAGATGGCCGACAGTGCCGGCTTTGAAGTGAACGGGGCTTTCTTGGATCGCCCAGTCCATTCCGGCTTCGCGTTGCCAGATTTCGATGGGTTGTTTTTGAGTGAGTTGATTGCCCAGGCCATGCCAGGGGGCTGCGCCAGCATAGGCCATTGTTTCGACGAGATGAGCCATGGTTGTAATTCCTTTAGGTGCAAGCCGGCATAAAGCGCCACGCAGAGCGCAGTACCTTCCGGACTTAATAAATAGAAGGGGGGACTTGGTTAGGTCGGGAGGTTAAAGCGGCGGCCGCATAGCAAGCAGAGGTTGTGGGCCAAGACGTGGCGATCGAGCGACTCACCCAACTGGGCGCCGAGAGCACAGCCACCGACACCGCCGGCAAGCCCACCGAGGATGGCACCCGATACCGAACCAAGTGTGATACCTACAGGGCCGGCGATAGCGCCAATGAGCGCGCCCGCTTGGCCTCCAGCCAACGCAGCACTGACGCCACGTGCAGCACCACCCACGGTGCCGATGGCCGCGCCGACTTTCATGGCGTGATGGAATGAAGCGACTTTGGGGGAATGACAGCGAGGACACTGCAATGACATGGGGCGAACCTCCTTGATGGTGTAGTCAAGGTGGTTATGTGTGGTTGAAAGTTATTTGGATCGTATTAGCGCAGTGTGTGGCAGAAAACGAAACTACGCCGTAGCGGTCGGTTGGAGGCGGCCAGAGATGCCATTGCTTGAAGGTGTAAACCCTTAATAATTCTAGATTCGGGATCAGAGCAAGGCTTCGGTCGATGGATATGGCTACGGTAGTCTCTAGTGCCAATGATGGCGCTATGCTATTTTTTACAAAACCACGGATGGAGTCGAAACATGCCTGATCGGTTAGCTCTGACCCAAAACGCTCAGTTTTATCGTGAGGATGTGGCGCTCACAAACGAAGCCCTTTGTTCTATTTTGGATGCTGCGTCCGATAACAAAACTCTAGGCTCGGCGTTTTTAGTCGATAAAATGGATGAGATTCGCAAACTTGAAGACGGTACCGAGTTCCGGTTCAGCCTCAGAGTGTTCCCAACCGAAAGGCCTGTTCATTTTTGGGAAGATCCTCTCTCGGACCTGATCCATGCGCTCATCCTGGTCATTCAGGTCGATGGCCACGTCGCAGTATTGAAAAAATCCTGCGCAAGCGTCTCCGAGGTCATAGAAAAACATCTGACCCCCATCAAAAGTTCAGAGTTAACAGCTTCATTCAGCGATGACGAAGCTGAATTTCAAAAAATATCTATGCGGAATATGACCGTTTCCGAGCGCGCAATGCGCAGTAAAGCTTATGAAGCTGCAGATCTGAAAGGTTTGCTTTCCCTGCACGCTGCTGGAAGGTCAATTCCTTACTTCTTCAAGCTCAAACTCAATGGCCGAATTAAAACTATTTCGGCGCAAAGTGGCCGAGTAGTAGAATCTTCCGAAAGGAAATCTCTTGATGATATTGTTAGCTGGGCGCGTCAGCAAATCGAACAGATCAAAAACCCCTCTGGCGACAAGGATTTCTTAGAAGCTTTTGCGCAGCTAGTTGACCTAGATGTCGTGTGGAATAATACTCAGCCTACTGCTGTTCTAGTAGAGTCATCCTTTGTCGTTGATAATTTGTTAGAGAAAAATATTCCACTCTTTTATACGACGAGAAAGGGCAGGACCTTTGAACTGACAGGGAAACAATTACGTGCATTGATCTCTCAGCTGGAAACAGTCTATGAGATTATTCCAGGGTTGGACTTTAAGTTAAATGGTACAAGCAGGCCGGCCAGTCTCAAAAAAAATAAAAGTTCTATTTCTCTAGATGTGCCTGCATTGCGAAAAATAAAGCTTGAAGAAAATGGAAAAGAGCTGACGCTGCAGTCATTTATAAATAAAAATAATCTGACCACTATCAGCTTCTCCAATCCACAATACATGTATTTCATGGGACAGTGTTTCAAAGATGGTGCTGGCGTCAATGAAATTCCTAGTCTTCTAAAATCATTTATAGTAATTGATGATCTTGCAATGGCTACCTCTGAGAAAGGTGACTACAAACCTGCCAGGAAAAAGTTTGACTCAAACTCGGTTTTTGGGCTTATTGAAAAGCATTGTGGCAAAAATGACTATATTTTTTGTGACGATCTAGGTGATGAATGGGCTGATCATATTGTTTTCAATAAAAAGGAGTGCTCTGTAAGTTTTATACACTCGAAGCATGGAGATATGAGTAAGTCCGCTAGCAATTTACATGACGTTGTAGGACAAGCCATAAAAAATATCGGAAATATGGATATTGATTTGCGTGCTTTCGGAAAAAAGTACGACAACAAGTTTTTGCTGAATTACCGTGACGGCACAATGCCGCGGGTTAGAAGAAAGCTACATGGTGATTTCAAGAAGTACCTTGCCGAGCTTCGGCAGGACTATCGCTTCAATAAACGGTGTATTATTTGTTGCTCTTTTTTGTCAAGGGCTCAGATTGAGTCAGAGTTCACTAAATTACAAAAAGGGATGCGAGTTCCTGGGAATATCACTCAGATGTTCTGGATCCTTTCATCTTTCGTACATGCGACAAAGGAAGCTGGTGTTTCACCAATTATCTATTGTCGGCCATGATGGCAATCTTCCTTTTCAGGGAAGAGCCAGCTTTGGATTGAGAGCGCTCGTTGGATCAGCGTATCGAAACTACTTTCCTGTCTCGGCTTTCTGTCATGGCTGACACAGAGAGGTTGCCGGTGGCAGCCCCCTGGATGTGTTCACTCCACCAGTCCATCATGGGGCGTCTGCGTTCGATGTAGTCCGCCCGGTTGTAGGCGCTGCGAACCTCGTCTTTATCGACGTGGGCAAGTGCCACCTCGATCAATTCAGGATCCCAGCCGTGTTCGTTGAGGATGGTGCTGGCCATTGAGCGCATGCCATGGCTTACCAACCGACCTTCGAAGCCCATGCGTTTTAGCGCCATGTTGGCGGTCTGGCTGTTGCAGTGGGTGCGAGGATTGCGGTCAGCTGGAAACACGTACTCCCTGTGTCCGCTGTAGGGCTTAATGGCCTCGAGGAGCGCCAGTGCTTGATCTGTGAGCGGCACGATATGTACGCGGCGTTTCTTCATGCGTTCAGCAGGAATCGTCCAGATCTTCTTCTCGAAGTCGATGTCCTCCCAGCGAGTGGTGGCTGCCTCCGCTGGGCGGGTCATGGTGTTGAGCTGCCATTCGATCAGACAGCGCGTAGTTCTTTTTATGCTGGCATTGGCGATTGCCACCATGAGCTCTTTCAGCTCATCTGGAGCAAGTGCCGCCATGTTTTTCTTTTTCGGCTTCTTGAAGACGGAGCGAATCCCGCTGAGTGGGTTTGCGTGTATCAACCCTGAGTTGACCCCGTAAGTCATGATCTCGTTGAGTCGCTGTGACAGCCGTTTAACGGTTTCAAGGCTACCTTTGGTTTCGAGTGGTCGAAGAAGGTTGATGACTTGTGGTGCGCTGATGGCAGAAATCTGTGTGGTGGCCAAGTCTGGAAAAACGTGCAGTGTCAACGAACGCCAGATGTCCTCGGCATAAGCTGGTGTCACCGCATCCTTCTTCAGTTCATACCAGGACGTGGCGACATTCTGGAATGTATGCTCAGTTTCAGCTTGCTTTGCTTGCAGCACTGCATCTCGTTGTTCTTTGGGGTCGAGGCCTTGGGCAAGTATTTCCCTCGCTGCAATGGAGCCCTTTCGTGCCTGCGCTAACGAAACTTCAGGAAAAGTACCTAGGCCCATGTTGATCCGCTTCTTCGTCACGGGGTGTCGATAGTTGAAGTTCCATAGCTTGGAGCCATTACTTCTCACTCGCATTTGAAGTCCGCCGCCGTCAAACAGGACGTAGTCTTTTTCAGAGGGCTTGGCAGATTTGATTTTGAGCTCAGAGAGGCGAGTAGCTTGTGCGCACATTGGCATTCCAGGATGGGGTTGGCATTCCAAAAATTAGCACTGTTTGGCTTGGAATGCCATTTGGAATGCCATAAAGCGTGGCTGCTCTTGGACGTCCGTGGACGCTGATGGCGCTGAAAGCCTTGTATTTACTGGCTTTCAGACACAAAAAAAGACGTCCGTGGACGTCTTTAGATGATGAAGTGGTGGAGCCGGGGGGATTTGAACCCCCGTCCGCCAGTACTCCGCTGTCGGTACTACATGCGTAGCCGTTTCTATTAAGTTAACCCTCAGCGACCCGAAGGGCAGGGTGCTTTGGGCGAGTTGTGTAAGTTTTAGCCGCTTCGTCCACAACGTACTGCACGGCGATTCTGTTCTATATGACAATCACTTTGGGTTTACAGACATCCCCTGGTGATTGCTGGACCCGAAGGTACCAGAAGCTCAGGGCTAAGGCTGCTTACGCAGCGAGAGCGAATTCCTGGCCGTAGTTTTCGTCATTGGCAACTATAAGAAGTTGCAACAGTGGATTTACGAGTTCTGTTACCAACTCGGCATGCACCTAAAGTTTCGCGACCGGCGTCGAATCCTAAACGGCCCCGTGCTTGTAACTCGTTGTTTCTTAGTGAGTGACAAGCCTGTGCAGTGTACGCCAAAACGTCAGCGAAGGCCAACCCGAAGGTTGGCCCTCTCGCTTACTGGCCGCCTTTCTCGCTGTTCTGCAGGTCTTGCAGGGCCTTGGAGGTGATTTCGATGCACTTCTTCTCGTCACCTGCGGCGTGGGCGGCCTTGGCCTGGGAGACGGCGGTGTCTATTTCGCCACTTTTACCGCTGGTGTCGGTGGCGAGCAGGGCTTTGCCGTTGTTGATTTTGTCCAGGTTGATCTGGCACAGGTCTTTGTCACTGGCGGCGAAAGCGGGGGAGGCGAGCATCGCAGCGGTCATGAACAAGCCAGCAAGAGCGGAACGCTTCATAGGGTGTCTCCTTGCGCAAAAGGGCTCGACGCTGCTGGCGTGCAACCGCTGCCAGCGACATCACGGATGGGCCTCGTTTGTCGAGGCCTATGCAGATGACTGCGCCGGTGCGCCAGGGTTCGGTTTTTTTGCCGGGTCAGTGGGCGCGGGCGCGGGTGACGCGGTCTACCAGGTAGACCAGGCCGTGGTAGTCGATGCCGCCATGCTGGCTCAGGCCGATCTCGCAGGTGCGGCTGGTGGAGATGCCTTCGCTGCAATGTTGCACGGCGTCCTTGAGTGAGCGCAGGGAGTGGGCGTTGAGTTCCGGGGTGGTGAAGCCTTTGTCGCCGGCAAAGCCGCAGCAATGAATGCCTTCGGGGATCACCACGGTTTTTGCGCAGCGTCGCGCCAGTTCGATCAGTGCCTGGCTTTCGCCCAGGTGCTGGGTGCTGCAGGTGACGTGCACGGCGATGGGCGCTTCCTGGGGTGTGAAGTCGAGGCGGTCCATCAGGTGGGTGCGGATAAAGCGGACGGGGTCGTAGAGGTCCAGGCGCGTTTCTCCCAATTCTTGCACTAGGCGCAGGGTGCAGGGGCTGGTGTCGCAGTAGATGGGGTCGAGGCCGCCGCGGCTGGCGTGGAGCAGGGCGCCGATCAGTTCCTGGCGTTTGTGTTCGGCCTGCTCGGCGTAGCCTTTGGACGCGAAGGGTTGGCCGCAGCAGAGGCTGTCCTGGTTGTCGGGGAAGACTACCTGGTAGCCGGCTTTTTCCAGCAACTGGCGGGTTTTGTCGTACAGCGACATCTGCTCTTTATCGCCGGCTGCCGGGCCCATGGCGCGGGAGACACAGGTGGCCAGATAGACCACGCGCGGGCGCGCGTCCGTCACTGCCGGGCTGAAGCGGATGGCTTTTTCGGGCTGCGGCATGGCGTTGGTCCACTGCGGAATTTGCCCTTTGGACAGCTTGGTCAGTGTGCTCGAGAGCTTGGCCAGCCGTGGGGCGCCCAGCAGCATGCGTGCGCCATTGGCGACGTGCAGGGTAAAGCGCGCACCTTGCAGTGCGGTGGCGAAATGGCTGGCGAGCCAGTCGGCGGTTTTCGTACGGTCGGCTTCGCGGCTGCGCAGCTTTTTCACCAGGTCGCCGGTATTGATGCCTACAGGGCAACGTTGCGCGCATAAGCCGGTGGCGGCGCAGGTGTCGATGCCTTGGTAGTGGTAGGCCGCTTCCAGTACGGTGGTGTCCACGCCTGCGCGTTTTTTCGCCTGGATGTCGCGCCAGATCACGATGCGCTGGCGCGGGCTCAGGGTCAGGCCTTTTGAGGGGCACACCGGCTCGCAGAACCCGCACTCGATGCACTTATCCACAAGCTCATCGGCGGCGGGCAACGGCTTGAGGTGTTTGAGGTGGATCTGCGGGTCTTCGCTGAGTACCACGTCCGGGTTGAGGATGCCGTTGGGGTCGAGCAGGCGCTTGAGTTGCCACATCAATTGATAGGCGTCGCTGCCCCATTCCAGTTCGACGAAAGGGGCCATATTGCGGCCGGTGCCGTGTTCAGCCTTCAGCGAGCCACCGAACTCCACGGCAACCAGTTGCGCGACGTCGTCCATGAACGCTTGATAGCGTGCGACTTCTTCGCTGCTGTTGAAGCCTTGAGTGAACACAAAGTGCAGATTGCCTTCCAGGGCGTGTCCGAAAAGGATGGCTTCGTCGTAGTGATGTTTGTCGAACAGTGCGATCAAGCGATTCACGCCAATCGCCAGTTGTTCTACCGGGAAGGTCACGTCTTCGATGATCACGGTGGTGCCGGTTTTGCGCACGGCACCTACGGCGGGGAAGGTGTCTTTGCGGATGGCCCACAGGCGTGCGTTTTCCAGTGGGTCTTCGGTGAAGTCGACTTGTTGCTCCACGGGAAACGCCGCCAGGGAGGCCATGATGCGCGTCAGTTGTTCGTGCAGCAGCGATGGCGAAGCGGCGCGGGATTCGATCAATAGTGCGCAGGCGTTTTCCGATAGGTGCTGTACGAAAGCAGGCATGCCTGGTTTGTCCTGCACCGAGCGCATGCTGCGTCGGTCCAGCAGTTCAACGGCGGAGACTGGCTGGGTTTTCAGCACGGTGACTGCGTTGCAGCAGGTTTCGACGTCCGGGAAGACGATCAGCGCCGAGGCTTTGTTGGGGTGATCGATCACGGTGTCGTAGGTGACCGCACTGATAAATCCCAGGGTGCCCTCGGAGCCGACCAGCAGGTGGCTGAGGATATCCAGCGGGTCATCGAAATCCACCAAGGCATTGAGTGACAGGCCGGTGGTATTTTTCAGGCGGTATTTGTGGCGGATCTTTGCCGCCAGCTCATTATTTGCCCGTGTTTCGCGACCCAACAGGGCCAGGCGTTCAAGCAGTGCGCTATGTGACTGGCGGAAGGCTTGCACGCTGGCGGCATCTTCGGTGTCCAGGCGGCTGCCATCGGCCAGCACCAGACGGATGCCCGCCAGGGTGTGGTAGGTGTTTTGCGCCGTGCCGCAGCACATGCCACTGGCGTTGTTGGCGACGATACCGCCGATCTTGCAAGCATTGATGGACGCAGGGTCCGGGCCGATCTTGCGCCCGAACGGTGCGAGCCAGGCGTTGGCCTGGGCGCCGATCACACCCGGTTGCAGGCGGATCTGGGTGCCTTGCCCGCGAATTTCGCGGTGATTCCAGTTATCACCCAGCACGATCAGCACCGAGTCGCTGATGGCTTGGCCCGAGAGGCTGGTGCCTGCGGCACGGAAGGTCACCGGTACGCGGTCGCGCTGGGCCAGTTGCAGCAGAGTTACCACTTCGTCTTCTGACTCCACGCGAATCACCAACTGTGGGATCAGTCGGTAGAAGCTGGCGTCGGTGCCGAAGGCGAGGGTGGAAAGTGGATCGTCGAAGCGGCGATCTTGCGGGATCAGTTGTGCGACGTCGCTCAAAAAAGCAGCAGGCAGGCTCATCGGTCCTCCAGAAATAGCAGACGCCGGAAGGATGCCCCGGCGTCGATTCTTACCCTATTACGTGCAGGCCTCAGTGCACCAGCATACCGGTGAACCAGTACGCCTGCGCCAAGGTGATCAGCCCGACGATGGTGGCAAAAAACAGGCTGTGCTTAAGGGTAAAGCGGAACAGGTCGGATTCCTTGCCCACCAGGCCGGTGGCGGCGCAGGCCACGGCGATCGATTGCGGCGAGATCATTTTGCCGGTCACGCCACCGCTGGTGTTCGCGGCTACCAGTAGGGTGTCGTTGACGCCGATCTGGTGCGCGGTAGTGGCTTGCAATGAGCTGAACAGGGCGTTGGATGAGGTATCGGAGCCTGTCAGGAAAACCCCCAGCCAGCCAAGGAATGGCGAGAAGAACGGGAAGGCAGCACCCGTGCCGGCCAGAACCAAGGCCATGGTCGAGGACATGCCGGAGTAGTTGGTGACGAAGGCGAACGCCAGCACCATGCCGATGGACAGGATCGGCCAGCGCAGCTCAAAGAAGGTCTCTTTTAAAGTGGTAAGACCAGTTTTGACGTCGATTTTCAAGACCAGCATGGAGACCAGTGCCGAGAAGAAGATCGCAGTGCCGGTGGCCGAAATCGGATCCAGCTTGAAGACGGCCGGGATGGCGGTTGGGTTGGTCACGATGGGCGCGACTTTAACCACCAGTTGATCCAGGTGCGGGATCGCAAAATTGAACACCCAGCCGTACATCGAACCGCCCGCGGCGAACAGGGCCTTGAAGGGTTTGAGGGTCCAGATGGTCACCAGTACGGTGAGGATCAGGAACGGTGACCACGCCTTGAAAATTTGCCCCAGGCTGTAGGGCGAAACCACGGTGTTGCGCGGCAAGCCGAAGCCGCCGGCGCTGGAGGTGACCGCCACGCTGGATGTAGCGCCGGCAATTTGTGCGCCTGCGGTGCGCTTGGGTTGCCAGACCTTCAGGAACAGCGTCAGGGCAATCAGGCTGGCGAGTGCCGAGGTGATGTCCGGCAATTCCGGGCCAATGAAGTTCGAGGTGAAATATTGGGTGACGGCAAAACTCAAGCCGGCCACCAGGGCTGCAGGCCAGGTTTCGCGAACGCCGCGCAGGCCGTCCATCATGAACACCAGCCAGAACGGCACGAACAGCGACAGCAGCGGCAGTTGGCGGCCGGTCATGGCGCCAATCTTGAACGCGTCAATACCGGTGACCTGGCCGGCGACGATGATCGGAATGCCCAATGCGCCGAAGGCCACAGGCGCGGTATTGGCGATCAGGCACAGGCCGGCGGCGTACAGCGGGTTGAAACCCAGGCCTACCAGCAGCGCGGCGGTGATTGCCACGGGCGCGCCGAAACCGGCCGCACCTTCCAGGAAGGCGCCAAAGCAAAAGCCGATCAACAACACCTGCAAGCGCTGGTCGTCGGTGATCGACAAAACGGAGCTGCGGATGATTTCGAACTGGCCGCTCTTGACCGTCAATTTGTACAGGAATACAGCCGCGACGATGATCCAGGCGATGGGCCACAGGCCGTAGGCAAAACCATAACCGGCCGCAGCCAGTGCCATGTCTACGGGCATCTGGAAGGCGAAAATGGCGACCAGGATCGACAGGGCCAGGGTGATGCTGCCGGCTACATGGCCTTTGAGGCGGAACACGGCCAGCGCCAGGAAGAAGAATACGATAGGAATGACGGCGGCCAGTGCGGACAGGCCGAGGCTGCCGAGTGGGCTGTAAAGCTGTTGCCAGGTTTGCATATGGGGTGGCCCCTGATTGTTGTTGTTTGGTGAGCTTGGGTAATTGGTAATACCAATTTACAATCGCTGTGGGCTAGAGTAAGAGCCAGGGCAGGGGTGTGTCAATTTGCCGCCTGCGAAACTTTGGTCGTAGGTCGGTAGGCGGGGTGTTCTGATCGGCGAAATTGAAGGCGTTCTGATAGGTGCTGCCGGCACGTCGATAGGCCAGAATAGGGGCCCCGGCGAGTGGTCGGGATGGCGGAGAGTGAGTTATGGGGTTTGATCAGGTGCGTCAGCGCCGTTTGTCTGACGATATTGTCGAGCAGCTTGAGGGGATGATTCTCGAGGGCACGCTGAAGTCGGGCGAACGCTTGCCGGCCGAGCGCGCGTTAGCCGAGCGCTTTGGTGTGTCGCGCCCGTCGTTGCGTGAGGCGATTCAGAAACTGGCGGCCAAGGGGTTGCTGGTCAGCCGCCAGGGAGGTGGCAACTATGTGGTGGACTCCCTGGGTTCGACCTTCAGCGATCCGCTGTTGCACTTGTTGGAAAGCAATCCCGAAGCGCAGCGCGATCTGCTGGAGTTTCGCCAGACCCTTGAGGCTTCGTGTGCTTATTACGCGGCGTTACGCGCCACGGAGGTTGACCGTGAACGGCTGACCGCAGCGTTTGAGGCGTTGCAGGATTGCTATGCGCGCGCCGACGAAGTGAGCCGAGTGGAGGAGGGTGCTGCGGATGCAAGGTTTCACTTGGCGATTGCCGAAGCCAGTCATAACGCCGTGTTGCTGCACACCATTCGCGGGCTGTTCGACCTGCTCAAGCGTAACGTGGTGACGAATATTGGTGGCATGTACCAGCAGCGTACCGAGACCCGCGACATGCTGATCAATCAGCATCGGGACTTGTACCTGGCCATCATCGAGGGGCGGGCGGAGCAAGCGCGCGAAGTCTCGACACGGCATTTGCTGTATGTGCAGGAGGTGTTGGAGGAGGTGCGTCAGGAGGCTCAACGCGTGGCTCGGGCGGAGCGACGCAAAGGGATGTAGCCCGCGTGGGCTACACCGTCACAAGGATTACTCTTCCTTGCCTTTGTTGCGCACGGCGCGATGCAGTTCGCGATTGGAATCGCGCTCGCGTTCGGTGTCGCGCTTGTCGTATTCCTTCTTGCCCTTGCCCAATGCGATCTCGCATTTGACCAGGTGCTTGCTCCAGTACCAGGACAAGCAGATGCACGCGTAGCCTTTTTGCTGCACGGCTGCGGCGAGCTTTTCGAGTTCGCGGGCATTGAGCAACAACTTGCGCGTACGCACCGGGTCGGCAATCACGTGGGTGCTCGCGGTGGTCAACGGGGTGATATGACTGCCAAGCAGCCATGCCTCGCCATCCTTGAGCAGCACATAACTGTCGACCAGCTGCAGTTTGCTGGCACGCAGACTTTTTACTTCCCAGCCGGCCAGGACCAGACCAGCCTCGAACCGATGTTCGATGAAGTAATCGTGTCGCGCTTTTTTATTTTGCGCGATGGTCCCTGTGGGGTGTTTCTTTTGTTTAGCCATAGGGGCGGCATTATAGGGAGTTGCGAGCGTGTCGGCTACGGTCAACCTGTGTGCTTGAGCGAGTTGGACGAATCCCGGACAATGCGGGCAGTTCTTTGGTTTTTTTCTCTCGCGGATTGGGCTGTTCTTTCGCGATGTTTGCCTTAAGCAGTGGAAGTAACGCTCACATGACGACGCATATTCAACGTTCGGCCCTGTTGCCCTACCCGGCGCAGGCGCTCTATGACCTGGTCAACGACGTGGCGCGTTACCCAGAGTTTCTGCCTTGGTGCTCGACAGCCGAGGTTCTGGAGAGCAGTGACGAGCACATGGTTGCCAGTGTGGGGGTGGCCAAGGGCGGCCTCAGCCAGCATTTTGTGACCCGCAATGTGCTGGTGCCGGGCCAATCCATCGAAATGAACCTGCAGGAAGGGCCGTTCACCCAGCTACATGGCGTGTGGGTGTTCAAGGCGCTGACGGACAAGGCCTGCAAGATCAGCCTGGATCTTTCGTTTGATTATGCCGGGCCGATTGTTCGTGCGACGTTGGGGCCTTTGTTCAATCAGGCAGCCAATACCCTGGTGGACGCGTTCTGTCAGCGCGCCAAGCAACTGCATGGTTGAGATTGAGGTGGTGTTCGCCGCCGAGGATCGCCAGGTGTTGCTGGGGGTAAAGGTGGCTGAAGGCACTAGTTTGCGCGAGGCGGTGCGAGCGTCGGGAATGGCGGCCCATTTTCCTGATGTTGATCTGGCTGATTGCCCGGTGGGTATATTTGGCAAGGTTGTCGCGGATGCCGGGACGCGTTTCGTACAAGCGGGCGACCGTATTGAGATCTACCGGCCTTTGCTGGCCGACCCTAAAGAGGTGCGCAGGTTGCGTGCGGCCAAGGCGGCATTGGCCAGGCAAGCGAACTCTTGAGCTTGCCAAATGGCAGCCTAGCTATCTGGAGCGCCGCGATCCAACTGTGGGAGCTGGCTTGCCTGCGATGACGCCCTGATAGCCAGCGCATATCTACCTGATGCCCGCGATCCAAATGTGGAAGGGGGCGGTTCCGATAGCGGATATGTACTCGATCTGATCCAGGATCCTGGTCGACTGTCAGATTGCTTTCGCAGGCAAGCCAGCTCCCACAGGTTCAGCGTCGCACCAAGGTTATGTAGATGCCTATGTAGATGGCAGGCAACAAAAAGCCCGGCATGCCGGGCTTTTTATCGAGCGCAAAATTATTGCGGGCTGGTGTCCAGAGGCTGAGGCGTCGGGACGGGCACGGTTTCCACGTTGTCGATGTCTTTCTGGATGGTGTCCAGCAACGAACCTGGCTTGGCCGGTACCTCGGATTTCGGTTTTTCGGCTTCTTGCGCAGGTGCGGTCACGTTGGCGCCGCTGTCCTTGCCCAGCAAGGCTTCATCGCGGCTTACGCCGGGCATGAAGTCACCGGACAGGCTCACGAGCTGGTCATTGCCATTGAAGATGACACTGACGCGCTCCTGCTGGCGTTCACCGCCACCCGGCTGCAGGCTGTAGAGATAATCCCAGCGATCGGCATGGAAAGTGTCGGTCAGCAGGGGATTACCCATGATAAACCGTACTTGCCGTCGGGTCATTCCCGGGCGTAACTGGTCTATCATGTCCTGCGTGACGACATTGCCCTGCTGGATGTCGATTTTGTAAACCCCGGGGAATGAACAACCGGCGAGTGCGAGCAGTCCCACAAAGGTGAAACTGGTTAGCAAGAGCTTGGTGTTTTGCATCGGTGGGCGACTTCCACTATCTTGGCTGGGACAACGTAAACGCCGATCATACCCGTATTAAGAGAAGCTGCGAAGCAGCATCCGCGAGAAAGCTAACCATGGTTGAAAATAGCGAACTACGCAAAGCCGGTCTCAAAGTGACTCTGCCACGAGTCAAGATTCTACAAATGCTCGATTCTGCTGAGCAGCGCCACATGAGTGCCGAAGATGTTTACAAGGCGCTGATGGAGTCTAACGAGGACGTCGGCCTGGCCACGGTCTACCGTGTACTGACCCAGTTTGAAGCCGCAGGGCTGGTGGTTCGTCATAATTTCGACGGCGGTCATGCGGTGTTTGAATTGGCTGACGGTGGTCACCATGACCACATGGTTGACCTGGATACCAATGAGGTTATCGAGTTCACCAGCCCTGAAATCGAAGCGCTGCAGCACAAGATTGCTGAGGAGCACGGGTTCGATTTGGTCGATCACAATCTCGTGTTGTACATCCGTAAGAAAAAGTAAAAATCGACGCAGTTTTGCTTTGCGAAACGATTGAAGGCGACCCTCGGGTCGCCTTCGTGCTTTCTATAGAGTGGAAAATGTCGCTTCAAGCCTTCGCGGCCACCACCATTTTTTTCGCGTGAGCCAAGGACTCCTTGGTCAAGTCGATACCGCCGAGCATCCGCGCCACTTCTTCCACCCGTTCCGACTTGTTCAGCTTGGAGACGGCGGTGTGTGTCGCGTCGCTACCGCGCACCTTATGCACAAACAGGTGCTGATGCCCTTGGGCTGCCACTTGCGGCAAGTGGGTCACCGTAAGCACCTGGCCACGATCTCCCAGGCGACGCAGCAATTGGCCAACAATTTCTGCGGTTGGCCCGCCAATGCCCACATCCACTTCATCGAATACCAATGTGGGTACCCGTGAGGTCTGGGCGGTAATCACTTGGATCGCCAGGCTGATGCGCGAGAGTTCGCCGCCGGAGGCCACTTTGGCCAGGGCCTTGAGCGGTTGCCCGGGGTTGGCACTCACCAGCAGTTCGACGTGCTCCAGCCCATGGGGCTGCAATTCTTGAGTGGCGTTGGGATGCAACTCGATGGTGAAGCGCCCGCCTGGCATGCCCAGGCGTTGGATTTCCAGCTCAACGGCGCTTGCCAGGCTAGTCGCTGCCTGCTGGCGCAGAGCGCTCAGCTCCCGGGCCTTTTCCTGATAATGACGGGCAAACGAAGCGAGCTCCTCGCCCAGTCGTTCGATGGATTCGTCGTTCGCGTTGAGTGTTTCGATTTCATCCAGCAGTTTCTGCTGCATGGTTGCGACTTCGGTCGGCTGGATTCGATGCTTGCGAGCCAGGGTATAAATAGTGTCCAGGCGCTCTTCTATTTCCTGCAGGCGAGCTGGGTCAGCGTCGAAGTGGTCCAGGAAGCGATTGAGTTCGCCCACGGCCTCTTCAACCTGGATCTGCGCGCTGGTCAGCAGGGTGGTCGCTTCGCTCAGTGAGCCGGAAGCATTGTTCACGCTGGACAGGCGGTTGAGGCTGGCGGTCAGTGCGTTGAGCACATTGCCGGAGTCGCTCTCGCTGCATTGCTCGACCACTTGGCGGCAGATGCCCAGCAAGGTTTCGGCGTTGGTCAGGTTCTTGTGTTCCTGCTCAAGTTGCTCCAGCTCTGTCTCACCCAGGCCAAGGCTTTCGAGCTCTTCCAATTGGTAGCTGAGCAACTGGTGGCGGGCGCGTTGTTCGTCGCCGGAGTTGGAGAGGCGTTCCAGTTCCTGGCGTGTCTGGCGCCAGCGTTGGGCGGCCAGTTGAACTTGCCGGGAAAGATCGGTGGCGCCGGCGTACTCATCGAGCAGGCGACGGTGGGTATCGGTTTTCAGCAGGGATTGGTGTTCGTGCTGGCTGTGGATATCGATCAGCAATTCGCCCAGGGCTTTCAGGTCGCCCAGTGGGCAAGGCGTGCCGTTGATATAGCCGCGGGAGCGCCCCTCGGCGGTGATCACCCGGCGCAGAATGCAGGGGCCTTCATTATTAAGGTCGCGCTCGGCCAGCCATGCTTCGGCTTCGGGTATGTCCGCCAGGTCGAAGGTGGCCAGGATGTCAGCCTTGTCGGAGCCAGGGCGTACCACGCCACTGTCGGCGCGGTCGCCAAGCGTCAGGCCGAGGGCGTCGAGCATGATCGACTTGCCGGCGCCGGTTTCGCCTGTGATTACGCTCATCCCGCGATCCAGTTCAAGATCCAGATGTTCAACGATGGCGTAGTTATGTACAGACAGGTGCACGAGCATGACGGCCGCTCCCAGGCTTTAGGTCTGGTTATTTATACAGTGTTTTGTTCAGGCCTGACAATCCTGACGCTTAGCTCGATTTGCTTGAGTCTCGAATTTTTTTAGCGCGATGTGGAATGAGCGAGAAGGAAATGATCCAGGTCAATCGAAAGACTTTTGGTAACGCCTGCGCCCTTGAACCTGAAAATTGTGGCCCCATATACCGGAGCAGAAGCGCGAGTTGAGTTCGCGCATGATTTTGAAAGGAGAAATCTATGGCTGACGAACAGACGCAGGATACGCAAACTCCAGACGCCAATTCGGCTGCCGGTGATGAACTGGCGACTCGTGTGCAAGTGCTCGAAGAGCAATTGGCCGCTGCGCAGGATCAATCGTTGCGTGTTGCCGCCGATCTGCAGAACGTCCGCCGCCGTGCCGAGCAGGATGTAGAGAAGGCTCACAAGTTCGCGCTGGAAAAATTCGCCGGTGACCTGCTGCCGATCATCGACAGTCTGGAGCGTGGTCTTGAGTTGTCCAACCCGGACGATGAAAACATCCGCCCAATGCGCGAAGGCATCGAGCTGACCCTGAAAATGTTCCAGGACACCCTGAAACGTTATCAGTTGGAAGCTATCGATCCGCAAGCCGGCGAGCCGTTCAATGCAGAACATCACCAAGCCATGGCCATGCAGGAAAGCCATGACCTGGAACCCAATAGCGTCATCAAGGTGTTCCAAAAGGGTTACCAGCTCAACGGTCGCCTGATGCGTCCGGCAATGGTGGTGGTGAGCAAGGCTCCTTCACCCGTTGCACCTTCTATTGATGAGCAGGCTTGAAATCCGCCGCAAGGCCCCCATTTATAAGTCAAGCGTTTAAGTGCTACCGCAGTTAGCCAAAACTGCTGCGGCAACCAAATTCAAGTTTCGGGAGAGTAAATCATGGGCAAAATTATCGGTATCGACCTGGGGACCACCAACTCCTGCGTCTCCGTGCTGGAAAACGGCGTTGCAAAAGTTATTGAAAACGCCGAAGGCGCACGTACCACTCCGTCGATCATCGCTTACGCCAACGACGGTGAAATCCTCGTCGGTCAATCGGCCAAGCGTCAGGCGGTGACCAACCCGCACAACACCCTGTACGCGGTAAAGCGTCTGATCGGTCGTAAGTTCGACGAAGAAGTCGTACAGAAAGACATCAAGATGGTGCCTTACAAAATCGCCAAGGCCGACAACGGTGACGCCTGGGTTGAAGTGAACGGCCAGAAAATGTCGCCGCCGCAAATCTCGGCTGAAATCTTGAAAAAGATGAAGAAGACCGCCGAAGACTACCTCGGTGAAGCAGTGACTGAAGCGGTGATCACCGTTCCTGCCTACTTCAACGACAGCCAGCGTCAGGCCACCAAAGACGCCGGCCGCATCGCGGGCCTGGATGTAAAACGTATCATCAACGAACCAACCGCAGCCGCGCTGGCTTACGGTATGGACAAGGCCAAGGGCGACCACACCGTGATCGTTTACGACCTGGGTGGCGGTACGTTCGACGTCTCCGTGATCGAGATCGCAGAAGTTGACGGCGAGCACCAGTTCGAAGTGTTGGCCACCAACGGTGACACCTTCCTGGGTGGTGAAGACTTTGACATTCGTCTGATCGACTACCTCGTTGACGAATTCAAGAAAGAAAGCGGCATGAACCTCAAGGGTGACCCGCTGGCCATGCAGCGCCTGAAAGAAGCCGCTGAAAAAGCCAAGATCGAGCTGTCTTCCGCTCAGTCGACTGACGTGAACCTGCCGTACATCACTGCAGACGCTACCGGTCCTAAGCACTTGAACGTGAAGATCTCGCGTTCCAAGCTCGAAGCACTGGTTGAAGACCTGGTTCAGCGCACCATCGAGCCTTGCCGCATCGCGCTGAAAGACTCCGGTATCGACGTTGGCTCGATCAACGACGTGATCCTGGTGGGCGGTCAGACCCGTATGCCACTGGTTCAGAAGCTGGTCACCGAGTTCTTCGGCAAAGAAGCCCGTAAAGACGTGAACCCGGACGAAGCCGTTGCCATGGGTGCTGCCATCCAGGGTGCCGTACTGGCCGGTGACGTGAAAGATGTGCTGCTGCTGGACGTAAGCCCGCTGACCCTGGGTATCGAAACCATGGGTGGCGTGATGACTGCGCTGATCGAGAAAAACACCACGATTCCTACCAAGAAATCCCAGGTGTTCTCGACTGCCGATGACAACCAGGGCGCCGTGACTATCCACGTGCTGCAGGGCGAGCGTAAGCAAGCCGCACAGAACAAGTCCCTGGGCAAGTTCGACCTGGCTGAGATTCCACCAGCACCACGTGGCGTGCCACAAATCGAAGTGACCTTCGACATCGACGCCAACGGCATCCTGCACGTCGGCGCGAAAGACAAGGCCACCGGCAAAGAGCAGAAGATCACCATCAAGGCCAACTCCGGCCTGTCTGATGAAGAAATTCAACAGATGATCCGTGATGCTGAAACCAATGCTGAAGCCGACAAGAAGTTCGAAGAGTTGGCAGGCGCCCGTAACCAGGGTGACGCGCTGGTTCACTCGACGCGCAAAATGATCGCTGATGCTGGCGACAAAGTGACCGACGAAGAGAAAACTGCAATCGAAGCAGCAGTGGTTGCCCTGGAAGCCGCTATTAAAGGCGACGACAAGGCTGCCATCGAAGCCAAGGTTGAGGAACTGTCGAAAGTCTCCGCGCCAGTTGCTCAGAAAATGTACGCCGAGCAAGGCCAGCCGGCTGACGGCGCTGCGCAACAAGCAGAGCCTGAAGCCAAGCACGACGATGTTGTCGATGCCGAGTTCGAAGAAGTTAAAGACAACAAGTAAGTTGTCGCCCGGTTGACCGCGCACAAGCGGTGACTGGTAGGATGTCGCCGCGCGGGAGCTTGCTCCCGCGTTGGCGTGTCTGGGGTATGCGAATTTTTACAGCATGCGACAACGCTCGGATGCTGGCGGTGTGAACGGGAATGCTCCTGCTTTCCGAATGACAGTCACCGCGTTTTTGGCCGGCTCCCTGGCTAAAAGCAGTAATGACCAGGATCGTTGAATTGACGTGAGTTGGGTCCGGGCCTGTATTGGGGCTCAACGAGTTTGGCAGGGTTCAGGAGGGCCAGGTCGAACGTCCTTAAGAGTGCAAAGACTTATGGCAAAGCGTGACTATTACGAAGTATTGGGTGTGGAGCGTGGCGCCAGCGAGGCGGACCTGAAGAAGGCCTACCGTCGCCTGGCGATGAAACACCACCCGGACCGTAATCCGGATAACAAAGAATCCGAAGAGATGTTCAAAGAGGCCAACGAGGCCTACGAATGCCTGTGTGATCCCAATAAGCGTGCGGCTTACGACCAGTATGGCCATGCTGGCGTCGACCCGAGCATGGGTGGCGGCGGTGCCGGTTTTGGTGGCCAGAACTTCTCCGATATTTTCGGCGACGTATTCAGCGACTTCTTCGGCGGCGGCCGGGGCGGCCAGCGTGGTGGCCCTCAGCGCGGCAGTGACTTGCGTTACACCCTGGAGCTGAACCTGGAAGAAGCCGTGCGCGGCACCAGTGTCAATATCCGTGTGCCGACGCTGGTCAACTGCAAGCCGTGCGACGGCTCGGGTGCGAAGAAAGGCTCCTCGCCGATCACTTGCCCGACCTGCGGCGGTATCGGGCAGGTGCGCATGCAGCAGGGCTTCTTCTCGGTGCAGCAAACCTGCCCGCGTTGCCATGGCCAGGGCAAGATCATTTCCGATCCGTGCGATTCCTGCCACGGCGAAGGCCGCGTCGAAGAGTACAAGACGCTGTCGGTGAAAGTACCGGCGGGTGTGGATACCGGTGATCGTATTCGCCTGTCGGGCGAAGGCGAGGCGGGCGCCCAGGGTGGCCCCACGGGCGACCTGTACGTGGTGATCAATGTGCGCGAGCACTCGATCTTCCAGCGTGACGGCAAGCACTTGTTCTGCGAAGTGCCGATCAGCTTTGTTGATGCGGCCCTGGGTGGCGAGCTGGAGATTCCGACGCTGGATGGTCGGGTCAAGCTCAAGATTCCCGAGGGGACTCAGACCGGCAAGCAGTTCCGCATTCGTGGCAAGGGCGTTGCGCCCGTGCGCGGTGGCGGTGCTGGCGACCTGATGTGCCGTGTGGCGGTGGAAACTCCGGTGAACCTGAATCGTCGTCAGCGTGAACTGCTGGAAGAGTTCCGCAGCTCGCTGGAAGGCGATGACTCGCACTCGCCGAAGACTACGGGCTTCTTCGACGGTGTAAAACGCTTCTTCGGCGACCTGTAAGGATCTGAATATGCGACGTATAGCCGTAATGGGCGCTGCCGGGCGCATGGGCAAGACGCTGGTCGAGGCGGTGCAGCAACGCTCGCCGGCCTCCGGGCTGACGGCGGCGATTGTTCGCCCAGGCAGTACGTTGATCGGCGCAGACGCAGGTGAGTTGGCCTCGTTGGGTCGCATCGGTGTTTCGTTGTCTGGCAACCTTGAGCAGGTGGCGGACGAATTCGACGTGCTGATCGACTTCACCTTGCCGGAAGTGATGCTGAAAAATCTGGCCTTCTGCCGTAGGGCGGGCAAGGCCATGGTGATTGGTACCACCGGTTTGAGTGCCGAGCAGAAACAGTTGCTAGTGGAGGCGGGCAAGGATATTCCGATCGTCTTCGCCGCCAACTTCAGTGTGGGCGTGAACCTGTCGCTGAAGTTGTTGGACCTGGCGGCGCGCGTGCTAGGTGACGAGGCTGATATCGAGATTATCGAGACTCATCACCGTCACAAGATCGACGCTCCGTCGGGCACTGCGTTGCGCATGGGTGAAGCTATTGCCGATGCGCTGGGCCGCGACTTGTCGAAAGTGGCGGTATACGGGCGTGAAGGCCACACCGGTGAGCGCGCACGCGACACCATCGGTTTTGCAACCGTGCGCGGTGGTGATGTGGTTGGCGATCACACCGTGCTGTTCGCCACCGAAGGCGAGCGCCTGGAGATCACGCACAAAGCCTCCAGCCGCATGACTTTCGCCAAGGGCGCGGTGCGTGCTGCGCTTTGGTTGGACGGCCGCGAGCCGGGCCTGTACGACATGCGTGACGTGCTGGACCTGCACTAAGCAGTAGCTAAAACGGGGGCTCAGGATTATCCTGTGGCCCCGTTTTTACCCGCTAGGCGACGTCCTGTCGCATTCCCCTGCCTTTAAGGCTCATTAGCGGTGGACCAAAAAAGCCTTTTTCTGTAAGCTACAGCTTTAGTGTGTCCACTAAAAGCGCGCAGAATAATTCAGTGAAGAAGCGGGGTGACGTGTCCATACGTCACTCCGCTTTTTTACAACCTGCGATCGCCCTTTCAGGCTTTATTTACGGGAGGTCTTCTTGACTAAGCCAGCCATACTCGCCCTTGCTGATGGCAGCATTTTTCGCGGCGAAGCCATTGGAGCCGACGGTCAGACCGTTGGAGAGGTGGTGTTTAACACTGCCATGACCGGCTATCAGGAAATCCTTACCGATCCTTCCTACGCCCAACAGATCGTTACCCTGACCTATCCGCACATCGGCAACACCGGCACTACGCCGGAAGATGTCGAGTCTGATCGTGTCTGGTCGGCGGGCCTGGTGATTCGTGACCTGCCACTGGTTGCGAGCAACTGGCGTAACACGATGTCGCTGTCCGATTACCTGAAAGCCAACAACGTTGTGGCGATCGCCGGTATCGATACGCGCCGCCTCACGCGCATCCTGCGTGAAAAAGGCTCGCAGAACGGCTGCATCATGGTCGGTGACAATATCTCCGAAGAGGCGGCGATTGCCGCGGCGCAAGGTTTCCCTGGCCTGAAGGGCATGGACCTGGCGAAAGTCGTCAGCGTCAAAGAGAAGTACGAGTGGCGTTCCACTGTGTGGGATCTGAAGACCGACAGCCACGCGACTATCGAGGCTGCCGATCTGCCTTACCACGTGGTCGCCTATGACTACGGCGTCAAGTACAACATCCTGCGCATGCTGGTCGAGCGCGGTTGCCGTGTGACCGTGGTGCCCGCGCAAACCCCTGCCAGCGATGTGCTCGCGATGCAGCCGGACGGTGTGTTCCTGTCCAACGGCCCGGGTGACCCTGAGCCATGCGACTACGCTATCCAGGCCATCAAGGACGTGCTGGAGACCGAGATTCCGGTGTTCGGCATCTGCCTTGGCCACCAGTTGCTGGCTTTGGCCTCCGGCGCCAAGACCCTGAAAATGGGCCACGGCCACCACGGCGCCAACCACCCGGTACAAGACCTGGACACTGGCGTTGTGATGATCACCAGCCAGAACCACGGTTTTGCGGTGGATGAAGCCTCCCTGCCGAGCAATGTGCGCGCCATTCACAAGTCGCTGTTCGACGGTTCCCTGCAAGGCATCGAGCGCACCGACAAGAGCGCGTTCAGCTTCCAGGGCCACCCTGAAGCCAGCCCGGGCCCGAACGACGTAGCGCCGCTGTTCGACCGTTTCATCAATGAGATGGCCAAGCGACGCTGACTGAGTGGCCTGCGGGCGGCCCCGGATTGCGGTGGCCCCCGCAGGCTCTTCAAAGATTGTTCAAGACGGCTTGCCGACTGACCTGCGGATTTGAGTGACAAACCCATGCCAAAACGTACAGACATAAAAAGCATCCTGATTCTCGGCGCTGGCCCGATCGTGATCGGCCAGGCCTGCGAATTCGACTACTCCGGCGCCCAGGCCTGTAAAGCCCTGCGCGAGGAGGGCTACCGCGTCATCCTGGTGAACTCCAACCCGGCCACCATCATGACCGACCCGGCCATGGCCGACGCCACCTACATCGAGCCGATCAAGTGGCAGACCGTTGCCAAGATCATCGAAAAAGAGCGTCCGGACGCGCTGCTGCCAACCATGGGTGGCCAGACCGCTCTGAACTGCGCCTTGGACCTGGAGCGCGAAGGCGTCCTGGAAAAGTTCGGCGTAGAGATGATCGGCGCCAATGCCGACACCATCGACAAGGCTGAAGACCGTTCGCGTTTCGACAAGGCCATGAAGTCCATCGGCCTGGCGTGCCCGCGTTCCGGTATCGCCCACAGCATGGAAGAGGCCAACGCGGTCCTCGAGACCCTGGGCTTCCCATGCATCATCCGTCCGTCGTTCACCATGGGCGGCACCGGCGGCGGTATCGCTTACAACCGTGAAGAGTTCGAAGAAATCTGCGCCCGTGGCCTGGATCTGTCGCCGACCAAAGAGCTGCTGATCGACGAGTCGCTGATCGGCTGGAAAGAATACGAGATGGAGGTGGTCCGCGATAAGAAGGACAACTGCATCATCGTCTGCTCCATCGAAAACTTCGACCCGATGGGCGTGCACACCGGTGACTCGATCACCGTGGCTCCGGCACAGACCCTGACCGACAAGGAATACCAGATCCTGCGTAACGCCTCCCTGGCGGTACTGCGCGAGATCGGCGTTGAAACCGGCGGTTCCAACGTTCAGTTCGGCATCTGCCCGGACACCGGCCGCATGGTCGTGATCGAGATGAACCCACGTGTATCGCGTTCTTCGGCCCTGGCCTCGAAAGCGACGGGCTTCCCGATTGCGCGTATCGCCGCCAAGCTGGCTATCGGCTACACCCTGGACGAGCTGCAAAACGAAATCACCGGCGGCGCTATGCCGGCGTCTTTCGAGCCGTCTATCGACTACGTCGTGACCAAGCTGCCGCGCTTTGCCTTCGAGAAATTCGCCAAGGCTGATGCGCGCCTGACCACCCAGATGAAGTCTGTTGGTGAAGTCATGGCGATCGGCCGCACCTTCCAGGAATCCTTGCAGAAAGCCCTGCGCGGCCTGGAAGTTGGTGTTTGCGGCCTGGACGAGAAGCTCGACCTGAGCAGCCCGGAAAGCATGAGCATCCTCAAGCGTGAGCTGACCGTGCCGGGCGCCGAGCGTATCTGGTACGTGGCTGACGCCTTCCGTGCCGGCCTGAGCGTCGAAGATATCTTCGGCATGAACATGATCGACCCGTGGTTCCTGGTGCAGATCGAAGATCTGATCAAGGAAGAAGAGAAGGTCAAGACGCTGGGTCTGTCGTCTATCGACCGCGACCTGATGTTCCGCCTCAAGCGCAAAGGTTTCTCCGACCAGCGTCTGGCCAAGCTGCTGGGTGTGACCGAGAAGAACCTGCGTACTCATCGCCACAAGCTGGATATCTTCCCGGTCTACAAGCGCGTTGATACCTGCGCCGCAGAGTTCGCCACCGACACGGCCTACATGTACTCCACCTACGAGGAAGAGTGCGAAGCCGCGCCGACAGGCCGCGACAAGATCATCATCCTGGGTGGCGGTCCGAACCGTATCGGCCAAGGTATCGAGTTCGACTACTGCTGCGTACACGCCGCCCTCGCCCTGCGCGAAGACGGGTACGAGACCATTATGGTCAACTGCAACCCTGAAACGGTTTCCACTGACTACGACACTTCCGACCGCTTGTACTTCGAGCCGGTAACGCTGGAAGATGTATTGGAAATCTGCCGCGTCGAGAAGCCTAAAGGCGTGATCGTCCAGTACGGCGGCCAGACCCCGTTGAAACTGGCGCGTGCCCTGGAAGCTGCCGGCGTACCGATCATCGGTACCAGCCCGGACGCTATCGACCGTGCCGAAGACCGTGAGCGCTTCCAGCAGATGGTTGAGCGCCTGAACCTGCGTCAGCCGCCGAACGCCACCGTGCGCAGCGAAGACGAAGCCATCCGTGCGGCCAGCAAGATCGGCTACCCGCTGGTGGTGCGTCCGTCCTACGTACTGGGCGGCCGGGCGATGGAAATCGTCTACGAAGAAGAAGAACTCAAGCGCTACCTGCGTGATGCGGTGAAAGTCTCCAACGACAGCCCGGTGCTGCTGGACCACTTCCTCAACTGCGCCATCGAAATGGACGTGGACGCGGTTTGCGACGGTACTGACGTCGTGATCGGCGCCATCATGCAGCACATCGAACAAGCCGGCGTTCACTCCGGTGACTCCGCGTGCTCGCTGCCGCCGTACTCGCTGCCGGCGCACATTCAGGACGAGATGCGCGAACAGGTCAAGAAAATGGCCCTGGAACTGGGTGTGGTCGGCCTGATGAACGTACAGTTGGCGCTGCAAGGCGAAGACATCTACGTCATCGAAGTCAACCCGCGTGCCTCGCGTACCGTACCGTTCGTGTCCAAGTGCATCGGTGTGTCCCTTGCCATGATCGCTGCGCGTGTGATGGCCGGTAAGACCCTGAAGGAAATCGGCTTTACCAAGGAAATCATTCCGAACTTCTACAGTGTGAAAGAGGCGGTGTTCCCGTTCGCCAAATTCCCTGGCGTGGACCCGATCCTGGGCCCAGAGATGAAGTCCACCGGTGAAGTGATGGGTGTGGGCGATACCTTCGGTGAAGCGTTCGCCAAGGCCCAGATGGGTGCCAGCGAAGTGCTGCCGACCGGCGGTACTGCGTTTATCAGCGTACGTGATGACGACAAGCCACTGGTTGCAGGGGTCGCCCGCGATCTGATCAACTTGGGCTTTGAAGTCGTGGCTACCGCCGGGACCGCCAAGCTGATCGAAGCTGCCGGCCTGAAAGTACGTCGCGTGAACAAGGTGACGGAAGGCCGTCCGCATGTGGTCGACATGATCAAGAATGACGAAGTCACCCTGATCATCAACACTACCGAAGGTCGCCAGTCGATCGCGGATTCCTATTCCATTCGTCGTAATGCCTTGCAGCACAAGATTTACTGCACCACTACCATTGCTGCTGGCGAAGCTATCTGTGAAGCGCTGAAGTTCGGTCCGGAAAAGACCGTGCGTCGCTTGCAGGATCTACACGCAGGATTGAAGGCATGAGCATAACCAAATACCCGATGACCGTTCAGGGCGCGCGCGCCCTGGAAGAGGAGCACGCCCATCTGACCAAGGTCGTACGTCCAAAGCTGAGCCAGGACATCGGTACGGCCCGCGAACTGGGTGACTTGAAGGAAAACGCCGAATACCACGCTGCTCGCGAGCAGCAGGGTATGGTCGAGGCGCGGATTCGTGACATCGAGGGCCGTATGCAGAATGCGGTGATCATCGATGTCACCACCATTCCGCATACCGGCAAGGTGATTTTCGGCACGACCGTGGAAATCGCCAACGTCGAGACCGACGAAAGCGTGACCTACCAGATCGTGGGTGAGGATGAGGCTGACTTCAAGCAAGGCAAGATCTCTGTCGGCTCACCGATTGCTCGCGCCTTGATTGCCAAGGAAGAAGGCGACGTGGTTGCCGTGAAAACGCCGAGCGGCGTCATTGAGTACGAGATTGTCGAAGTTCGTCACATCTGAAAGGCGGCGCCCGCTGCGTGCGGGCGCCATGCTTTGGCAGCTCTCTCAGATGCTTTGGGTGGGTGGCCTATGGCTGTTACATATTGGCGTGTTGCCGGCGTTGGGCCTGATTGGCCTGGCGCCGCTGCTGATCGATGAGATCGACGGATTGCTGAGTGCGTTGCTGGTGGGTTTTGCGGCGGCGTGCGTGATGCTTCAGGCGTTGGTGCTGATCACGGCCGAAGGCTTGAAGAGTTTGTGGCGGGATATTCGCGGGCAACTGCTGTTGATGGCGCTGTATGCATGCGCAATGTTTTGTATGGTGCATGTGTGGCTGCCGCAAGCGTTGCGCTGGCAGTTGTTCAGCTATCTTGTGCTAGGGTTCTCTGGCTTGGTGCTGGTTGCGCAGCCTGCGCCGGGATGGAGTGGCGGGGCGCGCGAAGCACGCCCTTGACCCTTTTCATCATTTGAAGCGATGAACGTTCGACAGTTGCTTGTTGACGCTGAAGTTCTTGCGATACAGCAGCGCCATCTTGCCGATGACCTGAACCAGGTCCGCTTTGCCGACCTTGCACAGTTCTGCAACGGCAGCCAGGCGCGCTTCGCGATCAAGGATGTTGACCTTGATCTTGATCAGTTCGTGATCGTTCAGTGCGCGCTCGAATTCGGCTAGCACACCCTCAGTCAAACCGTTGTCTGCCACAATCAGAACTGGTTTCAGATGGTGGCCAATGGATTTGTACTGTTTCTTCTGCTCTTGAGTGAGCGGCATAATCTGACCCCTGCGTCTGATCTTGTAAAAAGCGGCGGCCAGTTTACCCGAGCGAGTCCGGGACCGCCCAGTTAATCACGACCCGTTTTATTTTTTCGAGGTGGCCCGTGGCCCGTTCCAAAACCAGCCTTAAGTGGCTACAAGAACATTTCAATGATCCTTACGTCAAAAAGGCGCAAAAGGACGGCTACCGTTCCCGGGCCAGCTACAAGTTGCTGGAGATCCAGGACAAGGACAAATTGATTCGTCCAGGCATGAGCGTTATCGATCTCGGCGCGGCCCCCGGTGGCTGGTCCCAGGTGACCAGTCGTCTGATTGGTGGGCAAGGCCGATTGATCGCTTCGGACATCCTCGAGATGGACAGCATCCCGGACGTGACCTTTGTTCACGGCGATTTCACCGAGGACAAAGTATTGGCCGAGATCCTGGAGGCTGTGGGAAATTCGCAGGTAGACCTTGTGATTTCCGACATGGCCCCCAATATGAGTGGATTACCGGCTGTTGATATGCCGCGTGCCATGTTCCTGTGTGAACTGGCGCTGGATTTGGCAGGTCGGGTGTTGCGTCCGGGTGGTGATTTCCTGGTGAAGGTCTTCCAGGGCGAAGGTTTCGACGAGTACCACAAGAACATTCGCAAGTTGTTCGACAAGGTACAAACCCGCAAGCCGGACTCATCCCGTGACCGGTCCAGGGAGCAGTATCTGCTGTGCCGTGGCTACCGCGGGGTCGAAGGCGCGGCAAGTGAAGAGCGTTTTTGAGAAATTCGAGGGGGGCGATAGGTTTTTTTATATCGCTTTCGTCACGAAGCTTTACGAATATTGTGTAGTCAAAGTTTCACAAAGGGTTACAGACGGCGCCTGCCAGAGTTGTAGGTAATGTAGTAAGTTAGGCCGGTGAATATCATGCGAAGCGCGCGCCAGTAGCGGAGCTTGCTTCAGAGGGTAGTTAATTGAACGATATGGCAAAGAATCTGATCCTGTGGTTGATCATCGCGGCTGTCCTGGTGACGGTGATGAACAACTTCTCCAGCCCTAACGAGCCGCAGACCCTCAACTATTCCGACTTCATCCAGCAAGTTAAGGATGGCAAGGTCGAGCGCGTAGCGGTTGATGGCTACGTGATTACCGGTAAGCGCAACGATGGCGACAGCTTCAAGACCATTCGTCCTGCCATTCAGGACAACGGTCTCATCGGTGACCTGGTGGATAACAAGGTCATTGTGGAAGGCAAGCAGCCTGAACAGCAAAGCATCTGGACCCAGCTCCTGGTGGCCAGCTTCCCGATCCTGGTGATTATCGCCGTGTTCATGTTCTTCATGCGCCAGATGCAAGGTGGTGCGGGAGGCAAGGGCGGGCCGATGAGCTTCGGCAAGAGCAAGGCGCGCCTGCTCTCCGAAGACCAGGTGAAGACCACCCTGGCTGACGTTGCGGGTTGCGACGAAGCCAAGGAAGAAGTCGGTGAGTTGGTCGAGTTCCTGCGTGATCCGGGCAAGTTCCAGCGCCTGGGTGGCCGTATTCCTCGCGGTGTGCTGATGGTGGGCCCACCGGGTACCGGTAAAACCTTGCTGGCCAAGGCGATTGCCGGCGAAGCCAAGGTGCCTTTCTTCACGATTTCCGGTTCTGACTTTGTCGAAATGTTTGTCGGCGTTGGCGCCAGCCGTGTTCGCGATATGTTCGAGCAGGCCAAGAAGCACGCGCCATGCATCATCTTCATCGACGAAATCGATGCCGTTGGTCGCCATCGTGGCGCTGGCATGGGTGGCGGTCACGATGAGCGTGAGCAGACCCTCAACCAGTTGCTGGTAGAGATGGATGGTTTCGAGATGAATGACGGCATTATCGTCATCGCCGCAACCAACCGTCCGGACGTGCTGGACCCTGCGTTGCTGCGTCCGGGCCGTTTCGACCGCCAGGTTGTGGTCGGCCTGCCGGATATCCGCGGTCGTGAGCAGATCCTGAAAGTGCACATGCGCAAGGTGCCAATGGGTGACGACGTAGCTCCGGCTGTGATCGCCCGTGGTACTCCCGGTTTCTCCGGTGCTGATTTGGCGAACCTGGTGAACGAGGCTTCGCTGTTCGCTGCCCGTACTGGCAAGCGCATCGTTGAGATGAAAGAGTTCGAATTGGCGAAAGACAAGATCATGATGGGCGCCGAGCGCAAATCCATGGTCATGTCCGAGAAAGAGAAGCAGAACACCGCTTATCACGAGGCCGGCCACGCCATTGTAGGTCGCGTTGTGCCAGAGCATGACCCCGTCTACAAAGTGTCGATCATTCCCCGTGGTCGGGCACTGGGCGTGACGATGTTCCTGCCGGAAGAGGATCGTTACAGCCTCTCCAAGCGTGCGCTGATCAGCCAGATCTGCTCGCTGTATGGTGGCCGTATTGCTGAAGAAATGACCCTTGGCTTCGACGGTGTGACCACTGGTGCCTCCAATGACATCATGCGTGCCAGCCAGATCGCACGAAACATGGTGACCAAGTGGGGCTTGTCGGAAAAACTCGGCCCATTGATGTACGCCGAAGAAGAAGGCGAAGTGTTCCTCGGCCGTGGCGGCGGTGGGCAAAGCGCCAGCTTCTCGGGTGAGACAGCCAAGCTGATCGACTCCGAGGTTCGCAGCATCATTGACCAGTGCTACGGCACGGCCAAGCAGATCCTGACTGACAACCGTGACAAGCTGGACGCCATGGCTGATGCGTTGATGAAGTACGAAACCATCGATGCCGACCAGATCGACGACATCATGTCGGGCCGTACGCCGCGTGAGCCGCGCGACTGGGAAGGTGGTTCGGGTACTTCAGGCACTCCGCCTGTGGTGCAGAATGAGCGCCCTGAAACGCCTATCGGCGGCCCGGCAGCTGATCACTAAGGTTTGAAATGACTTCTGCTTTGTCCTCTACCCGGTTGCCTTGCGGCAACCGGGTTCTTGATTTGGCCCGGACGCATGTCATGGGCATCCTCAATGTAACCCCTGACTCCTTTTCCGATGGTGGCCGCTTCAGCCAGTTGGATGCCGCGTTGCGTCATGCCGAGGCGATGGTGGCTGCCGGTGCGACGCTGATTGATGTGGGTGGGGAATCGACCCGCCCCGGCGCCCGCGTTGTTTCTCCTTTGGAGGAGCTGGAGCGGGTGGCGCCCGTGGTCGAACGTATTGCCCGTGAGCTGGATGTCATCATCTCGGTAGACACCTCCACCCCGGCAGTGATGCGCGAAACCGCGCGGCTGGGGGCTGGGTTGATCAATGATGTGCGTTCGCTGCAGCGTGATGGAGCCCTTGATGCGGCCGCCGCAACGGGCCTGCCCGTCTGTCTGATGCATATGCTGGGTGAGCCCGGCAACATGCAGGACAATCCGCACTACGACGATCTGGTCGGCGAGGTGAGTGGGTTTCTTGCTGAGAGGATTGCCCAATGTGTGGCTGTGGGTATTGCGCCTGAGCAGATCATCCTCGATCCGGGGTTTGGCTTTGCCAAGACCCTGCAGCACAATCTAAGCCTGTTCAAACACATGGAAGCGCTGCACGCCCTTGGTCGCCCGCTGTTGGTCGGTGTGTCGCGCAAGAGCATGATAGGGCTCGCCCTGAATCGCCCGGTCGGCGAACGCCTGTATGGCGGCCTGGCGCTTGCGGCGCTTGCCGTGACCAAGGGCGCACGTATTTTGCGTGTGCATGATGTCGCCGAAACGGTCGATGTGGTGCGCATGCTCGCTGCTGTAGAATCAGCCGAATAAGAATGATGGAGTACTTATGACTAAAAAATATTTTGGCACCGACGGCATTCGTGGTCGGGTCGGCGAATTCCCGATCACCCCTGATTTCATGCTCAAGCTGGGTTGGGCGGCAGGCATGGCGTTCCGCAGCATGGGCGCGTGTCGCATCCTGGTGGGCAAGGACACCCGTATTTCGGGCTACATGTTTGAGTCTGCGCTGGAGGCCGGGTTGTCCGCCGCCGGGGCTGATGTGATGCTGCTGGGCCCCATGCCCACGCCGGCAATCGCTTACCTCACGCGTACCTTTCACGCCGAAGCCGGTATTGTGATCAGCGCCTCCCACAATCCTCATGATGACAACGGCATCAAGTTTTTCTCGGGGCAGGGCACCAAGCTGCCTGACGAGATCGAGTTGATGATCGAGGAACTGCTGGATGCGCCGATGACGGTGGTTGAGTCGAGCAAGCTGGGCAAGGTGTCGCGCATTAACGACGCGTCAGGTCGCTATATCGAATTCTGTAAAAGCAGCGTTCCGAGCAGCACCAATTTCGCAGGCTTGAAGATTGTTGTCGATTGCGCTCATGGTGCGACTTACAAGGTGGCGCCGAGCGTCTTCAAGGAGTTGGGCGCACAGGTCACCGTGCTGTCGGCTCAGCCCAACGGCTTGAACATCAACGACAATTGCGGTTCCACCCACATGGAGCAGCTGCAGGCTGCTGTGCTGGCTGAGCATGCGGACCTGGGCATCGCTTTTGACGGCGATGGCGACCGTGTCCTGATGGTGGATCACACCGGCATGATCGTGGATGGTGATGACCTGTTGTTCATCATTGCCCGTGACCTGCATGAGCGTAACAAGCTGCAAGGTGGCGTGGTCGGCACTCTGATGAGTAATCTCGGGCTGGAATTGGCATTGGCAGAACTGGGGATTCCCTTTATTCGCGCCAATGTCGGTGACCGCTACGTGATCGCCGAGCTGCTGGAGCGTAACTGGTTGGTCGGCGGCGAGAACTCCGGGCACGTGGTTTGCTTCCAGCACACCACCACGGGTGACGCTATCATCGCCGCGCTACAGGTGCTGCTGGCCCTGCGTCGCCGCGAGGAGAGCCTGGCCCAGGCGCGCCAAGCCCTGCGCAAGTGTCCGCAAGTGCTGCTCAATGTGCGTTTTGCCGGTGGCGAAAACCCCATCGAGCACCCTGCTGTCAAAGAGGCTTGCGAGCGCGTGACCCAGGCAATGGCGGGGCGCGGGCGGGTTTTGCTGCGCAAGTCCGGCACAGAGCCGCTGGTGCGCGTGATGGTCGAAGGTGAGGACGAAACACAGGTTCGTGGCCATGCCGAAGACCTGGCAAAACTGGTAACTGAAGTTTGCGCCTGAATTCGGCTTGCCAGTGATGATGTGGTTGGGTAACATCTGCGCCCACTTTGACCGACGGGGTACAGCATGCGTCGCACTATGGTAGCTGGTAACTGGAAGATGCACGGTACCCGCGCCAGTGTCGCTGAGCTGATCAACGGCCTTCGTCACTTGGCCTTGCCTAGCGGTGTTGACGTCGCGGTGTTCCCGCCTTGCTTGCATATCAACCAAGTGGTTGATGGCTTGAAGGGCAAGTCGATTCAGGTCGGCGCGCAGAACTCTGCGGTAGAACCGATGCAAGGTGCGTTGACCGGCGAGATTTCGCCGAGTCAGCTGGTTGATGCGGGTTGTTCCTATGTGCTTGTCGGGCACTCCGAGCGTCGCCAGATGATGGGCGAGCGAGATGGGACGCTCAACCGCAAGTTCGCCGCAGCACAGGCTTGTGGCTTGATTCCGGTGTTGTGCATAGGGGAGACCCTTGAACAGCGCGAATCGGGCAAGACTCTTGAAGTTGTCTCGCGTCAGCTGGGCAGCATCATCGAGGAGCTGGGTGTTGGTGCATTTGCAAAGGCGGTCATTGCTTACGAGCCGGTCTGGGCCATTGGCACCGGGCTGACTGCTACACCGCAACAGGCGCAGGATGTGCACGCAGCCATCCGCGCGCAGTTGGCGGCAGAGAATTCTGAAGTCGCACAAGGTGTGCGGCTTCTATACGGCGGCAGCGTGAAGGCGGCCAATGCGGTCGAACTGTTCGGCATGCCGGATATCGATGGGGGGCTCATTGGTGGAGCTTCCCTGAATGCAGATGAGTTCGGTGCGATCTGTCGCGCCGCGGGAAACTGAAAAAATGCTGGAAACAGTCGTAGTCGTTTTTCATCTGTTGGCTGCCCTGAGCGTAGTTGCTCTGGTTTTGTTGCAACAGGGTAAAGGTGCGGATGCTGGTGCGTCTTTCGGTGCAGGTGCTTCAAATACTGTGTTCGGAAGCCAAGGTTCCTCTACCTTTCTTAGTAAGTTTACTGCTATACTTGCCGCAGGTTTCTTCATAACCAGCTTAGGGTTAGGTTACTTTGCTAAAGAGAAAGCTCATGTGCTGACTCAAGTAGGTTTGCCAAACCCAGCAGTGTTGGAAGTTCCAAAAGCAAAACCGGCTTCTGATGATGTCCCGGTGCTTCAAGAGCAAAAGTCGGCTACTCCAGCGACTGACGTACCTCCAGCTCAAGAGCAGAAGTAAGAAGGGTTGTAAACGCTGTATTGCCGAGGTGGTGGAATTGGTAGACACGCAACCTTGAGGTGGTTGTGCCCATAGGGTGTAGGGGTTCGAGTCCCCTTCTCGGTACCAATTATCAGGAGAGCCCGCTGTTGCGGGCTTTCTTGTAGGTGGAAGGTTACATTGACCCTGTAAGGGATCGGTCGTATACTTCCGCCCCAGCTTTGTCGCGGGGTGGAGCAGTCTGGTAGCTCGTCGGGCTCATAACCCGAAGGTCGTCGGTTCAAATCCGGCCCCCGCAACCAGTTTTAGCGGAGCCCCTTTTAAGGGGCTTTTTGTTAGCTGGACACTTTCAACGCCGCTGTTCGACGGCGTTTCAAGGATGGGCGTTTCGCCCATTTTTTTATTTTGCACAGCATGCACATACATGCACGAGGGGGTTCAGGTGTCGAGCAAGCTAGAAGAGTTGCAGGCCTTGTTGGCCCCGGTGGTCGTGGCCCTAGGCTATGAATGCTGGGGTATTGAGTTTTCGGCTCAAGGTCGCCACTCAATGTTGCGCGTTTATATCGATAAAGAGGGCGGCGTGCTGGTGGACGATTGTGCCATTGTCAGCCGTCAGATCAGCGGTGTGCTGGATGTTGAAGATCCAATCTCCGTTGAATACACCCTTGAAGTTTCCTCGCCAGGCATGGAACGCCCACTGTTCACTATCGAGCAGTTTGCTAAATATGCCGGTGAACAAGTGAAGATCAAGCTGCGCTCCCCCTTTGAAGGGCGACGCAACTTTCAGGGCCTTCTGCGCGGTGTAGAAGAGCAGGATGTCGTGGTGCAGGTAGAAGACCACGAGTTCCTGTTGCCGATCGATATGATCGACAAGGCCAACATTATTCCCAGTTTTGACTGAGACGCGGATCCCGCGGATCCAATGGCTTGCGAAAGGCGAGGCGTACGATGAGCAAAGAAGTACTGCTGGTTGTTGAGTCGGTATCCAATGAAAAGGGTGTACCGGCAAGCGTGATTTTTGAAGCGTTGGAGCTGGCCCTGGCCACTGCTACCAAGAAACGTTTTGAAGACGAAGTAGATCTGCGTGTGGAAATCAACCGCCACACCGGTGCCTATGAGACTTTCCGTCGCTGGACGGTGGTCGAAGAGGACGATCTTGATGATCCGGCCATCGAAACCTGGCCAAGCAAGGTTGCGCAAACGCATCCGGGCGCTCAGGTTGGCGATGTTGTCGAAGAAAAGATCGAGTCGATCGAATTCGGCCGTATTGCTGCACAGACCGCCAAGCAGGTCATTGTGCAGAAGGTTCGCGAAGCCGAGCGCGCTCAAGTCGTTGACGCCTATCGCGAGCGCCTGGGTGAAATCATCTCTGGCACCGTGAAAAAAGTTACCCGCGACAACGTGATCGTCGACCTGGGCAACAACGCCGAAGCGTTGCTGGCCCGCGAAGACATCATCTCTCGCGAAACCTTCCGTGTCGGCGTGCGTCTGCGTGCGCTGCTCAAGGAAATCCGCACCGAGAACCGCGGCCCGCAGTTGATCCTGTCGCGTACCGCGCCGGAAATGCTGATCGAGCTGTTCCGTATCGAAGTGCCGGAAATCGCCGAAGGCCTGATCGAAGTGATGGCTGCGTCCCGTGACCCGGGTTCGCGTGCCAAGATCGCGGTCCGCTCCAAGGACAAACGCATCGACCCGCAAGGCGCTTGCATCGGTATGCGCGGTTCGCGCGTCCAGGCAGTGTCGGGCGAATTGGGCGGTGAGCGTGTGGACATCGTCCTGTGGGACGATAACCCGGCGCAGTTCGTGATCAACGCCATGTCGCCAGCTGAAGTGGCGGCAATTATCGTTGACGAAGATGCCCATGCAATGGACATCGCCGTTGGCGCAGACAATCTGGCTCAGGCCATTGGTCGTGGTGGTCAGAACGTGCGTCTGGCCAGCCAACTGACCGGCTGGACCCTGAACGTGATGACCGAATCGGACATCCAGGCTAAGCAGCAAGCTGAAACCGGTGACATCCTGCGCAACTTCATCGAAGAGTTGGAAGTCGATGAAGAACTGGCACAGGTGCTGGTAGATGAAGGCTTCACCAGCCTGGAAGAGATTGCCTACGTACCGTTGGAAGAAATGCTCAACATCGACGGCTTTGACGAGGATATCGTCAACGAGCTCCGCGCTCGGGCCAAGGATCGTTTGTTGACTAAAGCCATCGCTACTGAGGAAAAGCTGGCAGACGCCCATCCGGCCGAAGACCTGCTCTCGCTTGAGGGTATGGACAAGGATTTGGCGATGGAACTGGCGGTGCGCGGCGTAATTACCCGCGAAGACCTGGCCGAGCAGTCTATTGACGATCTGCTCGACATCGACGGCATTGACGAAGATCGTGCCGGCAAGTTGATCATGGCCGCCCGAGCCCATTGGTTCGAGTAATTAGGCGCGGCCTGAGGAGAGAAGTGCATGACGCAAGTCACGGTGAAACAACTGGCCGATGAGGTCAAAACACCGGTAGAGCGCCTGTTGCAGCAGATGCGTGAGGCAGGTCTGCCGCACACCGCCGCCGATGAAGGTGTGAGCGATAGTGAGAAGCAGTCTTTGCTGACTCACTTGAAGAGCAGCCACAAGGCGAAAGTGGAAGAACCGCGCAAGATTACATTGCAGCGCAAAACCACCAGCACCCTGCGGGTTGCAGGTAGCAAGAGCATCAGCGTTGAAGTACGCAAGAAGAAAGTCTTCGTACAGCGCAGCCCGGAAGAAATCGAAGCCGAGCGCAAACGCGAGCTGGAAGAACGTCGCGCAGTAGAAAATGCTGCACGTCAGAAGGCTGAAGAAGAAGCCAAGCGTCGCGCCGAAGAAGAAGCGCGTCGCCAGCCTGCTGCTGCGCAACCTGCTGCCACTGACGCGGTCGCCGCCCCTGTTGAAGCTGTGCGTGAGGCTGCCCCGGCTGCCGCCGCACCTGCTCCTGCAGCAGACGCCCGCAAGCGCGACGAGCCTCGTCGTCCGGACAAACCACGTGCTGACGACAACAATCGTCGCGGTGGTGGTGGCGATGGCGAGCGTAAAAACGCTCCGCACCGCGCCTCGGTCAAAGAGAAAGCGCCTGCGCCACGCGTTGCCCCACGTACCACCGACGAAGAAAGCGATGGCTTCCGTCGTGGTGGTCGCGGCAAGGCCAAGCTGAAGAAGCGCAACGCCCACGGTTTCCAGAGCCCAACCGGCCCTGTCGTGCGTGAAGTGAAGATCGGCGAGACCATCACTGTGGGCGATCTGGCCCAGCAAATGTCGGTCAAGGCTGCTGAAATCATCAAGTTCATGTTCAAGCTGGGCACTCCAGCCACCATCAACCAGGTACTGGACCAGGAAACTGCCCAGTTGGTTGCTGAAGAGCTGGGCCACAAAGTGACCCTGGTCAGCGACACCGCCCTGGAAGATTCCCTGGCCGAGTCCCTGAAGTTTGAAGGTGAAGCGGTTTCCCGTGCGCCGGTCGTGACCGTAATGGGCCACGTTGACCACGGTAAGACTTCCCTGCTCGACTACATCCGTCGTGCCAAGGTTGCCGCAGGCGAAGCCGGTGGTATTACCCAGCACATCGGTGCATACCACGTTGAAACCGAGCGCGGCATGGTCACCTTCCTCGACACCCCAGGTCACGCCGCGTTTACCGCAATGCGTGCCCGTGGTGCCAAGGCGACCGACATCGTGATCCTGGTGGTTGCAGCGGACGACGGCGTAATGCCGCAGACCATTGAAGCTGTCCAGCACGCCAAGGCTGCCGGTGTTCCTCTGGTCGTTGCCGTGAACAAAATCGACAAGCCGGGCGCCGATCTCGATCGCATCCGTAGCGAACTGTCGGTTCACGGCGTGACGTCCGAGGAATGGGGTGGCGAGACGCCATTCGTATCGGTCTCGGCGAAAATGGGTACCGGCGTTGACGAACTGCTCGAAGCGGTCCTGTTGCAAGCCGAAGTCCTGGAACTGACCGCTACTCCATCGGCTCCTGGCCGTGGCGTCGTGGTTGAGTCCCGTCTCGACAAGGGCCGTGGCCCGGTTGCCACCGTGCTGGTCCAAGACGGTACCCTGCGCCAAGGCGACATGGTACTGGTCGGTTCGAACTACGGCCGTGTACGTGCCATGCTCGACGAGAACGGCAAGCCAATCAAGGAAGCAGGTCCTGCTATCCCAGTCGAGATTCTCGGCCTGGACGGTACGCCGGACGCTGGCGACGAGATGAGCGTAGTGGCTGATGAGAAGAAAGCCCGTGAAGTGGCTCTGTTCCGTCAAGGCAAGTTCCGCGAGGTCAAGCTGGCCCGTGCTCACGCCGGCAAGCTGGAAAACATCTTCGAGAACATGGGCCAGGAAGAGAAGAAGACGCTTAACATCGTCCTCAAGTCTGACGTTCGTGGTTCCCTCGAAGCGTTGAACGGCGCCTTGAACGGCCTGGGTAACGACGAAGTGCAAGTGCGCGTTGTCGGTGGCGGTGTCGGTGGTATCACCGAATCCGACGCCAACCTGGCACTGGCTTCCAACGCTGTACTGTTCGGCTTCAACGTGCGTGCCGATGCTGGCGCTCGCAAGATCGTCGAGCAGGAAGGCCTGGACATGCGTTACTACAACGTCATCTACGACATCATCGAAGACGTCAAGAAAGCACTTACCGGTATGCTTGGCAGCGACGTCCGGGAGAACATCCTGGGTATCGCCGAGGTGCGTGACGTGTTCCGCTCGCCGAAATTCGGTGCGATCGCCGGCTGCATGGTGGTTGAAGGCACTGTGTACCGTAACCGTCCAATCCGTGTACTGCGTGAAGACATCGTTATCTTCGAAGGCGAGCTGGAATCCCTGCGCCGCTTCAAGGATGACGCTGCCGAAGTACGTGCCGGCATGGAATGCGGTATCGGCGTCAAGAGCTACAACGACGTCAAGGTTGGCGACAAGATCGAAGTCTTCGAGAAGGTTCAGGTTGCTCGCAGCCTCTAACTCGCGCACTTCAGGAGCCGCGCAGCGTGTGGGCATGCAGATGCCCCGCGTAGCGTCAGGACTCTAAACGCAACGCCCGGTCTGGCTTTTGTCAGGCCGGGCGTTTGCCGCTTTCAGACCCCACGGGTTTCACCGTGTGGCAGTAACAGGTAACAAGACATGGCAAAAGAATACAGCCGTACCCAGCGTATCGGCGATCAGATGCAGCGTGAGCTGGCCCAACTGATCCGCCGCGAAGTCAAAGACCCACGCGTTGGCCTGGTCACCATTACCGCTGTTGAAGTGAGCCGTGACGTGGGTCACGCCAAGATCTTCATCACTGTGATGGGGCAGGACAACAGCGAAGAAATCGCGCAAAGCATCAAGGTGCTCAACTCCGCCGCAGGTTTCCTGCGTATGCAGTTGGCCCGTGAAATGAAGCTGCGCAGCGTTCCACAGCTGCACTTCCATTACGACGAAAGCGTCGTGCGTGGCGCGCACCTGTCGGCATTGATCGAACGCGCCGTGGCTGAAGACAGCCAGCATCCGTCCACACCTGAAGACGCCAAGGAGTAAGCGGTGGCTCAGGTCAAACGTATCCGTCGCAACGTCAGTGGCATCATTCTGCTCGACAAACCCATTGGCTTTACCTCCAATGCCGCGTTGCAGAAGGTGCGCTGGCTGCTCAATGCCGAGAAGGCCGGGCATACCGGCAGCCTTGATCCATTGGCCACCGGTGTATTGCCGTTGTGCTTTGGCGAGGCCACCAAGTTTTCGCAATACCTGCTTGATTCCGACAAGGGTTACGAAACCCTGATGCAACTGGGCAAGACCACCACCACGGCGGATGCCGAAGGTGATGTTTTGCAGGTTCGCGACGTGACCGTTGGTCGTGCGGATATCGAAGCTGCCTTACCCGCTTTTCGTGGGCAAATCAGTCAGATACCGCCGATGTACTCGGCACTCAAGCGCGATGGCCAGCCACTTTACAAGCTGGCACGTGCGGGCGAAGTAGTGGAGCGCGAACCGCGTTCTGTTACTATTGCGCGCTTGGAATTGCTCGCTTGTGAAGGCGACACTGCCCGTTTGGCCGTGGACTGCAGCAAAGGCACCTATATCCGTACCCTGGTGGAAGATATTGGTGAGCAACTTGGCTGTGGCGCGTACGTTGCAGAACTGCGACGCACACAGGCCGGGCCTTTCAGCCTGGCCCAGACGGTCACGCTGGAAGAGTTGGAAGCGGTACACGCCGAGGGCGGCAATGAAGCGGTTGATCGCTTCCTCATGCCATCGGACAGCGGTTTGCTGGATTGGCCATTGCTGCACTTTTCGGAGCACAGCGCGTTCTACTGGCTCAACGGCCAGCCGGTACGCGCCCCGGATGCCCCGAAGTTCGGCATGGTGCGAGTACAGGATCATAACGGTCGCTTTATCGGTATCGGTGAAGTGAGCGAAGACGGGCGCATCGCGCCGCGTCGGCTGATTCGGTCAGAATGACCGAACGAGTGTGGCTGTTAACAGGCATGGTCAACACTCATTTTTAGATACAGGGATTTGTCCCTGGCCTGTTGAAACTGCCCTTTGGGTGGTTTCCTGAAAAAAGGATTGCCTCATGGCTCTCGACGTTCAAGAAAAAGCACAAATCGTAGCTGACTATCAGCAAGCTGTTGGTGACACTGGTTCGCCAGAAGTGCAAGTTGCACTGCTGACCCACAACATCAACAAACTGCAAGGTCACTTCAAGGCCAACGGTAAAGACCACCACTCCCGTCGTGGTCTGATCCGCATGGTAAACCAGCGCCGTAAGCTGCTGGACTACCTGAAAGGCAAGGATCTGGGTCGTTATCAGACTCTGATCGGTCGCCTGGGTCTGCGTCGCTAATAAGCGATTGCGCTAGAGGTTGGTTGTCTGCCGCGTGTCATCGGGATTCCCGTTGGCCCGTGGTAGGCTCCCAGCCTCAAGTTTTATCTGGATACACGTTTTACCCTGGACGAGCGTCGGGCCGATTCCCGGCATTGCCCAAGAATTTCGCAAGAAGACAAGTTCCCCCAAGAGCCACAAAGAAGGTAGGACACCGTGAACCCGGTTATCAAAAAATTCCAGTTCGGTCAGTCGACCGTTACCCTCGAGACAGGCCGTATCGCCCGTCAAGCCTCCGGCGCAGTGCTGGTTACCGTTGACGACGACGTGACCGTATTGGTGACCGTTGTTGGCGCCAAGACCGCTGACCCGAGCAAGGGCTTCTTCCCTCTGTCCGTTCACTACCAGGAAAAGACTTACGCTGCCGGTAAGATCCCTGGCGGTTTCTTCAAGCGCGAAGGCCGTCCTTCCGAGAAAGAAACCCTGACTTCCCGACTGATCGACCGTCCGATCCGTCCGCTGTTCCCAGAAGGCTTCATGAACGAAGTGCAGGTTGTCTGCACCGTCGTTTCCACCAGCAAGAAGACCGATCCGGACATCGCTGCGATGATCGGTACCTCGGCTGCCCTGGCCATCTCCGGTATTCCTTTCGATGGCCCGATCGGCGCTGCCCGCGTTGCGTTCCACGAAAGCACCGGCTACCTGCTGAACCCGACTTACGAGCAACAGAAAGCCTCGAGCCTGGACATGGTCGTTGCCGGTACGTCCGAAGCCGTATTGATGGTTGAATCGGAAGCCAAAGAGCTGACCGAAGACCAGATGCTGGGTGCCGTACTGTTTGCTCACGACGAGTTCCAGGTTGTGATCAACGCGGTTAAAGAATTGGCTGCCGAAGCTGCCAAGCCGACCTGGACCTGGGCTGCTGCCCCGGAAGCCACCGAACTGCTGGGCGCTATCCGCTCCGAGTTCGGCGCTGCCATCTCCGACGCCTACACCATCACCGTCAAGGCCGACCGTTATGCTCGCCTGGGTGAGCTGAAGGACCAGGTCGTCGCCAAGCTGTCCGGCGAAGAAGGCCAGCCTTCTTCCAGCGAAGTCAAAGCTGCTTTCGGTGAGATCGAATACCGCACCGTTCGCGAAAACATCGTTAACGGCAAGCCACGTATCGACGGTCGCGACACCCGCACCGTGCGTCCGCTGAACATCGAAGTCGGCGTTCTGCCGAAGACTCACGGTTCGGCGCTGTTCACCCGTGGCGAAACCCAGGCACTGGTCGTTGCGACCCTGGGTACTGCCCGTGATGCACAACTGCTGGACACCCTGGAAGGCGAGAAAAAAGACCCCTTCATGCTGCACTACAACTTCCCTCCGTTCTCGGTGGGCGAGTGTGGTCGTATGGGCGGTGCAGGTCGTCGCGAAATCGGTCACGGCCGTCTGGCCCGTCGTTCGGTTCAGGCCATGCTGCCTGCCGCTGACGTGTTCCCGTACACCATCCGTGTCGTATCGGAAATCACCGAGTCCAACGGTTCCAGCTCCATGGCTTCGGTCTGCGGTGCTTCCCTGGCTCTGATGGACGCCGGTGTGCCAATGAAGGCGCCGGTTGCCGGTATCGCCATGGGCCTGGTTAAAGAAGGCGAGAAGTTCGCCATCCTGACCGACATCCTGGGTGACGAAGACCACCTGGGCGACATGGACTTCAAAGTAGCCGGTACCGCCAAAGGTGTGACCGCGCTGCAGATGGACATCAAGATCAAAGGCATCACCGAAGAGATCATGGAAATCGCCCTGGGCCAAGCCCTGGAAGCGCGCCTGAACATCCTCGGCCAGATGAACCAGATCATTGGTCAGTCCCGCACCGAACTGTCGGAAAATGCTCCGACCATGATCGCGATGAAAATCGACACCGACAAAATCCGTGATGTCATCGGTAAAGGCGGCGCGACCATCCGTGCGATCTGTGAAGAGACCAAGGCTTCGATCGACATCGAAGACGACGGTTCGATCAAGATCTTCGGCGAAACCAAGGAAGCGGCTGAAGCAGCACGCCAGCGCGTCCTGGGTATCACCGCTGAGGCTGAGATCGGCAAGATCTACGTTGGTAAGGTTGAGCGCATCGTCGACTTCGGCGCGTTCGTCAACATCCTCCCGGGCAAAGACGGTCTGGTTCACATCTCCATGCTGAGCGATGCTCGTGTTGAGAAAGTGACCGACATTCTGAAAGAAGGCCAGGAAGTGGAAGTGCTGGTACTGGACGTGGACAACCGCGGCCGTATCAAGCTGTCCATCAAGGACGTAGCAGCAGCCAAGGCTTCGGGCGTTTAATCACCCGCAGGCTTCACGCTGAAAAAAGGACTCCTCGGAGTCCTTTTTTTATGGGCGCGAGAAAATGAAGCAGAATCAGCTGTTTAGCGTCGCCCAAAAGCCGCAACTTGCATGCAGGCACGACGGGCTTCATGCAAGTTGCACGATTTCGAAAATTCATAGATTTCATAACTCGTTGTTTATTAAGGAATTTAATCCGTTCGGCGAGTTGGCACACTGCCTGCAATATCCCTGGTAGCGCTGCAGCATGAAGGTTTACGCCTGCAGACTTTTAATAAAACAGGAGTTACTCGTATGAAGAAGTTCGCTCTCGCTACTGCTACCGCTCTGACCCTGGCCATGGGTGCTAACGTAGCCTTTGCTCAGACTTCCCAAGCCCCTATGACTTTGGCGGCGGGTGAAGCGACCAAGGCTAAGGAAAGCGTTTCGGATACTTGGATCACCACTAAAGTCAAAGCTGACCTGCTGACCGAAAAAGGCATTCCAGGTTCGGACATCAAGGTTGAGACCAACAAAGGTGTGGTTTCCCTGTCCTCCGACGTCGCTATCTCGGATTCGCAGAAAGCCACTGCTGTAGCCATCACCAAGAAAATCAAAGGTGTGACTGCGGTTTCTGCTGACGGCCTGCTGGCTGGCGGCGCTACCAAAGCTGACGGCATCGACAAAACCAAAGGCGCTGCCCACGACGCTAAAGAGACCACCAGCGATACCTGGATCACTACCAAAGTGAAGGCTGACCTGGTAACTGAAAAAGGCATTCCTGGCACCGACATCAAGGTTGAAACCAACAAAGGTGTTGTATCCCTGTCGTCGCCTACCGCTGTGACCGCTTCGCAGAAAGAAACGGCTGTAGCGATCACCAAGAAAATCAAAGGCGTTAAAGCTGTATCGGCCGACGGCCTGAAAGCAGAGTAACGCTGACGTTTCGTTTGAACTGAATAGCGGCGGCTTAGGGTGAGTTAGATATCCACCTGACGCACCTCTGGAGTTCATGCGACCGGCCACACGGATGTGGTCATTACAGGCCCCGGCACTTGTGTCGGGGCCTGTTCTATTTCAGGCTGAAACAGAATGATCAGGTCAAAAAAATGTGGGAGCTGGCTTGCCTGCGATGCTGGCACCTCGGTCATTCAGTTGCACCGAGGTGATGCTATCGCAGGCAAGCCAGCTCCCACATTAGGATGGGCGGTGCTTAGAAGTTACTCAGCGTCCAGGTGCATTGGAGTGATCACTCGGCCATCTTTCTCGGCCTGCCCCAGCTGCGCATCGATGAAGTACACGCGGTCATCTTCCAACTGGCCCTTGTCCACCAGGTAATCCTTGATCGTGCTGGCTCGGTCCTGCCCCAACTGGCGCAGTAGCACGTCACTGCCACTCCAGAACTTGATCACACCGTCCTTGAGCTTCGCCGAGCGCTCATCGCTGCCCAGGTCTTTCCATTCGGCCGGGGGTTGCTGTTTGAGGCGGGTGCGGTAGATGCCTTCCAGCAATGGTGCTTTTTCCTTCTCCGGTACCTCAAGCAACGAGGCCTGGGCTGGCACTTTGTCGCCACGGCGCTGGAGGATCTTGTAATAGTTGTATTGGTATTCACGTTCCAGTCGCTGTGCGGCCAGGAACGGCCCGTCGCTGCTGGCGGCGGCTGTGCCTTCAATTTCCAGGCGCAGGGCAGGGCGCTCTTTCAGCGCCTTGGCCAGGGTGTTCAGAGCGCCTTCGGCGTCTTTGTTCAGTTCACTGGAGCCAGCGGCGAACGACACATTGCCCAAGTCTTCAGAGCCGCCACCAGTGACCAGCCCGCCAATGAACTTGAAGGGCGCGGTTGCCGCGCGCACCACGAGGTTGCGCAGGGTTTGCCACACAATCGGCATCACGCTGAATTGCGGGTTGTTCAGGTCGCCGCTTACCGGCAGTTCGATGGAGATCTTGCCATCGGAGTCCTTGAGCAGGGCGACGGCCAGGCGAATCGGTAAGTCGACGGCATCAGAGCTGTCGACTTTTTCACCCAACTGCAGTTGCTCGACCACCACTTTGTTTTCAGCCTTCAACTGGCCTTTGGTGATCACGTAGTGCAGATCGAGATTCAGGCGGCCCTTGCGGATGCGGAAGCCTGCGAATTTACCCGAGTAAGGCGTCAGGTTGGTGAGCTCGACACGCTTGAAGCTGGTGGCGATGTCCAGCGCGGCCATCGGATCAAACGGGTTCACGCTGCCTTTGATCGTCACTGGCGCGTAACGGTCCACCTTGCCCTTGATATCGACGCTGGCCGGTTTGGCCTGGCGACTGTCGATGGTGCCAATCTGGCCGTTGAGCTGTTGAATCGCGGTGGCAAAGTTGGGGGTGAGGCTGAAGTCGGCAAAGTTGGCCGAACCGTCGTTGATCGCGATCTGCCCGATATGAATGCCCAGGGGCTTGTCGTTACTAGCGGCAGGTTTGGCTGCCGACTTGCTGCCGCTGTCGGCCGGCTGCGGAATCAGCAGGTCGTCGATGTTAGTGGTGCGATCTTCGTTGATCATGAAGCGCGCATACGGCTGCAACAGGTTGACCTTGTCGATCGACAGGCTTTGGCCGTGCTGGTAGTTCACGCCCTCTAGCACCAGACGCTGCCACTTGAGGAAGTCGCGGGTCTTCAGGGTGTCCAGGGTATGCAACTGGTCAACCTGGGCGCGGCCGGTGATCTGAAGGGCCAGTGGCTCGGTGCTTTTGAGGTTTACGTCCAGGTTGCTGCCGAGCATGCCGCTGCGCAATTCCAGGCGAATAAACGGGCTGATATAGGCCTGGGCGACCCGCAGGTCGATGTCCTGGGTGTTCACTTTCAGCTTGGCGCTGACCGGGTTGAGGTTAACTTCGCCGGTTGCCTGGATCTTGCCTTGCTTGCCCAGGCCGGTGTCGACCTTCAAGGCGAAGGGGCTCTGGTTGAGGCTGTCGAAGTTCTGTACGTCGACATTCAACGGGCCCAGTTCCAGCGCGACCGCAGGTTTAGCCTGGCGGTCGGCCAAGTGCACCTGATAGTTACGCAGTTGCACGTCCTTGAGCAGCACTTGCCACGGCTTGCTCGGGACCGCCGGTTGCGCCGACGGCGCGTCGGCAGCGATTGGTTCCGGAGTCTTGGCCGGTTTGCTCGGTTGGCTGGCGAACAGCTTCTGCCAATCCAGTTGACCATCGGCCTCACGGGCGGCCCAGGTTTCCAGCTTGTTGCTGCGGATCTTACCGACAATGACCTGCTGCTTGGCCAGGTCTACCGTGGTTTCGCTGACGTCCAGGCGCTCCAGGCGCGCCAGTGGCCGGCCATCGGGGGCCTTTATAGCAAAGGGGGCGATGCTGGCGGCGGTGTTGGTCAGGTTCAGCTCGGTTTCTTTGGCCAGGCTGAATTTGTAGTCAGTGCTGAAGTTGAGCACCCCGTCTTCCAGCACCAGTGGCAGGGCGTCACGTACATACGGCCACCAGGCTTTCATTTTGCCGTCGGTCACCTTCAAGGTGCCTTCGGAGGTGATCGGTACCAGGCTGAAGTTGCCTTTCCAGTCGATCTGGCCACCTTCGGGGCCGGCGGCGACCAGCGTCATGTCGGCATTGTCGTCAGGCAAGGTGCTCAGGTTTTTCAGCTCGAAGTCGAGTTCGTCGTAGAGGAATTCGATGGGCTCGCTGGGGCGTAGGTCCTGGAAGTGCAGGTTGCCGCCCGCCAGCTTGATGCTGTCGATACGCAGTGGGAACGGCTTGGCATCGGGATCGGCCGGGGTTGGCTCGCTCGGTGGCAGTTTGAACAACTGCGCCAGGTTCAGTTGGCCGGACTTGTCGAACAGCAGTTCGGTCTTGGGCTTGTCCAGTTGCACATCGGCCAGGTGCAGGGCGCGGGTCCAGAGGCTGTCGATCTGCAGGTTGGCGTAGAGGCGTTCGAAACCTACTTGCTCTTTGCCTGGCTCGCCGATCTTCAGGCCCCACAGCGTCAGTTCCAGGCTGAAGGGGTTGAGCTCGATGCGCTCGATTCGCGACGGCACCGTGGCGTAATTGGCCAACTGTTGGTTGGCAATGCGAAGGGCGATGCCGGGTAATATCAGAAAGCCCAGCAAGCTGTACAAAGCAAGGGCGGTCAACAAGGCGCCTACGGCGCGGATCAATCCTTTGGGCATGGGTGAACGCCATCTATGTCGAACGAGAGTGCCTTGGAGTATGGCACGGGAATTCGGTTCCGAAGAACCGTGGGCGCTGGGAAACTTCCTACAAATGCAGGATCAGCGTCTTCAGCGGAGGCTGTTGGTCTCTGGAGGGAAAGTCGGCTCCAGGTGTTATAACCTGCCATTCGCGCACCGGGCGCCCGGCTTTTTCTGCGCAGCGCAGCACCTGCTCACGCCAGTCTTCCATGCTGACCTTTGCCAGGTTGTTGCAGCAAATCAGCACGCCATTGTCGGCGGTGGCCAGCAGTGCGGGTTTGAGCAGGCTTTGATAGTCGCGCAACAAATCGACCGTGCCGAAGGCGCTCTTGGCCCAGGCGGGAGGATCGAGCAGTACCAGGTCGTACTGGCGTTGCTCCAGGCGCGGATAGCTCGGCAGCTTCTGCCCGCGCCGCTGGGTGATGGGCAGGCCCGCCAGTTGGCGAATGGCCGGGAAGTAATCGGACTGTACAAACTCCATGCTCGGCAACTGCGGGTTGAGCTGGCCGTTTTCACGCCCCACTGCCAGGTTGCCCTCGGCAAAATCCAGGTTGCACACCTCGCGTGCGCCGCCCGCTGCCGCGCTCAAACCCACACCGCACGTGTAAGCGAACAGGTTCAGCACGCTTTTGCCGGCGCTGTGGTCCTTGACCCAGCCCCGGGTGTTGCGCAGGTCGAGGAACAGCAGTGGGTCTTGCCCGGCGTGGCGCCCGCGCACACGGTAGTTGAGGCCCCACTCGTGGCCGACCAGGTCTTCCAAGGCGCCAGGCTCCGCACGGTACACCGTGTCTTCGCGGTCGATGCGCGAGTTGCCGCGGGCACGGTCGTTGTACACCAGCAACAATTCCAGGCCCATGTATTGGTTGATCAGTTGGTGCAGGTCCAGCAGGTCTGCCGTTTCCAGGGACTGGTGGAAGCTTTGTACCAGCAATTGCGGGCCGTAGCGGTCGATGGTCAAGCCGCCGGCGCCTTCCTGGCTGCCGTGAAACAGCCGATAGCAGTCCGTACCCTGGGCGTGCAGCGTGTTGATCAGGTCTTGGCGGTGATCGAGGGCGGCGCGCAGCGCCTGATTCAAGGGAGTCATGGAGCGCGCCTTGCTGGTAGATGAATAAGAAAAATGGGGCGCGAAGTTTAACAGCTAACCCCGGCCTGCACAGGCCGGGGATAATCCTGGCGCTATCGGTTGAGGCGTTTGTCGATCAAACCGTCCACCACGCTGGGGTCTGCCAGGGTCGAGGTGTCGCCCAGGCTGTCCAGTTCGTTACAGGCGATTTTGCGCAAGATGCGCCGCATGATCTTGCCGGAGCGGGTTTTCGGCAGGGCAGGGGCCCATTGGATCAATTCCGGTTTGGCGAAGCTGCCAATCTCCTTGCTGACCAATTCCAACAGGTGCTTTTTCAACGCGTCGCTGGGTTCGACGCCATTCATGGGGGTGACAAAAGCGTAGATACCCTGGCCCTTGACGTCGTGGGGGTAGCCCACCACGGCGGCTTCGGCGACCTGATCATGCAGCACCAGGGCGCTCTCCACTTCAGCGGTGCCGATGCGATGGCCCGAGACGTTGATCACATCGTCGATCCGCCCGGTGATCCAGTAGTCGCCGTCTTCATCGCGCCGTGCGCCATCCCCGGTGAAGTAGTAGCCGGGGTAGGGCTTGAAGTAGGTGTCGATCATGCGCTGCGGGTCGCCGTAGACGCTGCGAATCTGCCCCGGCCAGCTTGATCTGATGGCGAGTACACCACTGCCGGCGCCACTGATTTCCTTGCCCTGTTCATCGAGCAACACTGGTTGTACGCCGAACATGGGCTGTGTCGCGCAGCCCGGTTTGATGCGCTGGGCGCTGACCAGCGGGCTGAGCATGATGCCGCCGGTTTCGGTCTGCCACCAGGTATCGACAATCGGGCAGCGCTGTTCGCCGACGGCGTTGAAATACCAGTCCCAGGCTTCCGGGTTGATCGGCTCGCCCACGCTGCCCAGCAGGCGCAGGCTGGCGCGGGATGTGCTCTGCAGCGGGCCGTGTCCTTCACGCATCAGGGCGCGCAGGGCGGTGGGCGCGGTATAGAAAATATTCACCTGATGTTTATCGATGACCTGCCAGAAGCGCGAACTGTCCGGATAACTCGGCACGCCTTCGAACATCAGCGAGGTGGCGCCATTGGCCAGCGGGCCGTAGACGATATAGCTGTGGCCGGTGACCCAGCCCACGTCGGCGGTGCACCAGAACACTTCGCCTTCCTGGTAATCGAGCACGTACTTGAAGGTCATCGCCGCTTGCAGCAGGTAGCCAGCGGTGGTGTGCAACACGCCTTTGGGTTTGCCGGTGCTGCCGGAGGTATAGAGGATGAACAGCGGGTCTTCAGCGTCCATCGGCTCGGGTGGGCAGTTGTCGCTGGCGGCGTCCAGGGCAGCTTGGTACTTGAGGTCGCGGCCCTCGTGCCAATTCACGCTCGCCCCGGTGCGCTCCACTACCAGTACCGTGCTGACGTTCGGACAACTGGCCAGGGCTTTGTCGACGTTATGTTTCAACGCCACGGGCTTGCCACCGCGTACGCCCTCGTCGGCGGTGATCACGGTGCGGCAATCAGCGTCGAGGATGCGGTCGCGCAGGGCGTCAGGAGAGAAACCACCAAACACCACCGAGTGCACTGCGCCAATTCGCGTGCAGGCCAGCATGGCGTAGGCCGCCTCGGGGATCATCGGCATGTAGATGCATACCCGATCACCTTTGTTCACGCCTCGGCTTTTCAACACATTGGCCAGACGGCTGACGTTTTGGTGCAGTTGACGGTAAGTAATCGTGCAGGATTTTGACGGATCGTCGCCTTCCCAGATGAAGGCCGGCTGATCGGCGCGTTGCGCCAGGTGGCGGTCGATGCAGTTGTAGCTGACGTTCAACTGACCGCCGGCAAACCATTGGGCGGCACCGGTGTGGATGTCTGACTGCTGCACGCTGTGCCAAGGTTTTATCCAGTCGAGAAAGCCCTTGGCCTGTTCGGCCCAGAAGGTGTCTGGCTGGTCGATGGATTGGCGATAGAGGCGCTGGTAGTCCTCTTGACTGAGCTGCGCAGCCCGGCGGACGGCATCGGCGGTGGGAAAGGTGCTGATATCGAACATGAGCGCTCCTTATTCTTGTTTTTGCGACAAGTCATAAAGATGCACCCTGGGACGGGAGGGTTCAAGGCCAACGTCCAAACGCACGTTGACCTTGAATGAACGGCTTCAGCCGCGGTGACGACCGCGGAAGTAGTTGATCAGGCCCTGGGTCGAAGCATCTTCGGCCAAGGTTTCTTCGGCGCCGGTCAGGCGGTTGTACACGCCTTTGCCCAGCTCCTTGCCCAGTTCAACGCCCCATTGGTCGAAGGCATTGATGCCCCACACCACGCTCTGCACGAACACCTTGTGTTCATACATCGCCACCAGCGCGCCCAGGCGGCGCGGGCTGATGCGCTCGACCACCAGGGTGTTGCTCGGCCGGTTACCCGGTATCACCTTGTGCGGTGCCAGCTTCTGTACTTCGGCTTCCGGCAGGCCCTTCTCACGCAGCTCGGTTTCGGCCTCGCTGCGGGTCTTGCCGAGCATCAGCGCCTGGCTCTGGGACAGGCAGTTGGCGTACAGCCACTGGTGATGATCAGAGACCGGGTTGAAGCTGACGATCGGCACAATGAAGTCGGCCGGGATCAGTTGAGTCCCTTGGTGCAGCAACTGGTGGTAAGCGTGCTGGCCGTTGCAGCCTACGCCGCCCCAGATCACCGGGCCGGTATCGGTGGACACTGGCGTACCGTCCTGGCGCACGCTCTTGCCATTGGATTCCATGTCCAACTGCTGCAAATGCTTGGTGATGTTACGCAGGTAATGGTCGTACGGCAGGATCGCATGGCTCTGCGCACCCCAGAAGTTGCCGTACCACACCCCCAGCAAGCCCAGCAGCACGGGCATGTTGGCTTCGAACGGCGCGTTCAGGAAGTGCTGGTCCATGGTGTAGGCACCCGACAGCAGTTCCTTGAAGTTGGACATGCCGATAGCCAGGGCAATTGGCAAGCCGATGGCAGACCACAGCGAGTAGCGCCCACCGACCCAGTCCCACATTGGGAAGATGTTTTCTTCGCGAATACCGAAAGCCACGGCCGCGGCATTGTTGCTCGAGACGGCGATGAAGTGGCGATACAGCTCGGCTTCCGAGCCCCCCTGGGCCAGGTACCAGGCGCGGGCGGCCTGGGCGTTTTTCAGGGTTTCCAGGGTGTTGAAGGATTTGGACGAGACGATAAACAGCGTGGTCTCGGCGCGCAGCTTCATGGTCAGTTCGTGGAACTCGCTGCCGTCGATGTTCGCCAGGTAGTGGCAACGCACGCCTTTATGGGCGTAGGACAGCAAGGCCTCCGAGACCAGTTCCGGGCCGAGGAATGAGCCACCGATACCGATGTTCACCACGTCGGTGATCGGCTTCTCGGTGTAGCCGCGCCACAGGCCGTCGTGGATACGGCCGACCAGGTCAGTGATCTGGTTCAGCACCTTGTGCACGTCCGGCATGATGTTCACGCCGTTGACCGACAGCTTGTCGCCCACCGGGCGGCGCAGGGCGGTGTGCAGGGCAGGGCGGCCCTCGGAGGAGTTGACCGGTTCGCCAGCGTACTGCGCGTCGATCGCCGCCTTGAGATTGACTTCCTTGGCCAGGCCCACTAACAGGTCGCGGGTTTCGCTGGTGATCAGGTTTTTCGAGTAATCGAGGAAAAGTCCGCAGCTGCTCAAGGTGAACTGGGAAAAACGCTGAGGATCGGCATTGAACGCCTCGCGCATGCTGAAATCCTGCATGGCTTGGCGATGTTGAACAAGCGCTTGCCAGGCGGGCAGCGCGGTAACGTCATGAGGGGTGCGGTAGTACGCCATCGCTGCGGGTTTCCTTTTATTACGGGGACTGCCTTTAGGACACTTCAAAGCCCGGAACATCCAGTCTTATCGCAAGGATTGGGTTCCAGACAGCGCTAACCATAGCGCAGGGCAGTTACATTAAACCTAGCGTGTGGATATGTCTTGGCTTTGTCTGCGCTGTGGCCGGTACTTTTTTATACCGGCACAGCCGTCGGGGCAACAGGTTGAGGTAAAGCGGGCGTCAGGCGAGGTTCAGGTGCAGGTTATCGATGAGGCGTGTTGCCCCCAGATAAGCGGCGACCAGGATCACCACATCGCGATCTTCAGCCGTGGCCGGGCGCAGATGCACGCCTTGGCGCACTTCCAGGTAGTCCATGCGCAGCCCTGCGGCTTCAATCTGCTGGATGTGCTCAGCGCGAAGCCTGGCAAAATCGTGATCGCCGCTTTTGATGGCCGTGGCGATCTGGCTGAGGGCGCGGTACAGCACTGGCGCGACCGCCCTTTGCTCATCGGTGAGGTAGCCGTTGCGTGATGACAGCGCGAGGCCGTCCTCGGCGCGCACGGTAGGCTCGCCGATGATCTGGATCGGCATGTTCAGGTCGCGGACCATGGCGCGGATCACCGCCAACTGCTGGTAGTCCTTCTGGCCAAATACGGCCATGTCCGGCTGGACCATGTTGAACAGCTTGCTGACCACCGTGGCCACCCCTTCAAAGTGCCCTGGGCGGCTGGCGCCGCACAAGCCTTCGGACAGCTGAGGCACGCTGACGCGGGTCTGGCCGTTCATGCCGTCGGGGTACATTTCCTCGACCGTGGGCGCGAACAGCAGGTTGCAGCCGGCCTGCAGGAGTTTTTCCTGATCGGCGGCCAACGTGCGCGGGTATTTGTCCAGGTCTTCGCCAGCACCGAATTGCAGCGGGTTGACGAAAATGCTCGCCACCACGAAATCCGCTTGCTGCGCGGCCTTGGTCACCAGGGTGGCGTGGCCGCTGTGCAGGTTGCCCATGGTGGGTACAAAGCCGATGCGCTTGCCGGCGCTACGGGCGTGGGTTACGGCAGCCCGCAGTTCGCGGACGGTTTTAACGGTGTTCATGCCGAGAATCCGTGTTCAACGCCTGGGAACGTCACGTTTTTGACTTCGCTGACGTAGGCGCTCAGGGCGGCGTGGATGCTGTCCTGGCCAGCCATGAAGTTCTTCACGAACTTGGGCACGTGGCCGGTGATCGACAGGCCGAGCATGTCGTGCAGGACCAGCACCTGGCCGTCGGTGGCGGAACCGGCGCCAATCCCGATCACGGGCACTTTGACGGCCTGGGTGATTTCGGCAGCCAGTTCGCTAGGCACGCACTCCAGCAGAATCATCGCTGCACCGGCCTGTTCCAGGGCGATGGCATCGGCGCGCATCTGGCGGGCCTGGGCTTCATTGCGGCCCTGGACCTTGTAGCCACCGAGGATATTCACCGACTGCGGTGTCAGGCCCATGTGCGCGCACACTGGCACGCCGCGCTCGGCCAGCAACCGGATCGACTCGGCCAGCCACACGGCACCTTCGACTTTGATCATGTGCGCGCCGGCCTGCATCAGCTTGCCGGCGTTCAGGAAGGTTTGCTCAAGGGTGGCGTAACCCATGAACGGCAGGTCCGCGATAATAAAGGCGCCATCGTTGCCACGCTTGACGCTGGCGGTGTGGTAGGCGAGTTCATCGGTGGTCACAGGCAGCGTGCTGTCATTCCCTTGAAGAACCATGCCCAGGGAGTCGCCCACCAGCAGCACTTCGACTCCAGCCTGGCAGCTGGCGTGGGCGAAAGTGGCGTCATAGCAGGTCAGCATGGTGATTTTTTCACCTTTGAGCTTGAGGCTCTGCAAGGTGGTCAGGGTAATGTCTGGCATGAAAGGGTCCTCGTTCAGGCGCTTGGAAACAGCGAGTAACGCGCGTGAGTCTTCGTTTATACAGGCGCACTGTCTTGAAAGCAGTGCTTATAAGGCCTGGATTGCGCCCTGTCGCGCCGGGTTGGCGGCAGCGGGACGCCTATAGTCGTGAGGAGGACACGGGAAGTCAATTGGATGTGTTACCGCATTGTTACGATGGCGGTGTTACCGCTGTTACTGACGCGATTGTAGGAGCGAGCTTGCTCGCGAAGAAACCATAGGCGCCGCGTTTAATCAGGCTGAGCGCGTTATCGTTGGTGATTTTCGCGAGCAAGCTCGCTCCTACAGAGGTAGGCGTTCCAGGCCGACGAACGGGCAGGCGGTGAGCAGGTCGCTCAAACGCTGGCCGTCAGGTAGCTGCAGGTCGGCGGGCGCCAACTCAGCCAACGGATACAGCACAAACGCGCGCAGATGCATCTGGTAATGCGGCACCTTGAGGCGCGGCTCGTCGATCAGGCGATCACCGAACAGCAGGATATCCAGGTCCAAGGTGCGCGGGCCCCAGCGTTCCAGGCGTTCGCGGCCCTGATCGTTCTCGATGGCTTGCAGCGCATCAAGCAGGTCCAATGGCGCCAGGCGACTGTCCAGCGCCGCAACGGCGTTGGTGTAGCGCGGTTGGCCTGGCAGCAGTGAATCGCTTTGATAGAAGGCGGACACCCCGGCGAGGTGGGTGCCAGGCAGTTGCGCCAGCGCCTCGATCGCGCTGCGCAATTGTTGTTGCGGGGCAGCCAGGTTGCTGCCCATGCCGATGTAGATACGTTCCACGTTTATTCGCCCGCAGCGCCCGAGGCATCGGCACTGCTGCGTTTACGCTTGGTGCCGCTACGGCGACGCTTTTTCGGCCCTTCGCCGGCGCTATCGCCTTTGCTGCCCAGCTCACGAATCATTTCGCGGCGCTGGCTGTCATTGGCGTCCTGATAATCGGTCCACCATTCGCCCAGGCCATCGGTCTGCTCGCCCGCGCTTTCACGTAGCAGCAGGAAGTCGTAGCCGGCACGGAAACGCGGGTTGTCCAGCAACAGATCGGCGCGCTTGCCGCTGCGGCGTGGCAGGCGCTCCTGCATGTCCCAGATTTCGCGGATCGGCATGGTGAAACGTTTAGGGATGGCGATGCGTTGGCACTGTTCGGCGATCAGCTCGTGAGCCGCTTCCTGCATGGCCGGGATCGGCGGCATGCCACGGTCCTGCAGGCGCAGGACGCGTTTGGGCAGGGCCGGCCACAACAAGGCGGCAAACAGGAATGCCGGGGTCACCGGTTTGTTCTGCTTGATGCGCAGGTCGGTGTTGATCAAGGCTTCGCTGATCAAGGTGTGGGTGTACGTCGGGTTGTACTCCAAGGCCTCGGCGCTGGCCGGGAACAGGGGGTCGAACAACTGCAAGTCCACCAGCATTTCAAAGGTGTCGGCGGCGTAGCCCGAAAGGAACAGCTTGAGCACTTCTTCAAACAGGCGTGCCGAGGGGATTTCCCGCAGCATCGGCGCCAGTTCGCGAATCGGCGCGGCGGTGTGTTTTTCGATGCCGAAGTTGAGCTTGGCGGCGAATCGCACGGCACGCAGCATGCGCACCGGGTCTTCCTGATAGCGCTGCGTAGGATCGCCGATCAGCCGGATCAGGTTGTTGCGAATGTCGTGTACGCCGTTGGCGTAATCGAGGATGCGCTCGCTGACCGGGTCGTAATACAAGGCGTTGATGGTGAAGTCGCGACGTTGCGCGTCCTCTTCCAGGGTGCCATACACGTTATCGCGCAGGATGCGCCCGCTCTCGTTGCGGGAAGACTGGTTAGTGTCCTCCTCTTCATCGTTTTGCGGGTGACCGGCGCGGAACGTTGCGACCTCGATGATTTCGCGACCAAAGTGGATATGCACCAGCTTGAAGCGCCGGCCGATGATTCGTGCATTACGAAACTCGGCGCGCACTTGTTCAGGCGTGGCGCTGGTGGCGACGTCGAAATCCTTGGGCGTGATGTTGAGCAGCATGTCGCGTACGCAACCACCCACCAGGTAGGCCTGGTAGCCGGCGTTCTGCAAACGTTCGACGATGTTCACTGCATAACGGCTGAATTGAGCGCGCTGCAGCGAATGCTGGCTGCTATTGAGCACTTCAGGCGTGCTGCGTTTGTGTTGCGTTCGACGCAAGGGAGAACGGAATGACTGGAACAACTTCTTCAGCATGGGATGCACTGTTTGAAGGAATGTTCGGCCATAACGAAGAATGACCGCATGATGGGCGGGGATTCTAGCATTTAGTCAGGGGATGGTGTAGGAACAAGCTAAAGGCATTGCGCCATAAGCGTTTGAAGGTCAAATCCCGGAAACTACAAGGGGAGCCGAAGCTCCCCCAGAAGTAGTTGCGTGCTCTATTTTTATTATTGATGTCGGGCTTCTTGTTTTTGTTGATCGCCCTCGCCACGAAGCTTCACCTTCATGACACTCCCAATCGGGAGCCAAGAGCAAACGGATTGCTTTGGTCGCTGTGTTGCTGATCTACGATCCAACCAGTTCAGGCTCTGCCTTAGGGCAGTTTTTGTTGTTCTCGGCCTGGTTGCGGGGCAAGCCCCAAATGCAACGCCTCTCCAAAAGAATCAGTTAGCTGCGCCTCCGCCGTGTTGTTTTTGTTATGCGTGAGTCGATTCGTCTTATTTTTATTGTCTTGTACAAAGCTTGTTATTGTTTTTGTACTAAGCATATAGCAGGGTGCGTGCCAACTTTTGCGCCGTCCAGCAAAACCGGGGGTTTGGGCTGGTTTCGCCAGATTGAGGGCCAAAAAAAAGCCGGGGCTTCGTTACCGTAAGCCCCGGCTTTTGTTACGTGAAAATTCAGCGGTAACAGTTTTTTCACATCAGCAGGTGTTACCTGTGGGGCTGCACCCTCAGCTTTCGCTGGCCACCCCGGTCTTGCGCCGCGGAATGCCCAGGCGCTGACGCCGTTCCCACAGGCATTTGCGACTCACGCCCAGCTTGCGTGCCAGCTCTGTCTCGGTCATATGGTCCTGATGCTCGAGCACGAAGTGCTGGAAGTAGTCTTCCAGTGACAAATCTTCCGTCGGTTCATGGCTGGTATTGCTACCGCTGCCCTGCTGCGGGGACAGGCCAATGAAGTCGTCGTCATCCAGGTCGCTGAGCTCAATGTCGATGCCCAGCAACTCGGCGGAAATCTCCGGGCTCTCCGACAGAATCACGGCGCGCTCGACGGCGTTCTCCAGCTCGCGCACGTTCCCTGGCCACGAGTAGTGACGGATCGCCTGTTCGGCGTCCGCGGCAAACTTCAGGTCGGTGCGGTCAATGCGTGCGCCTTGACGCAACAGGAACGCGTTGGCGATTTCGTTGACGTCGGCGCCACGCTCGCGCAGGGCCGGCAGTTTGAGCGCGATGACATGCAGGCGGTAATACAAGTCCTCACGGAACTGGCCGATCTTGGCCAGGCTCTTGAGGTCACGGTGTGTCGCCGCGATCAATCGAACATCGACCTTCTGCGATTGCACCGAGCCGACCCGGCGAATTTCGCCTTCCTGCAGCACGCGCAGCAAACGCGCCTGGGCTTCCAGGGGCAACTCGCCAATTTCATCGAGGAACAACGTGCCGCCGTCCGCGGCCTCCACCAGGCCCGCACGCCCGGCGCTGGCGCCGGTGAACGCACCTTTCTCGTGGCCGAACAGCTCGGATTCGATCAGGGATTCGGGGATCGCCGCGCAGTTCACCGAGATCATCGGCGCCTTGGCGCGCTTGGACAGGTTGTGCAGGGCGCGGGCCACCAGTTCTTTGCCGGTGCCCGATTCCCCCTGGATCAATACATTGGAGTCGGTTGGCGCCACCTTGCGGATCTTGCTGTACAAGTCCTGCATCGGAGGGCAGGAGCCGATGATGCCGATCTCGCCATTGCTGTTGTTGGCGCCTGGTTTTTCGGCGCCGCTGGTCTTGCCGGTGGGGCGTGGCTCGGCAGGCGCACTGCTGGCCGACACACGGTCACGCAGGATGCGGGCCACGGCCTGGAGCATCTCGTCGTGATCGAAGGGCTTGGCGATGTAATCCACCGCGCCCATCTTCATCGAGTCCACCGCCGAGCGCAGGCTGGCGTAGCTGGTCATGATCAGCACCGGGGTGCCCTGGCCCAGCTTGATCAGCTCGGTGCCCGGGGCGCCTGGCAGGCGCAGGTCACTGACAATCAGGTCGAACGTGGGAATGCTGAATCGCTCTTGGGCTTCCTGCACCGAGCCGGCTTCGCTGACCTGGTACTGATTACGTTCAAGCAGGCGACGCAAGGCAGAGCGGATAATGGTTTCGTCTTCGACGATCAAAATGTGCGGCATTGATTCAATTCTCTCGACGGTCTCAGTTCACAGCGGACGTCGCTTCGACATGACGCGGCAAGGTCACCCGGATACGGGTGCCGCGTTGGCTTTGTGTGTCAGCCGGGCTGTCGATGGTGATTTGTCCATAATGCTCTTCAACGATGGAATAGACCAGTGCAAGGCCCAGACCGGTACCTTCACCGGGGTCCTTGGTGGTGAAGAAGGGTTCGAACAATCGGTCCATGATGTTCTGTGGAATGCCGCTGCCTTCGTCTTCCACGATCAGGTCGACCGTGTGCTCGAAAGCCTCGCTCTTGACGCGTACAGCACTGCCGGCCGGCGACGCGTCGCGGGCGTTGGACAGCAGGTTGATCAGCACCTGGGCCAGGCGTTGTGAGTCGCCATCGACCCAATGCTCCGGATCGCACAGGTTAAAGAACTGTACTTCGAAATTGCGCCGGTTCAAGGCCAACAGCCCAATGGCATCCTGGGCCACTTCGGCCAGGCACACCGCTTCGTCCTGATTCTGATGGGCGCCGGAGTGGGCAAAGCTCATCAACGACTGGACGATGCGTGAAACCCGCTTGGTCTGTTCAAGGATTTGCCCGCTGATTTCGGTGATTTCCCCGTCTTCTTCACGCTCTTCCCGCAGGTTTTGCGCCAGGCAGGCGATACCGGTGATCGGGTTACCGATTTCATGAGCCACGCCGGCGGCCAGGCGCCCAATGCTGGCCAGGCGTTCGGAGTGCACCAGCTTGTCTTCGAGCATCTGTGTATCGGTCAAATCTTCTACCAGCAGCACCAGGCCGCTGTTACCCGGCGCCAGGGGCTCGTCGATGGCCGCTTTGTGCAAGTTGAGCCAGCGGGTCTGGCCGTCGAGGGCCAAGTGCTGTTTGTGCAAGTGCTCGTCTGGCAGGTTGATGAAACCCTGCAGCAGCTCTTTCCAGGGATCGCCCAGGGTATTGAGGCGCGAACCCACCACCCGCTGGGCGGCGATGCCGGTGAGTTCTTCCATGGCCTTGTTCCACATCAGGATTTCCTGGTCCTTGGCCAGGGAACACACGCCCATCGGCAGTTCCTGCAGAGTCTGGCGGTGGTAACGGCGCAGGGCATCGAGTTCGGCCGCCAGGCCCGTGAGGCGCGAGTGGTAATCCTCAAGCCGGCTTTCGATGAAGTGGATGTCTTCGGTGACGTAGTTTTCGCCACCGGCCTTGTAGGGCAAGAAGGTTTCCACCATGTCCTGGGACACGCTCGGCCCCATCAACCCGGACAGGTTGGCTTCGATACGGTCCCGCAGGCGGCGCAGGGCATAGGGGCGGCGCTCGTCAAATGGCAGGTAGAGGTCGCGCAGCGCCTGTTCAACTTCCTTTTGTGCGGCCTTGGCACCCAGGGGCTTGGCCAGTTGTGTGGCGAACTCCTGGGGCGAGGCCGCATGCAGTTCGCGGCGTTGCGGGCGGCGCACGTTATCCACCGCACAGGCTTCGGCGGCGCTGGTTTCTTCGGCGCTGGCGTTGGTGAACAGCGAGATCAGGGTAAACATCAGTACGTTGGCGGCCAGCGAGGCGATGGCAGCCATGTGCCAACTGGTGTCGTCCAGCACGTAAATCATGTTCAGCAACGGGATATAGAAGCCCTGCAAGTTGCCGACCAGCGGTAACAGCATGGTCACGGTCCACACCAGGATCCCGGCCAGCAGCCCGGCAATAAAGCCACGGCGATTGGCGGTCGGCCAGTACAGCACCGACAACACGCCCGGCAGGAACTGCAAGGTGGCGACAAACGCGACGATGCCGAGGTTGGCCAGGTCTTGCCCGGCGCCCAGCAGCAGATAAAACGCGTAGCCGGCCATGATGATCGCGACGATCAGCGCGCGTCGGGTCCATTTCAACCAACGGTAGATATTACCCTCGGCTGGCGGCTGGTACAGCGGCAGTACCAAGTGGTTGAGCGCCATGCCCGAGAGTGCCAGCGTGGTGACGATGATCAACCCGCTGGCGGCCGACAACCCCCCGACATAGGCCAGCAGCGCCAGAGCCGGGCTGTTGGCGGCAATACCGATGCCCAGGGTGAAATACTCAGGGTTGGTGGTGGCCCCCAGTTTCAGGCCGGCCCACAGGATCAGCGGCACCGCCAGGCTCATCAGCAACAGGAACAGCGGCAAGCCCCAGCTGGCGCTGACCAGCGAGCGCGGGTTGAGGTTCTCGGTGAAGGTCATGTTGTACATGTGCGGCATCACGATCGCCGAGGCGAAGAACACCAGCAGCAGCGTTCGCCATGGGCCTTCCTGCAATGGCGTATGCAAGGCGGCGAGGGCGGTCTGGTTTTGCAGCAGCCACAGCTCCAGCTGTTGCGGCCCGTCGAACACGCCGTAAAGCGCATAAAGGCCGACGCCGCCGATGGCGATCAGCTTGATGACCGACTCAAAGGCAATCGCAAACACCAGGCCCTGGTGTTTCTCGCGGGTGGCGATATGGCGAGAACCAAAGAAGATGGTGAACAAGGTGATCAGCGCGCAGAACGCCAGGGCAACCCGATGTTGCACGGGCTCGCGGGTCAGGATGCTGATGGAGTCGGCCACCGCCTGGATCTGCAGGGCCAGCAACGGCAGCACGCCGATCAACATGAAGATGGTGGTCAGCGCGCCGGCCCAGGTGCTGCGAAAGCGAAAGGCAAACAGGTCTGCCAGGGAGGACAGTTGGTAAGTCCGGGTGATTTTCAGGATCGGATACAGCAGCACCGGCGCCAGCAGGAACGCGCCGGACACCCCCAGGTAACTGGAGAGAAAGCCGTAGCCGTACTGATAGGCCAGCCCCACCGTGCCGTAGAACGCCCAGGCACTGGCGTAGACGCCCAGGGACAAGGTGTAGGTCAGCGGATGGCGAATGATCGCCCGCGGAATCATTCCGCGCTCACTGATCCAGGCCACGCCGAATAACGCAGCCAGGTAGGCGGCGCTGATCAGCAGCATCTGGGTGAGACTAAAGCTCATCGGCATCTTTTTGGCTCTGCAGGATGAAGGTCACGACGATCAGGATCAGCCATAGCAGATAAGGGCGATACCAGGCGCCCGTGGCGTCGATCCACCAATCCATGATGGCGGGGGAGAACAGGTAGATCCCGACGACCAGCAGCAGGACCAAACGATAGATGTACATGTTGGCCTCTGATTAAAAATCTGCCGCGATGTTAACGGATGATGGGCAACCTGCAAGCGCCTTCAACTCAATTGCGCTTCGGCCAGGGTCAGTGTGCGTGGGATGCGGGTGGCGTCCCAGTGTGCAATGCCCCAATCCAGCAGTTCTCGTGGGCTGGCGTACTGCAACTGCGCGTCGGGCTGTTGGCCAAGGGCACGCAGCGCTCTAAGCAGCAAAGGCGTGGCCTGGTCGGCTGTCAACGGTGGAGAGCGGTAGGACTTACCCAGCTTGTTGCCGTCTGGCTGCACGATCAGCGGCACGTGCAAGTAACGGGGTTGGCGCAGGCCGAGCAGTTCTTGCAAGTAAAGCTGGCGCGGCGTGGAGTCGAGCAGGTCGGCGCCGCGTACGATATCGGTTACACCTTGCCAGGCGTCGTCGAGCACCACCGCCAGTTGGTAGGCGTAGAGGCCATCGCGCCGACGAATGATGAAGTCGCCGGCATCGCGCCCCAGATGTTGCCGGAACTCGCCCTGGACGCGGTCGACAAAGTGATATTCCAACTCGGGCACGCGCAGGCGGATCGCGGCATCCTGCTGTTCGTGGCCGGCATTGCGGCACAAGCCTGGGTAAATCCCGTTGTAGGGCTCCAATTGCTTGCGCGAGCAGGTGCAGGCGTAGGCCAGGCCGTGGTTGAACAGGTCGTTGAGCACTTTAGCGTAGGCATCATGCCGCTCGCTCTGGCGAACCAGTTCGCCATCCCATTCAAAGCCATAGCTTTCCAGCGCATGCAGGATCGCCGCCTGAGCGCCGGGCTCTTCACGGGGAGGGTCAAGGTCTTCCATGCGCATCAACCAACGGCCGTGGTGGGCGCGTGCATCGAGGTAGGAGGCGAGGGCGGCAACCAGGGAACCGAAGTGCAAATGGCCGCTGGGTGTGGGGGCGAAACGCCCAATATAGGTAGAGGCTGTCATGGCCCGGATACTACTGCATAACCGGTAAACGCCAGAAACAAAAATGGAGCGTTCGCACGCTCCATTCGTTCAGCTCGGCAAAGTTACTTGCCGACCTGTTTTTCCTTGATTTCAGCCAAGGTCTTGCAGTCTACGCACAGGTCCGCGGTTGGACGGGCTTCCAGTCGGCGAATACCGATTTCGACGCCGCAGGATTCACACCAGCCGTATTCTTCGTCTTTGATCAGTTGCAGGGTCTTGTCGATCTTCTTGATCAACTTGCGCTCGCGATCGCGGGCGCGCAGTTCGAGGGCGAACTCTTCTTCCTGGCTGGCGCGATCGGCCGGGTCAGGGAAGTTGGCCGCTTCATCCTTCATATGGTCAACCGTACGGTCGACTTCCTGCATCAAGTCCTGTTTCCACTTGTTGAGGATCTTGGTGAAGTGCTCGCGCATGGGCTCGCCCATGTACTCCTCGCCCTTTTTTTCGACATAGGGTTCGAAGCCGCCGAGGCCTTGAGTCTGCTGTTGCTTTGCTTGGGTGGACATGAATAGACCGCCTCTCACTCTTCTAATCCATTGCGCAGGATTGCAACGTCACCGACACCTGCCGGCCCTGCGGCTGCAAGCGGGCGAACTTACCAGATAGATTCAGGGTGCGCTACTCCCGGTTGTCGAGGCCCAAGGCAAAGGGGTTGCAAACTGCAGCAGCCCGCCATGACTGGGTATGTATCGCCTCGAATGTTGATTTTAGCTGTTTTACGAGCGCGCGCAGGGTGCACTTGCAGCCCCAATCAGGCAATAGAGCATGTTTTACCGTGAGGGTTCGGTAGAATCCAGATTTTGTCCTCACCGTCTAAGGAAGGCTAATGGCTCAGCCCTACAGTGCGCGTAGTCGCGCCATCGAACCTTTTCATGTCATGGCGTTACTGGCGCGTGCCAATGAGCTGCAGGCCGCCGGTCACGACGTGATCCACCTGGAAATCGGCGAGCCTGACTTCACCACCGCCGAACCGATCATCCAGGCCGGCCAAGCCGCGTTGGCAAACGGTAAGACGCGCTACACCGCCGCCCGTGGCTTGCCGGAGTTGCGCGAAGCCATCAGTGGTTTCTACCAGCAACGCTACGGTTTGAGCATCGACCCGCAGCGCATCCTGGTCACCCCCGGTGGCTCCGGCGCGTTATTGCTGGCCAGCAGCTTGCTGGTGGATCCGGGTAAGCACTGGCTGCTGGCGGACCCAGGCTACCCCTGCAACCGACACTTCCTGCGCCTTGTGGAAGGCGCGGCGCAGTTGGTGCCGGTCGGACCAGACGTACGCTACCAGTTGACCGCCGATCTGGTGGCCAGGCATTGGGACCAGGACAGTGTCGGCGCACTGGTGGCGTCGCCCGCCAACCCCACCGGCACGATCCTCACCCGGGACGAGTTGGCTGGGCTGTCGGGCGCCATCAAGGCGCGCAACGGTCACCTGGTGGTCGACGAGATTTATCACGGACTCACCTACGGCACCGACGCCGCCAGCGTGCTGGAAGTCGATGATGACGCCTTTGTCCTGAATAGTTTTTCGAAGTATTTCGGCATGACCGGCTGGCGCCTCGGTTGGCTGGTGGCGCCCCCTGAAGCGGTGGGTGAGTTGGAGAAGTTGGCGCAGAACCTCTACATCAGTGCGCCAAGCATGGCCCAACATGCCGCCTTGGCTTGTTTCACCCCGCAAACTCTGGAGATTCTGGAGCAGCGCCGTGCCGAATTTGGTCGCCGCCGAGACTTCCTGCTGCCGGCTCTGCGTGAGCTGGGGTTCGGTATCGCAGTGGAGCCCGAGGGAGCCTTTTATCTGTATGCCGATATCAGCGCGTTCGGCGGCGATGCCTTCGCGTTTTGCCGTCATTTCCTCGAAACCGAGCATGTGGCCTTTACGCCCGGGTTGGATTTCGGTCGCTACCAGGCGGGGCACCATGTGCGTTTTGCCTACACGCAAAACCTCGATCGGCTGCAAGAAGCGGTGGAGCGGATTGCCCGTGGTTTGCGGAGTTGGCAAGGCTGATGCGTTTTAATCCTCCTCTTGAAGAAGGGCGGCTGATCCGCCGCTACAAGCGCTTTCTCACCGATATCGAAACCGTTACCGGCGAGTTACTCACCATTCACTGCCCTAACACCGGTTCGATGCTCAACTGCATGGTCGAAGGTGGCCAGGTCTGGTTCAGCCGTTCTACGGATCCCAAGCGCAAGCTGCCTGGCACGTGGGAAATTGCCGAAACGCCCCAGGGCCGGCTGGCGTGCGTCAACACCGCGCGTGCCAACCAGTTGGTGGAAGAAGCCTTGCTGGCCGGTGTGATCACTGAGCTCAACGGCTTTACTGCGTTGAAGCGTGAGGTGCCTTATGGCCAGGAGAAAAGCCGCATCGACTTTCGCCTGGATTACCCTCAGGGCGCTGCGTTTGTCGAGGTCAAAAGCGTCACCCTGGGCTTTGATGGCAGCTCAGTGGCGGCTTTCCCCGATGCGGTGACGCAGCGCGGTGCCAAGCACTTGCGTGAGCTGGCCCACCTGGCGCGCGACGGTATACGGGCGGTGCAGCTGTATTGCGTGAACCTGTCGGGGATCGACGCGGTGCGCCCGGCTGTGGAAATCGACGCTGGTTATGCGACCGCGCTACGTGAGGCCAAGGCCGCAGGTGTGGAGGTGCTGGCCTACGGCGTATGGGTCACGCCTCAGGAGATTTACGTCGAGCGTCGGCTGAAAGTGCTGCTGGGCGATTAGAGATCGACCCACAATCCTTGTTCGTCTTCACGGCCGGGCAGGGCAGTGAGGTGTTGGCCTGCGCAGGGCCCGGCGATGCACTCGCCGCTTTCAATCAGAAACAATGCGCCATGGGTGGCGCATTGGATCAGGCTGGCGCTGTCGTCGAGGAAGCGATCAGGTTGCCATTCCAGCGGGATACCACGATGGGGGCAGTGGTTGAGATAGAAGTACGCAATGCCGTCCCGACGCACCGCCAACAGCCTGTGGCCATCGATATCAAAACCGCGGCTGCTGTTGGGGGCGAGGTCGCCTGAGGTGCAGAGAAACTTCATTTCAATCCTTAAGTGCCTTGACGTTCAAATGCAAACAATTATCAAATGCCCGCTTCGCCCGTCAGCTGACTGGGTGCTCAATACGATGCCTGGCAGGGGTTATCTGTCACATCAATGAGTGCTTGAGTGGCCCTGCCCTAGGAAGGAAACCCTGTTATGCGCCTGAGTACCAGCGCTATTGCGCTTGTTGCCTCACTGCTGGTCAACCCTGGGGCGCACGCCTCTGAACTGCCGCAACGCTGGGTGAGTGCCGGTGGGGCGCTGTCGGAGTGGGTGACGGCCCTGGGCGGTGAATCGAAGTTGGTGGGAGTGGATACCACCAGTCAGCATCCCGCCTCGCTCAAGGCCTTGCCGAGCATTGGTTACCAGCGGCAGTTGTCGGCCGAAGGCATTCTCAGCCTGCGTCCGCAAATCCTTGTGGGCACGGAGGAAATGGGGCCTCCGCCGGTGCTGGCGCAGATTCGCAGTGCCGGGGTGCAGGTGGATATGTTCTCGGCCCAGCCGGATTTGCCCACGCTCAAAGGCAACCTTGCACACCTGGGGAAACTACTCGGCAGTGAGGACCAGGCTAATGCCTTGTTTGCCGTGTATGAGCAGGCGCTGGCACAGCAAAAAAATTGGGTGGCCAAGGCCCAGGCCACACAAAAAGCTCCAGGCGTGCTGTTGCTGCTCGGCCATGCCGGTGGCAAGCCGCTGATCGCGGGCAAGGACACCGCCGCTGATTGGATGTTGCAGCAGGCTGGGGGGCGTAATCTCGCCACGCATGTGGGATACAAGCCGTTTTCCGTCGAATCGCTGGCAGGGTTGAGCCCTGAGGTGCTGGTATTTGCTGATCGCGCCCTGACCGGTGACGCGGCGCGGGCAGCCTTGTTCAAAGAAAACCCGATCCTTGCCTCTACGCCGGCAGCCAAGAGTCGCCGCGTGTTTGAGTTGGATCCGACCTTGCTGGTAGGCGGCCTTGGGCCCCGATTGCCGCAAAGCCTGGAGAAACTGTCTGCCGGTTTTTATCCGTCCCAGCCTAAGCCTGCTCCATGACCACTCTGGTTAAGCCAAAAACGCTGTTTATCGGGCTGTCGCTGCTGTGTGTATTGGCGATCTGGCTCTCATTGGCACTGGGGCCGGTCAGCCTGCCGTTAGTGGACACGCTCAGGGCTGCGTTAAGGCTGATGGGCGTACCGATTGAGGCCCAGGGGTTGGAGCAGGCCGAGTTGATCCTGGGGCAGATTCGCCTGCCGCGGACCCTGTTGGGGCTGGCGGTCGGCGGTGTGCTGGCGTTGTCGGGCGTGGCGATGCAGGGGTTGTTCCGCAACCCGCTGGCCGACCCTGGCTTGGTCGGCGTGTCCAGCGGGGCGGCGCTGGGAGCGGCGGTGGCGATTGTCGGTGGCTCGCTCTTTGGCGGGCTGCCGGATGCTTTCGGGCCGTATCTGTTGTCGCTGTGCGCATTTCTCGGTGGCCTGGGCGTCACGGCATTGGTCTATCGCCTGGGGCGTCGCAATGGCCAGACCAATGTCGCGACGATGTTGCTTGCCGGTATCGCGCTGACGGCCCTGGCCAGTTCGACCGTGGGCCTGTTTACCTATCTGGCGGACGATGCCACCTTGCGCACCCTGACGTTCTGGAACCTGGGTAGCCTCAATGGCGCAAGTTATTCGCGGTTGTGGCCCTTGCTGCTGGTGAGTGCAGGGGTGGCGCTGTGGTTGCCGCGCCGGGCCAAGGCGCTGAACGCGCTGCTGTTGGGGGAGTCCGAGGCCAACCATCTAGGTATTGATGTCGAGGGGCTCAAGCGCGAGTTGGTGTTTTGCACGGCCTTGGGTGTTGGCGCCGCAGTGGCGGCGGCGGGAATGATTGGTTTTGTCGGTTTGGTGGTACCACATCTGGTGCGGCTGCTGGCGGGGCCGGATCATCGGGTGTTGTTACCGGCCTCGGTGTTGGCGGGCGCGAGCCTGCTGTTGTTTGCGGACCTGGTGGCGCGCCTGGCGTTGGCGCCGGCGGAACTGCCGATCGGTATTGTCACTGCGTTTATCGGTGCGCCGTTTTTCCTCTATTTATTGTTACGAGGGCGCGCCTGATGTTGCGGGTAGAAGCATTGCAGATCCGGCGCGGTGGTAAGACTGTGCTGGCCGATGTCACCTTGGACCTATTGCCGGGCGAAGTGCTGGGCGTGCTGGGCCCCAATGGCGCCGGCAAAAGTACCTTGCTTGGGGCGCTGTGCGGGGAGTTGCAGCCGGATCAGGGCAAGGTCTGGCTGGATCAGCAGGCGCTCAAGCACATGACCGGTGTGCAGCGTGCCCAGCGCCTGGCGGTGCTGCCACAATCCTCCACCCTGGACTTTGCCTTTCGTGTCGAAGAGGTGGTGGGCATGGGCCGCTTGCCTCATCAGACCGGGCGATTGCGCGACGACGAAATCATCAACGCCGCGCTGCAGGCTGCTGATGTAGGTCACCTGAGTGGCCGCAGTTACCTGGCCTTGTCGGGTGGCGAGCGGCAGCGTGTGCACCTGGCACGGGTATTGGCGCAGTTATGGCCGGGTGAGGCAGGGCAGACGTTGCTGCTGGATGAGCCCACATCAATGCTCGACCCTCTGCACCAACACACCACCTTGCAAGCTATCCGACATTTTGCCGACAGAGGCGCTGCGGTGCTGGTCATCCTGCATGATTTGAACCTGGCGGCGCGCTACTGCGACCGGATCCTGTTGCTGGAAAACGGCCGCCCCCACGCGTTGGATACGCCCTCTAAAGTCCTGCAACCAGAGCCACTGAAGGCTGTATTCGGTCTGGATGTATTGGTACAGCCGCATCCGGAGCGTGGGCATCCGTTGATCATTGCGCGTTAAGGCCGGTTAATTCGCGGGCAAAAAAAGACCCGGCAAGAGCCGGGTCAAATAACCGTGATTAGCCTGATGAGGAGATAATCTGAGAGTCCGAACCAATGGTCTTTCAGTTATCGGCTGATCTCGCGACCAGTTGTGATAATCATAACGATTCTCATTTGAGAGTCAACATTTGTTTTCCTGCTTCATCCAGTTTTCTCAAACGCTCGTTTGCAATGCCCATCAACACTGGGTTTGAGTGCCGCTCTAGTTCTTCTGATGTACTGAGATCGCTTCCAACTGACGGTTCAAGGCCTCCTTGCGCTCCGTGGGTATGTCGTTCCAGTGCACATCCATCAATGCCCCTTCAATGGCATACAGCAGAACCTTCGAAGCTCGAAACCCGCGCGTGCGCACGGCTCGGTAGGCATCGACCGCCCCTAGCCGACGCAAGTCGGACGCGCTGTGGATGCCCACCGCATGCAGCCACTGCGCTGACGTCTTGCCAAGGTTTTTCAGGTGTTGCAGCTCATCGTTCATCAAGCCTCCTTGCGTTGGCCGAATGGTGCGGTGGGTGTCGTGACCAGGCAGCCTGAAAATGAGTGTAGCGCTCAGTAGGAAAAGCGTGGTTCTTTGGTCAGAAAGGGCTGAAAAGCTTATAAGGATGGCGCGACGGCGCTTGCTCGCAGGCAGGCGCAAAGTGCCCGGCAGGCAGGGGGGGCTGGCCGGTACTCGGTGTGTGGGGTTACTTGGTGCGGTAGCGCAGGCGAGTGCCGAAATTGACCGACATGAGTATTTCGTCAGCCGTGAGTTCGGGCGGGAAATAAGCACCCGAAATCTGCGCATGGGCCAGGCTGGCGCCTTCCAGTGAGCAGCCACGCAAGTCCAGGCCGCGCAGGTCGGCAGAGCGAAAATAGGCGTCGGTGAAGTCAATACCGGTGGCGTTCAGGTCGCGCAGGTCCAGCCCTCGAAAGTCGCCACCGCGCATGTCGATGGGGCCATTTTCAGGGCGCTCCTGGTTGAAGCCGCGGATGTCGTCCTTGTGCAGGAAGGCGTAGAGCGGGGTATCAAGAAGCTTTGGCTGACTCATGATCGCGACTCTGGTTGGCGTTATAGAGCCATTATAGTGCCACTATCGCTGGGTCGCGCGCCGAAGACGACGACGCGACCAAGAAATATTTCTTACAGGCCCGGCAGGTGTTGACGGATATGCCCGACCAACGCGTCGAGCGTCCCGCTTTCATTGGTCTCCACACGCTTGCTGAGCAGCAGCTCCTCGGCAGTCAGCGGGTCACGACTGGCTTGTTGTTCTTCGATAACGGCCAGTGTGGCGTCAGACGGATCGTTTTTATCCGCCTGGCGTTGTGCCAGCCAACTGGTGATAACGGCTTGCGGGGCGTTGCAGTCGAGGATCAGGAACGGCGCCCCAGTGGCTTCGGCAACCTGAGCGGCGGCCTCACGCTGTGCGCGTTTCAGAAAAGTGGCATCCAGCACCACCGGGTAGCCGGCGCGCAGCACGGTGTCGGCAATCTCGTTCAGACGTGTGTAGGTGGCAGCGCTGGCGTCCTGATTGTAGATACCGGCCTGCAGGGTGTTCTCTACCTGTTGTTCGCCAAACAGGCGCTTGCGCTCTACATCCGAACGCAGGCGCACCGCGCCCAGGGCTTCGACCAGGCGCATGGCCACGTGGCTCTTGCCCACCGCTGAAACGCCATGGGTGATTGCCAGGAAGCGCGAGGGGATGGTGCTGTAGCTTTCCGCCAGGTTGGCGTAGTTGCGGTACTGGCGCAGGGTGGTAGCGCGTTGCACGGGGTTGGCTTCGCTCGGCATGCTGAACAGCGCAACCTTGGCGCGCACCAATGCACGGTAGGCTTTATAGAAGTTCAGGAGCTCCAGGCCCTGGTAGTCGCCGGTCAATTCCAGATACTGACTTATGAAGCGCCGTGCCAAGCACTTCAGGCCGCGATCTTCCAGGTCCATCGCCAAAAAAGCGGTGTCGGCGTACACGTCGGTAAAGCGGAAAGGCTCGTTGAACTCGATGCAGTCGAAGATCACCACGCGGCCATCGATCAGCGTGGCGTTGCCCAGGTGAATGTCGCCGTGGCATTCGCGGGTATAGCCATCGAGCTTGCGCTGCGCAAGCAAAGGCTTGAGGCGTTCGAAGCTGCTTTCAGCCCAGGCTTGCAGAGCCTCCAGCTGAGTCAGGTCGGCCTTGTCGCTGAGGAACGGGCGGATCTGGTCAAAGTTCTGGCGTACCGGAGCCATCACCTCTTCCGGCGTGCCGGCGGGGTGATCTTGCGGGACTTTGGGGGCGTTGAGGTGGAACTGGGCGATCTGCTTGGCCATCTCATCGATGTGCGCGCTGGTCAGTTCGCCGTTGGCTTGCAGGGTGCTGAGCATCTGGCTTTGCGGGAACTGGCGCATTTTCAGCGCGTACTCGATGGCCGGGCCGTCGCCACCCAGTTGCGGCGCCTCGGCAGTGCCGGTAATCGGCAACACTTCAAGATACAAATCTTCGGTCAGGCGCTGGTTGAGGCGCAGTTCCTCGCGGCAGAAATGCCCGCGGTCGTCCAGATTGGTGAAGTCCAGGAAGCCGAAGTTCATCGGTTTCTTCAGCTTATAAGCGTAGGGCCCCGTCAGTATCACCCAGGAAATATGGGTCTCGATGACTTGAAACGCTTCAACCGGATGAGGGTACAAGGCCGGGTTTTGCAGGGCAGCGATCAGGGTCTGGCTCACGGGCGATCCTTCAAAGTCTGGGGAAAATCATGGGGGGCATTATGGCTGCTGATGCCAGTCGTGCAAACCGCTGTCCGGCTCATGTTGATCATCAATAAAGTGCGTATAATCCGCCGCCATGACTCGAACCCGATCTCCCCGTTCCCGTAAAAAACCTCCTTCCCGCGGCCCGCGCCCTTGGCTGGGCTGGGTGATCAAGCTTGGCCTGGTGGGCCTTGTGGCGGTCGCCGGCCTTGCGGTGTACCTCGATGCCGTGGTGCAGGAAAAATTCTCCGGCAAGCGCTGGACGATTCCGGCCAAGGTGTATGCACGCCCGCTGGAGCTGTTCTCCGGCCAGAAGCTGAGCAAGGATGACTTCCTTACCGAGCTCGATGCGCTGGGCTACCGCCGCGAACCCGTGAGCAATGGCCCTGGCGCTGCGGCGGTCAGCGGTAATACCGTCGACCTGAACACCCGTGGCTTCCAGTTCTACGAAGGCCTGGAAAAAGCCCAGCCGGTGCGCGTGCGTTTCTCTGGCGACTATGTGGCTGAGCTGTCGTCGCTCAATGGCTCCAAGCTGCCGGTGGTGCGTCTTGAACCGTTGCTGATCGGCGGTATTTACCCGAAAAATCTTGAAGATCGCATCCTGATCAAGCTCGATCAGGTACCGCCGTATCTGCTGGAAACCCTGGTCGCTGTCGAAGACCGCGATTTCTATAGCCACTGGGGTGTGTCGCCGAAGTCGATCGCCCGTGCTATCTGGGTCAACACGTCCGGCGGCAAGATGACCCAGGGCGGCAGTACGCTGACCCAGCAACTGGTCAAGAACTTCTACCTGACCAACGAACGCAGCCTGACCCGTAAACTCACCGAAGCCATGATGGCGATGTTGCTGGAGCTGCATTACAGCAAGCAGGAAATCCTCGAGGCTTACCTCAACGAGGTATTCGTCGGTCAGGATGGCCAGCGCGCCGTGCACGGTTTCGGCCTGGCCAGCCAGTTCTTCTTCGGGCAGCCGTTGTCCGAGTTGAAATTGCATCAGGTTGCGTTGCTGGTGGGGATGGTCAAGGGGCCGTCCTATTACAACCCGCGCCGCAACCCGGAGCGTGCGCTTGAACGTCGCAACCTGGTGCTCGATGTATTGGAGCAGCAGGGTGTCGCCACCGCTGAGCAAGTGGCCGCTGCCAAGAAAATGCCACTGGGTGTGACAACCCGCGGCAAGCTGGCGGATAGCTCATTCCCGGGCTTTATCGACCTGGTCAAGCGCCAACTGCGCGAAGACTACCGCGACGAAGACTTGACCGAAGAGGGGCTGCGGATCTTCACCAGCTTCGACCCCATCTTGCAGATGAAGGCCGAAGCGTCGGTCAACGACACCTTCAAGCGCCTGACTGGCCGTAAGGGCTCGGATGAAGTCGAGGCCGCCATGGTCGTGACCAATCCGGAAACCGGGGAGGTCCAGGCCATGATCGGCAGCCGCCAGGCCAGTTTCGCCGGTTTCAACCGCGCACTGGATGCCGTGCGGCCGATTGGCTCGCTGGTCAAGCCTGCGGTTTATCTCACTGCACTGGAAAAACCCAGCAAGTACACGCTGACCAGTTGGCTGTCCGATGACCCGCTGTCGATCAAAGGCGCGGATGGCCAGGTATGGACGCCCAAGAACTTCGACCGTCGTTCCCATGGCACGGTGTTCCTGTATCAAGGATTGGCGCATTCCTACAACATCTCGACCTCGCGTCTGGGGCTTGAAGTGGGTGTGCCGAACGTGCTGAAGACTCTGGCGCGACTGGGAGTCGAACGTGAATTCCCGGCGTTCCCGTCCATGCTCCTGGGCGCTGCGGCCATGACGCCGATGGAAGTGACCACCATGTACCAGACCCTGGCCAATGGTGGCTTCAATACGCCGATGCGCGGTATTCGCAGTGTGCTGACCGCCGATGGCGAACCGCTCAAGCGTTACCCGTTCCAGATTCAGCAGCGCTTCGACGCGGGCTCCATCTACCTGATCCAGAACGCCATGCAGCGCGTGATGCGCGAGGGTACCGGGCGTTCGGTCTACAGCGTGCTGCCGTCGAACCTGACCCTGGCGGGCAAGACCGGTACCAGCAACGACTCCCGCGACAGCTGGTTCGCAGGGTTCGGCCAGGATGTACTGGCCGTGGTATGGCTGGGGCGCGACGACAATGGCAAGACGCCGTTCACCGGTGCCACCGGCGCGCTGCAGGTATGGACCAGTTTCATGCGCAAGGCTGACCCGTTGCCGCTCAACATGCCGCAGCCGGACAATATTGTGCAGGCCTGGATTGATCCGCACACCGGCCAAGGCTCCGATGCCAACTGTCCGGGCGCGGTGCAGATGCCGTATATTCGCGGCAGCGAACCACCACCCGGTGCCGCGTGCGGTGGCAGTACACCTGCTGACGCGGAATCGGTGATGGATTGGGTCAAGGGCTGGATGAATTAAGCAAAGAGGGTTTCAAGTGAACAAGTTGTGGATTCCAGCAATTACGGCTCTGGTTTTGCTCGGCGGTTGCTCCAGCGTGCAGCGCGGCTCTATCCCTGTGGTGGACTCAAGCACGTCCGTTTCCAATAACGACCGCATTTCGGCCAATGGCGGCTTCCGTCAGACCGTGGTCAAACGGCCTGCCCAAGCTGCAACCCAGGCAATTCCCCAGGATTCCGGCGTCGTAGTGATGGTGCCCGGCAGTGGGGCTGCAACCTCGGCGCCTATCAGTGCCGAGCCATGGACCCCAGGCCCAAGCACTTCCGGGCCGGTGAACTCCACGCCGATTCAAACCGCGCCGGTCAATCAGGGCACCTACAACATGCCTTCGACGCCGAGCGGTATTCCGTCATCGTCCAGTGCGGGCGGGTTGTCGGCGGACGAACAACTTGATGGCCCGGTGCTGGCGTTGCTCACCACCGCTCAGCAGCAGCAGGCGGGTGGCGATTTGAATGGCGCCTCGTCGAGCCTTGAACGTGCCCAGCGCGTGGCGCCGCGTGAGCCACAAGTGCTCTATCGCCTGGCCCAGGTGCGCATGGCTCAGGGCGATGCGCCCCAGGCGGAGCAATTCGCTCGCCGTGGCCTGAGCCTGGCCAATGGGCGCCCAGACCTGCAAGCCAGCCTGTGGGCCTTGATCGGGGATGCGCGTGCCGCCCAGGGCGATGCAGCGGGTGCCGCCCAGGCGCGGCAAAAAGCCAAGGTCAGCCTCTGATGGATGCGCGTTTTCCCGCGATTGCCGAGCAGTTATTGTTGATCGAGCGCGAACTGCGCGTTCAGGGCTGGTGGGATGAAGTATCCCCCAGTGTTGAAGCCCTCAGCAGTGTCGAACCTTTTTCTGTCGATACTCTGGACTTCCACCAGTGGCTGCAGTGGATCTTCCTCGCGCGTATGAAGCAGATCCTGGAACAGGACCTGCCCTTGCCGAATGCGTCGGGGATCCTGGAAATGGCCGAGATGGTCTACGCCGACCGGCCGCGGGAGAGCCTCGGCTTGCGTAACGCGCTGAAAAAGTTCGATCAATTGATCGCCGACGCTCGTTAATTGCCTGACTGCCGGTTTTTCCGGCAGTCTTGCGCACATTTCTACCGCTTGACGACATTCAGGCGAGTTTTATCCCTCCTCAAAGCCCTTTCTTCTGCGTTCTCATGCGCTTAGTTGGAAAAAAGCGCAATTATTGCTTGACTTGAAGGGCGTGAAACAGAAGAATCCAAAGTCCGCTGTATCGGGACTGCCAGAAGCAGGCCCGCTCAGCAGATCATGAGGCGCACATCCGCGCCGACCTGTAACACCCGCAACGCGTTACCTCGCGCTGGGTGGGAAAAGCCCGCAACACTTGGGACGATCCCAATACTTGCTCAGTCAGTGCTGACGTAGTCGGCGACCACCGTCGCTCATGCTCTGTTGAGAAGTAAACCTATTAAGACCCGTCGGTTTTTTAACGGACGGTATTCTGGCGTTTTAGAGGTGAACAACGTGGAGCTTTTATCTGGCGGTGAGATGCTCGTCCGCTTTTTGCGTGACGAAGGCGTCGACTATATCTACGGGTACCCAGGTGGTGCTCTGCTGCATGTCTACGACGCACTGTTCAAGGAACCGGCTGTTACCCACATCCTGGTTCGCCACGAACAGGCCGCGACCCATATGGCTGACGGTTACGCCCGTGCCACCGGTAAAGCCGGCGTGGTACTGGTAACCTCCGGCCCAGGCGCAACCAATGCCATCACCGGCATCGCGACTGCGTATATGGACTCCATCCCGATGGTGATCATCTCTGGCCAGGTGCCTAGCACCATGGTCGGCACCGACGCTTTCCAGGAAACCGACATGATCGGTATTTCCCGCCCGATCGTGAAACACAGCTTCATGATCAAGCACGCGTCGGAAATCCCGGAAGTCATGAAAAAGGCGTTCTACCTCGCACAGTCCGGTCGCCCGGGCCCTGTGGTGGTCGATATCCCGAAAGACATGACCAACCCGGCCGAAAAATTCGAATACGTTTTTCCCAAGAAAGCCAAGCTGCGTTCCTACAGTCCGGCCGTCCGTGGGCACTCGGGGCAGATCCGCAAGGCGGCAGAAATGCTCCTGGCGGCCAAGCGCCCCGTGTTGTACTCCGGCGGTGGCGTGATTCTGGGCGGCGGTTCCGCGCCACTCACCGAGCTGGCCAAGCTGCTCAACCTGCCGGTGACCAACACCCTGATGGGCCTCGGCGCATTCCCGGGTTCGGACCGTCAGTTTGTCGGCATGCTCGGCATGCACGGCAGCTACACCGCCAACCTCACCATGCACCACGCCGATGTGATCCTGGCCGTGGGCGCGCGGTTCGATGACCGAGTGATCAACGGCGCGAGCAAATTCTGCCCGAATGCCAAGATCATCCACATCGACATCGACCCGGCGTCCATCTCCAAGACCATCAAGGCCGATGTGCCAATCGTGGGGCCTGTAGAAAGTGTACTGACCGAAATGGTCGCTGCACTCAAGGACATCGGCGAAACGCCGAACAAGGAGTCCGTTGCCAGCTGGTGGAAGCAGATCGACGAATGGCGCGGTGATCGCGGCCTGTTCCCTTATGACAAGGGCGACGGCAGCATCATCAAGCCACAAACCGTGATCGAAACCCTGTGCGAAGTGACCAAGGGCGACGCCTTTGTGACCTCCGACGTGGGCCAGCACCAGATGTTCGCGGCGCAGTACTACAAGTTCGACAAGCCTAACCGCTGGATCAACTCCGGTGGCCTCGGCACGATGGGCTTTGGTTTCCCTGCGGCCATGGGGGTGAAACTGAGCTTCCCGGATGCCGACGTTGCCTGCGTCACCGGCGAAGGCAGCATCCAGATGAACATCCAAGAACTGTCGACGTGCCTGCAATACGGTCTTCCCGTGAAGATCGTCTGCTTGAACAACGGCGTGCTCGGCATGGTTCGTCAATGGCAGGACATGAGCTACGGTAGCCGTCACTCCCATTCCTACATGGAATCGTTGCCGGATTTCATCAAGTTGGTTGAAGCCTATGGCCACGTCGGCATTCGCATCACTGATTTGAAAGATCTGAAGCCGAAGATGGAAGAAGCGTTCGCCATGAAGGACCGCCTGGTGTTCATCGATATTCAGGTGGATACCAGCGAGCACGTCTACCCGATGCAGATCAAAGACGGCTCTATGCGCGACATGTGGCTGAACAAGACGGAGCGTACTTAATCATGCGGCATATTATCTCCCTGCTTCTGGAGAACGAACCCGGCGCCTTGTCCCGTGTTGTCGGCCTGTTTTCGCAACGCAACTACAACATCGAAAGCCTGACCGTGGCCCCGACCGAAGACCCGACCCTGTCGCGCCTGACGTTGACCACCGTAGGCCACGATGAGGTGATCGAGCAGATCACCAAGAACCTCAACAAGCTGATCGAAGTGGTCAAGCTGGTCGACCTGTCGGAAAGCGCTCACATCGAGCGCGAACTGATGCTGGTCAAGGTCAAGGCCACGGGTGCCCAGCGCGCCGAGATCAAACGCACTACCGATATTTATCGCGGGCAGATCGTCGATGTGAGCGCCAGCGTTTATACCGTTCAACTGACCGGTACCAGCGACAAATTGGACAGCTTCATCCAGTCGATCGGGACGGCCTCGATTCTGGAAACTGTACGCAGTGGTGTCACCGGGATTGCCCGTGGCGACAAAGTACTCAGCATCTAACCCAATTAGCGAATGGCCTTACGGCCTGGATATATAGAGGAACCTCATGAAAGTTTATTACGATAAAGATTGTGACCTGTCGATCATCCAGGGCAAGAAAGTCGCCATCATCGGCTACGGTTCCCAGGGCCACGCCCAAGCGTGCAACCTGAAAGATTCCGGCGTGGACGTGACTGTTGGCCTGCGTAAAGGCTCGGCCACTGTCGCCAAGGCTGAAGCCCATGGCCTGAAAGTGACTGACGTTGCTTCTGCTGTCGCGGCTGCCGACCTGGTCATGATTCTGACCCCGGACGAGTTCCAGTCTTCGCTGTACAAGAACGAAATCGAGCCGAACATCAAGAAGGGCGCTACCCTGGCCTTCTCCCACGGCTTCGCGATTCACTACAACCAGGTCGTGCCGCGCGCTGACCTCGACGTGATCATGATCGCGCCGAAAGCACCGGGCCACACCGTGCGTTCCGAGTTCGTCAAAGGCGGCGGTATCCCTGACCTGATCGCGATCTACCAGGATGCGTCGGGCAACGCCAAGAACGTTGCACTGTCCTACGCTGCTGGCGTGGGTGGCGGTCGTACCGGCATCATCGAAACTACCTTCAAGGACGAGACCGAAACTGACCTGTTCGGTGAGCAAGCCGTTCTGTGCGGCGGTACCGTTGAGCTGGTAAAAGCTGGTTTCGAAACCCTGGTTGAAGCTGGCTACGCGCCGGAAATGGCCTACTTCGAATGCCTGCACGAACTCAAGCTGATCGTTGACCTCATGTACGAAGGCGGTATCGCCAACATGAACTACTCGATCTCCAACAACGCCGAGTACGGCGAGTACGTGACCGGTCCGGAAGTGATCAACGCCGAGTCCCGTCAGGCCATGCGCAACGCCCTGAAACGTATTCAGGACGGCGAATACGCCAAAATGTTCATCAGCGAAGGCGCTACCGGCTACCCTTCGATGACCGCCAAGCGTCGTAACAACGCCGCTCACGGTATCGAAGTCATCGGCGAGCAACTGCGCTCCATGATGCCGTGGATCGGTGCCAACAAGATCGTCGACAAAGCCAAGAACTAAGTCGTACGCATCAAGGGAAAACGCGGCTTAGGCCGCGTTTTTTCGTTTGAGGGGTTGGTTCTGGTATAAAGCTGCATCGTTTGCAGGCGAACACTCGCTGCAAGTATCTGTCGAATTTTTTCACACCGTTGCAAGGTAAAGTCCATGAGCGAACGTCCCGAAGAGCCAAACCAGGCTTCCGACGCCGAAAGCATGCTGCCGATCGATGAACATGTCGAAGAAGGGCATGACGCCGAAGGCCGCAAAGTCCGGCATCGTGGCATCTATCTGCTGCCCAATCTGTTCACCACGGCGAACCTGTTTGCCGGTTTCTATTCCATCATCAACTCCATGAGTGCCCAGAGTGCGCTGGCGGCCGGTGATGCGGCGAGTGCCAGCAAATACTTTGGCTTTGCTGCTATCGCAATTTTCGTGGCCATGGTGCTCGACGGCCTGGACGGGCGCGTGGCGCGCATGACCAATACCCAAAGTGCCTTCGGCGCCGAGTACGACTCGCTGTCGGACATGGTCGCCTTCGGTGTTGCCCCCGCATTGCTGGCATTTGCCTGGGCATTGGGTGACATGGGCAAGGTTGGCTGGATGGTTGCCTTCATCTATGTCGCGGGTGCCGCCTTGCGCCTGGCGCGCTTCAATACCCAGGTGGGGACTGCCGACAAGCGCTACTTCATCGGCCTTGCCAGCCCGGCAGCGGCGGGTGTTGTTGCGGGTATTGTCTGGGCGTTCAGTGACTACGGGATTCAGGGGTCGAAGATGTCGTTCCTGGTTGCCCTGATGGTGGCAGCGGCCGGCATGCTGATGGTCAGCAACATCAAGTACAACAGCTTCAAGGAATTTGATCTCAAGGGCCGCGTGCCTTTCGTGGCCATCCTTGTGGTGGTGCTGGTGTTCGCGGTCGTGTTCAGTGATCCACCGCGTATCCTGCTGCTGGCGTTCCTGGCCTATGCGGCTTCTGGCCCGATTCAGTACTTGTTGCGTCTGCGTCGGGACAAAACATTGTCTTAATGTAATTTCCCCCATACTCCGCAGTCTATTGGTGCATCAGTTCTCCAACGCTGCGGAGTTACCATGTTAATCAAATTGCCCAAAGCGTCCGATTGTCACGAATCGGATGTCACGCCTGAATCCTTCTATCTCTCTCGCCGCAGCCTGCTCGGTGGTGCGCTTGCCGGTATTGCCGCCAGCAGCTTGCCGCGTTGGGCCAGTGCCGGCGATGCTTCGCGGTATGCCGACGTCGAGCCGGGCAGTGCGCCCAACTGGTTTACGGAAAAACTTCCGAATGCGAAGTGGCAGTCGGTGACGGTCAAAGATGAGGCAATCACGCCATTCAAGGATGCAACTCACTACAACAACTTCTATGAGTTCGGGACAGGCAAGGGCGACCCGGCAACGAATGCGGGCTCGCTCAAGACGCAGCCCTGGAGTGTGGTGATTGATGGTGAAGTCGCAAAACCTGGGCGCTATGCCCTGGAAGACTTCATGAAACCCTATGCGCTGGAAGAGCGCATCTACCGCCTGCGTTGCGTCGAGGCATGGTCCATGGTGATTCCGTGGATAGGCTTTCCCATCTCGGCGTTGCTCAAGCAGGTCGAGCCAACCTCCAAAGCCAAGTACATCCGTTTTGAAACCCTTCAGGATCCCAAGAGCATGCCTGGGCAACGCTCAAGTTTCGGCTTGATCGATTGGCCTTATGTGGAAGGGCTGCGCCTGGATGAGGCGATGAATCCGTTGGCGATCCTCGCTGTGGGCATGTACGGGCGGGAGTTGCCTAACCAGAACGGTGCACCGTTGCGCTTGGTGGTGCCGTGGAAGTATGGCTTCAAGAGTGTGAAGTCCATCGTGCGTATCAGTCTGGTCAGTGAGCAGCCGAAAACGACCTGGCAGAGTATTGCATCTGATGAGTATGGGTTTTATGCGAATGTGAATCCTACGGTCGATCACCCGCGCTGGACCCAGGCGCGGGAGCGCCGTCTGCCGAGCGGCCTGTTTAGTCCGAATGTGCGCGAGACGCAGATGTTCAATGGCTATTCGGATGAGGTCGCTTCTTTATATACAGGCCTCGATCTGCGGAAGAACTACTGATGCGCTATCCCATCTGGCGCATCGGCGTGTTTGTAGCCGCAGCAGTGTGGCCATTGCTCTGGCTGTATGAAGCATGGAGTTCTGCGCTGGGGCCAGATCCAGGCAAGGTGCTCGTTGATCGCCTGGGTTTGGGGACGCTCATTTTATTGCTGATCACGCTTGCTATGACGCCGCTGCAGAAGTTGAGCGGTTGGGGGGGGTGGATAGCAGTGCGACGACAGTTGGGGCTGTGGTGCTTTGCTTATGTTGTGCTGCACCTGGCGGCCTATTGTGTGTTTGTCCTGGGGCTGGATTGGTCGCAGCTCGGCGTAGAGTTGAGCAAGCGGCCCTACATCATTGTGGGGGCGCTGGGGTTTGTTGCTCTCTTTATGTTGGCCGTTACGTCGAACCGCTATAGCCAGCGTCGGTTGGGTAGTCGCTGGAAGAAGCTGCATCGTCTGGTCTATGTGATTCTTGGGCTCGGTTTGCTGCACATGCTATGGATAGTGCGGGCGGATCTGAAGGAGTGGGCTATCTACGCTTCTATAGGTGCGCTACTTCTGTTGATGCGGGTGCCGCCGGTAATGCGTCGAATCCCTCGCCTTATTGCTAAAAAAGCGCCTTCTGCCACAAAAGCGTAATTAAGCCTTGACGGCAGATTCTGGAAGCCTATAATTCGCCCCACTTCCGGCGCAGTCGAAAC